>Ga0116151_10001088_pt1 | contig 25246 bp, 18 predicted proteins | sample AD_UKC117_MetaG_FD_89893 | JGI IMG/M metagenome (GOLD analysis project Ga0116151, IMG submission 89893) | Active sludge microbial communities of municipal wastewater-treating anaerobic digesters from Hong Kong - AD_UKC117_MetaG | ecosystem: Engineered > Bioreactor > Anaerobic > Digestate... | reverse complement strand
CACGGTGGGTGTCGCCGTGCAGCCCAGCGACAAGTGGACGATGGGTGTGGACGTGCAGTGGATCGGCTACGGCGGCGTCGACGCCATCGCCAACCCGATGTTTCCGAACCTGATGACCGCGCCGTTGGGAGCCGATGGTGGCCCGGGCTTTGGCTGGGACGACATGACCGTCTACAAGTTCGGCGGCAGCGTGAAGACCAGTGATCGCGGCAAGCTGCATTTCGGCTACAGCAAGACCAGCCAGCCAGTGCCTTCCAGCGAGGTGCTGTTCAACATCCTGGCGCCCGGCGTGGTCGAGCAGCACTTCACGGTTGGCTACACGCAGCTCACCGAGAGCGGCAACCGCTGGACGCTTTCAGGCATGTACGCGCCGTCGAAGAAGGTGCGTGGCGTCAATCCGCTGGATCCGGCGCAGACCATCGAACTCAGCATGAACCAGTTCGATATCGAGTTCAGTTACCACTTCGGCCACTGATGCCCCTGGTCCTGACCCTGTCGCTTGCCGGCAGGGTCAGGGTTTGATGTAGGCGGCATGTTCCTCGATCTGCAGGCGCGCCACCTCGGCCACGCCGGAAGGAACCACCTTCACCTCGGGCAGCAGGGATTTGACGTCGATGTGACGCGCTTCCAGCGTGTTGTTGCAGACGCGGAACTCCACGCCCTGCATCATTAGCGTGTCGACCAGCGCATCGTAGGCATTGCCGCGATCATCCATCGCGCCGTCGACGAGGAAATCAACACCCTTGCCCAGTGCGACGACGATGATGTGGATGTCCTTGTCGGCTTTCCGGTGGTTGCCGATGTTGCGGATCATCGGAATCGCCCGGGCGACGTCATCGATGTGATAGACGACGCTGCGCTGCACGCCCGCCTTCGTGCTTTCCTGTGCCAGTGCCTTGCTGCTCGCCAAGCCGATCACCCCACCAGCCAGCAGCATCAGGCCAAGCAGGCCGGTGGCGAGAATGGCGTTGAGATGGCGCATGGTTGGCTCCGCTTGGATGGGAATGGGTAGTGATCACTCTGCGGTCACGGTGAGTCACCGGGCGTCACCGGTCGCCCGGCCTGTGCCCAGGCATTGAAACCGCCGGCCAGCGACAAGGCGTCGACGAAGCCCAGGTCACGCAGTGTATCGGCTGCCAGCGCGGAGCGCGCGCCGCTGCGGCAACTCAGCACGATGGGCTGGCTGCGGTGGGAGAGCGCCGGATCAGTTTCGCAGTTGACGGCCGGGTGTCCGTCGACCTGGAACTCCAGCACGCCGCGCGGGATGTTGATCGAGCCGGGGATATGTCCAGCCCGGTACTCCTCCGGCTCACGGACATCGACGATGGGTATGCCGCGCTGCTGCAGTGCCAGCATCTCCTCATGCCCGATCTCGCGAATGCGCGTCTTGGCGTCGGCAACCTTGTCCTGTGCGGTTCTCATGATGTGCTCCACCTCGGATGATGGTTCATTGGCTTGCTGACGGGCGGCCCGCGATTCCCAGCAGCTCGGGTGCGGTCTGCACGATGATGAACACGCCCATCAGCACGAGGAAAACGGCGAACACCTGTCGCAGGCGTTGCTGCGGCAAACGGTTGGCCAGGCGCAGGCCGATCTGGCTGCCGACGGCGCCGACGGCGATGAACAAGCCGATCAGCTTCCAGTCCAGCGTCATGCCGGCGGCCGCAACCAGGCTCGCATGCTTGGCGAAACCGCTGAAGGCATTCAGGGCGATGATGGCGAGACTGGTGCCCACCGCGCGATGCATGGCCAGCCCGCCCAGCAGCACCAGCGCCGGCAGGATCAGGAATCCGCCGCCAATACCGACAAGGCCGGTCATCACACCCACGGCGAGGCCGTCGATCACGATGCGATGGCGCGCGCGTGGCGCGAGGGATGCCGGCCGGCGGCGCGATGGCCGGAACATCAGTACCGCGGCGATGAGCATCACCAGCGCGAAGATGAACAGCTGCAGGATGCCGGGCACGTATTTCGAAATGGTTGAACCGGCGAAGGTGCCGACCATGCCGGGGATGCCGAACCAGACCACGCTGCGCCAGTCGACTTCGCGTCGCAGCATGCGCGGAACGGCCCCGGCCAGCGCGATGCCGCCAACGATGGCCAGCGAACCCGCGATCGCCAGCTTCTCCGGCTGTCCCACCAGATAGACCAGCACCGGCACCGTCAGGATCGAACCGCCCGAGCCCAGCAGCCCGAGGGTGATGCCGATCAGAATGGCGCCGGTCAGTGCTACCCACATGGTGATATTGGCTACGTGTAGAGGGGTCCAGTCGGAAACAACAGGCATGCCACGATGGCCGCCTGTGCCCACCGTAGCAGAGTTTCGACCAATACAGGCGGGGGTATGTCACTTTTCTGGACTGACAGCCAGGGCCAGCTGCCTGGTGCTCTGACGCGCCGGCCCTTCCGGCCGACCGGGAACTAGGCCCCGGCATGCCAGGAAAGAGGCAATCTTGCCTGCGTCAAGCCTTCAAGGCTGGACTTGTTCCGTTCCGCGCATGGCGAGAACCGTCTGTTCGCCAATGACGGTAGTCGTCTCGTCCATGAACTGCAGGCGATGCGACCCTGGCGTCAGGTAGAGGCGGCAGCTGGCTTCGTCCGGCGAGTGCAAGACGCAGCGATCTGATGCCACGGCTTCGTCGCTTTCCTCCACCTTGTGCGCATCAATCAGGCAGGGGCGCTTGCCGCGGCAGAGCTCGTCTGAAACCGTGATGCCGAGGCGCGCACCACCCAGCTCCAGCCAATTCGGTGTTGCATCTCGGGACACGGCCGGCGGGATGTACAGGGTGATGTCGAAACCCTTCTCTGCATCACCCAGCAGTTCACCGGCGTCATTGGCCAGCGTGTAGGCGCCGACGTTGTGACTGTCGCCTTCTTTCGACGAATACTCCAGGCCATCAAACTGACGGTGAAGCTGCATGGTTGTATCGATGGTCAGTGGATCAATGCCGGTCTTGGTCTTGAACCGGTAGGCCATCCAACCCTGCTCATCATCTGCCAGCAGCGGATTTTCGGCGATATGGCTGAAGCCAGCCACGAGCAGAACCTTTGCCTCGGGATCTCGGGCGAACAGACAGGCGAGGTTGTCGGCTTCACCCTGCTCGCGCATGGCCTGAGTCTGTATTTTGGCCTTGTCGTATTGCATGGCCTCGTAGGCATACAGGCGGTAGCCCAACCTGATGGCTTCGCGCACGAACTCGGCAAAGACAGGCTCACGCGTGTAGTAACCCGTGTCCCTGGTCGGAAATCCTCGCTCCTGCAGCGCTTCGTCCGTCATCACGTCTGCCTGGCAGCCATCGGTGGCGTTCTTCTTCACACTCAGGCCTTCGAGTGCCAGGTAGTTGAAGCCCTGCTTTCGCAGCGGCTCCAGCAATGCGAAGTTGGCCGCCCGGGTATCGGCCTGCGCATGGGATTCGTTGAGAAACACGGCGCGCCGGTCTTTGGTCAAGCTCAGCAAGCTGTCCAGTGCCGGTCTCGCGCGCGTGTACCCGGAGACGACGGGGTCAACCTTGGACCCTCCGTTGCTGTAATAGGCGTTGGCCGAAATGTAGTCACCTGCGAACGTGGAAACGGTGGCGTACATCTGTGAGAGGGTCCAGTCGGTTTCCTTGCTGAATCGTGCGCCATCGCGCAAGGCCTTTTGCGCCGCCATATAGAGCTCAGCGGATGGGGCGCGGGTATTTCGGAGCAGATCGAGCAGCCTGGCCGCCGGATCAGCTGCACGCGCTTGCATAACGCTGGCCACAAACGTTTGCCATCTCGGATCACCATGCAGGGACTTCAGGTCCGAATCGGACTGCAGGGTCTTTTCGTCGGAAAAGCCATGCTGCAACGCCGAGCTCAATCGGTCGAACGCAGCGTCCTTGTTACCAGCCAGTGCGTAGGCGCAGGCAGCGTTGTAGTAGTCGTTTTCTTCATCATCTCGAGCCGCGATGAGTTGGTCGAAAAGCTTCGCACCCTCTTCGTACTGCATGTCATTTATGGCCGCCAATGCTCGCTGATACAGATCATCCGGATTGGGAGCTTCGGCGAGAGCCATCAACGGCGCGAAGGCCATTGCCAGCAGTATCAGGACACGGAAAAGACTGTGGCGCGAGCTGAGACGTTGAGATGAAGACATTGAATCGGCCTGGCCAGGAGTGATGGCAAGGCGCCAGAGATACACGATTACATTCGTTAATTCCATGTGACGTCACCGAAACCGGAGTGTGCGACGGCCCCGCGTGCCGTTCCGTTTGACTCACAGGCAGGCCGGGAGTCCGCACACCACGCACTCATGTCGCTTGCGGTACACGCGAAAGGTCCGGATGACTCTGGGCCGACCTCCACTCCCAGTAGTGGGAGCGCCTCGGTCTTTCTCGGCTTAAGGCCACACTACCTACATCGCCCATCCGTTCCAGTGCGGAAAGCGGCGGAAACATGAAATCTTCCGGCTGGAAACCATGACGATTTCGGTGCCAGCCGCGCTGCAGCTCGGCCGTGGCGAACCGGCGCGTCGTGTACTTCGACATCGCATGCGCCTGGTTACGGAAAATGTAGTGTCGCAGCGCCATGGACTCAGGGGCGACTCGAAGGTTCGCGCCGCGCAGCACGTGACCTCCGCTCGACAGAGCGGAAAACCCGGCATTTCGCTTCCACGCCCGCATCAGCCTTAGCGGTTCGGGTTCGAAGAAATAGTAATGCTCAATCGGCTGCGGGGCGCGCGAATCGGGCTCGTAGTCGACGTTGAGCGGCAGAAAAACAAACTCATCGAAGTTGACGACATTGAAACCGGCCTCGTCGACTCGCCCAAGTCCCTCAAGCAAGGTTTCGCCTTCGATGAAAGGATGCATGATTTCATCCACATCAAGATGGACCACCCAGTCGCAGCTCAGGGAGCTCGCGATGGCATCCTTCGCCAGCAGCTGTTCCTCGAGCGAAAATTGCGGGTGACGGTCGATCCTTCGATAGCAGTCAAGGTGTTGACGAAATAGCGGTGCATCCAATGTGGAACGGACCATTGTTCCAGCGCTGTTGTCGAGAACGGCAAAGCGTAAACCCTGCCTGATCAGGTGGGTCAGGCAGTTGGAGAGGTAATCCTCGTCCTCGCCAACAGCCAGAATGGCGGTCGCCCGGATCATCAATCTCGATCCGGGTTGCTGCCATCAACAGGCGGGTGCGGATCGCCATCAAAGCAGATGCTGCCCGTATCGACACCGCATGAGGCAGATGCTGCCTTCGCGGCCTGGGACGAGAGGGCTTCTCGCGTCTTCACCGCAACATCCCACAATGCCTCCAGATCCTCCAGACGGGAGTGCGGCGCCTGATACAAGGCCGGATCCGTCAATACCGCCATCATGACGCCGTTGGACTGTGGCTGCATGGAACAATCCTCTTCCGACGGCCTTGCCGCGAAGACCAGCGGTTCGCAGATGACAGTCGTTTCGACACTTCCGAAAAATTCATGTACCCACGCCTCAGCGTCGCAGAATCGGCCGGGGCCAGGTTGGGTGCTGGTGGCCAACAGGCATCTATGCAGCATGAGTGCGGAAAACCCTGGCATTTCCTCAACAGCCAGCTGAGAAGCAGGTCTGTTCGGCAACCTTGGGCTGACGTTCCGGTTTGACTCGAAGCCAGCTGCGTCTGAGGTCCACCCGACCAGGCTAAGCAGGGTTCCGGCGCTCTGCATGGCCGTTACCTGCCTCTCAACTTTCCCCCGATCCATGGCGAATCCGGGATCGAGGAATGCCAGGTATTCACCTCGCGCGTGTTCAACACCCACGCTGCGTGCCTCGCCACGCTCCATGCTGGCCGAGACAATGAAGCGGAGCGAAGTTCCGTTCACGAAATTTTCCGCTAGGGCATCGAGTACCGGCTTGCTTCCGACAACGACGATCTCAAGCTCCGGGTATGTCTGCGCAATGGCCTCGCGCAGGCAATCAGCCGCTGCAGGGCTGGAATCGGCTACGGGAACGATGATTGACACGAGAGAACGACGGAGGGCCGCATGGGACGTCTGCCTCGCCCAGATGGCTACGCTTTTCCGGCCATTGCGGTCCAGGCGGTCCGCCATGTCCGCCAGAAACCGGCTCCGGCTCCCCGCGGACCATATCTGGGCGGACTCCGGGGCTTCTTCGAGGATTCGTCGCCAGATTGCCGAATCCTCTTCTGGGAAGGCACCGGCCGCATGGGTCAACTGAGCGGGATGCAGTCGCCTCTGTGTGAGAACGTATGGGAGCCGGAGGAAATAGGAGTCCGTGAGGAGGCGAAGCCAGAAATCGTAGTCCTGCGCGTAGACCAGTGATTCGTCGAAGTAGCCATGGCGTTGGAACTGGTTTCGATGAAACAGCATCGTGGAGCCGTTCATGTGCCCCCTCAGGATGCAACGCCAGCCATGACCATCCAGCGGGTCCGGCGGGATGTCTGGCAGGCGCTTGAAGCGGACATGCCTGCCGTCTTCGTCGACGTTTTCCCAATCACCCAGCAGAACCAGCCGGTCCGAACCATGCCGCTCGGCCACACCGACCTGCAATTCGGTTTTCAGGGGAACGTAGGTGTCGTCATGACTCAGCCAGCTGAAGTAGGTGCCCTGCATGTTCCTTGCGCCCATGTTCAGAGCGCTGGAAACACCGCCGTTTGCCTTTTCGAAATAGCGGATGTGTCTTGCATACCTCGCACAGACCCTTGCTGTTCCACCTCCATCATTCGAGCCATCATTGACCACGATCACTTCGATGTGGCGATAGCTCTGGGCAAGCACGCTCTCGATCGCCTCGCCCACGAAACGGGCGCCGTTGTACACGGGGATCACGACGGAAACCGTTGGGTTCATGTGCCCCGGGTCTCAGCATCGGTCGCCCGAGGAAACGGCCTTTCGGGCAGGGGCTGGATTCGTGTTGGCTTGCTGCTCCAGTAGTCACCAACACAGCCAATGTCGATGGCGATTCCCCCCTGAGAGCGAACACGATGGCACAGCAGTTTCCCCATGAAACCGGCTGCCACGAGAAAAACCGGCGCTGGTTCAATTCGGACTTCCCGCGCCACGGTGTCGAATTGCCTGACGTAATCGCCAGGTGAATCAGCGCTTCGCGAGAGGCCGAACATCTGTCGGAACTTGTATTCAGGTGGCGTGGCGTACCACTTGGCGACTTCCACGCCTATCGTCGTGCGGAGAACTCGCGAAAGGTCATGGCATCCAATGACCTGTACGGCATCGACCCCGCGAAACACATCGCGATACAGATTCTGCTCGAACATGTCCATGTGGGCGTGGGCGGAAGTAATCAATTTGTTGGCCAGGGTGGGCTCCGGCAGTCCCGAAACATGATCAAGCACCGCCAGCACGCCGCGCTGGTTCGGTGTTGTTGGGACATCCTCCTCCCCCAAGGCATGCAGGCAGCGCGAGTAAGGCGGAATTCCGAGACAATCGGCATGCCGGATGGCATCGACCAATAGCTCGGCAGCCTCTTCGCTTCGGATCGCGGAGAAGCCACAACCTCCCCACCAGTCGCGTTGATGACCCAACCGATCCCGCACTTGGCTGTCGGCCAACGCAGCCGGATAGGGCAGGAATGCACCCTCGCCGTCACCCAGCCGGATGAACGAAGTCGGCTTGCGACCGCGAATCCGTCCATTGAGCCACGCCGCAAGAGTTGCCGCCTGCCCTTCAAGGACACTAGTTTCCAGCAGCGTCGAGCCGCAGTGGGACCTGATCAGGTCCGTGCATTGAATGGCACGCTTCAGATTCTGCCGACCGGGTTCGCTGGTAATCGCCGCCCGCTGCCGGGCAAGCCCCCGGGTCAAACCAGATTCAGCCTGTTGCGACCTCTTTGTCCATTCGGCTTGCGGCTCGGGGCACGGATCCACCGCTTCAGCCACCCGTGTATGGGCAGCCACATTGAGGTAACGGACAAACAGGTCTGTTCCCGGTAGGGGCCGCGCGTGCAGCTCTCGGTCCACGCTCTCATCGCGATAGAACAGGAATTTTCTGGCGAGATTCGATAGCTCATGTTCCCTGCCGACTTCCACGGCCGCCTGCAGCTGCTCAATCACCTCATGCGGACGGCAGAGCCCTGGTGGCATCGCGCGCAGCAAGCGTTGCCGTGTACTGGCGTCGAGGCCGGCGAACAGTCGATCGCGCTCTTTACGGTACCGCTCGGTGCCATGCCCCAGCTGAACCGCCCGCAGATAGCTGACACAGAGGTCCTCTGCAAACGCGGGGCCCTCAAGCGACTGGCTGATCCAGCTTTCCACCACCCGGTAGCGAGCCCAGCGAAGCAGATCCGTCAGTACGCTTTTGCGCAGCAAGGGGTGGAGTGAGTCTACCGCCCAGTTCGCCAGAAACTCGAGAAGCTGTTCGTCGGTTCCATACCGGGCCAACAGGCAACCGGTGACGCGGAACCGGAGCTCATCGCTGGGATCCGCTTCACCCGCCGAATCAACCAGACCACGCACCGCATCTCTGCCAGCGTCATCCTGGGCGGCTTCGATCGCGGTGCGGCAGGTCTCGAAATGATCGGGACTCGTCGCCATTACTTCTCCAAAGCACTGTCTGGCGGCCTCGAACTCCCCGTCGATCAACAGCTGACTGAGCATGGCAAGCGGGTTGCCTCCTCGCGGGTTCCCGTCATGCGGGATGGTCGTTTCGGTGGCGGACTCAGGCATCCGTATATCCCCATCGATGCAGGATCCAGTTGAGCGGCTCCTGCACCAGCGCGATGTCCGAGGCAGACAACTCCGCCCGCCATCGCCCCACTCGCGAAGGATCCAACGAACCAAAGCTCCCGGCCTTCGGATCGCCAAGTCCATCAGGTTTGGCGCCATTGAACGCCTGCGCCATCAGGTCCGGCGGCTTGCTCTCTCCCAGAAACCCGAACAGCCGCGACAGGTGATCATCCGGATTTTCGAGAAGATCCTCATAGCGGAGGACGAAGGATCGGTCAGGGTTCATCTCGCAGAATGCCTGTCCGCTCTGCAGATAGGACGCTATGTGACGGGATCTTCCCGAAACGTCCAAAGGCAGCACCTTGGGCATGCCAATTTCCTGCATCGAACACAGGATGTCATAGGGATGGCGAACAACCATGACAAACAGGCACCTGCCATCAAGCAGGCGATCCCAGTGCCCGATGTTCAGACAATTTTCCGGATTCTTGTCGGCCCATCGCGTCTTGCCGGCCTTCGCGGTGGCGCGCTGGTATAACGCAATGAAGGCTTGGCCAAACGTATCCAGCCACTCCTCCGCATCCAGTCCCAATGACGAAATACTGGCCCCCAGACGACCGATAGCCAGCGGGTCATTGGGAAACTGTCGAAGAAGATCCTTGTGAAACTTGATTTCACCCGGACAGAAGATGTCGGGGTGGGCGTTGAGAAGCCGCCGCACCAGCGTGGTTCCTGATCGATGGGAACCACCCACGATGATTGGCCATGCCTTCGGTTCGTTGTCGGCTTCGGTCTGCATGCACCGCATAGTATCCGCCTCGGCCAACGCGGGCGATTCACCCCGCCGGATCTTGTAAAGCGCACTTCATGAGCTTTCGGTAGAAACCCATACCGTCGCGCCTTCCGCGTCGCATGAAACGATTAATATCTGGTTGGGGCGCCCGATTGGCTGGCGTCTGTCCGTACCGTGTTGTGCCACGCTCATTCTTGCCGAAACGAGGGAACCGGTTTGCACAAGCTTGTCTTCACCCACGTGCCAAAGACTGCCGGGTCGACGTTTTCAGCCAGCATGCGGAAACACTATGAGGACGGTCAGTTCATCGTTGCGATCAAGGGCGATCGATCGCTGATGGAGTTCCTTGAACAGGGCGGCGATGCATCCAAACTCCGCTACATCGGTGGCCATGTTTCTGTCGAACAGGTCGAGGGCCTGCTGGGTGTTCCCCGCGAGAACCAACGGCCGGTTGCCACGGTTCGGGATCCTCTGGATCGGGCCATCTCGCACTACTTCTACTTGCGACGTGTCCCGCATGCCATGCCCGGGTTTGGCGAGCGTGCACGCGAACTGGGATTCCAGGACTTCTGCGACGCGGCGAGAGAGGAGATGGACTTCGAGTTCAACAACTTCCGGTGCCGCTTCCTGAGTGGTGAAGCGTCCTTTGCCGCGACCTGGGGGCTGATCGAGCAAAGCTACTTCATCGTGGCCACCCCCATTCAGATGGAACGTTTTGTCGGGTCGGTTTGCAGGATGGAGGGATTTTCCGGAAGCGACAAACCGGAAATCATTTCCCGGCTCGTTGCACCGCGCTCAGATCTGTCCGAAGAGATCGCGAGCGGAAGCAGGCCACACTCGATCGAAGGCATCATCTCTCCCGAACAACAACGACGATTCGAGCAGGCCAACGCCGAGGATTATCAGCTGTATCACCGAATTCGAGATGTCCATGATGGCTTCTACCAGCTGGACCGTTATCGCCAGGTGGTTTCCACCACCAGCAGGCAACCAGATTGAGCGGTGATCCTGAACAATTATCAGCCGACGAAAAGATGCGGGCTGTGATCATTTCGCAGGGGCGGAGTGGCTCCACCTATCTGCAGCACCTGCTGGACTCGCATCCCGACGTCACTTTCCAGGGTGAGCTGCTTAGCCCGGGTCGATTGGCCCTCAATGGCCAGGACCCGGGGATGGAAGGGGCTGACGCCGTTGGGAGCTATCTCGCCAGCCGGTTGGGCAACGATGCCGCCGTGGTCGGCTTCAAGATGCCTTGGGACTGGCTGCTGGTGTATCCGGAGGTTTGGGGGTTCCTCCGACAGATGAAGTTCCGGTTGATATTCCTCCGAAGGCGCAACAAGGTCGATCAGCACCTCTCGGTCAAACTGGCACAGCTCAACGACAACTGGGACTCCCGATCGGTGTATGCCGAGCAGCATCTGGAAATTGATCCGGACGAACTGCTCCGGGGGTGGACGATCTTCAATCACATTGACTATCTGCTTGAACGCATGTGCGAACGCTTCCCGATGCACGCCATTACCTGGGAGAACCTTGCGTCAGGCCAGGGGCACGACGGGCTTTGCAACTTCCTCGACGTGGAACCGCGCCTGCTGCAGTCTGCAACGATCCGTTCCAGGTCCCTGCCAAAACGTGAGGTCATAGCCAACTTTGACGCATTGCTGGAGCGGTTCAAGGAGCACCCGATCGGTTCACAGTTGAATGATGGGAACTGAGGATCACGGGCTTCGGGCTGATTGCAGCAAGCCGACTCCGAAGGAGATTTGCCAATCATGAAGGTCATGACAATCGCCGGGACCCGGCCGGAGTGGATTCGCCAGGCATGCATCATCCAGTCGCTCGATGCAGTGGTGGAACATCGCTTGGTCCACACCGGGCAGAACTATGACTATGAGCTCAGCCAGGTCTTCTTCGACGATTTGGGGATCCGACGCCCGGACCACTTTCTCGAGGCGGCTGGTGGCCGCTCGGCCCAAACCATCGCCAACGTCATTGCGGCAACGGACACGCTGTTCGTTGAGCACCGCCCGGATGCGGTCGTGCTGCTGGGCGACACCGATTCCTGCTTCTCGGCAATTTCCGCGAGGAAGAATGGCATTCCGGTTTTCCATCTCGAAGCCGGCAATCGCTCTTTCGACCTCAATGTTCCGGAGGAGGTCAATCGGCGGATCATCGACCATACGGCGGACTTCAACCTCTGTTACACCGAACACGCTCGCCGCAACCTGCTGCAGGAGGGGCTTCCAGCGAGACGTGTGCTGCTCATCGGCTCGCCGATGCGGGAACTGCTGACCCGCTACGAGCCGCAGATCCAGTCAAGCCGGATACTCGACACGCTGGGTCTGGAGCGAGGTCAATACTATGTAGCGTCATTCCACCGACAGGAAACCGTTGACTACGAGCAACCACTCACCGCGGTCGTGTCTTCGCTGGAGGCGCTGGCGGAGAAGACGGGGCTTCCCGTCATCGTGAGTACGCATCCGCGAACCCGCGAAAGGCTGGCGCAGGCGAACACGCCCTCGTCGTCGCAGTGGTTGCGGTTCATGAAGCCATTCGGTTTCTTCGACTACGTGGCCCTGCAACAGCATTCACGTTGCGTCATATCGGATTCCGGAACCATCAGTGAGGAAGCCTCGATGCTCGGGTTCGCTGCTGTCACCATGCGAAATTCGATGGAACGCCCCGAAGCTCTTGAGGGCGGCAACGTGGTGATCTGCGGCGTGGAAAGCGGAGCGTTGCTGGATTGCGTAGAGCACGTCGCCAGGCTCCAGGAACGGGGTGAGCCTGCGCCGCTGCCGCCGGCTGAATACGAAATCCGCAACACGTCTGAGCGCGTGCTTCGACTGGTGCTTGGACTGACCGGCCTTGCGCGTCGATGGCAAGGGCTCAATGAATGGTCGTCGGGCAGGTCTCCATGACAGCGTCAGGATTGAGCGTGCCCGAAAGATCGTCGTCAGATCGCGATGTGCCTGCCACCCAGGTTCCAAAGCGACTGATGGTACTCGGAGCAACCGGGATGCTTGGCCACAAACTGGTCCAGGAAATGAGTGGCGCGCATTCCGTTGTCGCATGTCTCCGCCGTCCGGAGCCTTCTTCAGCCATCGCGACCATCGCTCCAAACTGTGAGCAGATCACCGGACTTGATGTCCGTGACCCTGCGCAACTCGAACGGGCCATTGACAGGGCCGCGCCAGACATCGTGCTCAACTGCGCCGGCATCGTGAAGCAGCAGCCGGCAGCGATGGACCCCATTGAGGTCATTGAAACCAATGCGCTGTTTCCCCGTCGCCTCGCCTTGCTGACGCGGAGGCGAGGGATGCGCCTGATTCACTTCAGTACGGATTGCGTTTTCTCGGGACGGAAAGGCATGTATTCCGAGCTGCAGGCGGGAGATGCGACTGACCTTTATGGTCGCTCCAAGCTCCTGGGCGAACCGGAGCTCGACAACTGCCTGGTGCTGCGTTCTTCCATAATTGGCCATGAATTGCGAGGTCAGTTCGGCCTTCTGGAATGGTTCCGTTCACGCAAAGGGCAACAGGCAGAGGGCTTCAGTCAGGTCTTCTTCAGCGGTCTGACGACGCTGGCCATCGCACGCCTTGTCAACGAGATCGTGGATCATCATCGCGATCTGTCAGGACTGAGGCATGTGGCATCGGAAAGAATCAGCAAGTTCGACCTGCTGTCGGCCATCAATGATCGCTATCAACTGGGCATCCAGCTGTCGCGCAACGAACAGGTACGCTGTGACCGTAGCCTTGACGCATCGAAGCTGCTGGGCGAGGTTGGTTGGCGGGCCGAGGCTTGGCCCGTCATGGTTGATGAGATGTACCAGGACTTCCATAGGCATGCGCGATGCTATGGACCAGGCAGCCAGCGCGACCATCCGGAGACTGCTACGTGAAGCTTCTGAATCTGGAGAACAAGAAGATCCTCATCACCGGGGGCACGGGTTCTCTCAGCAAGGTGCTGCTGCGCCGATTGCTGGCTGGTGAAGCCGGGCGACCCGCAAGAATTGTTGTGTTCTCCCGCGACGAGTCCAAGCAGTACTCACTGCGGGCCGAGTATCTGGACCGGTCAAGCCCGACCCATGAAGTCCTGTATGAGAACTTCGATTCCCTGATCGAATTCCGGATCGGCGATGTCCGGGACCTTCATTCCGTCGCTGCTGCGCTCCGCGGCATCGATGTCGTTCTCCATACCGCCGCCCTGAAGCAAGTCCCTACTTGCGAGTACTTCCCCGTGGAGGCGGTCCAGACCAATGTTCTCGGTGCCGAGAACATCGTCCGCGCGATTCGCGAATTCCGGCTGCCCGTGGAAACGGTCATCGGAATATCCACGGACAAGGCAGCAAGCCCGGTAAACGTCATGGGCATGACCAAAGCCTTGCAGGAGCGGGTATTTACGCGGGCCAATCTGGAGCTTCCCGATACCCGCTTCGCTCTGGTCCGTTACGGCAACGTGCTGGCCTCCCGGGGCTCGGTTATCCCCCTGTTCCTCGAGCAGATCAGCAAGGGTGGCCCTGTCACCATCACCGACGATGCAATGACCCGGTTTGTCCTCAGCCTGGATCAGGCTGTCGACTGCATCTTTGCTGCCATCGATGGCGCGGCGCCGGGCGAGATTTTCGTGCCGCGGATCCGGTCGGCACGGGTCATGGACATCGCTCGGGCGCTGGTTGGCGACCTGCACATCGAGATCCGCACGATTGGCATTCGCCCTGGCGAGAAGCTGCACGAAGTTCTGGTAACCGAGGAGGAGGCAGCCCGCACCCGAATCGTTCACGGCTACTATGTCATTGCGCCGCTATTGCCCGAGTTACGAGCTGGCGGGGTGCCACTCGGCATACAGGAGCCATCCTATTCATCAAGCCAGGACCTGATGTCCTACGACGAGGTTTTCGAGCTGTTGCGCCTGCACGGCCTGACAGCCGACCGGACAGGCATCGACGCTTCAGTGGAGTTGCTGCGTTGACCCGGTGCCGTCCGGCGGAGGATCACGCCGGCTCCACGCCGATGAGAGAACGGTAATTTGCCACCATCGCCGCGCCATTGACCTCGGCGTTCCAACGCTCCTCGACCACGGCGCGATTGCGCCTGGCCGCAGCGTCCACGAGCCCGTCGTCCGACATGGCGCACGTGATCAGCGCGGCAAGCTGGGCCACGTCGTGGGGTGAGAAGCGGAAACCACCGACGCCATCCTCGAACCACTCATCGCAGCAGGACGTGTTGGACTGGATCGGGAAGCAGCCCATGGCCATGGATTCCAGCAAGGTGGTGGAAATGCCATCGGAAATACCGGCGCCGATCATGACCCGGGCCCGACCCAACATGTCCAAGGCCTCCTTGTGGGGCAGGTGACGGTAGCACCTGACATCCAGCCCCGTCGCGTCGGCTAGCGCCGCGGCCGCTGACCGGTGTGCTGCGGAACCGGCCAGGCTGATCCTGATCTGATAGCCGCGCAGTGAGGGGGCGGCGAGTTGAAGTGCGGCAAGAACATGGAATGAACGACCTGACCAGCCGTGGTAGCCCTTGATCAGGATCTCTCGGCGTGTCGACGTTGTCGGCAGATCATCGAGTCGCGGAAGAGTATTGAAGCGCATACCGCCAGAGGCCGGTATCGGCGCCAGGCACTCCCCCATGAAGCCAAGCTCGCGGACCAATGCGATGTCGCGACGACATTCGGACTGGTAGACATCAATGGTTGAAGCCACCTCGGCGAGCCGGTGTCGATGTTCGTCCATCTTTCGATACAGATAGATATCGCTACCCCAGTTCGACAAGAGCCATCGAGGGAATTCTTCGCCAAGCAGGCGTCGTGTACCAAGACAAAGATAGCCTGCCATCTGGATTTCCATCGAATGGACCAGATCAGGCTTCAGCAGTCTTATCGCAGTCGCCAGTTGTAGTGGCTGTCTGAATACAGTTTCCGGAGGCATGAACGGAGGCAGCCATGTCGCGTAGCCAATGGCGTCATTCGAATGCTGAATGTCGGTGTCGGCGATGGAGCCACATCGAAAGACGCCCACCTCGTGCCTGGCCAGTGCATCAAGCTCGACCGCACTGCTTACCTCCTGCCAGTCAGCAAGCACGGAACTCACCGGACTCTCATAGACGGGAAACAGAACAAAACGCAGTCCCGGAACCCTGACGCAGTTGAGCCAGTTTGCCGTGTGAACGCTGCTTGCCATGGCCACCACCAGGACCGTTCGGGTTTCGGAGCCTGTTGTCTCGAAGACGGTCATTTGTGCCCCGTTCTCTGTGCCAGGGTGGCTTCAAGACACTGAGCGAATCGTCTCGGATCAAACGCAAGAACCGGATCCTGTCCGGCAACCAGATCCGCCCACTCGGGGTCAGGATACTGAATCGCGATGACCGCTTTCATGCGGTACCAATGGACGGCTTTCAGAGGAAGGTGGGCGGCATTTTGGAATGCAATCGCTGCAAACAGGTCGGCATTTGCCAAGGCACTGTCGACATCGGCATGGAAGGCTGCTTCTACCCCAAGGTCAGACCGCAGGGCACCGATGGCGATCTGGACATTGGCATCAGGGGCTCCCGTAAAACGTAGCTGTACACCGTGCAACCAGCTTTCCGCGAAGTACAGGGAAGATATGGCCAGAAGCGCTCTCCCGACAACCGATTCCGTGGCATCGATGGCGAGAACGGGCTTGGGTTCGGTGGGTGCCGTAGAGATCATGTCGAGAGCTTTGATTGGTCAACGATCGCCATCTTGATCCATGACGGGTCTCCCGGGAGAACCCGGTCCTTGTAAGCAGCGCCCACTACTATTCGTGCGCTGGATGCCCCGAGACGCAACCAGCGCGGTACTTCGCATGAATGTTCAGCCCCAGAACTGGATCAGACACGCTCCGGGATCACAGAGCCTGCGAGAGGAAACGCTGGCAGCGTTGGTCAACACGATGAACAACGTGAACGGTTCGGAATAGCGATCATCGTCACACGCCAGACATCGGTTGCGCCAGCGTAATGACGCCGATTGCAGCATTGCAGCATTGCAGCATTGCTGCCGTTGCCCATGTGCTGTTGCATTATGATTCCCTCGTCATGCCACATTGGTCGAGAGGATCGAGTTGTGGCCAACTGTCCGTTTCGGAAGAAGGTGGGTTCTCATGACAGGCCAGGCCAATCCGCTTGTCAGCGTCATTATCCCGGTCTACAACGGCGCCAACTTCCTTGCGGAGGCGATCGAGAGCGCCCTTGCGCAGACGTATCCGGCGTGCGAGATCATCGTCGTCAACGATGGCTCCAGTGACGATGGCAGGACGGCGGCCATCGCCAGGGGATACGACCAACATATCCGCTACTTTGAAAAGTCGAACGGTGGTGTATCCAGCGCGTTGAACGTCGGCATTTCGAAAATGCGAGGCAAATATTTTTCCTGGCTCAGCCATGACGATGTGTTCCACCCACTCAAGACCGAGCTGCAGGTATCCGTTGCCGAACAGTGGGGCGGTGACGACGTCGTCGTGTTTTGTGACTACGAGGTGTTCTCCGCGGACAGGCCAAAGCGCTATGGTGTCAGGCTGGATGATGCTCTCATGCATAGTGGACGGGATGGCCTCGGGTGGCGATCCCTGCTACGGGGCCACATGAATGGCTGCGGCCTGTTGATTCCGCGCCATCTCATCGACCGTTATGGCCGCTTTGATGAGAGCCAGCGAATTACCCAGGACTATGATTACTGGCTTCGTTTGCTGGAAACAGTCTACTTCCTGCACGTGCCCCTGAGGCTGGTTTCCTATCGGCTTCATGATGAGCAAACCACGCGAACCGCGTCGTTGACGGAAGAAAGCGAAGCACTTTGGCCGCGAATTGCCGCAGCCACCCCTCCTGAAAAACAGGTGGAGATCTCTGGTAGTCGTTACCGCTTCTTCCGGGAGATGGCGAACTTCTTTGCAGAGCGCGCGGCTTGTCCCGCTGCCGCACAGTGGGCTGTGGAAAGGGCGGACTCGTTGCTGGAGGAGACATCTCTTTCGATCGTGGTGCTGGGATTGGAGCGGGATTCGACCAGCACAGATGCCTTCGAAGTGATAGCCGCCGAGGCACGGATTCGAGTTGAAGTACTGCTTGTTTACCAATCTTCCGAGTACCCCATCCAATCGGGCATCCACCCCCCAAATGAACGGGGCATCATGCGCAGGCTCGGTGTCCCTGCCGCGGAATCACCTCGCTCCGTTGTGAAGAGAGTGATGGGCGCGATTACGACTGAATACGTGATGTTCGTGGAGGCAGGAGAGGCGATCCCGCGACAGCACCTTGCGCGGCAGGTGCTGACCATGCAGGAGCACGGCTGGCTTGCTTGTGTCGCCGGCGGCTGTGGTAATCCCGAAGCCAACGAAACGACGGAGTTTTCGGAGATCGTCCGTGATTTGGACAACTTGGACCTGCCTCAGCCCTCGCCATCCGAGATTTTCCATCGTTCGGTAGTCGAATCCTGTCTTGCCAGCAAAGATGGCGAGCGTCTTTCGGGAAATCTGGTCGGACCCGCAGGTACCGCTGAGGCCGGGAGCCAGTCCCGCCGGCTCAGGCCGGAGGAAACTCCCGGGAACGAGCGTCCCTCGGACATGGACCTTCTGGTAGACGAAATATTGGGTCGAGCAGCTGGAAACGCCTGCGTGACATCGGCTCAGATCCAAACATCATTCGACAGGCTGGTAGAATGAGGCTTGAAAGCGACTTAGGCAGTTGATGCAACTTCTCAGGGAATCACCGGCCTAAGGCCTAGACCCGGGCGGATGCCGAAGATCGGCTGATCGCGGCCCGATGGATCACGATGCTCTCGACGCGGTCTACTAGCGACTTTTCTGACCGCCGGTCCCCTGGCTCCCATTATCATAAGCCGATTCCAGTTCCGCCGAACCCATGGCGTCTCTACCCTGTTGTTCGTTCCAGGCATAGGCGGTGACGAGTGCGGCCTGTTCGCGCTCTTCGGTGCTCAGCTCAATGTCGATGGCAAAGGTTGGCGTATCAGTCTGAAGGTCCAAACGGCGAATAATGTCGCCATCGCTGGATACAACCTTGAGTCTGACCCTTCCCTTGAATCCTTCCAGGGTCGTATCGCCAGTCACATGCAGTCTGTGTTCGGTTGCCTCGTCGGACGTGGCGGTTAGATGCAGGTCGGCGGCAGGCAGAGCGACAGGCACTGCAGGATCACCGAGCAGGTTGTAGGTCTCAATGAACTGTGTGCTGCGGATCTGATGCTTGGCCCGCATGAGAGCTTCACCGATCGTGCTGTTTCGCTGCCGTAGCTCGGTGGCCAGCACCCGGCCCCAGGCAGGCGAAGGACTGTTGCGCCAGGATGCGGCAATCACGGCGATCGCGCCGCGCTGATCCAGGCGAATCAGCTTTTCACCGATGGAGTCGGCGCTCGGATGGTCGAAAGGCGCTGAGTAGCAGGTCATGCTCAGGACGATCGGCAGGCGTGAGGAGGGAGCCAGGCCGGAGAGGTCGTCGAGGGTGAAGAGATCATGGTTCTTGGCGAGGTCGGGTGGTCCCGTACGCCAGATGTATCGCCCTCCGTGACCGAGGAAATGAACAATCAATTCGCCTTCGTCGAACGAATCCACAAGCCTGCGCGTGTTCTGGTCGTTTGAGGTCTCGTTAGACGAGGGGTAGATCTTCTCGGCGGAAATTCCGCTATCGGCCAGCTGCAGTGCCAGGCGGTTGCTCTGCCGCTGAAACCCGCGCTGCTCGTTGGTTACCAGCAGGGCTTCGCTGCGCCAGGGTCCTACCTCCGGGTGATCAATGTAGCGGATGGTCTTGTCGACGATTGCGGTCACATCTTCTGGCTCGACGACGGGCAGGCGGCCGATGGCGAGGTCGGGAAGATTGTCATCACCGGACACGGTGACGAAATAGTTGTCGCTCGCCGCATGCCCCTCGAACGTGGCATGGTTCCAGGTCGGAATCAGGTCCCGTCGGTTCAGCTCCGATTTTTCGGCATATGGCGTGCTGCCGTTCTTCCCAAAGCGCTGTATTTCGCCGGGACGGTAGGTCCAGTCGGCATACTGGCTGTCGGCGGTGTCTTCGTTCTTTCCGTCCCAGCTGGCATCGCCCACCAGCAGCACGAAGCGGGGTGCTGGGGAGCGCCAGTTGGCATGGGCGTTACTGATGAAATCGCGGATTGCCTGGGGAGTCACCACGCCGTCACTGAATTCGTCGTAGACATCGTCGATGCTTGTTACCAGCACGCGCAAGCCGCGCTTGCGATGCATGGCTGCCAGCGGCTGAATCGCGTCCAGCAGTGTTGGGTGGGCAATGATGATGTAGTCCGCCTGCTGATCGGGACTCGCCAGTCTTGATGGCGTATCAATATTGATGGCAACCGGGCTCCGCAGTTGATCATCGCGCGCCACAACGAATGATTTTGCGTGGTCGCCAATCGGCATCTGCTCGAAGGACTCGCCCGAACGCGATGTTCGGGTTTCGGCAACCGAGCGCGTGCCATCATCGCCGTACAAGCGCAGCTGCCGATCTGGGACGTGCTCGAAACGCAGAGCAGTGGGTTGTCGTCGCTCCGGGTCTAGCTGCAGGCGGACCTGATATTGCCGCTTGCCTGCGCGCGGTGCGCGGGAATACTCGAACTCAACCCAATTCAGCATGATGACATCGATCAACGGCCGCTTCGGCTGACTGCTCGGCCGCTTCGGAATTTCGATGCTCAGGACGTTTTCGTCGGCGCCGAAAAGGGACGGGTCGAGCCCGTTGAGCTCAAGCTTGTATGGGTCGATGCCATTCCATTGCGCGCCACCGATCGGATGCCCATTGATCGAGAGTTTGACCTGATGGTCGAACGCGTCGCTATCGGGTTTATTGCGCGGTCGCGACCAGCCCCGGAAACTGACGACGATATCCACTTTTTCGTCGTCCGCAGGATCGCGGTCGGCAAGTTCCAGCGGCAGGGAGAAAGGTTCCGGCTGGTTCTGGGTCAGTTTCGCCCAATACCAGAGCTCTTCGGGATCTCCGTTCTTCTCCGGCGGAAGTCGCAGGATCTGCGAGTCCTGCTCGAGATGTACGCGGTTGCGCAGGGTGGCCGCGCGAGGGCGCGCAAATCGTGACGCCGTGGTGGCGCGCATGCGAGCCGGATTTGCCTGGTCGAGATTCAGGTAGTAGATGTTGTAGCGCGTGTATTCGCTTGAATAGGAGTACTCGCCGTGCAGTCTTTCGCCGAGGAACTCGATCCGGTCGCCGGGGCCGAATACGCCATCTCCACCATCGTCGAGCCAGATCGGTACGTCATGGCCACCAGAAGACATTCCGATCGAGGCGCTGGGCGTCTCGCTTTCAAGTCCGGCCTCGGCCAGATCCGCGTAGCCCAGGCTGTAGGCGCCGGTGTCTTCAATCTGGATCTTGAATCGAGGAAGCGCCTGACTCCAAGCCAGGCCGGGCAAAAGCAAGCACAGCTGTAACCCGAACCACCCGCCAAGCCGGAGCATGGAAGCCGTCGCGGATTGCTTGAACTCCGGCTTGGCGCAGCAGGCTCTGTGAACTTGGTGGGACTGTCTATAGTGTGTCCAGCAATTCACGTGCGGTCTTGGCCTCTGCGCTGTCCGGGGCGAGTTTGTCCAGGGCGGCGAAAGCATCCTGAGCTTCGCCGCGATGATCGGAAGCAATCTGGGAGACGACCAAGGCCAGATGTGGACGCAGATAGCGAGGGTCAAGCTCGATCGCGCGTTGGAAACTGCGAGTGGCCTCGTCGAATCGATCATCCTTCAGTGCGAAGGTTCCGTAGTTGAACCATGCCTCGGGCGAATACGGCCCGTCCTTCAAGGCGCGGAGGAATTCACTTTCGGCTTCCTCGCTGGCGCCGCTTTCCGCCAGATTGATCGCCAGATCGACGCGGGCAGGTGCCAGGCCAGCGTCAAGCTCCACAGCCTTGCGCAGATGTTCCAGCGCGCCCTCGGCATCGTTGGCCTGGCGCTTGAATTTGGCCATCAGCCACTCTGTGCGCGCACTTGGCGCATCGGCGAGCCGCTGTTCGAGCAGCGTAAGCGCCGCCGTCTTTTCACCGGCGGCGTACTGCTTGGACACCAGCTGAAGCAGCAAGGGTTCGGAGATTGCTCCCGATTCGCGCAGGTGCTCTGCTGCCTGCCAGGCCTCATCCAGCCTGCCCGCTCCCGCCAGCGCGGAAACATGCAGCTCGAGGAAGGTCGGGCTGTCCGGTGATGCTGCGATCAGTCGCCGGGTGTAAGGCAGGGCGTCATTGGCGCGGCCCTTGAAAAGCAGGTGCTTGGCGCCCGAGAGATCATTGAGCAGGCCCACACGATCCTGCGGCGGGGTGCCGTCGTCCAACAACTTCTCCACGATCTCGGTCGCGTCAGCCGTTGAACTGTGCAGATACCCCAATGCTTCCAGCCGCGCGCGATCCGCGTCGTCGAGGTCGTTGGCCTTGCTCGCTCCGGCGACCGCGTGTTCAGCCATGAACTGCGACAGTTCGGCACGCATGCGCGTGGCGTCTTCAGGGCGCTCGTCGATCAGGTTGTGCATCTCGCCCGGATCGACGGCAAGGTCGAACAGTTCGGGACGTGGGCCGTGCAGGTATTTCAGGTCGCCATCGATCAGGGCGCGTAGCTCGCCCCAGCCATGTGACAACCGTGGTGAGAGGTTCTCGGCATACAGCGGTGGTGCCGAATAGCCGTCGCCGTTGCGCCATGTCGACAGAAGGGAGCGGCCCTGAACCTGGGTCGGAATCGGAATCCCCAGGGCATCCAGCACCGTTGGCAGGATGTCGACCGTCCCCACCCGGGTTTCGATGACACGGCCGGCCGGCTCGCTACCGGGTGGGGCGCGCATGATCAGAGGCACATGAAGCGTGGAGTTGTACGCGAGCATCGCGTGGGTGATTTCGTTGTGCTCGCTCAGACCCTCGCCGTGGTCGGCCGCCATCACGATCAGGGTGTGGTCCAGCAGGCCCAGTGAACGCATGTGGTCCAACAGGAACCCGAGACGAGAGTCGGCATACGCGATCTCTCCGTCGTAAAGGTTGTCGGCATACAGCTGGTCGTAGGGTGGTGGCGGCTCGAAAGGCTGATGCGCGTCGAAATAATGCACCCAAAGGAAAAAAGGATCCGAACCGCGCTGGTCCAGCCATGGGATGATGGCTTCGTTGACCTGTGCCGCGCGCCGCTCGTCGAAGAACAGGCGATCCTTTGCCACGGCGCGGTGGCCGGTGAAATCCTCTTCGAGCCCGGTCAGGTGGTCGTCGTAGAGATCGAATCCCTGATCCAGACCAAACTGCTTTGTCAGCGGAAAGGCGCCGACGGCAGCCGCGGTGGCATACCCCTGGTCGTGCAGAATCTCGGCGAGAGTCTGTTGTTCGTCGCCAAGCACGAACAAGCCGTTGTCGCGCACTCCATGAGCCAGGGGGTAACGGCCAGTCATGATGGTCGAGTGCGACGGCGTCGTGATCGGCACCGCCGTTACCTTCGGAGAACAGAATTGAACATCAATATATTGATGTTTCAAACAACATAGAGTGATGTATATCTGGTCATAAATAGGCTTAACATATTGATATACAAGACATAGCAAGTGCTTGTGAATGTGGATTAGTGCAACTCAATGTAATTCATATTTGTGCATTTCATGTCACAAAGTGTTGATATATAAAGAGTAATAGCCTACATTTCTCGCAGTCCCCCAGACTGGAAATCGTGCTTCCGAGCCTCTCCGACCTGACGCCGCCGATCGCTTCTCGAGTTGCCGCGGCATTGGTCGCGATCCGCTCCGCTCCACATTCAGCGCGGCCTTTCTCCAGAACCATCGGGTTCATGCAAGAGAACGCCATTCTGGAATCAGCGCCTCGCGTGAGCGGTCCCCTGTCCACGAGGGGCTTGCTGGCCGAGGGCGTTGACCACGTCGTAGTCATGCTTGTGGCTATCTCGAACCATTCACTCCTTCCCGAGCTGGACGGTTTTGAGGCCCGACGACTTCTTGCGGCCCTGGTCACTGAGCTTCGCATGAGCCCCGAGTTTGCTGCGGGCCAGGAAGGGAGAGACCTTGCCATCCTGTCTTCCTTCCTCAGGCGCCACATTCAAAAACTGTCAAAGTCACCGACTGCTCTTCCGCTTATGCCTCAAGTAGGTTCGCTGGTGGACTTGGTCGATTGGATGTCCTGTCAGGGTCTGGGCAGCCGACAGCTGTCAGATGTGGTGAAGGAAGCGTGGATCAGAACCCTCCGGGAGGCTTCGCTACGGGTTGCCTCCTCAGCTCCAGATTACTCGTCAGCAACGCCTTGGGGAGGCGACGACGGCGAGGATCAGGAGTCTGGTGTCGTCAGCGTGCAGTCCGCCGCCGAGGAACTTGGTGGGCGGGTCGAGGCATTCCTGATTGACGATGAGATCCCGGCACTTGATGACCCGGGCTACTCGCCGGGTGAACTTCGCCTGATCGCCGAACGGGCGGGAGCAACCTGGCTGAGCCTGCATAGCCTGACATGTTCATCGACGCTGTTTCTGGACGACATCGAGTGCGGTGAGGTTGCAGCTCGGCTTGTATCGCTAGTCAATGATGCAGCTTGCAGAAACGACGAACGTGTACTCCAGAGCGCCGCAGCAAGAGCGCTCCAACTGGCAACCGGTGCCTCCGATCGCGAGGTTCGGCAACTCCGATTTGGCACGCCAGATGACGTCCGTGAGTATGGGTGCGTCACAGTCGACATCGACTTCGCCTTCTTGATACGGCCTCCGCTTCCACTTTCTGCAGCTAAGAGCAGGCTGGGTCACCCGTGGATTCCAATACCTCCGAGCTTAGCCAAGGTGCTATGCCGGCACGTAGGTGAATCCCAAAAACGCGGTCGCCTGGTTTTCCCACTCTTACGGGATTCCATTAACTCGTTCGACGGAATAAACCCGTCTTGTCTGCGAAGAACGTTCGTCAGTCGTCTGGCTCGATGCGAGCCACTGGGAATTTCTACTGCCCAGATAGCAACGTCCGATCCACTCGGGCTGGACACAGCGCCGCTCCACTACGAACGAATCTCTGCGAACCGCCTGGCGTATGTGGTGGCCAGCGTCACGTTTCCTTGGTTCGGGGACAATGCTGGATTCTTGTCGAAATCTTGTCCAGAACACATTCTCGGCTCCGGAATCCTCGTCGATGCGCGGGAAGTCGCGAATCTCCTTGCGGGTATTCGCGCGCCGAAGGGCTATGAATTGACTGGTGGGTTGCTGGGACGCGTATCGCACCGAACCCGAAATCTGGTCCACGGAGTTTTTGCCGCTGCAGGCCACCGGCCTAGCTCCGGTATCGAGCGGATCACCCTCGAACGAATTGATCTCGAGACGGGGCTAGCCACTCTCTCGGACAAGAAGGCTGGGCCCGAATGGCCACATCGACCGGTTGCCCTTCCTCCCTCAATTTGTCGTGAGATCCGATGCTTGGTTGCGGAGCTCACGCAAGTCTCCGTACGGGAGGATTGTCCTCGTTCAGCTGCCGCGGCCCTGGCTGCCGTAACCGGCAAAGGACCCCTGCTCCTGTCGTTCTTGCCAGGCGATCAGGCGTCCCCATTTTCCCTGCAGGACTATTTGGCGGACTTGCCACCCCAACTCGCAAAAACCCCGAACTTCGCCCGTCACCACCTCTGTCAGCAACTGATCGGACGATTGAGTGAGATGCATCGCGTTGCCCAGCTGGGGTGGCATGGTACTCGCGAGGGGGCTTTTGCCGATGGGTCGCCATGCAGCGTGGTTGAGGCTTGCGAAACCATCTCGATGGAGGTTGAGCGCCACCTCGCCAGCATCGGGTGGCGCCCGCTTGGGACGTGCAAGCAAAACGCGGAGTCACTGCCCGT
>Ga0116151_10001081_pt1 | contig 25287 bp, 26 predicted proteins | sample AD_UKC117_MetaG_FD_89893 | JGI IMG/M metagenome (GOLD analysis project Ga0116151, IMG submission 89893) | Active sludge microbial communities of municipal wastewater-treating anaerobic digesters from Hong Kong - AD_UKC117_MetaG | ecosystem: Engineered > Bioreactor > Anaerobic > Digestate... | reverse complement strand
CGCGATGGGCATCGGCCGCTTCGCCTTCACGCCGATGATGCCGCTGATGGTGCGCGACGGCAGCCTGGACGCGGTGACCGGGACGGAATGGGCGACGGCGAACTACGTCGGCTACCTGCTCGGCGCGATCAGCGCCTCGTGGTTTGCGCGCAGCCCGCGGCTGGGCTTGCAGGTCGGGCTGGTCGGCGTCGCCGCGACCACGCTGGCGATGGCCTGGGGCAACGCCGCGCTGCCGTGGGTGGGCATGGCGCTGCGGGGCAGCGCGGGCGTCTTCAGCGCGTGGGTGCTGGTGTGCGCCAGCAGCTGGTGTCTGCCCGAACTCGCGCGTCGGCACGCGACCTCGCTGGGGGGCTGGATCTACACCGGGGTGGGGCTGGGCATCGCGGCCACCGGCGTGCTGACCTGGCTGGGCGGCGCGCAGGCGGCGAGCGTGCTGTGGGTGGAGCTCGGGCTGCTCGCCACGGTCGGCGCGGTCCAGGTCATGCGGCGTGTGCGCGGGCAGCCCGCCGTCGCGCCCGTGGCCGGCGTGGCGGGCGCGCCGCGGTCCGCAGCGCCCGCAGTCGCAGGCGGAAACCTGGGGGTGGTGCTGTGCTACAGCGCGTTCGGCTTCGGCTACATCATTCCCGCGACCTTCCTGCCCACGATGGCGCGGCAGCTGGTGTCCGATCCGCTCGTGTTCGGGCTCACCTGGCCCATCTTCGGCATGGCGGCGGTGTTGTCCGTGGCCTTCGCCGCGCACCGGCTGCACGGCTGGCCGCGTCGCAAGGTGTGGGCGATCGCGCAGGGGGTGATGGCGGTGGGCACCCTGCTGCCACTGCTGCAGCCGGCCTTGTGGGTGCTGGCGGCCTCGGCGGTGCTGGTCGGCGGCACCTTCATGGTCACCACGATGGCGGGCCTTCAACTCGCGCGCGAGCGCATGCCCGCGAACCCGACGCCGCTGCTGGCGCGCATGACCACCGGCTTCGCCGCCGGACAGATCGCCGGTCCGCTGCTGGTGCGCCTCGTCGGCGACACGCGCGTTGCCGGCCTGGATGCGCTGGGCGTGGCGAGCGCGTCAGCCGGCCTGCTGCTGGCGATCACGTCCATCTGGCTGTGGCGCGAAGGCAGCGGATCGGCGTCGGACGCGCGGTCATCGTAGGGCGCACCGCACCGACGCCGGCACCACACCGGCCTATGGTCTATGGTTCGGGTAAGCGCTGTTCCGCCGCCACCGGCGGCGGCTCGAACTGCCCGGGAGCCCACATGGACAGGCATCCTCGTCGCTTGCCGGTATTCCTGAAACTGGCGCAGATCCGCTTTCCGATCGGTGCAATCGCATCGATCGCGCACCGTGTTTCGGGGGTGCTGCTGTTCATCGCCCTGCCCGTCGTCGCCGTGCTGCTCGACACCTCGCTGCGCGACGAGGCGGGTTTCGCCTCGGTGCGCGATTTGATTTCGTCGCCACTTGCGGTCGTGGCAGCCGGCGTGCTGGTGTGGGCGCTCGTGCATCACGTGCTGGCCGGCATCCGCCACCTGCTGATGGACGTCGGCATCGGCGGCGAGCTCGAGCGTGCGCGCGCCAGCGCCCGCCTCGTCCTGATCGCCGCGCCAGCGCTGGCAGTGTTCCTGCTCTTCTGGGGGTTGTCATGAGGCTGTTCGACGGACAGCGGGCCTGGGTGGTCCAGCGCATCAGCGCCTTGCTGCTGCTCGTGCTCGCCGTTCTCGCGCTGCCCTTTGCGTCACCGCTCGATTTCTCCGCGTGGCGCGCCTTCGCGGGCGGCGTGCTCGGTGGGCCGCTGATCGCCCTGCTGTTCGGCGCCTTGTGCGCGCACGCCTGGGTCGGCCTGCGCGACATCGTGCTCGACTATATCCAGCCGCGCGGCTTGCGGCTGGCGGTGCTGAGCCTGATCGCGGTCGTGCTGCTCGGCGTGCTGGTGCGCGTGCTGCTGAGCCTGGCCGCGGCCGCATTGTCCACCTGAGCGGGGAAGGGCGCGACATGAGACTGGACATCTATCGCTTCGACCCGGAGAGCGGCGCACCGCCGCGAATGCAGGCCTACGAGGTGCAGCCGGAGGCGGGCGACAAGAAGCTGCTCGACCTGCTGATGCGGCTGCGCGTGCAGGACGACAGCCTGTCGTTCCGGCGCTCGTGCCGCGAGGGCGTGTGCGGCTCGGACGCGATGAACATCAACGGTCGCAACGGCCTCGCCTGCCTGACCGCGCTCGATGGCCTGAAGGAGCCGGTGGTGCTGCGCCCGCTGCCGGGCTTCCCGGTGATCCGCGACCTGATCGTGGACATGACGCAGTTCTTCGCCCACTACCACTCGATCCGCCCCTGGCTGATCAACGACGAGCCCCTGCCCGAGCGCGAGCGGCTGCAGACCCCGGCCGAGCGCGAGCGCCTGGATGGGCTGTACGAGTGCATCCTGTGCGCCTGCTGCAGTGCGTTCTGCCCGTCCTACTGGTGGAATCCGGACAAGTTCATCGGGCCTTCCGGCCTGCTGCAGGCCTACCGCTTCATCGCCGACAGCCGCGACACCGCCACCGCCGAGCGCCTCGACTTCCTCGACGACGTCTATCGCCTCTACCGCTGCCGCACGATCATGAACTGCACCGAGGTCTGCCCGAAGGGCCTGAGCCCTTCCCACGCGATCGAACGCATCCGCCTGGCGCTGCTGCGGCGTTCGTCCTGAAGAGGCGGGGCGGGAGCGCGCCATCCGCCCCACGGGCCGGACCGCGTTCTGTCCACGTCAAAGCGCCGGGAGGCCCGGGACAAGGAACACCGCCATCGTTGCAGCCCAGGCCAGCACGCCGCAGTGGATCGCGACGATGCCGATCTCCAGGGCCACGATCTCCTCACGAACCCCGAGCATGCAGCGGACACCCCGCTTCAGCAGCGCGACCGAGGCACCGATCGCCAGCAACGGCAGCACCAGGACGGCGAGCGTCCCGTCCTGCAGGAGTGCGAACGACGATAGCCAGAGCGGGAGCAGGGATACCGTCGCGAGCAGACAGGCGTCGCGTGCGCTCGCCCGCACCCCATGGCTCGCCGCGACGGCGCCGATCAGCCAGCGGATCATCAGGAAGCCGGCGACTTGCGCTGCGAACAGCGCGAACTCCACAAACTGCCAGGCGGAAGCGGAGAGGGCGGGCAGATAGTGGGCCGATCCGACGTCGGTCGCATGCGACAACATCGTGGGGGGCAACATGGCGGCCGGCAGGGCGACCCCGAAGACCAGGGTGGCCAGCGAGGGCGGACGGCGGGAGAGCTCGGTCCAGGCGGCGTCCGAGGACCACAGCATGGGCGGCAGATGGAGGGAGGACATGATCGATCTCTGCTGGCGTGTTTGGGCGGGTCGAGGAATTTATATCACAACATGACATAAATTAGCATGGCCCAGCCTCCCTGCGGCGAATGCGTTGCGAGCAGCGCGCGAAGAACCCGCCCGCGGCTCTGCGCGCCAACGAACCGCAGGCCGACCGTCATCCGATGGTGCAGCGCGCCCCGACTATCGCCGCTCGCGACCGGCGGGCGGGTGCACGATCGTGATTGGCACGGTGGCGCGCGCCGCCGCTTGCAGGCCGAGCGCCGCGTGCAGCCGTGCGTCGCTGCCGACGAGGTCGGCAAGCGAAACGCGGTCGAGCGCGGCCAGGAAGGCCTGCAGGGCGCTGTCCAGCGCACCTTTGAGCCGGCAGGCCGGATCCAGCACGCAGTGCGACTGCGTTCCGAAGCACTCGACGAGCGCGAGGCTGGGTTCGAGCTGGCGCACCACGTCGCCGAGGCCGATCTCGCTCGCCGCGCGTGCCAGCCTCAAGCCGCCGCCCTTGCCGCGCGCGCCGTCGACGAAGCCTTTCGCCACCAGCTCGGTGACGATCTTCATCAGGTGGCTGCGCGAGATGTCGAAGCGTTCGGCCACCTCCTTGATGGTGACGCGCCGCTCGGGGACCGCCCCCAGGTACATGAGTACCCGGAGGGCGTAGTCGGTGTGCTGGGTGATGTTCATCGGCAGGGCGTGCAGAGGCGTGGCTGTAGCCGCCATGCTAGCAACAATAGATTCATATGAGTTGACTCTTTAAAAGAGGAGTTTGATACTCCTCTTCAAGGAGTTGCCGCAAGGATCCGCCATGAAACGCCACAGCCGTCTCGCCCAGTTGTCCCGTGAGCATCACACCGCGCTGCGCCTCGGCAGGCATCTGCTCGCGGGCGGGGCGCAGGCCGAGCTCGACGCGGAGCTGCCGGGCCTCGAAGCCCATTTCGCCGAGGAGGAGCGCGACCTGCTGCCGCTGCTCGACACCGATCGCCACCTGGCGCTCGCCGAACGCCTGCGCGCGGAGCACGCGCAGCTCAGGCTGCTGTTCGCCGCGGCGCTGCGGGGCCGCGACGAGGCGCAGGCCGGGCAGGCGCTGATCGACCATGTGCGCTTCGAGGAGCGCGAGCTCTTTCCCGTGCTGGAGACCCTGTTCGAGGAGGCGCGGCCATGACCCACGTCGTCACCGAAGCCTGCATCCGTTGCAAATACACGGACTGCGTCAGCATGTGCCCCGTCGATGCCTTCCGCGAGGGCCCGAACTTCCTGGTGATCGATCCGGAGGAGTGCATCGACTGCACCCTGTGCGTGGCCGAATGTCCGGTGGATGCGATCGTCCCGGAGGATGAGCTCACCGCGGCGCAGCGCGAATACCTCGCGCTCAACGCCACGCTGGCGAAGGCCTGGCGACGCATCGTCGAGGCCCATCCGGCGCTGCCCGACGCGAACACGTGGGCCAAGGTGACGGAGAAGCGGAAGTGGCTCGAAACCTCGGCGGGCGTGGCGGATGCGACGACCGACCTGCCGGGGACCGCCCCCTAGCACGCTCGCCGCCCGCCTGCCCTCTCCTGTCGCTACACTGCCCGGACAAGAACCCGCGAAGCGAAGGGAGACACGTCATGGCCGAGCCCGCTGCCGAGCTGACGGTGAAGCATTTCCGCCTCGCCCTGCTGTGGCCGCTGCGGCTGCTGACGGGGGCGGGTGTGCTGGGGCCGCAGCAGCGCCCGTGGCAGGTGCTGCGCGACCTGGGCGAGGCGTCGCCGTGGCGCGAGGTCGAGCACGACCTGGAGGTCGAGGGCAGCGTCTTCCAGGAACGCCACTACAACGAGTTCGTCACCTTCCTGCCTTACGTGCAGCAGCTCCTGTACGGCGAGGGGCGCGCGCAGCACAGCGACTCGGCGGATGCCGGGCCGGCGATGCGGGTGTTCCGCCGCCGCGACATCGCCAGGCTGCGCGTCGCCGCCCGCGAGGGCGACACGCCGGTGACGCTCGATGTCGTCCATGTGCATCTGTATTTTTTCTTCGACATCGATGTGGTGATCCTCAACGTCGAGGTGGCCGGGGGCGACCTGCCCCTGTCCGAGGTGCAGGAGCTGATGTACCGCATCGGCCGCGCCTACCCTTCGGGCTGGGACGAGCATGGCCGCGCGCTGCACAGCCTCGCCGTCGCCGAACTGCTCGGGCGCGACGGGTCGGTGCTGGCGCGCACCGATGCGCACGAGCGCGAGGCGTTCATGGCGCATGTGAGCCGCCACCGCGCGCCGCGCATCGCGTCGCACTGGGCCTGGCTGATGCAGCCGCTTGCGAGCGCCTACTCCGAGCAGCCGGGCGCGCTGCGCTACCGTCAGATCGAGTATCACCGCATGCCGCTGACGGCCTATCTCGCGCTCGACGACCCGCTGGCGCTTACACGGCAGGACTTCGTCCGCCTCGGCCTGGTGACCGGCGCGGGGCCGCGCGACGCCGAGCGGGAAGGCGCTGGCAACACCCTGCCCTACGGCAACCCGCATCTGGACGACTTCGAGCGCCGCTACTGCTACGACCGCTTCTGGTCCGCGAGCGGCGCGGCGCCCTGGACCCGCTACCTGTGCAGCGGCCACGCGCTGGTCGTGGTGGGCGATGCAAGATCGGCCTATTTCACCGACCGCGAGCGCGGCGTGCTGGCGCAGTTCCGCCACCAGCACTTCCTGCTCTTCCTGATCGCGCACTTCCAGAAGGCGGCGCTGCTGATGTTCTCGGAGCGCCTGGTCGAGGCGCTCAAGCGCCTGCATGTCGCCGATCCGGCGAGCGTGCGCCGCTTCAAGCGCGCGATCCGCGCCAGCTTCGAGGGCTTCCTGCGCTTCACCCACCGCTACTGGTTCCACGACATCGCCGAGCAGGCGCAGACGCGCGCGCTGTTCCGCATGAGTACCGCGCACCTGGGCACCGACGCGCTCTATGCCGAGGTCAAGGAGCGCACCGCGGACATGAACGGCTACCTCGAGGCCGACAGCCTGCGCCGCCAGGCCAACACCGTGGTGCGGCTGACCGTGGTCACGATCTTCGGCCTCATCGGCACCATCACCACCGGCTTCCTCGGCATGAACCTGCTCGCAGAGGCCGAGTCGCCGCTGAGCGAGCGCCTGCTCTATTTCGCGCTGGTGTTCGCGGTGTCCACCGGGCTGACCATGTACACCATGGTGAAGTCGAAGCGCCTGTCGGACTTCCTCGACGCGGTATCCGACGAACGCCTGTCGGCGTGGAACAAGCTCGCGGCGCTGGCCGCGGTGTGGCGCCGCGGCACGGACTGAAGCACCCGCCTACATCAGCCACTGCGGCCGCAGCAGCATCACCACGCCCAGCGCCAGCATCACTACGCCCGAGAGCAGCTTGAGCAGGCGGCCTCCGCTCTCGGTAAGCTTGCCGCTGCCGAGCGCGAGCACCGCGGTGCCGACCATCAGGGCGTCGTCGGCGATGTAGGCGAGGATGTAGAGGCCGAGGTAGCCGTAGTGGGCGAGCGGGGAAAGGCCCTGGCTGGTGAGCACCGCGGTGTAGATCGCCGGCAGGCCGGCGGTGCATAGCAGCTCGACGAAGTTCACCACCACTGCCAGCGCCGCGACCGCGACCAGCGAGGCGGGCAGGGATTCGGCCTTCAGGATGGCGCGGGCGCGCGCGTAGATGCCCGGCTTGGCCGACGCCGGGATGGACAGCGAGACGCCGCGGCGGAAGGCGAAGAAGTCCTTCACGTTGATCAGCCCGATCAGCATCGCCAGCACGGCGAGTCCGACGCGCAGCGCGGCGGTCATGCCGACGAGCAGGAAGACGTTGAGCCAGGCCGCCATGAAGGCGTAATAGACCGCGCCGCTGGCGAGTACGAAGGTGCCGGCGACCATCGCCATGCGGCGCCGGTCCTGCAGCCGCACCAGCAGCGAGAGCAGGAACAGCAGCACCCACATCGCGCAGGGATTGAAGCCGTCGAGCAGGCCGAGCGCCAGGGTAAACAGCGGCAGGCCGAGCTCGCTCGCGCTCAAGGTGCCGAACAGGCTCGATTCCACCCGGTCACGCGGCGGCGGCGGAGCCTCGTCGAGCAGGCGCAGCAGCTCGGCGCCGACATGCTCGGCGTCGTCGAAGCCGACCAGAACGCGACCGCCGTAGACGAAGGTGGGCACGCCCGGCGGCCACGCCCCGACCGCCTCGCTGATCGCCACCAGGGCATCACGCGCGGCGGGATCGCGATCGACCTCGCGCAGCACGACCTGCAACCCGGGGCGGGATCCGGCGAGGCTGGCGAGGAAGCGCTTGGCCTCCGCACAGTGCGGGCAGCCTTCACGCACGTAGACGTGAAGCTGGCCCGGGGCGGGCAGATCGAGCGCCGGCGCGGCCATGGCGGCGTCGGCGGCCGGGCTCGCCTGGGTGAACAGCAGGCAGGCGAGCAGCAGCAGGGTACGGAAGACGGATGCGCTCGCCATGGATACGCCCTTCGCCTGCACCACGCCGATTACCGGCCGGCCGGCTCCTTGCCGTCCTCGATCGGTACTGCGCTGCGCTCCTCGACCGGCGCGGCCTCCTGCGTCGGCAGCTCGGTACGCGCACGCATGCTCTCGAGCGCGCCCTTGCCGACCTCGCGCAGGCGCTCCGCCGCGTCGCGGGTGGCCTCGGCGATGCGGTGCGCCGCCTGCTCGGCGGCTTGCCTGGCGTCGCGCACGGTCTCGGCCGGGCGGCCATCGCCACCACGATCCTCGTTGGGCGCCTGATGCAGCCCCCCCGCGACCGAATCATCGGACGAATCCTTGGCGAGCTCGCTGGCGGCCTTCTCGGCGGCGGTGCGCACTGCCGCCTCCACCGCGGCGCTCCCCGCCTCACCGATCTTGCGCGCGGCCTCACCAGCCTTCTGCACTGCCTCGCGAGCGGCCTCGGCCGCTTCGCGCCTAGCCTCGGCGGCCTCGCTGCGCGGCGCCTCGGGGGAAGGAACGGCCGGTTCGGCCTTGGGCTGCGTCTCGGGTTCGGGTGCGCAGGCAGTGGCGAGGAGGGAGGCGGCGAGGGCGAGGAGCAGGCGGGACGCGTTCATGAGGGACGAGGGCGACTTCGACGACGACAGGATGCAGGTTACGCAATCCCGGCGCGAAGAAGAACCGCAAAATGCACGCTGCAACAAGCGGAAAAACAATGGGGCCCGAACGGGCCCCATTGTTTTCATCACGACAGAACGGCTTACTTCACGCGGTTCTTGTACTCGTCGGTGCGGGTGTCGATCTCGATCTTGTCGCCGATCTCGACGAAGGCGGGCACCGGCAGCTCGAAGCCGGTGCTGATCTTGGCCGGCTTCATGACCTTGCCCGAGGTGTCGCCCTTGACGGCGGGCTCGGTGTAGACGACCTCGCGCACCACGCTGTTGGGCAGCTCGACCGAGATCGCCTTGCCGTTGTAGAACACCACCTCGCACTGCAGGCCATCCTCGAGGTACTTGAGCGCATCGGTCATGTTGTCCGCTTCGACTTCGTACTGCTCGTAGTCGGCGTCCATGAACACGTACATCGGGTCGGCGAAGTAGGAGTAGGTGACTTCCTTGTGGTCTAGGACGACGACCTCGAACTTGTCGTCGGCCTTGTAGACCGACTCCGACGGCGCGCCGGTGAGCAGGTTCTTGAACTTCATCTTCACGACCGCGGCGTTGCGGCCGGACTTGTTGTATTCGGCCTTCTGCACCACGAGCGGGTCGCTGCCGACCATCACGACGTTGCCGGAGCGGAGTTCCTGAGCGGTTTTCATGCTGTTTCCTGAATGGTTCGACGCGACTCGTGGTCGCATGTCCTTGAAAAAATTAGCGCGCGATTCTACCGCGCGGCGTGCTCGATGTGGGAACAGAATGCATCGAGCGCGGTCGCGAGATCGGGCAGGGCCGCCTGGGCGTCGCACCAGCGCCGCGCGTGAAGTTCGAGGGCCGGCACGGCCGCGGCGAAGGCGGGCCAGGCCTCGGCCAGGCTCGATCGATCGGAAGCGTAGCCGTTCCAGGCGCGCCAGAACCGCGCGAGCGCATCCGCCTCGGCCGCCGGCAGCCCCTGCAGGTAGCGTGCGAGGAAGGCCTCGAGCTTGTCGTGGTGGGCCGCATCGGCCTGTGGATAGATCTGCCAGACGAAGGGCCGCGCCGCCCACTGCGCGCGCACGAAGGAATCCTCGCCGCGCACGAAATTGAGCTCGCAGGCCCACAGCAGCACGTCGTAGCCTGCCTGGTCGGTGAAGGGCAGCACACAGGTCACGAGCGCGCCACGCTCCACCCGATCACCCACCTGCAGGCATTCGCGGCCGAGCGCGCGACGGACATCACCGAGCACACGCGACTCCGGCACCAGGACGAGCACTTCACGGTCTCCATCGGCCCAGGCCTCGAACAGCGCGGGGAGGTCCGGCTGCTCGTAGGCGAACAGCGACACCCGCAGCGCATCCCGGCTGCTCTTGATGCCGCGCGCGGCGAACCAGCCGGCGGCGCCTTCCGGCTGGCTGCACCAGCGATCGCGGCGCGCGAGCAGGTCGGCCTCGCGCAACAGTCCTCCGCTCCCGGCATCGAAGCCGGGAAAGAAGAAATGCTTTACCAGCGGCAGGCGCGGATGCGGCGAAGCCAGGCCGTGGCAACCCGCGACCCAGGCCTCGGCCGAAAGGTACTCGAGGTTGATCCACACCGGCGCCGGCTGCAGCGCCGCCATGGCCTCGAGCTGGGCGGGCGGCAGCTCGCAGGCGAAGGCCTCGACGACGATCTCGCCCGGCACGAGCGGCACGAAGGCGGTCGTCCAGCGCCGCAGTTCCACGCCCTCCACGCTCCCGCCGACCCGCTCGTCCACCGCGTTCGCAGCCGGACAGATGCGGCGCAGCGCCTCCCAGTCATCGACCCAGAGCCGCACCGAGCCACAGCCGCGACGTGCCAGATCTGCCGCCAGCCGCCAGCACACGCCAATATCCCCAAAATTATCCACAACCTGGCAGAAGAGCTCCCATCTGGGGCGGGCGGCCGACGAGGAGGAATGCATGATGGGGACAATCCTGCGCAAAGAATGGGGATGGCTTGTGAACAAGCGCCTTTCAGACGACCGGACGCAAAAGGCTCAACAATGCGCACACAGGCGACCAGGGCGCTTCTCAACCGCTTTTCAAACCGATGGAAGTCGCGATAGACATGAGCTTTGGAGACTTATCCACAAGAAACGCGCCACTGTTAACTTCTTTGTTATTTAAATCAATAGAAAAACAGAAGAACAAACCTGGCCCCCACGGCTCAGCCCAGTGAGCTTGCCCATCGCACGATACTGCCGGCATGATGTGGCCATGGCTCCGACCATAAACCACCGAAGAGGCCTTCAGGCCCACGCATCAGGATCCTTCCCAATGCCCGTTCGATCGCTGCTTTCCATCGCGCTGCTACTGGCCTTGCCTTCGCTCGCGATCGCTCAACCCGCCGCCAACCCGGTTTCCCCGCAGGCCGCGCAGGAACAGGACCTGCTCGAACAGAGCCGCACCCAGGTACGGGGTTTCTCCGTCTGGTTGGGGGAGACCGTGAATGACTGGTTCGGCGATCGGCCCTTCGAGGAGGGCGGCAAGGTCACCCATGGGCGTCTTGGCCTGCGCAACCTATGGCGGCAGGACGAGGGCTGGGATACCAACGTGCGCTTTCGCGCACGCTTCGATCTGCCCAACCTGCGCGACAAGGCCTACGTCTTCATCGGCCGGCAGAACGAACGCGAACTCGTCACCGACCAAGCGGAGGCTTTCACCCGCGAGCAGCTCCTGCTCGAGGAGCGCCGCAAGGAAGACCAGACCGGCTTCGCCGGCGTGGGCCTGGCCTTGCGCAAGAATCTCGACTTCCGTTTCGGTGTGCGCGGCGGCATGAAGTTCTACACGCAGGCGCGCTATCGCAAGCAGTGGGCGCTGACCGAGCAGGATCGCATCGAATTCCGCGAGACGATCTTCTGGAACAACAAGGACAAGTTCGGCTCGACGACCGCGCTCGACTACGAGCACGCCTTCACCCCCACGCTATCGCTGCATTGGCAGAACGCGACGACGATCTCGGAGAAGACCGACGACTTCGCCTGGGGCAGCAGCCTGGGCCTGTTCAAGCGCTTCGGTGATGACCGCATCCTGTCGGGTGAGATGGTGGTGACCGGAGAAACCGGTGCCGAAGAGAACGTCGACGAATACGGCGTGCGGATGAAATGGACGCAGCCCGTCTATCGCGAGTGGCTGATCGGCGAGTTCATCGTCGGTCACTACTGGCCGCAGCGCGAGGACCGCGAACGCGAGCGCGCTTGGGCGGCGGGCGTGAATCTGGAGATGCGTTTCTAAGCCACGCACGGGGCGGACAATCGATCGGCGCGCCCGCCTCGACGGACGCTTTCGTGCCGGCAGGCGCTCCTGCAACCCGCCCGCGACGTTTTTCTGTAGGAGCGGCGGCAGCCGCGAACAAGGCGGTTCGACCACCGATGGGGACGAGAAAGCCCACATTTGCATTCCTGCCTGCGGGCAACTCCTGCATCTGACCCTTCGCGTGCTGTCCGGGGGAGTTCAGGCTTCCGGGTCGGCGTAGTCGGCGAGGCGGGCCAGGTCTTCCGCCTCCAGCCAGCGCCACTGTCCCGGTGCCAGCCCGGTCGGCAGCTCGAGCCCGCCCACGCGGCTGCGGTGCAGCGCCTCGACCCGATTCCCCGCCGCACCGACCATGCGCTTGACCTGGTGGTACTTGCCCTCGCAGATGGTCAGCCGCAGCGTGGTCGGGCCGACGAGCTCGCAGGCCGCCGCCGCGATCGGTGCGGGTTCGTCGTGCAGCTCGACCCCGGCCACCAGCCGATCGGCGAAATCCTGCTCCACCGCATGCTTGAGCACGATCTCATAGACCTTGGGCGTGCGCTTCTTGCCCGAGCTCCACTGGTGGATGAACTGGCCGTCGTCGGAGAGCAGCAACAGGCCGGTGGTGTCCTGGTCGAGCCGGCCCACGCACTGCACGCCGCGGGCGAGCAGCTGCGGCGGCAGCAAGGTAAAGACGGAGGGGTGAAAGGTCGGCTTCTGCGAGCACTCGTAGCCCGCGGGCTTGTGCAGGACCACGTAGGCCTGGGCGCGGAAACGCCAGGGCTGGTCATCGACCGTGAATTCGAGTCCGGGCGAACCATCGCGGCTACCGGGGTCGAAGTCGGCATTGGGGTCGTCGCAGACCTCGCCGGCGATGCTGACGTAGCCGGCACGGATGAGGGCGCGGCATTCCTTGCGGCTGCCGAAGCCCTGGGCATGGAGGAGGCGTTCGAGTTGCATGGTGCGCATGGTAGCAGGGCGGATCCTCCGCCAAGACCGGTGCGACGCCCAGTTGTGCGGGATCTCCCTGTTTCGCGACGTGCCGGCTACCGGTCGAGCGGGGTAAACTGCCACCCTGCCCGCTCAGGAGATGCACTTGAAATTCGAACACCTGATCGAGGTCAATGATCTCGCCAACCCGCTGCTGACCCCGCTCACCCGCGAAGAGCTCTGGTTCGGCCTGCTGTGCCGCGCGGAAGATGCGCGCGCCTTCCTGCCCGGCCTCGAGGCCTGCCACGTCGTCGAGCGCGGCGAGGCCGGCCTGGTGCGCGACCTGCACTTCGGCCATGCGGTGATCCGCGACCGGGTGAGCTTCGACACCCTGCGCTGGATCCGCTTCGAGTCGGAAGCCAACGCGCAGCATGCCGGCGGCAGCCTGACCATCACCATCGAGGAGCCCGAGCCCGGCGCGCTCTTCCTCCGTTTCGCCTACCACACCTCGCTACCCGACCAGGGCGAGGATGCGCGTTACGCCGAGTTCGTGCGCTCGGCCTACCATCAGTCCGACCTCGACACCGTGCGCATCATCCGCATGATCGCCGAGTCCGGCGGGCTCCAGCAGTAGTCATCCCACGATTCCACGGCACGCGGCGACTTCCACGCAGCTGCCGCGAGAGCAGGCTCACCCGCGAATATCCGGGACGGTCGTGCTGCATTCGCAGCCAATGCGCGCGTTTGCGCGCATTCTTCGGTCCCGGGCACCCCCTCGTCTCCAATCTCAACAACAGGAAAGATCCCCGTCATGTGGTTCAAGAATCTGCAGGTCTATCGCCTTCCCGCCAACTGGGACATGAGCGTCGAGCGCCTCGAGGAGCAGCTCGCGAAGAAGCCCTTCCACCCCTGCGGCAGCCAGGACATGGAGAGCCGCGGCTGGCTGTCGCCGCTGGGCAACGAGGTGCTGGCGCATGCGGTCGGCGGCCAGTGGCTGGTGTGCCTGGGCTTCGAGCATCGCCTGCTGCCCTCTGCGGTGGTCAAGCAGGAGGCCGACGAGCGCGCCGAGGAGCTGGCCGAGCAGCAGGGCTTCAAGCTTGGCCGCAAGCAGTTGAAGGAACTGCGCGAGCAAGTGACGCAGGAGCTGATGCCGCGCGCCTTCACCCGCCGCCGCCGCATGTTCGCCTGGATCGACCCGGTCAACGGCTGGCTGGTGGTGGATGCGGCCAGCCAGAGCAAGGCCGAGGACATGCTCGAGCAGCTGCGCCACACGCTCGACAGCTTCCCGCTGACCCTGCTGCGCACCGAGCTGTCGCCGATGTCGGCGATGGCCGACTGGCTGGCCGGTGGCGAGGCGCCCGACGGCTTCACCATCGACCAGGACTGCGAGCTGCGCTCGGTGGCCGAGGACAAGGCCGCGGTGCGTTATGCACGCCACCCGCTCGAAGGCGATGACGTCAAGGGCCACCTGGAGGCCGGCAAGCTGCCGACCCGCCTGGCGCTGACCTTCGACGACCGCATCAGCTTCGTACTGACCGAGAAGCTGGAGATCAAGCGCCTCGACTTCCTCGACATCGTGCGCGACCAGGTGGGCGAAGCCGACAAGGACGACGCCGAGGCGCTGTTCAATGCCGAATTCGCGCTGATGACCGGCGAACTCGCCCACCTGCTGCCGGCGGTCGTGGCCGCGCTGGGTGGCGAGCTGGCGGGCACACCGGCGCAGACCAACGCCGTCAGCGCCGAGCTGCCGCGCCTGCAGGCGGACAAGCGGGTCGCGCAGGCCGTCACCGCGGACGACCCGCCGTTCTGAACGTGCCAGGCCGTCTTCGCGCCTGCCGGCGCTCCTACAGGAGGACCACGGCTCCGTAAACCCCTGTAGGAGCGGCGGCAGCCGCGAATAGGGCAGTGCAGCAGCGATGAGCGTCGGTGATTGCTCGGACGCCGTCTTCGCGCCTGCCGGCGCTCCTACGTGAGGACCACGGCTCCGTAAGCCCCTGTAGGAGCGGCGGCAGCCGCGAATAGGGCGGTGCAGCAGCGATGAGCGTCGGTGATCGCTCAGAGGCCGTCTTCGCGCCTGCCGGCTCTCCTACATGAGGACCACGGTTCCGTAAGCCGCTGTAGGAGCGGCGGCAGCCGCGAATAGGGCGGTGCGGCAACGATGAGCGCCGGCGATCGCTCGGACGCCGTCTTCGCGCCTGCCGGCGCTCCTACAGGGGGCCACACCGATTGCGGGGAGGCCTGCAGGGGTTCGCTTCTTGGTGTACACAGAATTTAAAGATTTAAAAGATCATAAAGATCATAAAGATCATGTACGCGCCAAATCTGTGGACAAGCATCTTTTCCAACGAAAAATCATCGCCTTATATCCAGCAAAACCCGGTGCACGAGCGCCGTTTCAGGCAGGGATGGTTTGTGGATGAAAAAACACCCGTCGCTGCATTCGCGACTTATCCACAATCTCCTGCCCCCTGCGGTCACAGCTTTCCCACCGCCCGATAAACCTTGCACAGGAAGCGATCAGCGCTTGCGAACCCGCTCCCCGGCGAGCTGCGCTAAAGTCTGCCCATGAACGACACGCTGTTCCTCGAATGGTGGCACTGGGAGATCGCCGGCATCGCGCTGGTGCTGCTCGAGCTCGCCCTGCCCTCCTTCTTCATCATCTGGTTCGGGCTCGGTGCGATGCTGACCGGCTTCGTGCTGCTCGCGGTGCCCGACCTGGTGTTGTCGCGGCAGATCGCGGCCTGGATCATCGCGTCGATGGCGATGACCGTGCTGTGGTTCAGCTTCGCCCGCCGTTCGCGAGTGAAGACCCTGATCGGCACCGCCGCCGGCGAGGTCATCGGCGAGGTCGGGCTGCTGGTGAGCGCGGTTGCCCCCTTCGAGCGCGGCAAGGTGCGCTTCCAGCGTCCGGTGCTGGGCGCGGACGAATGGGCCTGCGTGGCCGAGACCGCGATCGCCGCCGGCGAGCGCGTGAAGGTGGTGAGCGTGGAAGGCAGCTACGTCAAGGTGACGAAGGCCTGATCCGAATCCCTGGAAAATGAAGGCAAGCAGATGATCATGTCGGAAGGACTCGCGATCGCGATCGCGGTGCTGGTGTTCGTGGTGATCACGATCGCCAAGGGCGTGCGACTGGTCGCGCAGGGCGAGGAGTGGGTGGTCGAGCGCCTGGGCAAGTATCACGCCACGCTGCGCCCGGGGCTCAACATCCTGATCCCCTACCTCGACCGCGTCGCCTACAAGCTGGTGACCAAGGACATCATCCTCGACGTGCAGGAGCAGGAGGTCATCACCCGCGACAACGCGGTGATCCTGACCAACGCGATCGCCTTCGTGAAGGTCACCGACCCGGTCAAGGCGGTGTATGGCGTGACCGACTTCTCCGAGGCGATCCGCAACCTGATCATGACCACGCTGCGCTCGATCGTCGGCGAGATGGAGCTCGACGAGGCCCTGTCCTCGCGCGACAAGATCAAGGCGCGGCTGCGCGAGAGCATCGCCGACGAGGCGGTGGACTGGGGCCTGACGGTGAAGTCGGTCGAGATCCAGGACATCAAGCCGTCCGAATCCATGCAGCGCGCGATGGAGATGCAGGCCGCCGCCGAGCGCGAGCGCAAGGCCGCGGTGACCAAGGCCGAGGGCGCCAAGCAGGCCGCCATCCTCGAGGCCGAGGCACGGCTGGAATCCGCCAAGCGCGACGCCAACGCCCAGGTGATGCTGGCCGAGGCCTCGGCCGAGTCGATCCGCCGCGTGACCGCCGGCATCGGCGACCAGGCCGGACCGATGATGTACCTGCTCGGCGAGAAGTACATCGGCGCGCTCGAGAAGCTCGGCGAGTCGGGCAGCGCCAAGATCGTGGTGATGCCCGCCGACCTCCAGGAGACCCTGCGCGGCCTCGTCGGCCGCCTGGGGGCACGCGGCTGAGCACGCCCCATCCGGACCGCCCTCCAGGCCTCTTCGATCGATTTTCCCGGATACGTAACCACTAAAAGGAAGACAACGATGCTGAAACCCTCGCACACCGTCCGCGCCCTGCTCGCCGCCGTCGCGCTCGCCACCGCCTCCGGTGCCGCGCTGGCGCAGAACTTCATGAAGGACAAGGCCGAGGTCGAGAAGCTGCTGACGGGCGCCACCTTCATCGGCGTGTATCTGCGCACCGAAGCGGCCTACACGCTCCAGTTCGGCACCGACGGCACGCTCACCGACACCACTGGCGCCAAGGCGCGCTGGTGGGTCGACGATCAGGCGCGCTACTGCCGCGAGTGGCTGGACGGCAAGCTCAAGGGCAACACCGGCTGCATGAACCTCGAGCTCGAGGACGGCCAGGTGGCGCTGTACTCCGAGGGCAAGAAGGTGGTCGAGGGCATCGTCACCGGCAAGTAAGGTGGGCGTCGGGGATGGCGGGACGCCTCGGCAGACCCGCCATTCACGTTGGCAAACACCGGTTGGTCGGGAGCGCTCGAGCGCCCCTTGCGCTCCGGATATGTCCATCCAGGACAGGCAATGCGTCTGCTGATCATCTATTCGACCATCAACGGCCACACGCTCGAGATCTGCGAGCGCATCGCAGCGATCGTGCGCGACGCCGGTCACGAGGCGGAACTGGCCGAGGTCGCTGCGGTTTCCGCTGCCGAGCTCGAAGCCTGCGACCGCGTCGTGATCGGCGCCAGCATCCGCTATGGCCACCACCGCCCCGCAGTGAAGGCCTTCATCGACCGCCACCAGGCGGCGCTCGAGGCGCGGCCCAACGCCTTCTTCTCGGTCAATGCGGTCGGCCGCAAGCCGCACAAGCGCCAGGCCGACACCAACCCCTACGTGCGCAAGTTCCTTGCCCAGATCCGCTGGAAGCCGCAGCAGATCGCGATCTTCGGCGGCAAGATCGAGTACCCGCGCTACGGCTTCTTCGACCGCAACATGATCCGCCTGATCATGTGGATCACCGGTGGCCCCACCGACCCGCGCTCGGTCACCGACTTCACCGACTGGGCAGAGGTCGAGGCCTTCGCGCGCCGGTTCGTCCACGGCTGATGGCGCTGCGATCGCGCCGGCAACGGGCCTGCGAGCGGGATCGTCGAAGGCGGGTGAGGGTTTGAAGAACTGCGGCGATTCGGATACGGAACCCACCCGCTGGGCGCTGTGGCGGCTCGACGACAACGACAACCGCTTCGTGGTGGGGGTGTTTGCACGCCGGGAGGAGGCCGAGGCGGCCGCGCGCGCCTTCGAGGCGCACGGGCACAAGCAGACCTACTGGGTGGAGGCGGTGAGCGCCCCGGCGGCACCGCGGCCCACCCGAAGCTGATAGGCGGTTCTGCAGGAGCGACGCAAGCCGCGAGCCCGCGCAGTTCGAGGCTTGCGGCTGGCGCCTCGTCGGCTGAGGCGCCGCATGCCGCTCAGCCCAGCACTTCCCCGTGCTCGCGCGTTGCGTGGAAGGTGACCTTGGGCCACTTCTCCGCAGTCACCTCGAGGTTGTAGCGGCTGGTGGCCAGATAGACCGGGTTGCCGTCGATATCCTTGCCCAGGCGCAGCGCCTGCTCGCGCTCGAAGTTGCGCCGGGTGACGTCGTCGGGGAAGGTCAGCCAGCGCGCGGTGTGGATGTCGGCCGGTTCGAAGATCGCATCGACCTTGTACTCGTCCTTCAGGCGCTGGGCGACGATCTCGAACTGCAGCACGCCGACCGCGCCGAGCAGCATCTGGCCGCCTTCGAGCTCGAAGACCTGGATGGCGCCTTCTTCGCCCAACTCCTGCAAACCCTTCTGCAATTGCTTCGACTTGAGCGGATCGCGCAGGCGCGCGGCGCGGAACATCTCGGGCGAGAAGTAGGGAATGCCCTTGAAACCGAGGTTCTCGCCCTCGGTCAGGGTGTCGCCGATCTGCAGCTGGCCGTGGTTGTGGATGCCGACGATGTCGCCGGCGACGCCGTCCTCCATGATCACGCGCTCATTGGCCATGAACGTGAGCACATTGGCGAGCTTCATCTCGCGCCCGGCGCGCACGTGGCGCACCTTCATGCCGGCGCTGTAGCGCCCCGAGCAGATGCGGAAGAAGGCGATGCGGTCGCGGTGCTTCGGGTCCATGTTGGCCTGGATCTTGAACACGAAGCCGGTGAAGGCGGGCTCGGCCGGCTGCACCATGCGGCTGCCGCCGTCGCGCGCTTGCGGCGGCGGTGCCCAGTCGATCAGCGATTGCAGGATCTCCTGCACGCCGAAGTTGTTGATACCCGAGCCGAAGAACACCGGGCTCTGCTTGCCGGCGAGGAAGTCGTCGAGGTCGAAGGGCGGCGATGCGCCGTCGATCAGCTCGACGTCGTCGCGCAGCTGGCCGACCTCCATCGGGAAGCGCTTGTCGAGCTCGGGGTTGTCCAGGCCCTTGATGATCTCGCCGTCGCTGCGGCGCTCTTCGCCAGGCGTGAAGGTCAGCACCTGTTGCTGCAGCAGGTGATACACGCCGCGGAAGGCCTTGCCCATGCCCAGTGGCCAGGTCACCGGCGCGCAGGTGATCTTGAGCACGTCCTCGATCTCGGCGAGCAGCTCGAAGGGCTCGCGCACCTCGCGGTCGAGCTTGTTCACGAAGGTGATGATCGGCGTGTTGCGCAGGCGGCAGACCTCGAGCAGCTTGATGGTCTGCGCCTCCACGCCCTTGGCGGCGTCGATCACCATCACCGCGGCGTCCACCGCGGTCAGCACGCGGTAGGTGTCTTCGGAGAAGTCCTCGTGGCCCGGGGTGTCGAGCAGGTTGATGGTGTGACCCTGGTACTCGAATTGCATCACCGAGCTGGTCACCGAGATGCCGCGCTGCTTCTCCACCTCCATCCAGTCCGAGGTGGCGTGGCGGGCGGACTTGCGCGCCTTCACCGTGCCGGCGAGCTGGATGGCGCCGCCGAACAGCAGCAGCTTCTCGGTGAGCGTGGTCTTGCCCGCGTCGGGGTGGGAGATGATGGCGAAGGTGCGGCGCTTTTCGACGTCGCGCAGCAGCTCGGGCGGGAAGGGGGTGGTGGTCATCGGGGCTCGTCGGCAGGAAAGCAAAAACCGCCCGCCCGAGGTCGGGCGCGGCGGGACGAGCGGGATTCTACCAAGCAATCAGGGGGATGCCGCGCCGCGGGGAGAACGGCGGGCGGCATCCCGAGGGACGGTGGCGCCTATTTGTTCTTGCCGACCTGGTCGCCGATGACGCCGCCGATCGCGGCACCACCCACCGTGCCGAGGATGCCGCCGTTGCTCACCACGGCGCCGGCCACGCCGCCCACGGCGGCGCCGGTGGCTGCGCTCTTCTCGCGCGAGGACAGGTTGTCCCAGGTGGCGCAGCCGCTTGCGGCAAAGGTGATGAGCAGGGCGGGGATGAGGGTACGGGCTTTCATGAAGGCCTCCTTGTGATTGTCGGTGCGCGGTGGAAAGGGGATGCCGCCGCGCTGTCGGGGTGTGCGCAGTATGAGTGCGGGATCGACGCCGGGATCCCGGCACAGCGTTGCGAATTGTTTCGCATCCGCGAGAGGGTGGGGACCCGCGCACAACCACCATCGGGCGCACTCGCCGCAGCCCTGCCGGGCGCGCGTGCGCTTTCTCCCCGTGCAATCACGATCACATCCGGATGCAGCTTTCAGCGGCCGAGCATGTTATCCGCCCGCACCCAGGCATCGAACTCCTCCGCGGTCGTGAAGCCGAGCGCGAGCGCCGCAGCGCGCAGCGTGGTGCCTTCCGCCCACGCCTTCTTCGCGATCTGCGCCGCCTTGTCGTAGCCGATGTGCGGATTGAGCGCGGTGACCAGCATCAGGCCGCGATCGAGGTGCTCGGCCATGCGCGTGGTGTCGGGTTCCAGGCCGGCTACGCAGTGGCGCTGGAAGCTGCGGCAACCGTCGGCGAGCAGGCGGATGGACTGCAGCAGGTTGTGGGCGATCACCGGCTTGAACACATTGAGCTGGAGGTGGCCCTGGCTGGCGGCGAAGGCGATCGTGGCGTCGTTGCCGAGGACCTGGCAGGCGAGCATCGACAAGGCCTCGCACTGCGTCGGGTTGACCTTGCCGGGCATGATCGAGCTGCCCGGCTCGTTGGCCGGCAGCTTCACCTCGGCGAGGCCGGCGCGCGGGCCCGAGGCGAGCAGGCGCAGGTCGTTGGCGAGCTTCATCAGCGCGACCGCGAGCGTCTTCAACGCGCCCGACAGCGCAACCAGCGGCTCGTGCCCGGCGAGCGCGGCAAACCTGTTCGCCGCGCCGACCAGGGGCAGCCCGGTCAGCGCCGCCAGTTCGTCGGCGATCGCCGCGGCGAAGCCCGGCGGCGCGTTGAGCCCGGTGCCGACGGCGGTGCCGCCCTGGGCGAGCTCGTACACCGCGGGCAGCGTCGCGCGGATCGCATGCGCAGAGGTGTTCAACTGGGCGACGAAAGCGGACAGCTCCTGGCCGAAGGTGATCGGCGTGGCGTCCATCAGGTGGGTGCGTCCGGTCTTGAGCACCTCCGCATGGCGTTCGGCCTGGGTCGCCAGCCCGTTCGACAGCTCGGTGATCGCCGGCAGCAGCTCGTCGTGCACCGCGCGTGCGGCGGCGATGTGCATCGCGGTCGGGAAGCAGTCGTTCGAGCTCTGCGCGCGATTGACGTGGTCGTTGGGATGCACCGGCGCCTTGCCGCCGCGGCCCAGTCCGGCGAGCTCGTTGGCGCGCCCGGCGATGACCTCGTTGACGTTCATGTTGGTCTGCGTGCCGCTGCCGGTCTGCCACACCACGAGCGGAAACTGCGCGTCATGACGTCCGGCGAGGATCTCGTCGGCCGCCTGTTCGATCCGCTCGGCAAGGCCCGCGGGGAGCTCGCCGCTGCGGGCATGAACGCGCGCCGCCGCCTTCTTGATCAGCGCGAGCGCATGCACGATGGCGAGCGGCATGCGCTCGTCGCCGATGGCGAAGTGGAGCAGCGAGCGCTGGGTCTGTGCGCCCCAATACGCTTCGGCGGGGACTTCGATCGCGCCGAGGCTGTCGGTTTCGGTGCGGGTCATGTTCGGCCTCCACGGGTGGGCTGACGGGAAATTCCGGACCGTACATGTCCGACGCCGCCGGTGCCGCTCTTGTTCCGCGGCACGGCGCGCGGCAGCATGTGGCCGGTTCCCGTCCAATCCGCCACCGGCGCACCGTCATGTTCCTGCTCGATGCCTCGCTCGCCCAGTCCATCGTCGATCGCGCGATGCAGATCCTGCGCACCAACGTCAATGTGATGGACGAGCGCGGGCTGGTCATCGCCAGCGGCGATCGCGCGCGCCTCGGGACCCGCCACGAGGGTGCGCTGCTGGTGCTGGCGCAGGGGCGGGCGGTGGAGATCGATGAGGCGGTCGCGCAGCGCCTGCACGATACCCGACCGGGTATCAACCTGCCTCTGCGTGCGGAAGGCAGGGTGGTGGGCGTGGTGGGCCTGAGCGGCGAACCGGATGCTGTCCGCCAGCACGCCGAACTGGTCCGACTGGCGGCAGAGACCATGCTGGAGCAGGCGCAATGGATGCAGATGCTCGCGCGCGACCAGCGCCTGCGCGAGGAACTGGTCCTGCAGCGGATCGGCGTGTCCCCGCCGGGCGCCGGGCTGGACGACTGGGCGCGCCGTCTCGGCGTCGATCTCGCCCGACCGTGTGTCGCCTTGCTGATCGAGATCGCCGACGCGGGGCTGGCGGCCGATGCCGTCCTCGCCGCGCAGCAGCGCCTGCGCCGGCTGCTCGCCGAGCACGAGCCCGGCCTGGCCTGTGCGCCGGTCACGCTGCGTGAGCTGGCCGTGCTGATGCCCTTGCCTGCCGCGGCATCCGATCTGCGGGGCCGCCTCCAGGCCCTGCACGAACGCCTTTGCGGCGAGGGCAGCGGCCAGCCCTGTCTTGCCCTCGGCGGGTATTTCGGTGGCGACGATGGCCTCGTGCGTTCCTGGAAGTCCGCGCGCGCCACGCTGCAGGCCGGGCGCCGCCATCGCCCGCAGGCGGCGATCCACTGCTACGACGAACTCACCCTGCCGGTGCTGCTCGCCGGCCTGGGCGAGGGCTGGCGGGCCGACGAACTGCGCCGTCCATTGCGCCGCCTCGCGCGGCATGATCGCGATGGCCAGTTGCGGCGCACGCTGGCGGCGTGGTTCGCGCACGACATGAAGGCGGCGCTGAGCGCCGGTGCGCTCCATGTGCATCGAAACACCCTCGAGTACCGTCTGCGCCGCATCGGCGAGATCACCGCGCTGGACCTCTCCCGTCTGAACGACTGCCTGCTGTTGTTCATCGGCCTCGAACTGGATACTGGTGAAGAATAGTCGGAGTTGACAACATAACCTGTATTCAAGGTGCTGGTTTTGTTTAAACAGACGATTGATTGTCGGCCGACTGGGAATAAGCTCCACTCCAGCGGGCATTCGACCCGCAGCGACTGGAGCCACTAATGAAAAAGATCGTCATCGCCCCCGATTCCTACAAGGAGAGCCTGTCCGCGCTCGAGGTCGCGCAGGCGATTGCAGCCGGCTTCCGCCAGGTCTTCCCCGCCGCCGAGTACGTGCTGGTGCCGGTCGCCGATGGTGGCGAGGGCACGGTCGACGCCATGGTGGCCGCCACCGGTGGGCACAAAGAGGTCGTCGCCGTGCGCGGCCCGCTCGGCGAACCGGTCGAGGCCTTCTACGGCCTCACCGGCGACGGCGCGACCGCGGTGATCGAGATGGCGGCCGCCAGCGGCCTGGCGCTGGTGCCGCCGGATCGGCGCAATCCGCTCGTGACCACCTCGCGCGGCACCGGCGAGCTGATCCGTGCCGCGCTCGACGCCGGCGCGCGCCGCTTCATCCTCGGCATCGGCGGCAGCGCCACCAACGACGGCGGCGTCGGCATGGTGCAGGCGCTCGGCGCCCGCCTGCTCGACGCGCAGGGGCGCGAACTCGGCCCGGGCGGCGGCGCGCTCGCCGACCTCGATCGCATCGACGTCTGCGCGCTCGATCCCCGCCTGAGGGAGTGCCGCATCGAGGTCGCGTGCGATGTGGACAACCCGCTTACCGGCGCGCGCGGGGCCTCGGCGGTGTTCGGCCCGCAGAAGGGCGCCAGCGCGGAGATGGTGCAGGCGCTCGACGCCAACCTCGCCCGTCTCGCCCGCATCGTCGAGCGCGACCTCGGCGTGGCGGTCGAGGCGGTGCCGGGCGCGGGCGCGGCCGGCGGCATGGGTGCGGCGATGCTGGCCTTCTTCGGCGCCACGCTCAAGCCCGGCATCGAGATCGTCACTGCGGCGGTGGACCTCGACACGCACGTGCGCGACGCCGACCTGGTGATCACCGGCGAGGGCCGCATCGACTTCCAGACCGTGCATGGCAAGACGCCGATCGGCGTCGCCCGCGTCGCCAAGCGCCACGGCAAGCCGGTGATCGGCATCGCCGGCTCGCTCGGCGCCGAGGTCGGGGTGGTGCACGCGCACGGCATCGACGCGGTGTTCAGCGTGCTGGGCAAGCCGTGCACGCTGGACGAGGCGCTGCGCGACGCGGCGGCCAACGTGGAGCTGACCGCACGCAACGTGGCGGCGGTGCTGCGTCTGGGCTCGGCTGCCCGGTCCGGCGCCTGAGCGCGTGTCCGCACCGCATGCCGGCCAGGCGGCCCCGTGCGGCCGCCCTTGCGCTGCGGTCAGCGTGCCGGTTCGGGATGCTCGCCGACGCGAACGATCTTCATCGTATTGGTGCCGCCGCTGCTGCCGATCGGCTCGCCGATGGTGAGCACGATCAGGTCGCCGCGGCTGACGATGCCCCGACGCAGCAGCAGTAGTTCCGCTTCCCACAGCAGGCGGTCGCGGTCGTTGCTGTGCTGCTCGATCATCAGCGGACGCACGTCGCGGTATAGCGTCATCTGGTCGTGGGCACGGGGTTCGGGCGTGAGCGCGTAGATTGGCACGCCGGCATTGAGCCGGCTCATCCATAGCGCGGTCGAGCCGGTCTGGGTGAGTGCGGCGATCGCCTTCACCTTGAGGTGGTAGGCGGTCCAGATCGCGGCGATCGCGATCGATTCGTCGATGCGGTCGAAGACGCGGTTCAGCAACTCGCGGTCGAGCCCGATCTCGGCCGATTTTTCCGCTTCCTCGCACACGCGGCTCATCGATTCGATCACTTCCACCGGATATTTTCCGGCGGCGGTCTCGGCCGACAGCATCACCGCGTCGGTGCCGTCGAGCACCGCGTTGGCCACGTCCGAGACCTCGGCGCGGGTGGGTACCGGGCTGGTGATCATGGATTCCATCATCTGCGTGGCGGTGATGGTGAGCTTGTTGCGGTCGCGCGCGGCGCGGATCATCTTCTTCTGCAGCGCCGGCACGGCGGCGTCGCCCACCTCCACCGCGAGGTCGCCGCGCGCCACCATGATGCCGTCGGAGGCGTCGAGGATCTCGTCGAGGTTGGCCACCGCCTCGGTGCGCTCGATCTTGGCGATCAGGAGCGCCGAGCTGCCGGCCGCGCGCATGAGCTGGCGCGCCATGTACATGTCGGCCGCGCTCTTGGGGAAGGACACCGCGACGAAGTCCACGCCGATGAGCGCGGCGGTGCGGATGTCGTCCATGTCCTTGGCGGTGAGCGCGGGCGCGGTGAGCCCGCCGCCCTGGCGGTTGATGCCCTTGTTGTTCGACAGCTCGCCGCCCACCTTCACCGTGGTGTGGATCTCGTGGCCGACCACGCGCTGCACGGTGAGCTTGAGGCGGCCGTCGTCGAGCAGCAGCACGTCGCCCGGCTTCACGTCCTTGGGCAGGTCCTTGTAGTCGAGGCCGACGCGCTGGGCGTTGCCGAGCTCGCAGCGGGCGTCGAGGATGAAGG
>Ga0116151_10001078_pt1 | contig 25294 bp, 12 predicted proteins | sample AD_UKC117_MetaG_FD_89893 | JGI IMG/M metagenome (GOLD analysis project Ga0116151, IMG submission 89893) | Active sludge microbial communities of municipal wastewater-treating anaerobic digesters from Hong Kong - AD_UKC117_MetaG | ecosystem: Engineered > Bioreactor > Anaerobic > Digestate... | reverse complement strand
TTTTCATACTCTCTAACATCTTCAACTGGTACAGGCTCACCATCAATAATTATTTGGAGTTGGGGATTCAGGTCTGGGGCATCTTCATCATTTTCAATCTCATACTCGATTATAAAAGGTGCATCAGGCGACTCCTGAGATACACTCAAGCCAACAATCCGTGGCAAAGCAACTGCTTTAATTGACGCGCCTTCTGTTTGAACAAATGGAAACAGTTCGTCATTAATAAAAACTGAAGGTGACAACTCATAAACACCAGGATGTATCAGTCCTGGCACTGTGACTTCATACAAAACCCCATCAATGACCGATTCAAAGAGAAGATCAAAAACTGCTTCGTCCTGATTTTCCTTATTGCCTTGAAGACGGAGAGACAAACCTTCTGCATTTTTTAAGCTATCGCTCTCAATCACGGCTTGTACCAAGAAAGGAGCATTAACAGCCACAGCTGGGTTATCCATGCTTAAAGTTACTTTTGGATAGCGGCGATTTACTAACAAACGGCCGTCTGATCCTTGGAGTGTGATTTCCCATTCGCCATCATCAGGCGTAGGGATAACATAGATTTCATGCAAGTCTGTTTCACCACCACCTCTGATGGGCAGTTGCGTATAAAGGTTTCCGGCAGGATCCTTTATTGTTACTTCTGCTTCCGGTGCATCCTTAAGGATCGTGAATGTTAATTCGTCCAGATATGGCGCAACAGAAACAACTTCCACCTCACCATTGGCCAATGATATTGCTTCGTTTTGTCCCCCCCCAATAAACTCAGACAAAAACTGCCAATAAACCTCACTCAAATTACTGCTATCATCTATATAGGCGTATTGCTCTTCTGTCTGCAAAATGTTTTGCCAACTGTCCTGATCCTCCGCTGCATCACCCATGCCTACCACAAAAATCCGTACGCCAGAATCCCCAATAGTCGTGACCATTTCTTCTAATCCAGAAAAATAGGTCACAAGTTCTGGATCAGGCAATACATCTCCTCCACGTGCTGGCTGCCCATCAGTCATTAATATAACAACAGGTACCCTACCGCTTTCTAAGCTGTTCAGACGAATAAATTCGTCCAGGGCAAAGTTAAGAGCCGGTTTGAAATCTGTATCTCCTCCAGCCGGTGTGTCTACAAAGAATTTTGTTAAATTGGCTTCCGACGGCCGTCCTAAAGAAAGAGCGCTACCGGCAATGACGTCCTGATTAAAGCCCACGACACTCAAACGGTAATCAAGCCCGGCAAACTCAGCATTCGCCTCCAGATAGTCCAATAAAAATTCGGCCGCTTTTTCAATTAGCTCACGCTGATATACGGTACTCCCGGAACTATCTAGCAATAAAATAATATCTAAAGGCGGTGTATCATCCGGCGTCACATTATTATTTTGCGCCAAAGATTGAGACGTGATGACCAGTGAAAGAATGGTCATCATAAAGAGAAACGGCAGGGTTTTTAGCTTCGACACCATGATCTTTAATCCCACTTTTCCGGCTTGTCGCTCACCGTATCCAGATTAGCCAGAAGCACAGCGCCCAGAATCATTAACAATCCCAACCCTAGCCGCCAGATGATAGGCCAGGCCTCGTCATAAAGAAAAACGGCCAGAATAATTAGCACAATGCCCACCAGAAACAAAATGAGAGCAAAAAATTTATTTAACATGCCGTCTTTCCTCCTTAAGGCTGCCGGCCGCACCACTTCCACCGCTCATCTTCCTGCACAATGGACCACGTTTCATTCAATCGGTAAGGGTACCAACCCTTGAATACCCGGAAGCGCAGTTGGCCCTGGACAGTGACAACGGCCGTTTCCCCATCATTCATCACCTCAGCAAACTCAATGCGCGACTGATCAATTTCAAACTCGTCTTTTAAGCCGTCCAGGTCTACGCCAGGAATTACCAGTTCATCCAGTCCGGGAATTTGGGTGATGTTCAGATAATCAATCAATCCAGTGATAGAAGAACCACTGGCCACGGCATTGGAAACCCAAATTTCCTGGTCGCACGTTCGATCCAACACCTTTTCGCTGTCCATCGCCCACATCGCATCAAACCAATCTTCGGCCGCATAAACCGGCGTACTAGATCGCCAGACTTGATACCCGAGAAAACCAAGCGCCGCCAAAACGCCTAAAACTATTAAGATCACCAGCAGCGCCACCAAACCACCGGGCAAAGCGCCTCGCCGACCTGACTGCTCCAAATCATCCTCAAAAGCATAATCGTCAAATTCACCATCGGATTGTTTACTGCGTCGTTTGAACATTGTTTGTCTTCCCGTTTCTGGCTCTGCTATCGGCAACCTCTACTCTTTTGCCACCACGTCCAAATCCCACTGCGGCCGTTGGTAGACCGTGTAAAATTCTTGCAAGTCCCCTTTACCATTGGCTGTTAGCAATCTGTCAGCCAGGGATTGAGGATAGCCATTGTTGAGCAGGCGGTCGGCAACGGCCGTGACCTCATATACCACCCGCCGGAACTCAACCGTCTTCTCCTCAGGGTCAAACAACAAATAAGCCGCTCGTGGGTCGCCATCACGCGGCTGCCCCACACTGCCCGGGTTAATAATGTGGATACCTTCGGCTAAAGGCAGTTGTTTGCCATAGGCTAGAGGCTGCAACTGCTGGTCGTGAAACCACATCGGGTAATGGGTGTGTCCACAAAACAAGACGGTTGTGGGTTGCTTATGGTATTCACGCCCCAACAAGCCAAAAATGTCACTGATCAGATGCTTTTTCCAGGGATGCAAATACAGCATCCGCCGTTGGCTCAATTGCAACGAGGCGTGAACGAATAACGCTTCCAGCCCCTCTCCGTCAATACGTCCTAAAGATCGAGCTTCTTCCTGAATCGCTTTTTGCACTTCGCCTTTAAACCAGCTTTCATACAATCGGTTTTTTGGTTCCTGCAATGCCTGTTGATGTTTAGACAGGCTTATCCAGGCATCGTCGCTGACTTTCGTCGGCAGCAACAGCCATTCATCATGGTTACCCGGCACCCAACGCTCATCAATATCGGCTGAATTCTTCAGCCATTTAATGCACTCAACCGGATCTGGCCCATAGCCGACTAAATCGCCAAGAAACCAATAAACTATCGTCTCATTCCCTTGGGTTCGCAAACGGCGAACATCGTTGTCAATCGCCTGTAAAGCGCCAAAATTGGCATGAATGTCGGTGATGATGGCATAACGCATGAGCTAGTTCACTCCATACTTTTCTCTAATCTGTCGCAATCTCTTATATGCGGCGACCACTTCTTCGTGACTGGGATCAATTTCCTGGCACTCTTTTAGCCGGGTCGTGGCATTCCGCAGTTGTGCCGTCGGAAACGGTTTGTCCCGACGAAAACGACTGGCTTTACTCTCTTCGTGCTGCTGAATCTGCGATTCCAACAGGTTCATCGCATTGCGCATTTGCCGGAGCGGCTGGGCAAAGCCGGCCAGGTCCTGTTCAATTTGCTTCAGTAAATCACTGGCGCGATTCTGGTAGCTGTTCACATTGTCCAAAATTTCGCCTCGCCAGGTTTCCGCTACACGATCTTTGGCTTCGGCCGCTTTCTGGCTCATCGGATTGTTGCCGGGTACTTTTGCCAGGGCTTCATCGAATACGGCCGTTTTCTCCAGCACGAGTAAACAACTTTTCTTAATCTCATCGAGCTGGGCGTCCAGGCGCAAATCGTCCAGGGGTTTATCTATCTGTCCGCCCACAGCTTTTACTTCCCCGTAAGCCTGTATCACCCGGTCTGCCCAATTTGACCATTCTTCTAAATTGGCCTGCTGGATTTTGGCCTCGTCTTTGTGTTCTTTCAGTTGGCGTAGTTCTTTTTCCGTATAGGGATACCGGTGACGGATCAGAATGTCCAACCCGGAAAACCCATCGTTGCGATGCTGGTTCCACAACCTTTCCAGTTGGTTGGCCGCTTCCAATACCTGAGCAAACGACTCCGTTTGAATGGCCTGCGCCAGGAGATGGGTTTGCTGATTCAGTTGGTCGGCTTTGTTGTCCAATTCGTTCAATTCGTCACGCTTGGTCGTCACCAACTGAATCAATTCCCGATCACCCTGGGCTTCTTGGAGGATGGGCGTCATCTGTTCCACCAGGTTTCTGATACGCCATCCGCCACTGCCATCTGGTTGTAGGGGATCGGGGTAGGTAAGGTAATCTACCTTCGCTTTGTCCACACGTTCTAACTGGGCCTGGACTTTTTTCCAGGGAGCCAATTTCTTTTTGATTTGTTCGCGCCCGTCTTCCAAAGCTTCTATCGTTTCCGGTTTCAGATGAAGGACACCCTGCACTTTTTGAATAGATTGCAGAATAAAGGCTAACTCTTCGGCCTGACGGATACTCTCTGCCAGTGATTTACGGATGTTGATATTCTTCGCCTGCCCGGCGTAGATTTCCAGGTTGTTATTTAGTTTGCGACCCAGGTTTTCCAGACCAGTTTGCACACGGCCGTCGCTGCTGCGCAGTTCGTGAGCTTCGGCAAATTTTTGGGCCGCTTTAATCAACTCTGCTTCTTCTTTGCTGCGGGCCGCTTCTTGCGCTTCGCGCACCAGTTTTTCCAACCGCCAGTTAATCAGCCACTCTTGTTCGTCTTCCAACAAAAATTCAAGTTCGGGGTTACTCTGGCCAACGCCTTTCAACCCATCCAATTCAGCCTGAAAGCCCGGCAAATTACTTTGTTCAAGCAAGGTAGCACTTTGAGTCAGGCCGACCCAAACCGCGCTTTTCGGCTGCGCCTGGGCTACATGCGCCCGATAGGCTAGGCTTTCTGCCAGGCGACGGGCTTCCTGCCAGTTGCCTACTACCCAGCACAAGTGCATGAATTCCTGGAAGATACGTTCACTTTGGTATAGCTCTGGGCGGCGCATCTCTCCTTTGAGATATTGCAGCGCCGCCTCAATACTTTTGCCCCGTTCTTCGCTCAGGGATAGTAAGGTGTGTTGTTCTACGGCCGTTTGATATTGCGCATAAATCTCATCCGTTTTCGGGCTGGCAATCTCCCACCGTCTACGCCGGTTGGCCTCTACCAGCGCCGGATCTGGCGTGCGCGCCGCCAGTAAATTGGCATATTCTGTATCCAGCAGTTGTTCCTGAAGCTTCTGCAACAACTGCTTGTCTTTATCTTCATAAAGCAGGCTTTGCGCCTGGAGTTCTTCACCCCGCTTGACGGCCTTCTGCAAAATTGCCACATCCTGTGACCGGGCAGCTTCCTCCATCCCTCTTATATAATTGGTGCGCCATGCCTCACGCGCATCACGCAGGGTCAATTCCAGTTCAGCAGTTAAGGTAGTGTCTTGCTGGCGGACTTTGATCAGACTTTCCACGGCGCGCGGGAATTGCGGCACAGACTCGACACGCTCCAGTAAACTCCGGCGCACCTTGACGCTGTTTTGCCCTTCTACAATCAGGCTTTTGGCCTGTGAGATAACAAGCTGTATGCGCTGGTCGTTTTCTTCTAAGGGCTTAAGCTGGTCGAGTTTGTCGCGGCAGTCGTTGTACAGGAGGTCTGTGGTGTCGTCAGTGCCGTGTTCACCGAACAGGTGGTTGGCCTCCTTATACAGATCAACGGCCCGGCGCCAGTTGCGTTCCAACTCGGCCTTCCGGGCCTGTTCCACATAAAAGGCGGCCTGCGCCCGTCTGACCAATTTCTCCGCCTCCACCCGATTGGCAGATTTGGGGCTGTCGGCGACTTGCTGTAGGAATGTTTGGGCGGCTTCCCAATCACGAATACGATACGCATCTTTCCCCTGCCGCCAGTTTTCCCGGTCTCCCTGTGTATTAGTCAGGCGCAGGCGGCGCTGCCGCACCGCCTGATGCTGCGCCTGCTTACTTGGTAGAGCGTCGAGCCTTTGCCGCACCTCGATCAGCAGGTTTTGGTCTTGCTTTTCGCCGTATTCATCCAGCAGGCCGTCCACTTCTTTGAGCAGTTTCATCATGGCGTGGTGTTCGCCATCGGCCGTGATAATCTCTTGATTCAACTGCTCCAGTTCAGCCAGTACCTTTTCCAGTTCCGATCCTGTTTTGGGCTGAGGTACTTCTTCAGAGACTTTAGCCCGTGTGGCCTTAACTCCATCCAACGCCTTCTCGAACTCATCCCGGCTAAGGTCGATACGGATACTGGTCAGCATGTCTTTGACCCGGCCGGCAAGTTGAGCGGCTAAAGCATCCTGCGTTTCAGTTATGTAATTGTTAAGATTACGATAGTCAGGGTAAGTCTCTTGGGCTTCACGATAAAGTTTGAGTTTGGCTTCAAATGAAACACCGGGTTCATCTGCTTTTAAGACCAATTCGCGTGCTTGAGCATGTTGCTGCACGCGCTCTTTGACCTTTTGCAGTTGTTCTTCAATCCCCTGTTGAGTATCCTTGAGTTCTCCAAGGTCTTCAGAGGTCAAAATATCATCATCAAGTAGCGCAAGGGCATTTTCGAGCGTTTTTTGCGCCAAAGTTGGCGTTTCTTTCTGCTGTTGATCAGCCAGTTGACGGCGTTGCTGGGTCAAACTGATTAAGGAACTCAAAAAACGGCGACGTGTTTCGGCAAACAGTTGGATGGTATCAACTTCAGCGTTAGCTTCTCCGAACAGACCGGCAGCATCAACCATAACGGGCACACCCGCATTCATATAGTTACGTGCCTGAACATACGCTTCTCGCGTATTACCTGTCACCGAAAGGGTGCTGGCCGCTCCCAATATTTTCCGCAAGTCGTTTCGTTGTTTAGTGATTTGAGCGACAAGATCATCCAAACTGACTCGCAGTTCAATAAAAATATTCTCATCAGCTAAGGCCTGAACCGCACCTAGTTGGCGCGTAGCGGCAGGCAAATCGTTTTTGGAAACGGCTGTTTCCATTGCCTGCTGAATCCGAACCATTTCCTTCTCAATTTGCAACCGGGAACCTTGAGTTTCCAGGGCTTGTAAAGCTTGCTGGGCGACTCCATTCTCCTGATCTTGTTCCATGACTTGTTGCCATAGGATACGCTGTTTGTCCAAATCGTTCGGATGGCTCTTAGCATATTGCTGCGCTTTTTTAATGAGTGGCGTAACGCTCTTCTCAAGTTTGCGGGCCGCATCTTCATAGCCGGCAGCAGCTTTTTGAGCAAAGGCGGTTCCGGGTTCGGCTTTCTCGCGCAGGGAATTAAAGGCGTTTCGGGCGGAATGGAAACGGCCGTTGTTGAGCATCGCCAGAGCATCTTCATAAGCTTGCACCATCGCTGGCGTAGCCCCAGCAAAAGAAGGGTCGGACAAGGCTTGTTCTTGCGCCGGCTTTTGTGGAGCCGTCGCGGCAGACGCCACTTTTTGCCAGATACCCCATTCCTTCAGTTCTGCTTCATAGGGGATAGGACCGGAACGGCCGTTGTTTTGCCACGTTTGAATGGCTTTGCGCGCGGCCGTCATCTGTTCATAAACATCATCATCCGCATCCAAAGCTCTTGCTTTCACTTCTTGTATCAATGCATCAACTTGCGCGTTATCCATCTTGCCACCGTAAAAATTTTTTTTTTAGTCTCTTATGATGCGCTCTATACAGGCCCTGATCGTTTACGCATCTTCTTCTATGAAAATTCAGAAACCTCAGGAGATGTAGTAAACGATTACTGTCTCCCGTTTCATTTAGACAAGTTTTCTTTATTCATACAACTACTCGTTAGCCTCTATGACTGTAAAAACGGGCAGCGCCAGCAAGTCTTTGCGAATAGTCGGATCATAAAATTGCAACATATCGGTCTCACCTAACCAGTAATAACTACGCGTCCCCGGTATTCGCACCAGAAAAAATCGGGCCTGTTCATTACTCACCACAAATATTGTGCCGTCTTGTGAATACTCATTGATATTACCTGCTGAAACGACGGAACCTGGGTTTAGCACAACTTGATCCGCACCATTCGCAACAGTCAGTTGGGTAGTAAATGAAATAACCGGCGTAAACGCAGTAGAGGGTGGCAATTTGTAAGGCAAAGGCCCGTCTTCTTCCTGATGAGAAACCGTTGCGAAGCCCAAGACCTGCACAGTTGTGGCTAACGTCTCTTCGGCGCATGCTTCACTACAGTTCCATAGGGGATATGTCCGTAAACGTGTGATGGCAGCGGGATCACTGTTAGCTGGATCATATACTTCCACCTCTATCGGACTCTCAATGGCGAAGCTTTGCGATTCTCCAATTTTGGCAATGGGTTCTAGTACCAGGTCTCTTTTAGTCACGAAGAGCAATCCATATTGTCCCGATGAAAGTAAAGGAAAGTCTGTGTCCGCCCAATTTATTTGCAGTTGTTTTGGGTTATCTTCTGAAAATGCATCTTCAACAAAAGGATAAATAGATTCATAAATCAAGTCTGTGCCTTGCCAGACCTGTGCATACAAGGCCCCTAGATTGTCATTTTTACCGTTCACAACCTCATATCCTGTCTTGTCCTCATATGGTTGGAACAAGAAATCATTATCTGTAGCAAGGCTTATCTCAAAATCTGGAATATCAAACCAGTATTCGAGATTGGTCAATACAAACTCTCCCGCCTTATTTACAGTTTTGATGGTTGGTGTAATCTGTGCCGACACAACTACCCCCGCCAAGGAAACCGTAGGTGTGGGCATTGCCGTTATGATCATGGCTGGCGTTGGCACTGGCGTGAGCGCAGCAGCAATTTCATCAAGCCGAGTCTCAAAAGATGTGAGATCAACGGCCGTGGGCGAAGGTGGAATCATCGGAATACTGGTAGCCATACTCTCTATAGAAACTTGTAAGTCTTCAAACTCTTTTCGACTTACTTCAGGAGTCACTGAAGCAACATTGCTCGCTAACAACGTGTCTTTTAAAAAGTATGCGCCCGTAAACAAGCCCGCCAATAACACCACAAGCAATATGAAAAGCAAAGTTAGCCCATGTAGTTGGCGGCTTAAGGTTTTTTCTGATGCTTTTAACTTATCACTTAGCTCTTTATTTTGACTAGTGACATACAGCTCTTGCTTTTCTATATCCTTCAGCTTCATTTCGATTTTTTCCCCTACATCTCGCAAATCTGAGCGATTCAGATGGGCAATAACCGCATCTATGTCTGCGTTAACAACCAACTCGGCGCTCAATTCCACTAATCGTTGCTCACGACTGCTTATTGCCCGATCAAACTGAGACTTTTGTTCAAAACTATCAGATAACGCCGCTAAACTTTGCTTAGCCAGGTCAATTGATTTCCCTGCCTTGTCAAAACGGCTGCTGCTCAAATATTTGTCTACCAAAAGCAGGTGGGTCTCGATCCTTTGACTGGCTTCTGCATCCTTGATTTGCTGTTCTATATCTGAACGCGCCAGTTTTTCCACATTGACCCCTCCTTCATGAGCAGCGTTACTAACCGTATTTGAATTTTGATCTTTAGGAAGGTATTCCATTAGTTTCTTCCTCACTTCTATGCATCTCAGAAATGTTGACGCCATCTGAAGACTCTGAAGCTTGTGGCTCAACTGGATACGTGAGTAATAAGATTTTTCCTATCTGGATCACGTCCGCCCAGTTACGGTTGACCACAGCATAACTGTATTGCTCCTCAATCGCGTTGCGGTTCTCTCTGGGTATCGCATTTCCCAACGCTTGCGCCGCAAAGTAAGCTTTTTGCCAATCTTGCTGAAATAATGCCGTTGTTAACATTGTTATTAAATTTCTTTTCTTTTCTTGCTCCAACCGCTCAATTTCAGTCATATAAGCGGCTATCTTGCCCTGAACCACGACTTCACGATACTGGCCATGTTTTTCTCTTAATTTTTCTGCGATAGCCCAGTTGTTTTGCCCATATAAAACAGCAAACGACAATAAAGTGAGAGCAGCAGGCAGCGGTAGAAAATCAACATTTTCAACGACAGCCTGCAATAACGCTGGCTGATTTTTCTCTAACAGAAGACTCTTTTTTAGCCAGACTACAAGTCTATAAAATTTATTGGCATTACACTCTACCGATGACGCTCCCATTTTAGTCTGGTCCGATTCGTTTTCCGCAGCAACGCAAATCTCTTGTATTTGCCGATAAAATTCAGCCACTCGTTCGTTTTCACTTTCATTAAAAACCTGTTTTTTGTAATATTCTCGCGCCAAGTCACGAAGCACATCGGATTGAGGTAAGGTATGATAGGAGAGGAAAGGTGTTGTTTTTTCAGTCAGGAATTGCAAATACGTTTTATCATCAATTTCCGCCAAAGCATTGGCCGATTTTTCGTAACATTCAGAGGCAGTTTGCCAATCTTCTTTTTCAACTGAACGTTGTGCATCCTGGAAGAATCGCCAAGCCTTTACCTCGGATTCAAGAAGCCTAAAAATATGTCCTGTGGCTCCTAAATTTTGTGCTTCTTGTAAGTGGTTTTGCGCCTGGATTGCATCTAAATCTTGGCTTTCCAATTCTACTAAACATCCTTTCAATGGAACTTTGACCTGTTCGTACCGCTTACTCATTTGCTGTCCAATGCGTGACAGCAGCACCCAACGCCACAAATCGAGTCGCTCTAAGTTTTTAGCCTCTGGTTCCCATAATTTCACGGCCTCGCTATAAATACCCGCTTCAAAATATTTGCGACCGGCACCCCATTGTGAAGAAACCTTGTCAATCAAAGCCGTTAACTCGACTTTCAGTGGCCCAGGAAGGGCGGTGCCTGGATTACGTCGGGTATACATATCCAGATTACGGTGGGCAATTAGAACAGATTGGGTATATTGATCAGCTTCTACATCACTATTTCCTCGGGCCTCCCACTTACGAATCCCGCGTACAGCTTCTTCGGATTCATCATACAGCTCCTCCGGGTTTCTGTTCCACAACGACAGTGCTTCAATAACATCAACTAGAAACTCTTTGGCGCTTTGGAAACGTCGTTGTGGATTTGGATGAAGCGATTTAGTGATAACAAACCGCGTACTTAGAGAAATTTGTTCCCATACCTCTTCAGCACGACGCGCTAAAGCGCCCTCAGTTTCTCCTGTTTGCAACGCTCCCTTACCAGTCAGAAGCTGATAAAAGAAAGCACCAAAGCGAATCAAATCGCCTGCTGTACCCGGTGGAACTTCACCTGGTTTAGCACGGTCACTCACATGATTCCAGTCCATAACTTTGACTTGCTTCTTATCAGCCAGCCATATGATATTTTTTAGTTGAAAGTCAGTGTAACTGCGCCGAATTTCCTGATGTAACAAGTGCAGCACTTGTAGCACTTGTTTAGCAATTAATAGAGCATCCTGCTCTCGGTTTATAGACACAAGCCCACCCGTATTGATAATTAGATCATCTAAAGATTCACCTTCTATGAACTCTAATGCCAGAAATTCCGACTCGGCCTTTACATCAGTCATTCCTAACAGTAGAGGGGTTGAGATTGTCTGCTCTGGATATAGGCGCTGACTGGCCTGGGCTAATTCACCCAAAATTACTGCTTCGTCACGAAAGTTTCGGATGATTTGACGAGGCAGATCGACACGCAAGATTTTTAAGGCAACTACGACCTCATCTTCCCGCCTTGCTTTGAACACTTCAGCAGTAACGCCTTCGCCGAGATATGCTTCTATTGTGTAGGTATTGCCTTGATTATCTTCTAGCTGATCGCCGGGTCTAGCTAATGGCATAGTTCACTCCAGTTTTTTACGTGTTGTTTTCCAAATCACTCAGGGCAAATCGTTAAGCGTCTTTTCCCAGAAAACCGGAAAGGTAGAGGGCAAAACTCTGTTCACGGGTATCGGCGGATTTAGTCAAGGGAGGTAGCATCTCTTTGCGCACCTTGCGCAAGTAGCCTCGTCTACCACCGTTGGCCTCATCAGCGGCTATTTCCTCCATCCGGCTTTGGATAGCTGATTTCAGTTCCGCAATGGCTTCTTTAGCCCGATTGGGATTGGGGTTTTGCATGGGTAAGGGCCATTTGCTGGAATCGCCGCCAAACAAGTTGTCTAAGGCGTCACCCAGCGTATTACCGGGCCAGTTTTCCAGGCCAGGCAGATACCAGTCTGACCCTTGCTGATCCCATAAACCATAGATGTAGCCTTCACAGAACAGGTTGAGTAGCTCCTGGTTGAGTTGAATCCAGCCGACAAATTTGGCATCTAACCGACCGGTCATCCCGCTTTGGCTTTCATATTGACTGGCAAGCTGCTCCCCGCGCCAGACGTAGAGATTGGGGTCTACGTAGTTATTGCTCCAGGCTTCCGCGTCGTAGCCTTTGTAGGTGTTCAAAGGCATGTGACCTTGCACGCGCAATACCGTCATGGCCGTGTGGTCTGGAGTGGCGCACAATTGGACTTTAAGACTGTCGGCGCCGCTTTCCAGTTTGCTGCGCAAACTGTCGGTTTGCGGCGCTTCTGGAGCTACAAAGAGGACTATTTCGTCACTACTGACAGACTGGGTGGCGTCAATCTTCTGTGTGAAGCCAGGTTCCGCTTGCGTGTACCATTTACGAGGATCTACCGGGGCGTCCAGGACAGTTTCATTTTGTAAATTGCGTTGGGTGAGAGTAACGGCCGTTCTAAACACTGTTTCAGCCACGGCCGTTGCTTCTTTCTCTACCACATACTCCGGTAAATAGGCGTCATCCTGCCACACAAAATCCACCGGTGGGGCGAGGAAGTCTAACTGCCATTCGTGCGTCTTTTCCTTGTATTGCGCCTGCCAACCAAATCGCCTGGCTGCCCGCGCTAACGTTTGATAATCGCCCTGGCTACCGCGGATGCGTTGCTGATACAACTTCCATTCCAACGCCTCATCCAAGATCCATTGACGGCCTTTTTGCTTTGCCAGTTCTGCCAGTTCCACCTGGGAGGCCCGCAACTGCTGTTGGACAAATGGCTCGACATCGTTGTTCAGGAATTCTTGCCATTGCTTTAACAATTCCGTAAGATCAGAAATCTGCCGGGCGACATCTCGTTCCCCTTCACGTTGGACGAGTGACCGCACCGATTCCAGCCAGCGCTGCGACTGAAGCAGCCCTCCTCGGCGGTTGCGGGTCTGTTCATCAAACGTGCCTATCTCACCATTCAATAATTGGTTGACGTGGTGGGCAATGGCTTGCATAAAACCGCGACTATTCAGGTTAGAGGCAAAGGCTTCTACTAATTCTTCAGCGCTTTGACGACGGGAACGGCCGTCATCGGGCACGACTTCTTCGGGAGATACGGTGCTATACAACCCGTTTGGTTGCTGCTGACGAGAGGGTTGCAGCCCCATCAATTCCTCAAAAAGAAGGTCGTACACCGTGCGCCAGGCGACGGCTTCTTCCAAGATACCCAACGGCAAACGCACCGCATAAGCTCCCAAGCTGCAAGCCGTTCCCATATTGCGCTGATTCGCCAAAGTCCCTGCCCGCAGCTGGGAAGCGGTAAGATGATTCGTTAGGCTCTGTTGAGCCGGCGTGTGGAGTAAGGCCATTAATCCGTCAGCCATTGTGTTGAGATGATCAGCCACGTTGTCCACATCGGCCCGCGGTTCAAAGAGGAAGATGGTTTGCACAACGGCCGAATGGGTGGTGCTCCGCAGTTGATCCTGCAAATTGCTTTCCGATACATAAGCAAAGGGTTGTCGAGCATTGCGTTGGAACCGCTCCAATTCGCGCAAGGTTGCCATGGTGCGAATGATCTGGTCATTCCGGCGGATTTTGCGCCGCCCGTCGCTGATTTCCAGCGACCAATCTTGTCCAACAGGGGTTGTCAGCCACAGTTCAACATCTATATTGCTGTAAGCGGGGTTGCTGCCGGACACCACAATCTGGGTCAGCCGGGCAACATCTATTAACAAACCGCTAGAGCCGTCATCAAAAGCCGCGCCAACAACCTTGATTTTGGGTTTATCCAATCGGTGAACCGTTTTGTGCAGACTGTTCCACAATACAGACCCATTACTGCCACGACGCAAATCATAAAACACACTCATGCGTCCTTGCATACGGCCGCTGGGGGTAAACGGTTCGTACCAGTTCAGATATTGATTGGATGGTTTGTTCCTTTCCGCGTCCTTCTGTAAAAAGGTTTGTACATCTTTCAAGTCAGGCGTTAACACAACCCATTCATCATCAGCCAGATGGCGTGGCTTTTGCCAATCCAATCCGGCGACCTGTTTAGGTTGGATGTCAATTTGCAGCAGCCGTACTTGCTCTGGCAATCGCCCGCCGTATTGGCTGCGTAAGGTGCGGGCAATTTGATTGAGTACCGTGCGCCCGGTTTCCCCCAACCCGACGATGACAGTGGGCATAAATCCCGCTTCATCTGTTGTGGTGGTTTGGGTTTCGGCTAAAACGGCCGTGTTCGTCAACCGCTTCAACCAGGCCGGCGTGAGGTCTTTGACCGGTTCTGGCGCGGGCCTGGCCGGTGGCGGAGGGGGCGGCAATGGTTCTTGCTTGGGTTTCCGACCAAAAAACATCAAAAAGACCGGAATCAGAAAGGGGAGAAAGGCTATCAAGGCCGCTGGCAATGGCCCGGGCAAGGCCAGCAAGTCGGGGCCAGCCATCAATGGCAAAACTACAGGACCGGCAACACAATCAATGTAAGACATATAGCTCTCTTCCGGGTTCAATGGGTAACGGCCGTAGCCAGCGACAGAAACAACATAGCTGAAAGAAGCGCCTTCACTGGTCATACCTGGAAACTGCCATTGCAACTGATTGTTGTTTTGCACGCCATCAGGCTGCTGGCTGCCAGAGACAACAGCCAATTCCGGGTTGACCGTTTCTGAATAAGTCACGTTAAGGGCAATGGCGCTGTTAAACTCTTCGGCGATGCTGCTGTAAATCCCCTGTAGCTCGGCGGGCACGCTCTCGTAAGCATCGTTGGGCGACGAGGCTATGCCTTCCAGAAAATCAAGCTGCTCATTTCCGGTTAAGCCCAGCGCAATGGTGACAATACGCACCCCTTCCTCTCGCAAGAGTTGGGCTACGCGCTGGGCATTGGTAGGGTCATCAGCTCCATCACTCAGCAAAACGATGACCGGCAAGGCATCATCACCAGGGTTGGCAGAAACCACTCGCTCGCCAGCCTCGTTTAGAGCATTGGCGATGTCGGTTTGCCCACCGGCGCTGAAATCGTTGATATTTTCCAGGATGATCTCCCGGTCTTGCGAAAACGTATCACTAGCCCAAGACACGTCTGTATCAAAAAAGGCAATGGCGACCTGAGTTTTGTCCAGGTCTACGGCCGCCACAAATGCTTCAGCTGCGGACACTGCTTCGCTAAAGGCATCTATGCCGGTTTCCACCATGCTGCTCGACTTATCCACCAGCAAGACAATGTTGGCAGCGCGGCGTTGTGGCGGGCAGACAAGATTAGGTTGAGCGGCGTGGGTGATGGTAACGGCCGTTTGCCCGGTCCCCCAAAACACCACCTGCTCAACCTCTCGCCCTAAATTGCCTTCTTGCGGCATGGGCTGGTTGTTCGTCCACCAGACGTAGCCAAAAAAGGAGATGAGAACGGCCGTCCAGACAGCAGCTATACCCAACGCGACTTTTTGCACGGTGAACTTCCTTGTTGGTAGGCAACGGCCGTGGGTGGTAACGGCCGTTGCCTATACGACTCACCAAAACTATGCCTGCTCGTCTGGGTTATAAACCTTGAACAAGCCGCCACCTCGCCGCTTATTGCTTTCCCGATCTTGTTTGGCGCGAATACTCTCTACCCGTGATTGCAGCAAAATTTCCGCTACCTGGGCTAGATCAAAGTAATCCTGACGCACAATCTTGTTCCTTACTTTCGGGTCATAAGACATTGATTTCAAGGCGCCAATAAATCCATCTTCCGTTAAGTTTTGTTCTATCATCTTTTGACGGACTTCCAGCGGCTTATCTCCAATAATTTGCTCGGCATAGTCTTTTTCAATATAAGCAGAACGACCAGGTTCCTGTGTTCGCCCAACCACTACATAGCCGTGTAACGCACTGAAGATATCCGGTTTTTTTTCTAACTTTCCAGTGTCGACATTCCAACCGGGAGTCAACCAAAAGGTTTCCGTACCATAAGGGGCATCCCACTCAAGCTCCCAACGGAAAGTATTATCCTCTTCTACTTCAAATATCTTTCCCATCATGGCTAACATAAAAAACTGGCGAACTGCTGCTACATCTTCCAACAACATCACAACACGAGGATGAAGAGGTCTATATTTAGCACCCTTTTCACATAAGGCTCGCTCGTACTCTACTGCTCGAGCTTCGGCCGGGAAATTGTGCAAAAGCTCCGCCTCGAGATAAGTTCCCTGTCGCCGATCCTGCTTTACGTGGTTCTCGTAAGCCGACTGGCATTCATGCCATGCCGAAAAATGATCGTAGTGATACAAATCGTCGGTGCGTACCAGCGTCAGCTTATATTTGTTTTCGGAACCCACTACCTGTATGCTGTACTTGTCGTCGTTTGTTTCACGATTCAAGTTGTTATTGCTGCGCAATTCCCCTTGGACCCCATAAGGTCCGGTAAAATAAGGATCGTCAGACTGTACCCGAATCAGGTTGCTTTTCTTTAACGCCGACGCGCCAGAATACCCGGCAAACAAAGGTTCGGCGCTTACGTTGGCAATTTCATTGGCAAACCGAGCTGCATCCGCATAGGTTTTGCGAATAGCTTGCTCAACCGTCGTTCGGGCCACAACCCCCTTAAACTGCCGTCGCGCTAAGCCCATCAACTTCTGTTGGTTTTGTCGTCCAATCTGCAACCGCAAGTCCGTCGAAGAGGCAAAAATGGGGTTTTCTAATTCGAGAATATCCTGGTCATCCGTCTCCGGATCGAGCAGTAAGTTTAGGTGTAACCTGGCCGGATTCCCCTTATAAACTACTTCCCAGCGCAAGCGGCTCATCGCCTTAGCTAACTCAGCCTCATCAACTTCTGGGCGCTGATCACCGATGAGCATTTGAACCTTCTCGGCTTTTGTATCAAAACCGTGAGCATTTTGAATCGCTTGCTTATCCTTACGCAGGCTATCCCATAAACCAGATAAGCCGCTACTGTCATCACCTGTAGAGAGATGCCAGATCCAGGTTTGGAGTGCATCCCGCATCTCTACAGCGATTGTTTTCATGTACCGGACAGTACTGGTGACATACACGTGTAAAACATCTTCACGACGCACATCCACCAGCCGAGTCATGATGCGCAAATAGTTATCTTCAGATTGTTTGACCTTGGGCGATTCCCACAGTAACAAGAGTTTTTTGCCCAACATCTCTTGCATGATTTTTTCAGCACGTAGGGCTTGCTCTTTTAGTTTTAACTCTGGCCTGAGTTCCTCCCGTTTCTTACGAATATCCTCCATCAATTTTAAGAAGTCGTCCAACTCATCTACGACGCCGTTGAAATAACTCCAGGCATAACCCAACTTGCCACTACGTGCAACGATGGTGTTCTCAGACACTCCCATCAAAATTTCAGTCAATTTAACCTGCATCTGCCGACGGAAAATCAACAGATGGGACTGTTCAACTTTGTCTAAAATATCCCCGAATTGACCGTAATACTCGCCAATGCCTTCATCGCTCGTCACAATCCCGCCAAAACGTGTACGTACATCTTCAGGAATACCACGAAAACGGGCACGCGCTTCTTCCGCTGATTCTTTGTCACGACGAGCCAAAGAGAGTGGCTTATAATTCATTTGCGCCATCACATCTTTTTTGATCGCCTCCAGACTAGGATCATCACCTAAATCAGGATAGATGGCAGCCCAACCAGCTTGTGACTTAGCAGAACCGCCTGAACGGGCAGTATCTTCTACCACTCGGGCGCGATCACCTTCTTTAACCTGACTGTTCATGGAAGCAATCCGCCCCATGAACAAGGAGGGTTTACCCGTGGTGCCTTGGTAGCTTACAGTCTGAGTGAATAATTGTGGGGCGCGAGCATACCCCGCCATGCCCTTATCTTCTTCATTTTTGTCAGGGGCAGCCAAAGCCAGATGCCGCTCCGCACCCGATGCCTGAAGACGCTCAAACTCATCCGGCTTTTTTCTTGGCTGCAACAAACGCAGCAGCATATCTTGTCCGAATTCGTAACTAGAAATTTCTTGTACAAAGTGAGCTGGAACTTGCACCGAATAAGCGCCTACAGCACTATACATAGGCACATCGGGGAATCGGGTGTATTCTGGAGCCAGATTCGTATAAATCCATTCTGTGTAGGCTTTCCCTGCCTCCTCATCCAGAATAGCGCTAATCACCTCTGACATCATGGGAAAGACACCAAACTTGGCCTCTTCAGTTAAAGGCTTGCCGCCACGCCGTCCGTCTACCAGATAACAGGCATCAAAAATACGTTGCGTCGGCTCAATGCGGAATTGGCTTTCATTTTCCACGTACTCCATGGTTGGCATCTGGAAATCAGAGTCTACGACCATGAACCGGTTCAGTTCGCGCCAGGCAGCAAATGTACGCGCCCGCATATCCTCGTCAGGCGAATTAGTGAAAACACTAGGCAAAGCGAAGTAACCACGCAACACATGGTGGATGTTTCTCTGTTGAGCCATCAGGCGCAAAATTTGAGCCACATCCAAAAACATGCCCGATCCGGTACCCCCGGCAAAAGAGCCAACGACGATAATCTCTAATCGCCGCTGCTCTGTAGTGGTAGCCCGTACCGATTCGAGCGCACTACGGAAAGCGCGCCACAAGCGCGAACCGGTTTCGCGCCCTAGTAAGTCCTTGAAAACGGCCATACGCCCAAACTGCCGTAGACGACCAGCCCCATCGTCTAAAATGAATGCTGCAGGAGATTGAGTGTCCAGCCATTTTTGAGCGTTGTACCATTTGCCAATGGGCTTTAATTCACCTCGTTTGACTCGTTCGGCTTCCGGTTTAGAATCACCCCCGATATAGACAAATTCGCCGGCATCCAGGGTCACGCCACCAACTTCAACCCCTTCTTCCTCTTTACCGGTGGCATTAACACGCTTGGCTCCCGCTTCTAGTTGCGAAGCCGTATCAATGGACAGTAATTTCACATTTTTGGGAAGTTCGCCATTGTTGGAGAGCATCAAATCCCGTTTGAGCCAGGTTAAAACCCATTGCCCGGTACCACCCAGGCCGACGACAAGTGCTGGTCTAGACATGTTGTAATCTCCTTAATTATTTACCTAACAAACCTATTCACTATCATCATAAGATGCATCTGATGCACGGTCATTTACATAACGGATCTCTGCGTTACCTACATGATCAACCTGCCCTGGTTCCATGTCGCCAAGGGGCGCTTCCAAACCATCGGCCTGCTTAACCTGTACCGACACCAGGTTGCCAAATCCCTTTTTGGCAACGATTCGGTCAATTCCTACTCCCTTAAACACAGATTTCTTGAATTTGTTCACGCGACGACTCTTTCGCAGTTTTAGAGTAATTACCTCTTGCTTCGTGCCGGTATCCACAACAACTAGAAAACCTGAAGGACCGCCGCTAAATATGAAAATAAGCCAACCTATTAGTATGAGAATAACCAACCCAACAGCTAATTGAGCGTATGTCCAGGTTGTTGGGTTGGTGAAAGTTGAATCTTCTCGTGGGAAAGTCGCTTCGTAGGAAGTCTGCGCCCAGGCGTATTCTTCCAATAATTGACTGTCGCTTACTCGCATCGAAAGAGTGTATTCTCCACTTTCGTCCAGAGTTTGCCCGCCGCTTCCCACCAGCAGTTGTTCAGCAACATTGCTGCTTTCTGCCAGCGTAATGGTCTGGGTAATACCTGAAGGGGTTTCCACGACTACTTCAAAGCCATTAAGACTGTTTAAAACCTCGTTCAAGAACTGTGGTTCATTCTCATTGAGCGGGTCTATCACACGAACAGAAACAGGGAAGGGTTGCAGTCCGTTCTGCTTAAGGAACATTCTGAGCCATGTATCCCGTTGATGTACGGATGCTTCTTGTAGAGGAATTAGTTCCAGTTGCAACGGTTTGATTTCGTACTGCTCCACAGTAACAGATGATTCAAAGGTGGCCGGGGCATGGGTTAGTTCGTTATAGTTTTCGCTGCCGCCCCAATCTGTTTCTACAGTGACAATATGGACTCCTGCCGCCGTCAACTTGTCTATTGAGCCATTCTCAAATTGGCCGACGAAACGATTTTTTGTTGCCGGATCCAGGTGCAGTTCGATTGTTTCTAAAACTGTAGTGCCATCACTCAGTTGCGCTGCAAACAAACTACTCCAATCCTCCAATACCTGAGTTACATCTAAATCATCTCCATTCGCATCCAGCACATTGACCGCCACTGCCAAAGACTCTGGAATTTGTGAAATTCCATTGACGCTATTGAGTGGGGTAACATGGCCATCTGTAGGTATTTCAATAGCAAATGTCATTAATTCGACGGTACTGGCTCTGAAACGGCCGTCGTTAGGCTCAATTTCCTCAACCAGTATATCGGGTTGTGTGGGATCGGGGTGGCGGACGGTGGCCACGAGTTCCCATGTGTAGTTACCTGGTAAGGGGGTTTCGATGGGAGATGTGGATTCGTAACGGCCGTTTTGCCCCCCCACTCGTTCCAATTCATACACCTTCTCATAATCGCCGTTACGGACTGTAGCTGTCACCACAAGTGGATAGCCATCTAACTCTTCAAGCGGCTCTCCGTTTTTATCCCACATTTCCAAAACGAAGGTGCTATTTAGAGCATCTGAATAGTAGGGCGGGTCAACAATGGCCGGAAAAACAGAATCGCTTAAAGGGGCTGCTACATTGCCGGAAATGGAAGCGCTCTCCACGCTCAAACTCAATTCATCTGTACAATCTTCTAATCCGGGCACTGTAACGTAGTATTTCCCAGGTGGCGGCGCGTTAAAAACATAGCTTTCATTGCCACGGAAAGTAAGGTAATCGTCGGCAGTCAAATCCCCTGTAATTGGAACCCCGCCTCGTAATGCGTAAGAACCGTCATCCGTCTCAACATTCAGAACGGCCTGTCCTTGTGGGTTTTCTACTATAGGGAATGTGTAAAAAACAATAACATTATCAAGATACGGCCGTACCCATTTTGGTTCACCACATTCCAATGGTTCACGCCCTGATCCTGTCACTGGATCAAGTGCATCATTGATTACTTTTGTGAGCAAACTACTGCTGGTAACGGGGTAAATGTCTCCGCCATGTTGTTGAGTAATTTCTTCCCACTTATCCCACGATGTATCCCTTTGTGAACGTCGGGACAAGAGAATTGTTGATATGTACACGCTTTCTGGATTGCCCATTCCGTAAAAAGGGAAGTCGTCACCTAGATGATTGGTGATTTCCGCCAAATCGTCCATCAACTCTAGTGTCAAGCTATAAGTTTGGGGCGGACAACCGCGGTTAGCTACACAAGGCTCACCATCAGTTAGCATAATGGCAGCCTGACGTCGAGAAATTTCGCCTAAAGGCTGGTCGCGCCAGCCCGACAAAATATCGTTCGCCGCCAAAAAAGCAGAGCGATGGTCGGTAGCCCCCAAATTTTCGTCGGCACCGCTGCGAATATCAGCTTCAATACTGTCTCGTCTTCCTTGCCATGCGGTTGTTAATTCATTCTGAGTCATTCCTTCGAGATCATCAAGAGGAATAATGGTCGGCTCCAGATAAACTTGTATATCCTGTTGATACGGATTGTCAGGGCCATTTTGAGCAGATGACGCAAGATCACCGAAGCCTACAACGGCGATACGGTGCTGAATTCCTTCTTCCGCACAGAGCCAGGCTGAATGGTTAGCTAAATAGTCGACAATGCTTACAGCCGCATCAAATCGTTGACCCTTGGCATCATTTGCTGATGCAGTTTCACTTCCACCCATTGACTCCGATTGATCGACAAGGATTACTACATCGATGGGATGACACTTATCATTAACACTTGGGGCTTGTGCCAAAACGGTTGTTTCCTGCGTGTAACCGATACCAATAAAAAATAAAAACAACATGGTTGTTATAAGGAAATTGTGTTTTATCTTTGCACTCATTGAACTTCCCTTTCCTAGTCGGAGCCTTAAGCATCTAAATGCAGCCAGTTAATTTCCACAACGCACAGGTTAAGAACCTGTATGCTCTGACGGACCAGGGGAAAACTCCCCCAACGGCCGTTCCCCCAACCACCCCTCTATCCCCTTCCGCGAAAAACGCCAGGCACCGCCCACCTTGCGCCCCGGCAGTTGTCCCTCCTGCGCCAACTTGTATACTGTAGATTCGGCCAATCGAAGGTAAGCCGAAACTTCCTTAACCGTCATCACGGCGTCTTCTTCAGTCATAGGGCGCTCCTTTCATCAAATTCATCTTGCAATTACCCGGCGTCCATGTGAAAATTTTCCTTAACACTGTCTTAATCATTCCCGTTTGCTATCGATTTCTTACGTAACCTGCTGCCCAGTTTTGCCAATTAGTACTTTTCTCCTAGCTTTGTCGTTTTCCGCATTGTTTTGTTGTTTTTTGCTTTACGTTAACGGCCGTTCCCTCTATAATTCCTTTTCAGTCCATACGTTTCCATCATTAAGCAAAGGAGTTTCATCATGTGCCCGGGAGATATTGGCCCTTTACCACTCGAACAAACATTAGAACAATTGCGACCTCAGTTAGGAGGGACTTTGGTCGACGCCTTAAAACCAATATTGCACCTTAACGAAAAGCGCTGCCGCATTCATCGCCACCTGAAAGCTGATCCTCAGTCAACTCTACTTAGCTATATCATCGGGGTGGCAAACCACTACGAAGCAGACTGTGCTTACCTGGACCAGGTTCAGCGGCAAATGAGCGGCGAGGCTTGGGAATCGTTATCAGACAAACTCCGACATTGGGCCTACAGCTTTCTGAACAAATGGAGTTTGGATTATTCCACTCGCCTTCTATATACGGTGGAAATTGCCCAAGAGGCAAGTTTAGAGATCGTTCGCTCCCACTACCCGTATGACTGCGACTTCGACGCCTGGGCCTGCACTCTCACGAAAAATGTTTCTTCCAAGTACATGCAACACCAGCCGCATAATGGCGTAATAGATAATGTTGATTTGTTAGAGGCAGAAGAATGGTTTTCTCGTATAGACGAACATGCCACTCTGAATGGTCTAGAGGGTGAAGTTGCTAGAAAGCAGTCGTTATCGGACGCAATCGCCGAACTCAGCGATAAACAAAAAGAGTTAATCTGGAAACATTACTTTGAAGGATGGCCCTTGTCCCAAATTGCTGATCAACTGGGTATTAGTGTCAATGCGGTTTATAAACGCCATTTTGATGCATTGGGCCACTTGCGTAAGATTCTAGGGTCAAACACGCATAAAGATGAATAAAGACAAAAATAATCAACTGCTGCCCGAAGCCCCAGAACCGGCTTCAGAAGTGGATAAGAAGATTGCCGCCTTGCACCAACGCCTCGCCACCGATGCAGCCGCCTGGCCCGCTTCAGCCAACGCCTTGTTTGCCGATTTGGTGGCATCGGCAGAAGAAATGGAAGATGACGTGATGTTAGTCATGCTTGTTCAAGATGCGCTGCGGGGTGAAGATTTACCGGGCAAATACCCGGAAGCTTACCGCCGTTTATTGGCTAACGGCCGTCTCCGCCAAACCTTCCTTGACCTCCTGACTGCCCTCGACCCCAATGAGTCATCGGCCATGCCCCCTTTGCCCAAACCCGACCTCAGCTTCTTGCACACGGCCGTTTCCCCCCAACCCACCGTCCGCCACACCCCATCTGGCTGGCAGGCCGCCTGGCAATTACTCGGCGACTACCTTGCCCGCTGCTTTCCCGCGCCTATGTCGCCCGTTTATCGCTCGGCCTACGACAGTTTGCTGGACGAACAAAGCATCATCCTGTTGGAGGATGATTTCACTATCGCCGGGTCACAACTGAATGTGCTGCTGGAGATCAATCTGGATGTGGCCAATGCCGGTCTGCCCACCCTTCTGCTTTCGGTCGCGGTGACACATGGTGTAGAGTTGCCGCCTTTACAGGCCAGCGTGACGTGGGGTAGTTATGAGGCTACAGCCGTTCTTGATGCCTATGGTCAGGCATTTTTCCCACCACTGGAAGTTGCCACCGTCCTTGATGAAAACGGGCAGACTTTCAGCGCCGATTTGAGCCTCACACTGGAACCAACGACCTCCTGATTCCCTCCGGGCCGGCATCTACGCTCCTTTGCTATGGGCCAAGCCAACCCCCACGCCAACGTCGGAAGCAACAACATCCATCGTGTCATTCTGCAATTTGCGGGGCGAGTTTCGACCACATCAGACACGGAAACAACCAGTTACCAACTACAAGTCATTGAAGCGCCAGGCCGCGGCTGGGGCGGCCCCATGCTGGCTACCGGGCTAGACGCCAACCAGGTTCGCGCCATTCGCGCCGCCTATCGCGGCTTTATCGCCCGGCAGCAGGCTTCCGGCGAAACAACCGGCGAATGGATCGCCCAACCCCTACGACAAATTGGCAGCGACCTGTTTTTAGCTTTGCCGGAATCGGTGCAGGCGCGTTTGCATGCCGCACAAGGATATGCCTCCAGTCGGGCTGGTTGGCTACACCTGATTTTGAATTTTGAACCTTCGGCAACGGAGTTGCAGGACCTGCCCTGGGAATTGCTGCACGATCCCCACGGTCGTTTCTTCTACAGCTTGCGTGGCGGCGGTCTGACCCGGTGCGTCTTGCTGCCCACCGCCTCCAAAGCACCGGAACCTCCCGTAACACAATCTATCCTGGGCTGTTGGGCCGAACCGGCTGGCCTGGACCCGCTGACAGACCGGCGTCGCTATGAGCCAGCGCCGGAAAAACCGGGTGGAATAACCTGGCTGGATGGCCCAGCCAGTCTACGGCAACTAAAAAGCGCTCTGGAGTCCAACGCCTATGATGGTTTGCATCTGGTGGCCCACGGCCGTGTCGGTTCTGCCTGGGATTTTGCCATTGCCCTGGAGGATGAAAACGGCCGTCCGCACTGGCTCAGCCCGCACCAACTCGCCCTGTTCCTCAGCGATTACCCTGCCCTGCGTTTTCTCTACCTGGACGTATGCGCCGCCGGTGACAATCAGGCCAGCGACGATTTACCCTTGACAAACGAACCGGATGAATCGGTAAACAGTCCGGGCGGAGCCGCTGGATACCTGTTGGGTATCGGACTCCCGGCTGTCATTTTGATGCAAGACCGGATAGGGCAAACGGCCGCTGGGCAGATGGCCGGGCGTTTCTACGAGGCAATCAAGGACGGCCGTTCACCCGCCAGCGCCCTGACCATCGCTCGCCGGTCGCTACAACTGGAACAAGGCGATGTCATCCACTGGAGCGTACCCGCCCTGTACCACCAGAAGCCAACCCCCACCACAGCCAGCCCTCTGGCCGATTGGATCCTGGACGTTGTCGCCACGGGGCCAGTGATGGGGG
>Ga0116151_10001075_pt1 | contig 25318 bp, 27 predicted proteins | sample AD_UKC117_MetaG_FD_89893 | JGI IMG/M metagenome (GOLD analysis project Ga0116151, IMG submission 89893) | Active sludge microbial communities of municipal wastewater-treating anaerobic digesters from Hong Kong - AD_UKC117_MetaG | ecosystem: Engineered > Bioreactor > Anaerobic > Digestate... | reverse complement strand
GCCGCTGCAGTTCGAGGTGGCGCGGGGGGCGACCCTGACCGACGTGACGCGGGAGCTGGAAGCGAAGGGCGCGATCTCCGATCCGCGGATCTTCCGGATCGCGGCGCGCTATACCGACATGGACGCCGGGCTGCGCTTCGGGGAATACGACATCCCCGCGGGCGCCTCGATGCAGGAGATCCTCGAGCTCCTGAACGCGGGCGCCAACGTGCTGCGCCAGATCGTCGTGCCGGAGGGCTGGACCAGCTGGCAGGTGGTGGAGGCGCTGAACGCGCGCGAGGAGCTGACCGGGGAGATCGCCGAGGTCCCGCCGGAGGGCACGCTGGCGCCGGCGGGCTACGACTACCAGAAGGGCGACGACCGCAACGACATCCTCAGGCGCATGGAAGCGCGGCAGCAGGAGATCCTGGTGACCGCCTGGGCGGGCCGCGACAAGGCGCTGCCGCTGAAATCCCCCGAGGAGCTGCTGACGCTCGCCTCGATCGTGGAGAAGGAGACCGGCCTGGCGGAGGAGCGGCCGCGGGTGGCGGCGGTCTTCGTCAACCGGCTGAACCGCGGCATGCGGCTCCAGACCGACCCGACGGTGATCTACGGCATCACGGGCGGCGAGGGGCCATTGGGCCGCGGGCTGAAGGCGAGCGAGCTGGCGGCGGCGACGCCCTACAACACCTATGTCATCGACGGGCTGCCCCCGGGGCCGATCGCCAATCCCGGCCGCGAGGCCATCGCCGCGGCGGCCAATCCGCCCGCGACGGAGGATTTCTATTTCGTCGCCGACGGCACCGGCGGCCATGCCTTCGCCGCGACGCTGGAGCAGCACAACGCCAATGTGGCGGCCTGGCGCCGGCTGGAGGCGCAGCGGGCGCTGGAGGCGGAGGAGGCCGCCAAGGCCGAGGCACAGGAAGAGGTGGTGGGGCAGTAGGGGGCGTTACACGTTGTAACGCTATCTAAGAGACTGTAATATATTATAAAATTTGACCGTCCCAATGGGGGATGGTGGCCTGAACTGCTCTTGAGCCAATCCGAGGATAATCCTCAAGGATGATGCGGGATCCTCAAACCATATTCAGACTTGGTGCGTTGGCCGGCGATTGTGCGGCTCGAACAGAATGTTCCGGACCACGAGGCAAAAAACACGAGTAAGAGATATGCCTGAGGAAAAGGATCACCTGTCGAACGAGGTCGCAGTCGGCGGCAGCCTGTCGATAAAGGGCGTGGAACTGGGTTCACTTTCGGCCGGCGCAAGAAGCCGGACAGCCTCGTCAATCGACAGGCTCGTTGGGGCCGCAGTTGATGTTGGCTCCGCATACCTTGAGGGTGTGGCAAGGCGTAGGCGTGCTAAAGATTTGGTTCAGACAGAGCTAGTCCAAGCCGAAGGCAAGGCCGCCATCGCCCTTGCCTTTGGCGATCCACAGTTTGGCGAGCGTTTGGCCAACAGGTTCCTAGCAGATCAAGCGCGAAAGCAGGTGAACCGTGAGGCGGTCGCTGACAGTGCAATCGAGCATTTGCAAGAGGCCGACGATCCCGGCGTGGATAACGGGGCGATCGATGAGGATTGGATGAATCTCTTTGAGGCCGGAGCGGAAAAGGCCTCAAGCGACCACCTACGCGACCTGTGGGGGAGAGTGCTTGCCGGGGAAATCAGGACGCCCGGGTCATTCTCGCTGTCAACTATTCGATTTATTTCGGAACTAGATGCTAAGATAGCCAAGACATTTGAATTATATGTTTCGAAACGTATTTCAGATGATAACATTATTAAGCCGAATGAGATTGTTAACGATGTGTTGGAGGATCTCGTTTTCCTGGAAGCCTGCGGCCTTCTTCAAGGCGCTCTCGGTAATATTGGTAAAGAGTTTGCGAAAGGCGAGGATGGCGATTATTTCTACATTCCAATGGATAATTATTTATTAAGGATAAAATCAAAACGAACAAAACTGCGACTTAATGTAATTTATATTACTCGTATTGGATCCGAGATAGCCTCAATACTTCCTCCGGTTAATCCGGTAGATTCACTAACAGCGATTGGTGAAAGCTTCCTGAATGTGTCTATTGAGTCAATAATATCTGAAGTTCAGAAGAAAAACGCGGATGGAAGCATTCTAATGCGAAAAATCAAAGTGTTGAAGCATGAGGAAGTTGGACCATAGGGCTGTTATCAGCAACCGGGAGATGCTTCCGGCTTGAGTGCTAAAGCCCGCAGCGGCTGGGAGGCTATGCGGCTTCACTCACTCGCGGGCGTTGCATCAAGAGTCATTGATCTAGTCCGTCGCTAGGCGCGGTGCGGGGTTCCGGCCGCTATTCTGGTGCATACATCCTTTCGATCTCGTCCAGTACCAGGTCCATCATCGCCCCCGAGGCCTCGCGGCCGGTGAAATGCAGGCTCCAGCCGTCGCGGGTGCGTTCGCGGCGGATGGTGAGGGCGTAGCGCGGGCGGAGGATGCGGCGGGGGCGGCCGGGGTGGTTGGAGGTTTCGGGTTTGCGGGCGTGTTCTTCCGCCTCGGCGAGGATCGGCTGGAGCAGCTGCCACTGGTGATCGGGGTCCGTCAGGCTCGATTCCTCGAGCGCGGTGCGGATGAGCTCGCCGAAGCCGGCGGTGATGGCGGCGGCGATGCGGAAGACCTGGGCCTGTTTCAGCGTCTCGGGGGCGGTGAACTGGCCGTCCATTTCCTCGGCGAAGGTGGCGAGGGTGCGGAGGCGGTGGCGCTTCACGCGGCCGGCGTTGGGGTAGAGCCCGTTGATGGCTTCCTCAATGGAGGGGAAGGCACCCTGGTTGCGGGCGGTCACCGCAATCAGCCCGCGCTCGAAGGGGGAGAGCCCGGCGCGGATCTCGTTTTCCTCGACCATGGCGGCGAGGGCGGCGGCGAGCGAGGTGCGCTCGCGCAGGAAGGCGGGGATGGTGGCGTAGCGGTCCTCGCTGGTGGCGGCGTGCAGGCTGCGGAAGGCGTGCAGGCGGCGGAAGCCGGAGAGCAGGCCGAAGCGGGCGGGGCCGCGGGCCTGGTCGAGGGGGAAGATCTCGATCGGCTGGCGCAGGCCGGAGGCGGCGATGGAGGCTTCGAGCTCGGCCTGGGGCTCGGGGTCGAGGCCGGTGCGGTCGCGGGTGAGCGCGGTGGCGTCGATCTCGGCGAGGGGCACGAGCTGGATCGGGTCGGGCATGGGCGGGTCCTATCGTTTGGCGGTGTGGTTGGGGCACGGGCGGTGCCCGACTTGGAGGGTGCAGAGCGCCCTCCCGGGGGAGGTCGGGCGCTGTCCGTGCTGGCGCACGGGCGAGGTCACGCGGGCGAGAATACGGGAGGATCGGGGGGCGTTGCGTCGCAAGGCGCTGGAGCGTTCGCCGGTAAGCATCTGTTAATATGACGATTTCCGGTTGACAGACCGTGCGCTCCGGTGTAGGACTGGCGCCAAGCTGGAAGAAGTGAGTCGAGACCCGCCGCGAGGCGGGTCTTTTCGTTTCAGCCCGGGCGGAGCAGCCAGGGCATTCATCACATGACAATTTCAGCAACAGATCGGAACGCGGACGAAGAGCGGCTGCGGCATTCGATCGACTTGTACCGTGACCTGTCCGGGGCTCTGATAGAGCGGATCACGCAACTCAAGCAGCAGCGCGTCGCAGACGACGATTGCAAGGAACTGGTGGGGGCGCTTCAGGCGCACCATCGGGCGCTGCAGACCGTTCTCGACATCGAGGCACGCATTGGCAAACGAAGCACAACCACGCACGAAGGGATCGGGGAAGCCCTCGATCTCGACGCGGCGCGCGCAGAGATCCTTGCGCGACTTGCTAGTTGGGTTGCCGGAGCGTGAGCTCGGCGCGTTTCTCGACGCGTTGAGTCCGAACGCCCTCCTGTCCCTGCCCTGGCTCTTCGAGCATTGGGCGCTGCCGGGACATCAGCTGCCTCCCGAGGGAGACTGGACGACCTGGATGATCCTGGGCGGCCGGGGGGCAGGCAAGACCCGCGCCGGGTCCGAATGGATCCGCGCGCAGGTCGAAGGGGGCAAGCCGGGCGACCCGGGGCGCTGTTCCCGGGTCGCCCTGGTCGGCGAGACGCTCGACCAGGCGCGCGAGGTGATGATTTTCGGCGAGAGCGGCATCCTGCGCTGCTCGCCGCCGGATCGCCGTCCGGTCTGGCAGGCCGGGCGCAAGGCGCTGGTCTGGCCGAACGGCGCGATCGCGCAGATCTTCTCCGCCAGCGATCCGGAATCGCTGCGCGGCCCGCAATTCGACGCCGCCTGGTGCGACGAGCTGGCGAAATGGCGCAAGGCCGAGGCGGCCTGGGACATGCTGCAGTTCGGGCTCCGGCTCGGGGACAATCCGCGGCAGGTGGTCACCACGACGCCGCGCAACACGCCGCTGTTGCGGCGGCTGCTGGAGGAGCCCGGCACCGCGGTGACGCGGGCGCCGACGGAAGCCAACCGCATGCATCTGGCGCGGAGCTTCCTGCAGGCGGTGACGAAGCGCTACGGCGGCACGCGGCTGGGGCGGCAGGAGCTCGACGGCGAGCTGATGCTCGACGTCGAGGGCGCGCTCTGGACCTGGGACATGCTGGAGGCGGCGCGCGCGCCGCGGGCCTTCGAGCTCGACCGGGTGGTGGTGGCGGTCGATCCGCCGGTGACCAGCGGCGCCTCGGCGGATGCCTGCGGCATCGTCGTCGCCGGGGTGGAGGCCAAGGGCCCGCCGCAGGACTGGGCCGCGCAGGTGATCGCCGACGGCTCGATCGCCGGCGTCTCGCCGCGGGCCTGGGCCGAGCGGGCGGTGGCGCTCTTCCATGCCCATCGCGCCGACCGGCTGGTCGCCGAGGTCAACCAGGGGGGCGAGCTGGTCGCCGCGCTGATCCGCCAGGTCGATCCGCTGGTGCCCTTCCGGGCGGTGCGGGCGAGCCGGGGCAAGGTCGCGCGGGCCGAGCCGGTCGCCGCCCTCTACGAGCAGGGACGGGTGTCGCATCGCGAGCCCTTCCGCGAGCTGGAGGCCGAGATGGCCGCCATGACCACCAGCGGCTTCGCCGGAAGCGGCAGCCCCGACCGCGTCGACGCGCTGGTCTGGGCGATGACCGATCTGATGATCGATCCGGCCGCGAGCTATCTCGAGCCGCGCATCCGCCGGCTCTGAACCGACCGACGGTCCAGCGGGGCCATTCGCCGAAACTCGCAATTCAGGAGCAAGCTTTTCATGGTCTTGCAGTATTTCCGCATGTCGAAGGGCTCCGTTCCCGAAGCGAAGGCCTCGGCGGCGGCGCCGGTGGTGGCGTTCCACGGCAACGGGCGGGTCGCCTGGTCCTCCCGCGACACCGCGACGCTGACCCAGGTCGGCTTTCTGCGCAATCCGGTCGCCTTCCGCTGCGTCAAGGTCATCGCCGAGGCCGCCGCGGCGGTGCCGGTGGTGGTGCAGGACGCCGACCGGCGGTTCGATGCGCATCCGCTGCTCGACCTGCTCGCCGCCCCCAATGCCGGCCAGAGCGGGGCGGCGCTGATGGAGACCTTCTATGGCCATCTGCTCCTGACCGGCGACGGCTATCTGGAGGCGGCGGGCGAGACGGCCTCGGGGGGGCCGCGCGAGCTCTACGTACTGCGCTCGGACCGGATGAAGACGGTGCCCGGCGCGGACGGCTGGCCGGTGGCCTATGAATATGTCGTGGGCGCGCAGAAGCATGTCTTCGACATGCGCCAGGACCGGGTGCCGGTGCTGCACGTCAAGAGCTTCCACCCGCAGGACGACCATTACGGGCTCTCGCCGCTGCAGGCGGCGGCGAGCGCGATCGACGTGCACAATTCCGCCAGCACCTGGTCGAAGGCGCTCCTCGACAACGCCGCCCGGCCTTCGGGCGCCATCGTCTACAAGGGCGCGGACGGGCAGGGGTCGCTGGCCTCGGACCAGTATTCGCGGCTGGTCGAGGAGCTCGAGACATACCATCAGGGCGCGCGCAACGCCGGGCGGCCGATGCTGCTGGAAGGCGGGCTCGACTGGAAGCCGATGGGCTTCTCGCCCTCGGACATGGAATTCCACCGCACCAAGGAGGCGGCGGCGCGGGACGTGGCGCTGGCCTTCGGCGTGCCGCCGATGCTGCTCGGCCTGCCGGGCGACAACACCTACGCCAATTACGCCGAGGCGCATCGCGCCTTCTACCGGCTGACGGTCCTGCCCTTGGTCGCCAAGACGCTGGCGGCGATCTCGGGCTGGCTGCCCGCCTACTACGGCACCTCCTTCGCGATCAAGGTCGACGAAGACAACGTGCCGGCGCTGGCCGAGGAGCGCGAGGCGCTCTGGCGGCGCATCACCAAGGCGACGTTCCTGAGCGACGCGGAGAAGCGCCAGCTTCTCGGCCTGCCGGGGTCGCAGGAAAGCTGATGTCGGGCAGCGCCCGCGGCGGCGGCTCGCGCTTCCTCTACGAGCCCTTCGACGTCGCCCATGCGAGGATGGATGTGCACGAACGCATCACCCAGGAGCGCTGGTCCCAGCTCGAACGGCGGCTCAACCACATCGAGGTCACGCTCGACCGGCTGGAGCGGCGCATCTGGCTCGCGGTCTACGGCGCGGCCTCGCTGATCATGGCCGACATCGCCTACGGCCTCATCTCAATCTCGGTCTCCTGAGGGAAGGTGCAATGATCCATCAGACAAGCGGGTTCAGCCCGCTGGAAACGAAATTCCGCGGCTTCGACGGTGAGCTCGCGCTCAAGGACGAGACCGAGATCACGGGCTATGCCTCGATCTTCGGGGCGGCCGATCATGGCGGCGACGTGGTCCAGCCGGGCGCCTACGGCGCCTCGCTCGCCTCCCTCGCCAAGGCCGGGCGCGGCGTGAAGATGCTCTGGCAGCACGATCCCTCGCGCCCCATCGGGGTCTGGGACGAGGTGCGCGAGGACAAGCGCGGCCTCTTCGTGCGCGGGCGCCTCCTGCCGGAAGTGCAGGCCGGGCGCGAGGCGCTGGCGCTGCTGAAGGCCGGGGCGATCGACGGGCTGTCGATCGGCTACCGGACGGTGCGCAGCGAGAAGGCGGCGGGCGGCAAGCGCCTGCTGCACGAAATCGAGCTCTGGGAGGTCTCGCTCGTGACCTTCCCGATGCTCTCCGACGCGCGGGTGCAGGCCGAGATCTCCGAGGAGGAGGCGGACCTGGCGCGGACCCTGACGGACGCATTCCGCGAAGCCAGGGAACTCCTGGCGTGACCTCACGCCGCCAGAATCATCAGTCACCGAGGAATTCACTGATGCAGAAACCTGAACAGAAGTCCCGGGCGGAAGCCGCCGCGTCGGGTCAGAACCCGCATCTGGAGGTCAAGACCGCCTTGTCCGGGTTTCTGAACGAATTCAACAATTTTCAGTCTGAAATCAAATCGAAGCTCAAGGAACAGGAAACCCAGCTGGCCATGCTCGACCGCAAATCCATCGCCATGTCCCGCCCCCCGCTCGCGCGTGGCGCCGAGACCGAAACGCCGCACAAGAAGGCCTTCGCGGCCTATCTGCGCTCGGGTGACGACGACGGCCTGCGCGGCCTGCGCGTCGAGGAGAAGGCGCTCTCGACCGCCGTCGCCGGCGACGGTGGCTATCTCGTGGATCCGCAGACCGCCGCGGAGATCGTCGGCGTGCTCCGCTCCTCGGCCTCCATCCGAACGATCGCCAACGTTGTGAGCGTCGAGGCCTCGGCCTTCGACGTGCTGGTCGATCATTCCGACATCGGCGCCGGCTGGGCCAACGAGACCGCCGAGCGCACCGAGACCGGCACGCCTCAGGTCGACCGCATCTCGATCCCGCTGCACGAGCTCTCGGCCCTGCCGAAGGCGAGCCAGCGCCTGCTCGACGACAGCGCCTTCGACGTGGAGGGCTGGCTGGCGCAGCGCATCGCCGACAAGTTCAGCCGGGCGGAGGCGAGCGCCTTCATTTCCGGCGACGGCTACGACAAGCCGACCGGCTTCCTGAGCTATCCCAAGGTCGACAACGAGCTCTTCGCCTGGGGCTCGCTCGGCTATGTGCCGACCGGCGCGGACGGCGATTTCAACGCCAGCGACCCGGCCGATGCGGTGGTCGATCTCGTCTATTCGCTCGGCGCCCGCTACCGCGCCAACGCGACCTTCGTGATGAACTCCAAGACCGCCGGCGCGGTGCGCAAGATGAAGGACGCGGACGGCCGGTTCCTCTGGTCGGACGGCCTCGCCGCCGGCGAGCCGGCGCGGCTGATGGGCTATCCGGTGCTGATCGCCGAGGACATGCCCGACATCGCGGCGGATGCCTATGCCATCGCCTTCGGCGATTTCCGCGCCGGCTACACCGTCGCCGAGCGTCCGGACCTGCGCATCCTGCGCGATCCCTTCTCGGCCAAGCCGCATGTGCTCTTCTATGCCACCAAGCGCATCGGCGGCGACGTGAGCGATTTCGCGGCGATCAAGCTCCTGAAATTTGCGGCGAGCTGAGGAAAGGGGAGACCCCGCCCGACGCCGGCGCAAACAGGTCCGTCCCGCCTGACGGGGCGGACCGGCACACCCTCGTATCTTCCAGTCGCTGCTCCTCCCTCCGCTCGGGCGGTACGGGGGTGTGTTTCCTGCCTGCCTTTTTCAAGACGAATATGACCGGATACGTTCTCAAGCGCGCCGGCGACCCGCTGCGGGTCGCCCTCGACTGGCGCAGGGGCTACCTGCGCCCGGACGAGCGCGTCGCATCCCCCGAGGGATGCGACGTGCATCCCGCCCGCGGCGGCGACCCGAGCCTCGCGGTGACCACGACCGACCACGACGACGACCGGACCCGGCTGACCCTCGAGGGCGGCCGGGCCGGTTGCGTCTACATGCTCACAAACCGGATCCGCACCAGCGGCGGCCGTGCGCTCTGCCGCACGATCGTGGTGCGCATCGCCCCCGATACGCCACCGGGCTGAGGAGTCCTCGATGATCTTGACCGAATTGAGCGCGCCGCCTGCGGCCGCCGTTCCCGTTCGCGCCTTCGCCGAGCATCTGCGGCTGGGAAGCGGCTTTGCCGACGACGGCTCGCAGGACCAGCTGCTCGAGCTCTACCTGCGCTCGGCCATGGCGGCGATCGAGGCGCGGCTGGGGCGGGTGCTGCTGGCGCGGCCCTACTCCTGGACCGTGACGCATTGGCGCGAGGAGACCTGCCAGGGCCTGCCGGTCGGCCCGGTGATCTCGGTCGAGAGCATCACCTTCCAGGAGGCGGACGGCAGCGAGGCCGAGGCCGAGGCCGGGACCTGGTCGGTGCTGCGCGACGCGCAGCGCCCGCGGCTCGTGGGCAAGTTCGGCCGCAGCCTGCCGCGCATCCCGCGCGGCGGCCAGGCCGAGATCCGCTTCACCGCCGGCTTCGGGCCCGCCTGGGAGGACGTGCCCCACGACCTGCGCCAGGCGGTGCTGATGCTGGCGGCGCATTTCTACGAGAACCGCGCCGAGGGTGGCCCCGCCGCGGGCGCGATGCCCTTCGGCGTGCTGGTGCTGATCGAGGCCTATCGCGCCACCCGCATCGGGGGAGGCTTCGCGTGACCGGGCTCGTCAATCTGGTGCGCAAGCTGGTGCTGGAGGAGCGCGAGACCCAGCCGGACGGCTCGGGCGGCCAGGTGGTCGCCTGGCGGCCGCTGGGTGAGCTCTGGGCCGATGTGCGGACGCGGTCGGGGCGCGAGGATTTCCTCGGCGCCGTGGCGCGGCCGCGGGTGCGCTACCGCATCCTCGTGCGCGGGGCGCCCTTCGGCGCGGCGTCGCGGCCGCGGCCGGACCAGCGGCTGCGCGAGGGCGCGCGGGTCTTCGACATCCTGACCGTCGCGGAATTCGATCCCGCCGGCCGCTATCTCGAGATCGAGGCCGAGGAGGGGATCGCGGCATGAGCTACGCCTTCTCCTTCGCGCTCCAGGCCGCGGTCTACCGGCGGCTCGCGGCCGACCCGGATCTCGCGGCGCTGGTCGGCGGTGCGATCTACGACGCGCCGCTGCCGCCGCCCGCCGACGCAATGCCGCCCGATTACGTCACCCTCGGCGAGGAGACGGTCCGGGCGAACGACACCAAGACCAGTACCGGCGCGCTGCATGATTTCGAGGTGACGGCGCATTCGGGCCGCGACGGTTTCGATACCGTCAAGCGCATCGCCGCGGCGGTCTGCGTCGCGCTCGTGGATGCGCCGCTCGATCTCGCGGCGGGGCGGCTCGTTGCGCTGCGCTTCCTCCGCGCCAAGGCCGAACGCGGGCCGGCGCCGGAGAAACGACGCATTTCCATGCGGTTCAGAGCCGTCGTGGATCAGGAATAGCAAATTCATCGCTGAGAGGATGACGACATGGCGGCCCAAAAAGGCAAGGACCTGCTGATCAAGATGGACATGACCGGCAGCGGGTCGTTCGAGACCGTCGCGGGACTGCGCGCGACGCGGATCACCTTCAACGCCCAGACGGTCGACGTGACCAATCTCGGCAGCGCCGGGCAGTGGCGCGAGCTGCTCGCCGGCGCGGGCGTGCGCAGTGCGGCGATCAGCGGCTCGGGCGTCTTTCGCGACGACGCCACGGACGAGCGCGCGCGGGCGATCTTCTTCGCCGGCGAGGCGCCGGTCTTCCAGGTGATCGTGCCGGATTTCGGCATCGTGGAGGGCTCGTTCCTGATCACCTCGATCGAATATTCCGGGAGCCACGACGGCGAGGCGGTCTACGAGCTGTCGCTGGCCTCGGCCGGGGCGCTGAGCTTCCAGGCGATCTGATGGGCAATCCCTATCGCGGGGAGGTGGTGCTCTCGGTGGACGGCACGCCGCGGGTGATGCGGCTGACGCTCGGGGCGCTGGCGGAGCTCGAGGCGCGTCTGGAAAGCGAATCGCTTCTGGAGATGATCGCGCGGTTCGAGACCGGCGGCTTCCGGGTCGCCGACCTCGTCAGCCTGCTCGCCGCTGGCCTGAGCGGCGGCGGCTGGCGGATCGGCGAGGCGGAGCTGGTGGCCTGCCGGATCGACGGCGGGCCGCTGGCCGCGGCGCAGGCGGCGGCGAAGCTCCTGAAGGTGACCTTCACCCTGCCAGACCCGGACGAGGCGGAATGACCAGGATCGCCTGGCCGCGGCTGATGCAGGTCGGCCTCGGCCGGCTGCGGCTGCCGCCCGAGGTGTTCTGGAGCCTCACCCCGGCGGAATTCATGCTCATGGCGGGTCTCGGCGAAGGCCGGGCGGCCCTGTCGCGCGCCGGGCTCGCCGAGCTTTCGGCGCGCTTTCCCGACGTGCCGGCGGTCCGGCCCGCGGAATTGGAGTGATCATGGCAGATTATGAAGCCGATCTGAGCCGGCTCGAGGCGCAGTTCGTGGAGCTGGAAGGCACGATGGCCGGGCTCGAAGGCGTCACCTCGACGTTCCGCAGCGAGCTCGAGGGCGTCCAGGGCAGCATGAAGGATGCCGGGCGCGAGGCGTCGGGCATGTCGCGCTCGGTCTCGGGATCGCTGCGACGCGCCTTCGACGGGGTGATCTTCGACGGCAAGCGGCTGTCGGACGCGCTCGCCACCATCGGCAAGGGCATCTCCGGCACCGTGCTCAACCAGGCGCTGGCGCCGGTGCAGGGCGCCGTGAGCTCGGCCGTCGGCGGCGGGCTGCAATCGGTGCTGGGCGGCCTCTTGCCCTTCGCCCAAGGCGCGGCCTTCTCCGGCGGGCGGGTCGCGGCCTTCGCGCGCGGCGGCGTGGTGGACGGGCCGACGCATTTTCCCATGCGCGGCGGGGTCGGGCTGATGGGCGAGGCGGGACCGGAGGCGATCCTGCCGCTGGCGCGCGGCTCGGACGGCAGGCTCGGCATCCGCTCGGACGCCGGCGGCGGCGGCACGGTGCATGTCACCATGAACATCTCGACGCCGGACGTGGAGGGGTTCCGCAAGTCGCAGAGCCAGGTCGCCGCGGACATGAACCGGGCGATCCAGCGCGGGCGCCGCAATCTCTGAACGGAAGGAAGTCGTCATGAACTTTCACGAGGTCCGGTTTCCCGTCGCCCTCAGCATGGGGTCTAGCGGCGGACCCGAGCGGCGCACCGAGATCGTCACGCTCAGCAACGGCTACGAGGAGCGCAACTCGCCCTGGGCGCATTCGCGCCGGCACTACGATGCCGGGCTGGGCGTGCGCTCGCTCGACGACATGGCCGAGGTCATCGCCTTCTTCGAGGCGCGGCACGGGCAGCTCCACGGCTTTCGCTGGAAGGACTGGACCGACTGGAAATCCTGCCGCCCCTCGGCCGAGCCGGGGATCTTCGACCAGAAGATCGGCACGGGCGACGGCACCACCACCGTATTCCAGCTGTCGAAGAGCTATGCCTCCGGGTCGCAGAGCTATGTGCGGCCGATCAGCAAGCCGGTGGACGGCAGCGTCCGGCTGGCCGTGGGCGGACAGGAGATCTTCGAGGGGCCGGATTTCGGCGTCGACACCAGCACCGGCCGCGTCAGCCTCGCCGTGGCGCCGGGGCAGGGGGTCCTCGTCAGCGCGGGCTTCGCCTTCGACGTGCCGGTGCGGTTCGACACCGACCGGATCGCGACGAGCCTCGCGGGCTTCTCGGCCGGGGAAATCCCGTCGATCCCGGTCATCGAGGTGCGGGTCTGATGCGCCGGATCGATCCCGAATTCCAGGCGCGGCTCGAAAGCGGCGCCACGACCATCTGCCGCTGCTGGCGCGTGGTGCGCCGCGACGGGGAGGCCTTCGGCTTCACCGACCATGACGGCGACCTGGTCTTCGACGGGCTGACCTTCCGGGCCGGATCGGGCCTCGACGCGAGCGCGCTGCAGGCGGGCACCGGGCTCAGCGTCGACAACGGCCAGGCGCTCGGTGCGCTGACTGCGGCCTCGGTCTCGGAGGACGACATCCGCACGGGCAAGTTCGACCGGGCCGAGGTCCGGCAATGGCTCGTCGACTGGACGCGGCCGGACCTGCGGGTCCTGCTCTTCCGCGGCGAGTTCGGCGAGATCCGGCGTTCCGATGGGGCCTTCGAGGTCGAGCTGCGCGGCCTCGCGGAATCGCTCAACGCGCCGGTGGGCCGCACGATCCTGCGCAGCTGCGACCGGATTCTCGGGGACGGGAAATGCGGCGTCGACACGACGCGGCCGGAGTTCACGGTCGAGACCGATGCGCTGGAGGGCTGCGCGGGATCGCTGGTGCTGGTCGCTTCCCTGCCGGAATTCGCCGAAGGCTGGTTCCAGCACGGCAGCCTGACCTGGCTCGGCGGGGCGAATGCCGGCGAGCGCGTCTCGATCAAGGCGGATCGGCTGGTCAACGGGCAGCGGCGCATCGACCTCTGGCGCGAGCCGTCCTGGCCGGTGGCGGCCGGCGATGGGCTCCGGCTGGTGGCGGGTTGCGACAAGCTGGCCGGCACCTGCCGGGAGAAGTTCGCCAACATGCTGAATTTCCGGGGATTCCCGCATATCCCCGGCGAGGATTGGGTCACGGCCTATCCCAAGGACGGAGCGAACCATGACGGCCGCAGTCTACGCAGATCCTGACCCGGACCGGGGCAGCGAGATCGTCGCCCGGGCGCGGGCCTGGATCGACACGCCCTATCGCCATCAGGCGAGCTGCCGCGGTGCGGGCACGGATTGCCTCGGCCTCCTGCGCGGGATCTGGCGCGAGATCCACGGGGAGGAGCCCGAGGCCGTGCCCGCCTATACGCCGGACTGGTCCGAGCCGCAGCGCTCGGAGGATCTGCTGGCGGCGGCCGGCCGGCATCTGCTGCCGGTCGCCGAGCGGCGGCCCGGCGACGTCCTGGTGCTGCGCATGCGCGACGGGGGCGTCGCCAAGCATGTCGGCATCCTCGCGGTTTCGCCGCAGGGCTTCGAGACGCTGATCCATGCCTATTCCGGGCATGGGGTCGTCGAATCGGCGCTGACGCCCGCCTGGGCGCGCCGGATCGCCGGCACCTTTCGTTTTCCGATGGGGAGAAGCTGATGGCAACGCTCGTTCTGGCCGCGGCCGGCTCCGCGCTCGGCGGCGCCGTCGGAGGGTCGATGGCCGGCCTGTCGTCCATGGTGCTCGGCAAGGCGCTCGGCGCCACGCTCGGCTCGGTGATCGACCAGAAGCTGATGGGCCTCGGCTCCGAGCCGGTGGAGACCGGGCGGGTCGACCGGTTCCGGGTGATGGGCTCGAGCGAGGGCGCGGCCCTGCCGCGGGTCTTCGGCCGGGTGCGCATCGCCGGGCAGCTGATCTGGTCGAGCCGCTTTCTCGAGACCGTCAACAGCGAGGACGTCGGCGGCAAGGGCGGCGGCGGCACCACCGTGCGGGAATACAGCTATTCGGTGAGCCTCGCGGTGGCGCTCTGCGAGGGCGAGATCCTGCGCATCGGGCGGATCTGGGCGGACGGGCAGGCGATGCAGCAGACCGGGCTGACCTTCCGGCTGCACCGCGGGACCGAGGGCCAGCTGCCCGATCCGCTGATCTCGGCGATCGAGGGGGTCGAGGAGGCGCCGGCCTATCGCGGGACCGCCTATGTCGTATTCGAGAACCTCGACCTGACGCCCTACGGCAACCGGATTCCGCAGTTCAATGTCGAGGTGTTCCGGCGGCCGCAGCCCGAGCATCCCCGCGTGCCGCGCTCGCCGGCCTTCGACGTGCGGGCCGTGGCCCTGGTGCCGGGGACGGGCGAATATTCGCTGGCGACCGAGCCGGTCACCTTCCGGCGCGGCAAGGGCGACAGCGTCTCGCTCAACGTGCACAACGACCGCGGCGTGCCGGACATCGAGGCCTCGCTCGACCAGCTCGAGGTGGAGCTGCCGAATTCCAAGGCGGTCTCGATGGTGGTCAGCTGGTTCGGCGACGACCTGCGCTGCGGCCGCTGCCGGATCCTGCCCAAGGTCGAGCAGAAGGGCGAGGACGGCGATCCGATCCGCTGGGCGGTCTCGGGCGTGTCGCGCGGCGGGGCCGAGGAGGTCAGCTGGCTCGAGGGGCGCCCGGTCTTCGGCGGCACGCCGACGGATGCCACGGTCATCCAGGCGATCGAGAGCCTGCGGGCCCGCGGGCAGTCGGTGATGTTCTATCCCTTCATCCTGATGGACATTCTCGCCGAGAACGGCCTGCGCGACCCCTGGACCGGTGCGGCGCATCAGCCGCCGGTGCCCTGGCGCGGCCGGATCACGCTCGACCATGCGCCCGGCGTCGCCGGCTCGGCCGACAAGACCGCCGCCGCCGGGGCCGAGGTCGCCGCCTTCTTCGGCGCGGCGTCGCGCTCGGATTTCGACGGGGACGGCGGCACGATCCGCTACGACGGCCCCTCGGAATGGTCCTATCGGCGCTTCATCCTGCATTATGCGCATCTCTGCGCGCGGGCGGGCGGGGTGGATGCCTTCTGCATCGGCTCCGAATTGCGCGGGCTGACGCAGATCCGCGACGGCGCCACCAGCTATCCGGTGGTCGAGGCCCTGCGCGCGCTCGCCGCGGATGTGCGCGCGATCCTCGGGCCGGCGACCAAGATCGGCTATGCCGCGGACTGGTCGGAATATTTCGGGCATCAACCGCAGGACGGATCGGGCGACGTGCTCTTCCATCTCGATCCGCTCTGGGCGCATCCGGCGATCGATTTCGTCGGGATCGACAATTACATGCCCCTGTCGGACTGGCGGGACGGCACCGCGCATCGCGATGTCGCGGCGGGGTCGCCCTATGATCTCGCCTATCTCGCGGCCAATGTCGCCGGCGGGGAGGGCTACGACTGGTACTATGCCGATGCCGCGGGCCGGGACGCCCAGGAACGGCTGCCGATCCGCGATACCGCGCATTCCGAGCACTGGGTCTTCCGCTACAAGGACCTGGTGGGCTGGTGGTCGAACCCTCACGTGAACCGGCCGGGCGGGGTCAGGGCGGCGGCGCCCACGGCCTGGGTTCCCGGTTCCAAGCCGATCTGGTTCACCGAGCTCGGCTGCCCGGCGGTGGACAAGGGGACGAACCAGCCGAACGTCTTCTTCGACCCGAAATCGTCGGAGAGCTTCTTTCCCTATTACTCCAACGGGATCCGCGACGATTTCATCCAGTACCGCTATCTGCAGGCGGTCTTCGCCCATTGGAAGGATCCCGCGCATAACCCGGTCTCTAGCGTCTATGGCGGGCGCATGGTGAACATGGACCATGCCTATGTCTGGGCATGGGACGCGCGGCCCTGGCCGGAATTCCCCAACCTTCTCGAAACCTGGATCGACGGGGACAATTACGAGCGCGGCCACTGGCTGAACGGACGCGCCACCCTCGCCGCCCTCGCCGATGTGGTCGCCGAGATCTCGAACCGCTGCGGCCTGGAGGACATCGACGTGTCGCGGCTCTACGGCGCCCTGACTGGCTATTCGGTCGAGGCGGTGGAATCGGGCCGGCAGAGCCTGCAGCCGCTGATGCTGGCCTATGCCTTCGACAGCCATGCCACGGATGCCGATCTCGGGTTCACCAGCCGGGGCGGGCCGCCGACCGCGGAAGCCGTCGAGGAGGATTGCGTGCTGGTCGGCGGCAAGCCCGCCGTCGCGCGCACGCGCTCGCCGGAGCTGGAGACGCCGGGCCGGGTGGCCTTCGCCTTCGTCCGGAGCGATCCGGACTACCGCGCCGGTGCCGTCGAGGCGACCTCCCCGGAGGCGGCGGAATCGCATTCGGCCCAGACTAGCCTGCCGATCGTATTGTCGGAAGGCGCGGCCCGGGGGATCGCGGAACGCTGGCTGAGCGAGAGCCGCACGTCCCGCGAGGCGGTGACCTTCTCGCTGCCGCCGTCCCGGCTCGCCGTCTCCCCCGGGGACGTGCTGGCCTTCACGACCGGCCTGCGCCGGGAGCTTTTCCGGGTCGACCGGGTCGAGGAAACCGGCCATCGGTCGATCAGCGCGATTCGCATCGAGGAGGGTATCTACCGCGCGCCGCAGATCCGGAGCGCGGCCCAGGGGTCGGAGACCGTTCCCGTTCCGGGGCCAGCCTATGCCGAGTTTCTCGACCTTCCGCTCCTCAACGGGGACGAGGTCCCGCATGCGCCGCATATTGCGGTGACGCGGACGCCCTGGACCGGGCGCATCGCCGTCTATTCGGCCAACGAGGATGCCGGCTACCGGCTGAACTGCGAGGTTCGCCGCCCCTCGGTCATGGGCGAAACCCTCGATGCGCTGCCCGCGGCGCAGGCGGGAAGCTGGATGCAGGCTTCGGTTCGCGTCCGGATCAATCGCGGCGTCCTGCAGAGCCGCAGCCAACTCGACGTTCTCAACGGCGCGAATGTCGCGGCCCTGAGGCATGGTGGCGCGGGTGACTGGGAGGTCTTCCAGTTCGAGCGTGCCGACCTGGTGGCGCCGAATGTCTACCGGCTCGGCGGGCTGCTCCGCGGGCAGGCGGGAACGGACGGGATCATGCCGGCGACCTGGCCAGAGGGGACGGATTTCGTCCTGCTCGACGGTGCGGCGGTGCAGCTCCGGCTGCCCTCGTCGGCACGCGGTCTCGAGCGGCACTACCGGTTCGGTCCCTCGACCCGCGCCTATGACGACGTCAGCTATCAGCATCGCGTCGAGGCTTTCGCGGGCGTCGGGCTGCGGCCCTACCGGCCGGCGCATCTCGGCGCCGTGCGGCAGGCCAACGGCGATATCCGGATCAGCTGGATCCGGCGGACCCGGCTCGACGGCGACAGCTGGCAGGGCACCGACGCGCCGCTCGGCGAATCCCGCGAACTCTATCACCTGAGGATCTCCTCGGGCGGCTCGCTGCTGCGGGAGTTCGTGCCGCAATCGCCCGAGGCGGTCTATCTCGCGGCCGACCAGGCGGCGGATGCGGCGCCGTCCGGCGTCGAAATTGAAGTCGCCCAGGTCTCCGATCTCTTCGGTCCCGGACCCTACGAAAGGTATTCCTTCGATGGCTAGAACGGCGCAATTGCAGCTGCCCCTCATCGCCCCGGCGCAGGCCCAGAAGCATGTCACCGTGAACGAGGCGCTCTCGCGGCTCGATGCCCTGGCCCAGCTCCGTATCAAGGCGTTCGACCAGACGGTGGTCCCCACCAGTCCCAAGGAGGGGGACGCCTATCAGTTGGGCCCGGAACCGGCGGGCGAATGGTCCGGTCAGGGCGGCAAGATCGCCATCCGGGCCAATGGCGGGTGGACCTTCGTCGCGCCTAAGGTCGGCTGGACCGCCTGGGACGAGGCCGGGCTCTGCGCGCGCATGTATCACGGCCGGGGATGGATGGCGGATGCCGTCGCGGTGTCGCCGGGCGGCGCGGGGACGCGGCATCGCGTGATCGAGTTCGATCACGCCCTGCTGGCGGGCGCCACCAATCTCACGGCGGTTTCGATCCCGGCCGGCGCCCAGGTGATCGGGTTGAGCGGCCGCGTCGTCGCGGGCCTGAGCGGTGCCGGGCTCACCGGCTGGAGGATCGGCGTCGAGGGGGCGGACAACCGCTATGGGTCGGGCCTGGGCGTGGCGCAGAATTCCTACCTGCTCGGCCTGAGCGGGGCGCCCGTCACCTATTATTCGGCGACGCCGATCCTGCTGAGCGCCGAAGGAGGGGCCTTCGCCGGCGGCACGATCAGGCTGGCGCTGCACGTCGTCGAGCTCGAGCCGCCGCAGGCGGTCTGAGAGCAGCGGGCCCTCCGCCTGACCAATGCGGCGGCCCGAGGTCGAGCCTCTGGACCGGGAAAGGGCCGCGCCTGGCGCGGTCCGATCGCCGCGGGTCGATCGGGCTGGGGAGACCCGGCTCTGGGGCAGGGCAAAAGTCTGCGGTGAGGGTCGCCGGTCCGAGTTTCCGATCCGAAGGGCGATCAGCCTGCCGGCGCGTCGAGCAGTTCCTGCACTCTCGCCCGGCAGCGGCCCAGCATGAATTCCACGAAGAGCCGCACCTTCGGATCCTGAAGCCGGCGATGCGGATAGAGGCAGGCGAATTTCGACGGCGGGGGCGGGGTCGATTCGAGGATCGGGACCAGCCGGCCGGCGGCGATCAGGGCCGCGACCTCGAAGCAGGGCTTGTTGACGATCCCGTATCCCTCCAGCGCCCAATCGGTCAGGACGTCCCCTTCATCGGCGTCGTAGGGGCCCGCCACGTTGAGCCGCAGGCGCCCCTTCCCGGTCTCGAAGACCCAGTTCCATTCCGGCGATCCGGGATAGCGGAGCAGCAGGCACCGATGATGCTGGGCCAACAGATCCTCCGGGCTCACGGGCGTCCCGAAGGCGGCGAGATACTCGGGCGAGGCGCAGAGGACCCGGCGGCATTCGAGGATCAGACGCACCTTGAGGTTCGAATCCTGGAGCTCCCCGAGCGTGAAGGCGACGTCCACACCCTCCGCGAACATGTCCACCTTGCGGTCCGACAGGCGCATCCGGACCTCGATTCCCGGATAGAGCTCGTTGAAGGCCGGCACCAGCGGCGCGATGATCCGCCGCCCCAGTCCCAGCGGCGCCATGACCTTGATCGCGCCGCGCGGCTTCTCGGAGAAGCCCGCGACCATCGCCTCCGCTTCGTCGATGGCCTCGATCACCCGCCGCGCATGATCGTAGAGCTGCCGCCCGATCTCGGTGGGCGCGAGCTTGCGGGTGGTCCGGTTGAAGAGCCGGATGCCGAGGCGGTTCTCCAGTTCCTTGATGCGATTGCTCGCGACCGCGGGCGTCAGCCGATTGTCCCGTCCCGCCGCGGTGATGCTTCCGAGCTCGACCGTGCGCACGAAGACACGCAGGCTTTCGACATAGGGCACGGGACGAATCCGATTTTATATCGTTCGTTGAAAGTACACCGCCGATCCGGACGTTTTGCAAGGTCCGCGCGTCTGTCAAGATGCCTTGGGAACGACCGGGGATCGAATCATGACGAGCAAGCTCTTGCGAGGCCGCGTGCTGACCTTCGTGGACGAGCCGAAAGGCGCCCGCGACGAGGAATCCTACAGGTATTTCGAGGATGGATCCATCCTGGTGGTCGACGGCAAGATCGCCGCAGTCGGAGAATATTCGAGGCTGAAGGACGAAGCCGCCGGCGTCGAGGTTATCGATCACCGGCCGCATATTCTCATGGCCGGGTTCATCGATACCCATATCCACTTTCCGCAGGTGCAGGTGATCGCGTCATGGGGTGCGCAATTACTCGACTGGCTGAACACCTATACTTTCCCCGAGGAATCGAAATTCTCCGACCCTGAGCATTGCACGACGATGGCCGGGCGGTTCTTCGACGAACTGCTCAAGCATGGAACGACCACCGCGGTGGCCTATTGCTCCGTCCATGACACCTCCGTCGACGCCTATTTCACCGAGGCTGCCGCTCGCAACCTCCGCATGATCGGCGGCAAGGTCATGATGGACCGGAACGCACCCGAAGCCGTTCGGGACACGCCGCAATCGAGCTACGATCAGAGCAAGTCACTCATCGCCCGCTGGCACGGGGCGGGGCGCGCGCTCTACGCGATCTCGCCGCGATTTGCGATCACCTCGACTCCGGAACAGATGGAAATGGCCGGCACGCTCGCGGCCGAACATCCCGATTGCTACATCCAGACGCATCTGTCCGAGAACCACGGCGAGATCGCCTTGACGCGCGAGCTCTATCCCTGGGCGAGGGACTATCTCGACGTCTACGAGCGTTACGGGCTCCTCGGGCCGCGAAGTCTCTTCGGCCATTGCATCCACCTCGAGGACCGGGAGAAATCCGCGATGGCCGAAACCGGGTCGATCGCGGTGTTCTGCCCGACATCGAACCTCTTTCTCGGGAGCGGGCTCTACGACGAGGCGGGGTTGCGGGACCTGGGCGTGCGGCGCGCGATTGCGACGGACGTCGGCGGCGGGACGAACTACTCCATGCTCCGCAGTCTCGACGAGGGCTACAAGATCCTGCAGCTTCGCGGCCAGTCGCTGTCGCCGCTGAATTCATTCTACTGGACCACGCTCGGCAATGCGCGGGCGCTCGGGCTGGAGGACAAGATCGGGACCCTCGAAATGGGCACCGAGGCGGATATCGTTGTGCTCGACAGCAGGGCGACGAGCGCCATGGCGCTGCGCATGGAGACGGTGGGCACGCTTTCCGAAGAACTCTTCGTGCTCCAGACCCTGGGCGACGATCGAGCCGTGGTCGAGACCTATTCCGCGGGAGAGGCGCAATTGTCGGGCATCCGCAACTGATGCCTCTAGTCTGGGGCGATTGACCGGCCGGGGAGGGAATCCCCGAGCGCGTGATGTCGGTCGCCCCGAGGTGGCGCGGTGACCGGTTGGCTTACAGCGCTTAATCCCGTCTCCGGATCATATCTTCCGCTGGCACCGAGCTCTTCGCCAGACGCCCTTCCTGGACCACGGCATTGCCGCCACGCCAGGCGCGACGGCGGCGGCGGGCGAGCATGGCCGAGTGACTCAGAGCGTCCAGTCGTCCACCGCCCGGATATCCGCGTCCGACCAGCCCAGATGATGCGCGATCTCGTGCACGAGCACATGCAGCACCAGCTCGTCGAGCTTCACGTCGCCGCGCTCGATCCATTCCTCGAGGATCGGCCGGCGGAACAGCCATACCGCGTTGGGGCGGGTCGGCTGGTCCATGACCGAGCGCTCGGTCAGCGCGATCCCCTCGTAGAGGCCGGTCAGCTCGAAGGGATCCTCGATACCCATCGAATCGAGGATCTCCTCCGATGGGAAATCGGTGACGCGAATCGCCAGCCCCGCGCAGGCGGTCCTGACTGGTTGCGGCAGGCTCGCAAAGGCCTGCTCGGCCATCCTCTCGAAAGCCGCGAGGGAGGGGGCGGGATGCGGATAGGGGCGTCGTCGCATGGTGTTTCCGACATAGGTCCGGTGCCGGCGAGAGGGAAGTCCCGCTGCGTCGGGGCTTCAGGCGGCGCGGGCGGCGGGGTAGAGATGCGGCGAGAGGATACCGCATGATCGTCACCCGCTTCGCTCCGTCGCCGACCGGATATCTGCATGTCGGCAATCTGCGCACCGCGCTGCTGAACTGGCTCGTCGCGCGAAAGGCCGGCGGACGCTTCCTTCTGCGGCTCGACGACACCGATCCGGAGCGGTCGCGCGAGGCCTTCGCCGAGGCGATCATCGAGGATCTCGACTGGCTCGGTTTCGACCGGGACGAGACCTTCCGCCAATCGGACCGGCTCGCGGGCTATCGTGAGGCGGCGCGGGCGCTCGAAGCCTCCGGGCGGCTCTACGAATGCTTCGAGACCCCGGAGGAGCTGGAGCTCAAGCGCCGGGCGCAGCGTGCCGCGGGCCGGCCGCCGGTCTATGACCGTGCTGCGCTCGACCTCGACGATGCGACGCGCGCGCAGCTACGGGCCGAGCGCGGGGGCCATTGGCGGTTCCTGCTCGACCGCCGGCGGATCGACTGGAGCGACGGGATTCTCGGCGCGCTCTCGGTGGATGCCGAGAGCCTGTCGGATCCGGTGCTGATCCGGGGCGATGGGCAAGTGCTCTACACGCTGGCGAGTGTCGTCGACGATCTCGAGACCGAGGTGAGTGACGTGGTGCGGGGATCCGACCACGTCACCAATACTGCGGCGCAAATCCAGATCTTCGAGGCGCTCGGGGGGCGGGCCCCGCGGTTTTCGCATCATTCCCTGCTGACCGGCCCCGCGGGCGAGGCGCTGTCGAAGCGGCTGGGCGGGCTTTCCCTGCGCGACCTGCGGGGGGCGGGTATCGAGCCCATGGCGCTCATTTCGCTCATGGCGCGGCTGGGCTCGGGCGATCCGGTGGAACTCCGGTCGAGCCTCGAGGAAGTGGTCGCGGGCTTCGAGCTTGCGCGCTTCGGCGCCTCCCCGACGCGGTTCGATCCGGCCGAGCTGGAAGCCCTGAGCACGCGGGCGCTGCACCAGATGGGATACGGGGAGATCGCACCGACCCTCGCCACCCTCGGCATTCCGCCCGACCTGGCGCCCGACTTCTGGGAGGCGATCCGCGGGAACGTGGCGCGGCGGGACGAGATCGCCAACTGGTGGGCGGTCTGCCGAGGGGATTTCGCCCCGGCGGTCGAGGAGGCGGATGCGGCCTTCGTGGCCGAGGCGCTGGCGCTGCTGCCGCCGCGGCCCTGGGACGGCGCGACCTGGGCGGAATGGACCGGGCGAGTGAAGGCGGCGACGGGCCGAAAGGGGAAATCGCTCTTCATGCCCCTGCGCCAGGCGCTTACCGGGCGAAGTTCAGGTCCGGACATGGGCGCGCTGATGCCGCTCCTGCGCGGGCCGTCCTCCGGCGGATAGGCGGGAATGCCCGGGCGCATCTTCCTCACGGCGACGATTGCCGAGATCGCAGCAACTTTCGGCGCGGAGGCGGGAAGCGCGACCGAGGGCGGGGCGCGGCTCGACGTCGCGCCCGGCGAGACGGTGACAGCGGTTGTCGGCGAGGAAGGGCGGCGGCTGGTGGCGATGCGCTGGGGCATGATACCGATGGGGCGGCGCAATGCGCGCGGGCGCCCGGTGCTCGAGACGATCATCAATGCGCGCGCCGAGACGCTCTTCGCGAAATCGGCCTTCGCGGATCTTCGGCGGTGCATCCTGCCGGTGAGCGGCTGGTATGAATGGACAGGGGCCGCCCGACGCAAGACTCGCTGGGCGATCACGGGGGAGGCCGGGCTGCTGGCCTTCGCGGCGGTCTGGGATCTCTGGACGGCGCCCGGCGGCGCGGTGCTGCGCAGCCTCGCGACGGTGACGACCGAGCCGAATGCGGATGTCGCGGCGGTGCATCACCGGATGCCGGCGATCCTGGAGCCGGCGGACTGGCCGCTCTGGCTTGGGGAGGCCGATGGTGATGCCGGGGCGCTTCTGCGACCGTTCCCGCAAGGGCGGCTCAGGGTCGAACAGGTTTAACGGCGGAGCGCAATCCGCTGGTTCGACATGTTATTGTTTTGGGGAGCGGAATGGTCCGGGGGCGCGCCGGCAGCGCGCCGCCCGGGAAGTCGGTTCAGTCGGCCAGCGCGAGATTGGCGGCGGACTGGCGGCCGTCACGGCCGGATTCGAGGTCGAAGGTGACCTTCTGCCCATCGTCGAGATGGGTGAGGCCCGCGCGCTCAACCGCGGAGATGTGGACGAACACGTCCTTGGAGCCGCCTTCGGGCTGAATGAAGCCGAAGCCCTTGGTGGCGTTGAACCATTTCACGGTGCCTTTGGCCATCCGTGGTGTCTCCTGTCTAGTCGCTGCCCGCAGGATTGCGGCAGCCCGGCGCAGTCAGAGCAAGATCGAGAGACTGAAGCCGAAAACGGAGACAGCGGGTCGATTGTCGTAACGTAGCGCGGGGCTTATGCCCGATTCTGCCGCAACTAACAAGAAAAACCGGCGCCAGGGGGCCGGGCGGCGCGCCCGCTCGCCGGCGCGGGCGGCCTGTTACGCGCTCCCTGTACGGGCATTTTTCACTGCGGATCAACTGGTTCCGCGTGATGAACGAGGGTTTCCAGGCGCGGATCGACGCGATCTTGCGCGACGGCATGCAGGCCCGGAAATCCACGGAGATCGAGGGTGAAGGCGACCGCTTCAGGAAACGCGACCCGATGCGATGCGCGCTCTTGCCCATTCCGGGCCGGGACCTAGGCCGTCTCCGACGCAGCCGGAAGGCTGTTCCCGGAGAATGGAGCGCCTGGATGATCCAGCCGAAGATCGCCGTCATCTTCTATTCCACCTACGGCACAAACCACGCTGTCGCCACCGCGGCTGCGGCGGCCGCCAGGGAAGCGTTGGCCGAAGTCCGTCCGTGCCGCGTCGCACAGACCGCGCCGAAGGCGGTGGTCGAGGGCAGGAGGCCTGGAAGGCCCAGTTCAAGAAGATGTCCGCCATTCCCGAGGTCAGCCACGCCGACATGGAATGGGCGGACGGCTATTTCTTCTCCTGCCCGAACCAATACGGGAATTCCGCGAGCCAGCTGCGCGTCTTCATCGACACGCTCGGCTGCCTGTGGCGGGCCGCCAAGCTGTCCAGCAGGACCGCGACGGCCACGACCAGCGCGCAGAACCCGCATGTCGGCCAGGAGGCGACCAACTTGAGCCCCTACACGACGCTGATGCATTGGGGTGTGATCATCGCGCCGCCCGGCTACACCGATCCGTCGCTCTTCGGTGCCAGCCCGGCCATCATTCGTCTCTCCAATGCAATAGTGTCAGGGCTGCATTTGGCATTGTTGCAGTTGTTCCTGGGATGACAACCATTGACCTCCCAGCGTCAAAAAATCTCTCTCCGTTGGTCCACGGCCTTCCGATCGAACCAAATATATGATTGCGCCTTAGGAGTACGTCGGCAGGCACAGCGGGAACGTGGAAAAGATTCTTCCGAAAGATGTCCAAATCGGAAAAAGCATATGGCGGAACGGAAATAATCTTTGAAACGATCTTAGGGAATCGGACACCTCCAAGAACCGGTGCTCTCTTGGCCGATCGGTGATTCACTCGGCTCTGGGACGAAGCGGAGACGGATCACGGGGCGGCAGGCGGGATTGTTCGACATGCTGTGACCCCCGCCTTTC
>Ga0116151_10001074_pt1 | contig 25330 bp, 19 predicted proteins | sample AD_UKC117_MetaG_FD_89893 | JGI IMG/M metagenome (GOLD analysis project Ga0116151, IMG submission 89893) | Active sludge microbial communities of municipal wastewater-treating anaerobic digesters from Hong Kong - AD_UKC117_MetaG | ecosystem: Engineered > Bioreactor > Anaerobic > Digestate... | reverse complement strand
TTGGGAAGAAAGTTGACCGGCAAGATAATTTTTGATCATTCTCAACTCACTGTCCGGAACCAGTTCGTGCTTCAGTCGGTCCAATTCCTGGTGAATCTGTGCTTTTGCCAGACCTGCTTTCCGATGACTGGATTCACACCCGATGTAGAAAAATGAAGCAAAACGGTAATTATCGTAAGCGCTGTAAATATTATAGGTATATCCTTTCTTTTCCCGGATTTGCTGTACCAGCCGCGAACCAAAATATCCGCCAACAAGCGTATTCAGGATCAGTAGTCCGGGATGATCCGGATGATGAATTCCCGGCCAGATACGACCGATCTTTATGGATGTTTGTGATTTGCCGCTAACCGACTGGGTGACTTCAGATTCAAATGCTTGAGGCAGGGGAGGAATTTCTGCATCCCAGGGAAGGAACGGCCATCCTTCGGTATGTTGCTCCAGCCGTTTGAGTATTTTTCTGAGATCGCTACCCATAATCAGGATTTGCGGAGCCCGGTTGAGGTAAAAATCCCGGTGAAAATGCTTCAGGGACGAGGTGGTGAGCGCCCGGTAGAGTTCTGCCGTGCTGTTGTACCCATAGGGGTGATCTTCACCGAAAAGTAAAGCGGTCAGGACCCGGTATGATACAGCGTCAGTTTGTTCCAGGTCTACACTTAAATCCTGAATATGAGAATCAGTGAAAAGCTGCAGATCTTCCTCGCGGAACACAGCTTCACGAGCACAATGGATCAACAGAGGGACCAACCGGTCAAGGTGGCGTTCGGTACCCAATAATTGCAGGGTGCCTATGTCAAAACTGGCCGATGGTTGTAAAGAAGCGCCGTAATAGTCAATGCGCTGGGCGATTTGAGGTCCGGTATATCGGGTGGTGCGCTCACTAAGCAGACTGTTTGCCGCATACGCACTAAGCCTTACGGACTCCTGAGGCCTTCCTGCCAGAAAATTTAATTCAATCTTGCAAGGTCCGGGATAAGGAGCAGGAACAAAGGCATAGGGAATGCCATTTGAAAGGTGGCCTTCGATAACCGAAGGCAATGCCAAGGAATCGACAGCGTGTATTTGAGCTTTTGACTTCAAGGAAACATAGAATTGGAAGCGGCCGCAAAATACGATTTGTCCATGGTAACCCGGGACTTATTGATTAGGAAATAAGTTGAGATGGATTATTTTTGTGACGGAAAGTTTATTAATCGGTGTAATATGAAATTCAGTGTATCCTCGGCAACTCTGCTAAAAGTATTGCAAAAGACCAGTGGAGCCGTAGGTTCTAATCCGGTCCTTCCTATCCTGGAAGACTTCCTCTTTACGCTGGAAGGGGATCGGTTAACCGTCGCCTCGACCGACTTGGAAACCTCTATAACCGCAACCATAGATGTAACAGGAGAGGAAAATGGTGTGGTCGCCATACCGGCAAAGATCCTGTTGGATACGCTAAAAGCGCTCCCGGAACAACCCATCACGCTTTATGTAGATGAAGAAAATTTCGGCATCGAGCTTACCTCTTCTTACGGTAAGTACAAAATGGCAGGGGATAACCCGGATGACTTTCCTAAAATTGCCAGCGCCTCGGAGGAAGACTCCATCACGCTTGATGCCTCGGTAATCACCCATGCTATAGCCAACACCTTGTTTGCCACCAGCAATGACGAGATGCGCCTGGCGATGACCGGTGTTTTGGTTCAGGTGGACTTCAACAAGGTAACATTTGTGGCAACCGATGCGCATAAGCTGGTAAAATACTCCTTGCACAACATCACCAGCGATGTATCGCAATCATTTATTCTACCCAAAAAAGCGTGTACCCTGTTAAAGAATATCCTGCCTTCCGGCGGAGACGTGGTCGTCTCATTCAACCGCTCCCATGCGTTTTTTGATACCGATCATACCAAGCTGGTCTGTCGTTTGATTGATGCCAAATATCCCGATTACAATGGCGTCATTCCAGCAAATAATCCGTTCAACCTCTCGGTTCACCGCGGTGATTTTCTCAATTCTCTCCGGAGGATCGTAATCTATTCCAACAAGACGACCAATCAGGTTATCCTTAAAATCAACGAGGGAAGCCTCAATATTTCTGCTCAGGACCTGGATTTCTCTAATGAAGCTACCGAACAGATGAGCTGCACGTATGAGGGTGATCCGATCATCATTGGATTTAATGCAAAATTCCTGATTGAAATGTTGGGAGTGCTGCATGGCGACGATGTACGGATGGAACTGTCAAGCCCCAACCGTGCTGGTCTGCTTCTGCCCGGCGTTCAGGATGATAATGAAGAAATTACAATGTTGGTAATGCCGGTGATGCTCAATCAATAGAGCCGGTATGAAAGTCGGTTTATTCTTCGGATCCTTTAATCCTGTCCATACCGGTCACATGATCATCGCTCATTATATGGCGGAATATACGGATCTGGAACAGGTTTGGATCATTGTTTCTCCCCAGAATCCTTTCAAGAAAAAAGATACCCTTGCGAACGACTACGATCGGCTCCATCTGGTTCATCTCGCCATTGGAGACCATCTCCATTTGCGTGCTTCGAATATTGAATTTAATCTCCCCAAACCGTCCTACACCATCGATACGCTAACCTACCTGCACGAAAAATATCCCGAACATGAGTTTTGCCTGATCATGGGAGGCGATAATCTCGCCAGTTTACCGAAATGGAAAAACTACGAGCAGATCCTGGCGCATCATCACATATATGTATACAGCCGGCCAAATATTGATCCGGGCCCATTGGTAAACCATCCCCGTGTGACGATGGCTGAAGCCCCCCTCCTGGATATCTCGGCAAGCTTTATCCGGCAATGCATTCGCTCCGGTAAATCTGTGCAGTATATGGTGCCGGACGCCGTGTTTGCCTACCTCAAAGACACAAATCTCTACCGGAACTGATTATTTCAAGTCCAGCACGACCCGGAATCCGGCCTTTTCCCGCTTTACAGGAATGGCAGGTTCATTGGGGTCTACGTAGTCTTTAACATCAAAACCATAGGTCATACCGGTACGTCCGAAATACTCGGCAGCATTTCCTCCGAGGTCGTAGATTTCAGCTTTTCCGATTTTCACCGCAGGGAACGAACCAACTTCTTTGTACCAGGTCCCCGAGTAACTTTCCAGTTTGGACTGTAAGCGTTGCACATCAGCGGGCGTGATGTCGTAACCAGCCCAATAGTTAAGCGTATTTTCCTTGGCGCCAATGGCAATGGCTTTTTTCTGCAATGCCTTAGCTTCTTCCTCAACCGGCAGCCGGTACGATTTTCCGGATAACTTGATGAGCCAAAGCAGATAATATTTGGCCTGCGAAATGGTCACCACAGCAGGAAAATTAGCCTGGCTTGCAGGAAATTGATATTTGGAATCAAACGCCTGAAATTGAGCATTGGTAACCTCAAAGCGACCAATTGCGATGGAGTCTGAAAAAGCAGTCACCACTTCAGGTACCAGGGTTTTGTCCAACATGGTCCCGATTACTCCATCCTGCTGGTCGGCTTTTTGCTTTTTCAGGGCAAGGTCCAGCGGACTTCCTTCTTTGAATGCTTCATTTTTATCGGACTTTTTCCCCCACAGGTAGGTTTCGATCCAGGTGATCTCTTCATTCATTTTCCGCAGTTGGTGCGTGATCTTTTGCAGGCCGTGTGGTTGACCCGGGAACCATAGAAAGCGTACAGGTGCTTTGCCCACCTGTTGCAGACCCCGGTAGTATTCCCAACCCTGATCACGGGGTACCGAACGGTCTTCACTTCCATGAAATATCAAAGTGGGTGTGCGGATTTTTTCGATTTCAAACAGCGGCGACTGAGCAATGTATGTCTCATTGTACCACTTGCCGTCAACATCATCCCAGGGTGCCCCTCCAAAATAACTTTCGTCAAACGATACCCCGAACGAACAAGTTCCGAAATCTGAGGTCCAGTTGACATCTCCAGCTCCGGCACACGCCACCCTGAACATATCGGGATATCGTACGGTAAGCATGGTCGTCAGAATCGCGCCATTGGACCAGCCCATGGCACCCAGCGAATCTCGATGTACTTTGCCTTCCGACACCAGCATGTCAATACCCCTGGTAATGTCGGCCAGCTCGGGGGTATAGTAATTTCTTTTGATGGATTCGATAAAGGCCAGGCCATGATTCGATGAACCGTGATAATTCGGCATAAGGATGAAAGCTCCTTTTTGTGCCAGGATTTGGGGGTAATAGGACCATCGTTCCCGCCAGGCATCCATATCAACACCTGTCGGGCCTCCATGGATCGCCACCATCAGCGGATAAGCTCTGCCCAGCTGATAATCACGGGGGTAATACAGGATACCATCTACTACATCGTCGTTATAGCCTTTCCAGGTCATCACTTCCGATTGGGTAGTTCCTTTCTTACGCAGACCATCGTTCAGGCGGATCCACTCCATTGGTTTGCTATTCAGTAATTGCCCGTTCGTTTCGAGCAGATCGGCTAAATAGTATTCAGGTAGTTTGGATGCTGTCGAATAGGAATAAGCCATCTTCGTTCCGTCTTCGGAGAGTGCCTGTACATCGACATGGTCATTCATGCTGCCGAAGTCCAGCATCTGGCGGACCCAGGATGTGCCCTGTTTCCGGTAATATGCCAGTTTATTGGTGGCTCCGTTGGGTAAGGATACCAATATTCCGGGTCCGGCAACGGCAAAATCCCCTTCGGAGTCATTGGACCAGTCCAGAGGAACTTGCGTGACCTGACGGCCAGACAAGTCAAAATAATAGATGTCCCGAACACCGGACCCATTCCACTCCATATCCGAGGATCGTAGAGAAGTGAAATAAAATCCCTGATGATCGGGCGTAAACTGGAAATTGCCATTAACCTGGTGATCCGTCAGGATGCGCTCACTGGTTCCGGCGGATAGGTCGTGCAGAAAATACCAGGGATCAGGATGCTGGTCGCTTCCATAATGCCGGCTGCGGATTAAAGAGGTGATCATCCATCTGCCATCTTGAGAAATGGTCGCATTGGATACCGGATATTGGTTGGTGGTAAGTCGTTTTTGAATTTTTGTTTTCAAATCAAAGGAATAAACACGATCGATGTCCCAATGGACAGAGTCTTCGACCACCACGACATTATCCTTTTTTTCCTCAATCTGAGTTTCGTAGAGGGTTTTACCATCCTGGGAAACGAGTGCCAAGGTACTGCTGTCGATCCACGAGATGCTGCTGATCCCTTCTTTGAAGGTCTGGATTTCTTCGGGTTCACCGCCCAGTAGATTGAAGCGCCATAGTTTGTTTCCCTCTTCGCGGGAGGATAAAAAATAGAGGAATTTACCGTCCCTGGAAAATAATGGGGAGTAGTTACTCTCTTCTCCCTGCGTCATTTGAATGGTTACGGGTTTACCGTTCTCAAGGACCGACAACCGGGTTAAATAGACGTCTGAACCATAGCGATCTTTTTTCTTGATCATTTTGCGTTTGGTCCAGGCCATCATCGTATGGTCCGGAGAAAAGATCAGGCCACTGACGGACTCGGTGCCTAAAATGTCTTCCGGCATCCAGGAATCCTGTGCGGACACGGCATAGGGAGTGATTAAAAAAGTAATTGAAAAAAGTATGGTAATAGATTTCATTTTAATGGTCATTTACTGGAAGCCGATGAAGTTAGGAATCCTTTTTATTTTTGACAATGCTCAAAACCGGTTATCATATAACCCAGATCGAGGCAGGCTGTGATGAAGCAGGCAGGGGATGTCTGGCCGGTCCTGTTTTTGCAGCTGCTGTTATCTTGCCGAAGCGATATAAGAATTCGGCGCTAAACGACAGTAAAAAACTAAGCCGGGCTACCCGCAATGCACTACGTATCCTAATTGAACGGGACGCCATTGCCTCAGCGGTGATAGCAGTCCACCCGGAGGAGATCGACCGGATCAACATCCTCAGGGCATCGATTCGTGCTATGCACCGGGCGATCGATGCACTGACTGTTAGACCGGAACACCTCTTGATTGACGGTAATTTTTTTGAACCATATCCCGGGATCCCGCACACCACAGTCGTTCGGGGTGATGGCATATATGCAGCCATCGCAGCGGCTTCCATATTGGCTAAGACGTATAGGGACGACTACATGGAAGAAATGCATAGCCGCTATCCGGACTACGGATGGGATCATAATAAAGGTTATCCTACCGAAGCGCACCGGAAAGCGATTTTTGATCTGGGACCTACGCCCATCCACCGGCAATCATTCCGGTTGCTTCCAGAACCCGAACAGCTAAACCTATTTGAGGATTGACGTACTGATTTCTGATTGACAAGTTCAGATGTTAGATTTGGTAAGCCCCGATGCCTTGAGACCCAGACGCCTGGTAGTTATGTCAGAAAAGGATTGTGGCGACGTTCGTGGCCGATGGTCGTGTGGGGACCATGGCCCGGATAAACCAGGGTGTCATCCGGAAGCACAAAAAAAGCTTCACGAATGCTTTTGAGCAATGTAGCCATATTGCCGCCCGGTAAATCCGTACGACCGATGCTTTCCTGGAACAACACATCTCCGGCGATCAGGAACCCCTGATTTTTACAGTAAAGGGAGATGCTGGCCGGGGAATGCCCCGGCGTAAACAATATTTCCAGTTGATCGTCGCCCAGGGGAATTGATATTCCGGGGAGCAGACTGTGTTTAGGCACCGGAGAAGGGGTCATGGGAATGCCATAAAGGTGACTCATACTAAGTGCCTGGTCCAGTACGATTTGTTCGCCGGGGTGGATTTCCACCTCGAGGCCATAAAACTTTGCAACAAAGGCGTTTCCAAATACATGGTCCAGATGGCAATGCGTATTCAACAGTCGCACGGGTTTGAGGTGCTCCTTTTCCAGATAGGTGATTAACTCCTGCTCTTCTTCTTCCGTATAACAACCAGGGTCAATAACGATCGCCGAACCATCTTCGGCTGACAGGATATAGGTGTTTTCCTGAAATGGATTAAATGTGAAATAGTGTAACCGGATCATCAAGATGTTTTAACTTGTAAACAAAAATAAGGGGTCTGGCCGTTATTACAGAGATGAAGGGCCAAGAGGCAAAATTCCCAATTGATTGTTATAAAGCTCGGATCTTTGTTGTTTGCGAACCAAAATAGAACACCTTCCTTTCTTTTTCTGATTGGTTTGATGCTATCAGCCACCATCCTCCAGGCTCAGGCCCTGCAGGAAACTTTTGGGAAAAATCGCATTCAATACCACGACGATTTTGACGACTGGTGGCAATATGAAACGGATAATTTCATTACCCATTGGTATGGGAAAGCACGTGAAGTGGGTATTTCCACCATGCAACTGGCGGAATACGATTATTACGACATACAAAATATCCTCGAACACCGCATCAACGATAAGATCGAGATCCTGGTTTATACCGATCAGACTGACGTGAAGCAAAGCAATCTGGGAGAATCAGAAGCTTTCAACAGCCAAACCGGCAGGACTACGGTCGCCGGCAATAAAATATTTGTCTATTTTGACGGGGATCACCTGAATCTTCGCAAACAAATTCGCCAGGGAATCGCCCAAGTTTACCTGGACGCGATCCTTTTTGGAAGTAACCTGCAGGAGTTTGTCCAGAATACGGTTTCCCTTAAGGTGCCAGCATGGTACAAAGAAGGATTGATTTCATTTATCGGAGATGAATGGAATGAGACCATCGACTCCCGGTTGAGAGAGTTATTCCTAAAGACCAAAAAAAAGAAATTCGACCAGATGGCTGCGCGCTATCCGGTGGAAATGGGTCATGCATTTTGGTACTATGTCTCCAAGGTATACGGCAAATCTTCCCTGGCTAACATATTATACCTGACACGGATCCACAAAACGCCTAAAAAGGCTTTTCTGTTTATCCTGGGTATCCCGTTCAAGCAGGTTGCTACCGATTGCTTTGCCTTTTACAAGGAACGGTATCAAAACGAAATCAACGGCTTTGAACCATTGCCATTGGACGCGACGGTAAAAACAAAACTCAAAAAGTTCCAAAAGTACAGCCGGGTGAAATGGAGCCCGGATGGCGCATATCTGGCCTATGTGACCAATGACATCGGGAAAACCAAGGTATGGCTCTACAACCGGGCAACCCAAAAGCATTCCGTGCTCATGACGACCGGTTCCCGCAATAACATACAGGAAACGGATTTCAACTATCCGGTGATCTGTTGGGAGCATACCGGTCATGGTCTGATGATCATTTATGAGGCCAGGGATGTCATCAAGCTTTCACACTTTGACCTTGATCGCTCCGAACGAACGGATGATCTGTTGTCACCGGACCTGATGCGTATCTATGATGCTGCATTTTGGGATAAAGGCCACTTGGTTATCGCGGCTACCAAATCGGGATACAGTGACCTGTATATGTATAATTTGAGGTATCGAAGGGCAGACCCTATCCTGGAAGATAAATACGATGACCTGGAAGTTACGGTACAATACACCGGTGACCGCCAGCGGGTCCTATGGGTTTCCAACCGTGGCGTTCCTGGCGATACGATCAATCCCGATTCCATATTGCCCATCCGGCATATGGATCTTTATGCCATGACTTTGCAGGACGATTTTACCCCTCAATCAATAGAAAGGCTAACCTTTACGCCCAATGCCGAAGAAAGGCAACCTATCCCGGACGATGATGGCAATATCTATTTTCTCACCAATGAAACCGGAGTGATCAACCGCAAGGTCCTTAGGCCAGACAAGTCCTCCTACTTTCTCACCAATTACAGTCATAATATTTTGTTACACGATGCCATCGGCCAAAATCTCGTCGAGGTCATCGATCAGGATAAGAAACCGGGATTTTATCTGATGTTGGAACAATCTGATCCGGTAAAGCCGGCATTCACGACTTATTTCAGTCAGCGATTTCCCGATAACATTCGGCAAGGCCAGGAATCCTTCATCCCGGATGAGCCGGAACATTACGATACCCTTCAGGTAGGACGCGATGACAAACCGTATTATTTCCAATCGGAATTTGCTGATCCACCGAAAAATGTTTTCGAGAAACTGGATCTGAATGAGCCCAAACTGGAAGCACCCGAGGAACAGGTTAAGGACGAGATTCCCGGATATGGGGACATCGTTCAGTTCCATTACAGCCGCATGGTGGCCTCCCGGATCAAATTCCGGATCAACCGGTTGACTTCAAACCTGGATAATGAATTGCTCTTTAACGGGCTCAATACCTATGCCGGAACATCTACGCGTGGTTTTGAATACCCGCCCGTCGGGTTCTTATTGAAGGCAAATATCAAAGACCTGTTTGAAGACTATGTGGTCGAGGGTGGTGCCCGCTTCCCGACCTCTTTTGATGGATCCGAATACTTCCTCATTTTCGACAATAAAAAAAGGAGGATCGATAAGCGCTATGCCTTTTATCGTAAATCGAAGGCTGATGACGTTCCTCTGCCTTCCGGATTTTCAAACCGCAACCACCTGACTACAGTCATTGGCCTTTCCCAATGGTCTTATCCCTTTGATGTTTACCAGAGTCTGCGGGCTACCGCGACCATCCGCCTTGACAAGACGTCATTGCTGGCATCCGACCGTGCGTCGCTGGAGACGCCGGATCAGACCGCACAGCGGGTCGGACTTCGATTGGAATATGTGTTTGACAATGCATTGGACATCGACCTGAATCTTCGAAATGGATCGCTTTTTAAAGTGTATGGGGAGATAGTTAAGAAAATGGATATTGCCGTTTTTAATCCCTGGTCCTTTAACTTTAACAAGGGATTTATGACCATTCTTGGGTTCGAAGGCCGGCACTATCAACGGCTTGACCGTCAGTCGATATTTGCTTCCCGGTTGGTCGGTGCGACATCCTTCGGATCGGAGCAGATCCTTTATTTTATGGGTGGAGTGGATAATTGGCTTTTTGCCCAATACGATGAGAATGTACCGATCCCTCCGTCGAACAAATTTGCTTACAACGGTCTGGCAGCCCATATGCGCGGCTTCAAACAAAACATCCGCAACGGAACGTCTTACCTGCTGTACAATGGAGAGTTGCGGGTACCAGTATTTAAATACCTGATCCCGGAATATTCAGGTTCGGGATTTTTCCGCAATTTTCAGTTGACGGCCTTTACGGACATCGGGACGGCCTGGCATGGCAAGAGCCCTTTTGACGCAGACAACCCACTAAACATTCTTACGGTGTCCAATCCGCTGGTCACCATTAATGTAAATTACGATCGTTTTCCGATCATCATGGGTTACGGTGCCGGAGTTCGCCTTTATTTGTTGGGTTATCTTATCCGCGCGGATTATGCGTGGGGCATCGAAAACGGAGTCGTTAACCGGCCCCGGTTGTACCTGAGCATTGGGGCTGATTTTTAGACCTATTCAGTTACCATCTTTTCAGCATTATAGGCGATCTGGAGCGCTTCGATGATTTCGGTGATGTCCCCATTCATGATCGCATCCAGGTTGTACAGCGTCAGATTAATGCGGTGATCGGTGACCCGGTTCTGCGGATAATTATAGGTGCGGATCTTGTCAGAACGGTCTCCGGATCCAACCAGCGACCTGCGTTGGCTGGCGACTTTGTTTTCATGTTCCTGGACCTGGGCATCGCGTATCTTGGCATACAGGCGCTGCAGAGCGATCTCGCGGTTCTGGATTTGGGATCTACCATCCGTACTTTCAGACACAATACCGGTAGGTAAGTGGGTAAATCGGACACCCGATTCGGTCTTATTGACATGCTGCCCGCCGGCGCCGCTCGAACGGAAGGTATCTACCTTAAGGTCTTCCTTGCGGATATTGATGTCCTCCATCTCCAGTTTGGGCATCACGACCACAGTAGCTGCTGAGGTATGGATACGGCCTTGTGATTCTGTTTTTGGCACCCGTTGTACCCGGTGAGCTCCGGATTCAAATTTAAGTTTGCCAAACACATCGGAGCCGGAGATTTCCAGGACGATCTTGCTGTATCCACCTACGGTGCCTTCGCTCAGGGATACAATTTCCACATCCCATCCCTGCATTTCAAAGTAGCGCGAGTACATCCGGTAGAGGTCACCGGCAAAGATGGAGGCTTCGTCGCCGCCAGTTCCCGCCCGGATCTCAAAGATGACATCCTTTTCATCTTCCGGGTCCTTAGGGATGAGCATGAGCTTCAGGGCTTCCTCCAGGATTTCCTGCTCTGCTTCGAGGGTGTCGATTTCTTCCCGCGCCATGGCAATGAGGTCAGGGTCCCGCTCGGTGCGGATAATTTCACGGGCTGACCGGATATGGTCCAGCACGGTACGGTATTCATCCGACTTGCTGACGATGTCGGAAAGTTCTTTGTATTCTTTATGGATTTTGGAATAGCGCTTGTTGTCGGCGATCACTTCCGGATCCGAAAGTTGCTCCTCCAACCGCATGAAGCGGTCCTTGATGGCCTCCAATTTTTCAATCATTGCCCGCGTGCTAATTGGCGGCAAAGGTAAGTAAAGTATAATGAAGCTATAAGACCCGTATTTTATTTTTAATGTTCTGAATCAGGTGGGGAGATACGTGGGTCCGCTGGATGTTATTGCGGATCAGATCCCGGAAATTCTTTTCGCTGGCGTATAGCCTCGAACAGTCGGGGTCATCGTGAACTTGATTCAGGAAAGCTTGTTCGTCTTCTTTTGGGAGAGCATTATCAAGGTACATGTTCATTTTCTCATGAAATTCCTGAAACGCATCAAGATTATTCATATCGGTTGATATTTAGCAGTCCAATAAATGGCTATTAGGTATGTCCCCGGGAGAAAGAATGGTGGAAGGCGCTAAAATAGCTAATGATCGGAGATCGCCAAACTTATTTCTTGGCAGATTTATTTTTTGAGCGTTTGTCCTTAAATCCCAATTCTTCGGCATACTCCTTCAACTTGTCTTTTAACAAATTCCTGGCGCGGAAAAGCCGTGATCTCACTGTGCCGATCGGCACATCAATGATTTTGGCAATTTCCTCGTAAGTAAAACCTTCTACATCACAAAGCAGTATCACGGTACGAAAGTCCAGAGGCAATGCATTAATGGCACTGGTAACCTCATCGCCCATCATGCTGTTAAACAACTCCTCCCTCAGGTCGGTGTATTTACCCACCTTATCGGAATCACTGTCATGGTAACTGATGATTTCCTCAAAGTCGACCTGTGTCGGCTTCTTGGTTTTCCGCCGGTACTCGTTGATGTAGGCGTTTTTCAGGATTTTAAACAACCACGCTTTGGCATTAGTTCCTTCGTCGTACTTATCGATAAAGCGGTAAGCTTTCATGTACGTTTCCTGGACCAGATCGCTGGCGTCGTCTTCGTTGTAAGTCAAGTGGTAGGCAAAGGTGTGCAGGGCATCGATATGAGGAAGAAACTCATTTTCGAAGATACGCACATACTTTTCTTTGTCGTGTACCTGGCTCAAGCTAATTGGTTTAAATGTTTTGGACTGCATCATATCTTATAGACGCATTCCGGGTATAAAGTGACTCTTATGGCTTTGTTAAAGTTTGAAATACGAATTCTAACAAAAATAGCAAAACCTACCGGGAAACGGACTACTCTGCTGCTTCGGCAGGAATGATTTCATCCTCAGCGACCATAAAAATACGATCTCCTCGGTGTGGTCGGATGATCCCGGTTCCTGTAAATGCCCCGAATGCGGGCAGGATCGCCTGCCTTGCTCCAAAATAAAAACAGGGAACCCGCAACCCCTGATAGGCCTGTCCTCGCAGCCGAACCGCCGGATGAATGTGTCCGCAAACCAGGTACCAGTCTTCCGGTACTTCTTCCAGAGGGTGATGACTGAATAGAAACGGAGACCATTCAAGATAGGGTTCGTGGAGCAAAAGGCCCAGTTCCTGATAATGCCGGTCTTCCAGGATATCATGGTTTCCCATGATCAGATGAAAACGGGTGTCCGGAAAAGTCCGGAGGAAGCGACCAAGGATGTCCCATTCGATGTTGTACTGGCTGTGAAAGAGATCGCCTAAGAATAATACATCACGGGGATGGTACCGGTCCAGTAATTCGTAAAGTCGCTCCCAGTTGGCGTCGGTCACAGCTTCCGGTATTGCAATGCCAGCCCGGTTGAAGTGAGAGGCCTTACCCAGGTGCAAATCGGCAATCCAGAGTGCCCGGCGACGTGACCAATAGACACTTTTATAGGGATGCAATTCCAATTTTTCTCCTGCTACCTGGATATTCATTGCCTTGTTTCGAAGGGCCAAAGTTGTAAAAAGAATCCAATTTCGGAGAGCTATCAGTTGCTCATTTTATCTATTCGTATTGATGTGATCCGCCAGCATGAATGGTGGTCCGCTTAAATCTGTATTTTAGTTGAATCAATTACAAATCGCACCGAATATGTCGCTTCAACCGCTTACCTCGCAATGGTGGGGGCCTCCCAAAAGATTTGATGTCCAGGAAAAAGAGCGCCGGGTAAGCTGGCTGGAACTTTTTTACGATCTGGTCTATGTGATTGCCATAGCCCGCATCACCCATCATCTGGCCCATCATGTCACCTTAGGTAGCTTCCTGGAGTATGCCGCGTTATTTGTATTGATTTTTTGGGGATGGCTGAATGGGAGTTTGTATCATGACATCCATGGCAATGAAGGATTACGGACCCGGCTGATGACTTTGTGGCAAATGATGATCCTGGCTGCCCTGGCGATCATGCTGGACCGGCCGGCAACCACGAATTACACCGGAATCACCATTGTGCTGATGATCATGCAATTCTATCTGACCTACTTGTGGTGGAGCGTCGGGTTTTATGATCATTCCCACCGCCGGTACAACCGACCCTATACGGTCCTTTATCTGATGGCACTGGTTTTGATGGGTGTCAGTCTTTTTCTCCTGGAGCAGGCATTGATGTGGATCGTCCCGCTGGCTATTCTGTGTAATTACCTGCCGCCATTCATCTCATCGCAGATATTGCGGCGATCTTCCCTGGATCTGGATATGTCTTCCAGCATGTTCGAGCGCCTGGGACTCTTTACCATCATTGTTTTTGGAGAGCTGGTACTGGGTGTCGTCAACGGCATCAGCGCCATCCAAGAGCTGGATGCTAGCGCCTGGATCAATTTTGCTTTGGCCATCTCCATCGTCTTTACGCTGTGGTGGATTTTCTTCACCCTGGTTTCGCGCCGGGAACCCAAGAAAGGTTTTGTGAAAGCCTCATTGCTGGAGTTACTTTACGTTCCGGCTTTGATCGCACTCGGCTTATTGGCAGTAAGCTTTACCTCGCTTTTTGATGGACACGAAGACTTTGCGTCCATGCGATTTGTATTTCAGATGGCCATTGCGGTCTTTCTGATCAGTATCAGCCTGATGAACGGGTTGCTGGAGTTTCCGGATAATTTGCTGAAGATTAAGCGTCCAATGCAGCGGTCTCTCTTAGTGGTTGCCGCCCTGTTTCTGGTGACGGCACCGCTTCAGCTGCGCGTGGAGTCCATGTATTACCTGATCGGGGTGGTCGTTTTGTTGTTGCTGGAGATCCTTTATCTGAATTCGCGGTATTATCGCGCTATCCGGGTATCGGATGTGGAGAAGCGTGGTTGAAAGCTTGATCGTTGCAGGCCGGAGTGGCCAAATGAAAGCCTATAGAGATTTTTTAACAGGTTGTTGGAAGAATAGCGGGGAGAATGTATATTTGCATCCGCTTTTTAGTGAAGCATAAGGGGCGATTAGCTCAGCTGGTTTAGAGCACCTGCCTTACAAGCAGGGGGTCCTTGGTTCGAATCCATGATCGCCCACCACTGTTTATCAAGGAGTTATGTCAAGTTAGCATGGCTCCTTTTTTATTTGGTGTAAACGGAGTGGAAACAAATTGGTTCTAAACCGGCTATTCTGAAAGTTTTTAGGTCCCAATAAAACGCCCAGGGGGATATCGGAAAAACGAAATCGACTGGGGGGCTTTCCATATGTCGGGTTCAGGATTCACCTACTTTCCGAAAAAATTTAAGATTGTGCCATCGAATACTTTATATTTAAAAGAACTTTCCTAAGATTTCAAAGTCAACAGTAGTGAGAGTCCGTGGTGGGGATTTGACTTGAATATGGTCACAGTCTTTTAAAGCCTTACCTTCTGTCCACAACCCAAACTTCACCAAAAAGCCAAATTTTGCCAGACTTTCACTTTACTGGCGTTTTTTTGATTTCCAAATTTTGCCAGATTTTTCTATTTTTGGCAAAAATTGGGTTCAATATGCCTAAAGTACTAGAGAATAGATTGATCGAAGAATTCAAGGATAAGGAGTCATTCTCACGGGAAGAACTCTTTCAATTCTACCGTTACTTAGAGCCTGAACTGAAAAAAGGAACTTTCGGGTGGAGAATCTATGATCTGAAAAAAAGAAACATCATTAAGCCTCTCAAAAGAGGACTGTATGTAATCTCCTATAAGCCTAAATACAAACCGAACATCTCGCCCAATCTCTTCAAAATTGCGAAACAACTATCCGAAAAGTTTGATGAAGTTAAACATTGTGTTTGGGAAACGGTATGGCTGAACGAATTTGGCCAACATCAAACAAGCAAATCGACTTTGTTAATAGAAGTGGAAAAAGGATTTGAAGAATCACTTTTCTATGCTTTAAAGGACAATACCCGTAGGGATGTTTTTTTGAATCCGGACGAAAAAGCCATTGATTTTTACATAGCTGAAAGCAATCAACCTATCATCATCAAGAAGCTACTCACAAGAGCGCCATTGATGAAACGGACAGAAAATAAAGTCAAATTCTATATTCCTACTCTTGAGAAGATTCTTGTTGACCTGTTCGCTGAAGAACTCCTGTTTTATTATCTGCAAGGCAGTGAATTGATGCATATTTATGAAAACGCCCTGAGCAAGTACACCATCAATTTTACCAAGCTGTTCAGCTATGCAAAAAGAAGGGAAAGAGAGCACGATATCAAGCAGTTCATGACCAACCACATGTTTCACCTGGTAAAAGATATTATTGATGATTAAGGACAAGTGTTTTACCGAAGAGTGGTTGGAGCAATTCAAAAAGCAGAAAGACCACAAACGAATTGATAAAATCATTCTCGAAAAAATGATTCATGCGCTGCATTTGCTGGAAAGGCTCAAGGCAAATGGACTGGACTTCGTTTTCAAGGGTGGAACCAGTTTGGTTCTCCTGCTCAAAGAAGGAAACAGATTCTCGATTGACATTGATATCATCTGTAAAGCAGAAAGAAAAGACCTTGAACAAATCCTGAACAAGGTTATCGAAACTTCCCATTTCACAGAATGGAAGTTGGACGAACATCGCAGCTACCAGCCGGGAGTTCCAAAGGCGCATTACAAGTTCTCATTCGATACCAAACAGCAGGGTTCCGGAACCATCTTGCTGGATGTGCTGATCGAAGATTCCATTTATCCTGCTTTGGCTGAATTGCCTGTCAACACAAAATGGATCGAAACAGAGGCAGAGACCAGGGTGACAGTTCCTACTATTGATGCCATCACCGGTGACAAGCTTACGGCCTTTGCTCCAAACACGATAGGTATTCCCTATTTCAAGGGAAAAGACCAGCAACCTTTCTCCATGGAGATTTGCAAACAACTATTCGACTTGAGCAAATTGTTTGAGCATATCTCAGACGTGGAGATGGTAGCGAAAAGCTTTATGGCTTTTGCTGAACAGGAAATCAACTATCGAAAAAATGGCAACCCTGATAGCGATCTAACTCCTCAAAAGGTACTGCAGGACACCATTGATACTTGCCTCATCATTGCCAAAAGAGGTGGCGGATCGGATGACGAAAAACAAAAGTTTACGGAATTGCAGAGAGGGATCAAAGCCTTCGATTTTGGCTTTCTGATGTCTGGCAATTTCCGCATTGATGATGCCGTACCTGCCGCAGCACGTATCGCGTATTTGGCAGCTAAAATCTTGGTAAACGACATGTCGCCTATTGCTTACTACGAAGGACAGGATGTAAAGGAACTGAACATAGAAGATCCGGACTGGAACTCTCTGAACAAGCTGAAAAAGCAGCCGGATAAGTCTTCATTTTATTACTGGTATCAAACCGTGCAATTATTAACGAAAGAAAAAGCATGAACAACGATCAGATAAAACAACTCGAAAAAGAACTGTGGGATGCAGCAGATCAACTGCGTGCCAATTCAAAGCTTACGGCTGCAGAATACAAAGATCCGGTATTGGGGTTGATTCTGCTACGCTTTGCACAAAACCGATATGAAGAAGCCAAGCAGCAAATTGAAGCCAGTATTCCGGATGGCCCCAGAGGCAAACGGGCAGCCACTAAAGACGATTTCAAAGGTGCCGGTGCTATCATGTTGCCGGAGGAATCTAAATACGATTACCTGGCCGAGCTACCTGAAAGCAAAGACATTGCTGAAGCCATCAATACCGCCATGCGGTTGATTGAAACGGAATATCCCGATCTGGCCGGTATTCTGCCGAAAAGCTATCAGGACTTAGAGGCCGATCTATTGCGAGAACTGGTGCGGGTATTCAACAAGGATGCGGTGAAGAAAGCCACAGGAGACGTTTTCGGGCGCATCTACGAATACTTCCTCATGAAATTCTCCATGATTGGTGCCGGTGCACAGGAAGGTGGCGAATTCTTCACACCTCCTTCGTTGGTGCAACTGATCGTTAATTTCATTGAACCCGACCATGGTATTATTCACGATCCGGCCTGTGGCTCGGGCGGTATGTTTGTGCAAACCGGCTACTTCATCAGAAGCCATTCCAACAAGCAGGTGAATGAGGCCATCACGGTTTACGGCACGGAGCAAAAAACCAACAACACCAAGCTGGCCAAGATGAACCTGGCCATTCACGGCATTGAAGGAAAGATCATTGAGAACAACAGTTTTTACAGCGATCCACACAACCTGGTGGGCAAGTGCGACTTTGTGATGGCTAATCCGCCCTTCAACGTTAAGAAGATTGACAAAGGCAAAGAGTTTGTAAAAACCGACAAGCGCCTCTTCCCGGGCATAGGCATACCCAAGGCCGATAACGGCAACTACTTGTGGATGCAATATTTCTACCACTACCTGAACGACAAGGGCCGGGCGGGTTTCGTAATGGCTTCTTCAGCTACAGATGCCGGCCACAGCGAAAAGCTCATCCGCCAGAAGCTGATTGAAACCGGCCATGTGGATGCCATTGTGGCCATTGGCAACAACTTCTTTTACACCCGCTCCCTGCCCTGCCACCTCTGGTTTTTTGACAAAGGCAAGCGCACGGAAAACAAGGATAAGATCTTGATGATTGACGCCCGCAACGTGAAGCGCAAGGTAACAAGCACCATCAACGACTTTTCACCCGAGCAACTGGAAGGCCTTACTGCCATAGTAAAAAAGTACCGTGGTGAGAAACCGGAAGTGAGCAAAGACAACCAATGGTTTGCTGAGCATTTCCCAAATGGAAACTACGAAGACATTGAAGGGCTGTGCAAGATTGTGGATTCGGAAGAGGTGAAAGAGAATGATTATAGTTTGACACCGGGTAGGTATGTTGGAGTTGCTCCATTAGTTGAAGAGGACTTCGATTTTGAGGAAAAAATATCAGGTCTTCATTCTCAACTTGGAATTCTTCAAAATGAAGCGAACGATTTAATCAACACTATTAAGCAAAACATTAAAACCTACGGTTTGGATGAAGTGGAATAGAAGACCCTTTGTGGAGATAGCTCAATTCCCCCCGAAAATCAAGTTGGAAAAAGGCAAGGAATATTCATTTATTCCGATGGAAGATGTAAACGGTGGTGAAAAATATGCTTCACCAAAGTATAAACGTCAATATACTGGTGGTGGTGCAAAGTTTGGTGAAGGAGATACTCTATTCGCAAGAATCACCCCGTGTCTTGAGAATGGTAAAATTGCCCAAGCCAAAAATTTAATAGGCGGCAAAGGGTTTGGATCGACTGAGTATTTCGTATTCAGGGGCATTAAGGATGTCAGCGATAGCGATTTTATTTACTATTTGTCAAAGACTTACTTTTTTTGGCAAAATGCTGTTAACAGCATGGTTGGTGCATCTGGAAGACAAAGGGCTGATGCAAAATTCCTTTCTAAGGTAATGGTTCCTTATCCCCCATTAGGAGCCCAACGCAAAATCGCCTCCATCCTTTCGGCTTATGACGACCTGATTGAAAACAACCTGAAACGCATTAAACTGCTGGAGGAATTGGCGCAGATTACGTATGAGGAGTGGTTTGTAACAAGAATGATCAATGGAAATCAAATAAAAGATTCAGACATAGAGACTCTTCGGATGGAAGAACTAGTTTCCGATTACATGAATGGAGGTTGGGGCAAGGAAGAAGTAGAAGGAAATTATACTGAACAAGCATATGTGATTCGGGGCACAGACATGCCTGATATTTCTTTTGGCAATTTCTCAGGGTTGCCATTAAGGTTTCATACAAAAAGCAACTTAAAACCACGGCGACTAAAGCCCGGAGATATCTCAATTGAAATGTCGAATGGGAACATTGGTAATGTTGGAAGATCATTCTTCTTTGATGGCTCTCTTGAAACAGCATTATCAATACCAATTATGTGTGCAAGTTTTTGCAAAATGCTAAGACCAAAGTCGCTTGAACTTGGATATATCATTGACCTTCATCTTAAATATATCCATCGTACCGATACAATGTTGGTTTATAAGTCTCAAGGCGCAAATGGTATCAATAATTTTCGATTTGAAGATATGATAGCGGATGAGGAATTATTCATCCCACAAAATGAATACTACGAGCTGTTTGTAGAGCCAATAAAGAACATCTACAACCTTATTTCTAATTTACGTATTCAAATCTCACTTCTCAAAGAAGCCAGAGACCTACTGCTCCCCAGATTGATGACTGGGATGATTGATGTGGAGAAAACAACAACAGAAACAACATGAAAGAACTAAACGACTATTTGGAGCAGTCAAAGCAACTGCTTGAAAACTATAGAGAGGTAATTAAAGGAATTAATCATCATATTGAAAATGAAGGTTTCATTCCAAGTGAAGCTCAACAGACACAAATTGATATGATTTGTGAGAGAGGTAGAGAACTCATTGAAGTTGTTGAGACATTAGAAAAATTCAAGAGACAATAAATGAGCTACGAGTATTCAGAAGACGGTTTGGTTGAAGCGGCTGCCCAGGAGGTACTTGAAGACCTGGGCTGGACGGTAAAATACGCCTGGCACAAAGAAACCTTTGGGCCTGATGGCCTATTGGGCCGCAGCAATAAATCGGAAGTCATTCTGAAACGCGATCTACTCAAAGCATTGCAAGAATTAAATCCCGGATTGCCGGAGATTGCCTATCAACACGCCATTCAGCAATTAGAAGAAAAAGCTGCCGACAAGAGTTTGGGGCGCATCAACATGGAAAAGCACAAAATGCTTACCCAAGGGATTCCGGTCAGTTTTACGAATGACAAAGGCGAGCTTGAGAAAAAGAAGCTTCAAGTCTTTGATTTCGATAATCCGCTCAATAATTCATTTCTAGCTGTTCGGCAATTGGAAGTAGTTGGCGAACTCTACCACCGCAGACCGGACATCGTAGGTTTTGTGAATGGCATTCCACTTGGTTTTTTCGAGTTGAAGGCGCACCACACCGATTTACGGAATGCCTATAACGATAACCTCACCGATTACAAAGACACCATTCCTCATGTCTTACACTGCAATGGATTTATAGTGTTGAGCAATGGTACGGATTCAAAAGTCGGAACAGTTACCAGTCCTTATAAATTCTTTCACGAATGGAAACGGATTGAAGAGCATGAAGAAGGCATTGTAAGTCTGGACACCACGCTCAGAGGCACCTGTGACCGAAAACGGTTGATGGATTTGTTTGAAAACTTTCTGCTATTTGACGATTCTGCCGGTGATGTGGTGAAAATCTTGGCTAAGAACCATCAGTTTATCGGTGTGAACCGGGTAATTGACAAAGCCAAAAACATTGACGACCTGAAAGGAAAACTCGGTGTTTTTTGGCATACCCAGGGAAGTGGCAAGTCCTACTCCATGGTTTTCATCTGTCAAAAGATCCACCGGAAGTTTGGCGGTTCCTACACCTTCCTGATAGTTGCAGACAGAACAGAGCTAGAGCGACAGCTTTACGACACATTTACATCTGTTGGTGCGGTTACTGAGGAAAATGTAAAAGCATCCAGCCGGGAGAATTTGCAGGAACTGCTCAGAGAAAATCACCGGTATGTCTTTACGCTCATTCACAAGTTTGCCACCAACAAGGGTGAAGAATACCCGCTTATTACAGATAGAAAAAACATCATTGTCATTTCAGATGAAGCGCACCGAACACAGGCCGGGACCTTTGCCCGAAACATGCGCTTCAATGGTATACCCAATGCCTCATATCTCGGCTTCACAGGAACGCCTATCATCAAGGATGAACTGGAACTCACTAAAAACATTTTCGGTGAGTACGTTTCTGTTTACGACTTCAAGAAGTCGATCATTGATGGAGCCACACTTCCATTGCACTACCTGAACAGAGGTGAAAAGTTGGATATCGAAAATCCGGAACTAGATGAGAAGATGGCCGAGCTCCTTCAGAATGAAGATTTGGATGAAGATCAGCGATTGAAGCTGGCCAGTCTATTCAAACAAGACTATCCTGTTTTGACTTCTGAAAAACGTTTGGATGCTATTGCCAAGGACTTGGTCTGGCACTTTAATGAAAGAGGATATCAGGGCAAGGCCATGTTTGTTGCATTGGACAAACCTACTGCTGTAAGGATGTATGACCTTGCCATGAAACATTGGCCGGATTATGTGAAAGATCTAAAAAAGCGAATAGATGCTGCAAGGGATGAACAGGAAGAATTGCAGTTGAAACGCAAATTAAAAAGGGTTGAGGAAACAGAGGTTTGCGTGGTAGTAAGCAGCGAACAGAATGAGGTAGACAAATTCAGAAAAATGAATCTGAACATTGAACAGCACCGCAGAAAGATGGTGGAACGGGATCTTGAGAAAGAGTTCAAGGATGAAGAAAATCCGTTCAGATTGGTAATTGTATGTGCAATGTGGATTACCGGCTTTGACGTTCCGTGCGTTTCAACCGTGTATCTGGATAAACCCATAAAGGGACATACACTCATGCAAACCATTGCACGTGCAAACCGGGTTTATGATGACGAGAAAGAGAATGGTCTAATAGTCGACTATGGCAATGTCTATAAGCAGCTGGAAAAGGCGTACTCAGTATATGGAGAAGGTGGTGATCGGACCGGTGGCGGTGATGAAGGAGCTGACCCCGGTGATGAAAGACCCGTTGAACTTTTAGAACAGCTTGCGGAGGAACTAAAAGAGTCGATCCGCTTAACAAGAGGCTATTTAAAAGAATTGGGCTTCAATTTGACCGAGTTAATGAATGCCAAGCCCATGCAAAAGTTGGCGAAAATCAATGAAGCGGTAGATTGTGTTTGCCTGAATGAAACAACCAGAACCAAGTTTGAGGTAATGGGAAGGGATGTTTTCAGGAAGTTCAAAGCCCTTTATCCAGAAGAACAAGTGAAGCCATTCACAAGAGAATTCAACGCCATAGAAGCCATTTATGATCGGTTGAATCAAAAAGTGAAAACGGCAGATGTCACTGAGATCATGATGCAGTTGCAGCAAGTAGTGGATGAAAGTGTATTCATTAAAGTCAAAGGAGAATTTGATCCAGACGCTGAAGAGCAATATGTTGATCTTGCTAATCTTGATTTTGACAAGCTAAAGAAGGCCTTCGCTAATACGAACAAGAAAAACACAGTCGTGTATGACCTTCAAAAAGCCATTGAGAAAAAGCTTAAACAAATGGTTCGTGAAAATCCTTTGAGGCTGGAGTTTTATGAGAAGTATAAAGAGATCATAGATGAATACAATCAGGGCAAAGACATTCAGGCAACCCTGAAGGCGTTTGATGACCTGATGAAGTTCATGGAGAAACTGAATGAAGAAGACAAACGAGCTATTGCCGAAGGACTGGATGAAGAGACCCTTGCCATTTTCGACTTACTCAGAAAAGAAAACCTGACTACTGATGAAGAAGGTCAGGTGAAAAAAGTAGCAAAAGACACCCTGGTCAGTTTGAAAAAGGAAAAACTAAAGATTGAAAGGTGGAGAGAAAGCACTCAAATAACTGCACAAGTCAAGACATTAATCTATGACTCACTGCAATGGCTACCTCAACAATCCTATCCTGACAAAGAGCTTGATGAGAAGACAGACTTAGTATATCAGCACATCTTCTCAAATTATCCGGGTGGACTATTCACTATTTATAATCAAAAAATTGCCTAATGCAATGCAGCCCACACTGGATCGAATGGTACAACCAGAAAACAACTCATTCAGGAAAATATTACTATGGAAAAACACCCCGGCAACTTTCATGGATAGTATTCAGCTCGCTTTTCAAAAGCAGTTGGATCAATTACAATGGAGAAAAAGGAATAAATTTTCGAAGGACAATCCCTCTTAAAGGTCTCCAATGAGGGTTTTAACGTAAAAAATGAATGGACGAACACAAACTGTTATTGAAGATGAATTATCAGACACAAATAATCGCCTACATTTTGACCTACTGTCAGCTTAAGTCTTAACTATTACATCTTATCTACTTCACCTCAATCCTGGGTGCAAATCCCATAAACTCAATTGCAAGCCGAGCCATATAGCTATGAACCAATCTAAAGTATTCCGGCGTGGTAAAGATGCAATCGTGCAGCGTGAGCATCGGAACTTCCGGATGCTCCTCCTCAATGGCTTTACAAACAACGTCAAGAACAAAACGAGCCTCTAATTGCTGAGTCACATAAGCAAAGGTGCAGACCTGATCACCCGGCTGCCATTTAATCTTCGTTTCTCCTTTTCCGATACCCTTCTTGGTCTTATAGTAGCCTTCATTTAAAAGTTCAATAACTTTCATAAGTCTTGGGAATCGTATTACTAACGATTCCCTTCTTTGCGATTCCCAATGACTAGGTGCGTTTAGTATTGCCAAGAACTTCTTTTTTGCTTCTGTTCTGTCAGGGATGTTAAATAAAACCATTAACAATTCATAGAGTTCTCCACTTTTGACCAATTCCACAAATTCCTTGAGATCCGGTATTTCGTCAAGTTCATTTTGAAAATCAACTAACATAACCAGCGGGTGTGTCTTCCTCGTCCTTCCTTCCCCTTTCTCTTCCCTCTCCTTATCTTCATCATATCGGTCGTACCGGCGGCGGAGGCGGTCGTTATTCTTAAATATCAATTCTTCTATTCCTAGACGGCGATAGTTGGCGGCGTCGAAAAGAGCTAAACTGAAGTATGGTATCGAGTTTTTAATATCTAACCCTACCAACGGTTCACCGTTATACCTTAATGCCTTACGTAGTTTTTTATTGAGGTTACTTATCGGAGTATAAAGACGGCCGGTCTCTCCGGTCTTAAACGTCCAACGTTCCGGATCTTCCAATCGTCTTAACGTATCCCGTTGCAGCTCTTTTTTTCTGAATTCGTCCTTTCCATAAAGCTTCTTAAGAATCTCTTCAGCCTCCAGCCAATCCACGCTTAAATGATAGAGTTGGTCAAAGAGGTGCTGATATTTCTTAATAGCCTCCAGATCTCTTATATGCGACCAGATCTTTTTTACCAAAACCGTTTCGTAGATATATTGATCTCGTAGCCTCCGCGAGGTTCTGTAAACCTCCGTAAACCGGTATGAGGTGCATTTCTGGCCTACGATGTAGTTTTCACCTTTTTCGATGATTCCAACCTCTACTGCATAAGCTAAATACCTGTTATAATCCCTTACCAGATCCTGAAGGATTGCTGAACACAGATTGGCATAACAATCCTTATCTTCTCCTTGGCTCCATTGGATGCTTAAAGAACCCATGAGCATATCTAAGACCAATGCTAGCCGATCTTTGATTGCAATAGGGTTTCCTTTGTGAAAGCTTGGAGTAAATGGATGCTCCTGAAGGATCTTATCCAGATCAAGATTTTCCGGTAGCCGGCAAGCATAATTAGACCCAAACGGGTTAAATGCATTCTTCTTCATGGTACCGGATATTAATTTGAAGAAGTAAACATGCCGGCCACCTGGGTGTCGATATCCATATCCTCTAAAGAGACTCCCCCTTGGTTCAACCACTGGTATATCTCATCCCGGAGAAAGAAGACACTCTTTCCATTTGGTTTACGAAAAGGTATTTGACCTTCTGAAGTGAGATGCAAAATGTGCTGTCTAGAATAGCCAGTATAAGCAATCAATTCTTCAAGAGTCCAAATCCTCTTGTTGTCCAAACCAAACTTGTCATGGAGTAGTACGTTGTGAATCAAT
>Ga0116151_10001069_pt1 | contig 25446 bp, 15 predicted proteins | sample AD_UKC117_MetaG_FD_89893 | JGI IMG/M metagenome (GOLD analysis project Ga0116151, IMG submission 89893) | Active sludge microbial communities of municipal wastewater-treating anaerobic digesters from Hong Kong - AD_UKC117_MetaG | ecosystem: Engineered > Bioreactor > Anaerobic > Digestate... | reverse complement strand
GTACGGCCGAATTTATTTTTTGGGGCATCGGTGATTTCCTTCGTCCTGCGCCACAGTGCGGCGCAGGACGATCAACTGCCAGTTTAGCAGCATCTACTCCCAACGGAAAGTGCGCCGCGAAACGAACAGGCAGACCAGCAGCATACCCACCACAACAGCCAGCGACGTGAGGTTCCAGGTGCCTTGCAGCCATAGATCCTCCAGCAGTTTCACCACATGGGTCAGCGGCAGAAACTCGGCCACGGTTTGCACGGACTCAGGCATAAACTGGCGAGGCATGGCTGCCCCGGAAAGGAAGAGCATCGGATAGAACAGGGCCATCCCTACCGCCTGTGCGGAGCGCGGCGTAGGCAGCAGCCCGGCCAGCACAAACCCCAGAGATAGGAAGCTGAGTGCGGCCAAGATGGTTGCCAGAACCACTGCCAGTGACGCTTCGGGGATGCGTAAATCGTAAATGCCCGTGCCGGCGGCCACCAGCAGCAAAGCTCCCAACGCCGTCATGATCACGCTGACGATTACCTGCGACCAAAGCACGGTGCCCGAGGGCAGCGGCGTGGCGCGGAAGCGGCGCAGTACCCCTTGCTCGCGGTAGTTGGCCAGGGAAATGGGCAAGGCAATCATGCCAATTGTGCCAATGATCATGCCGATGTAACCCGGTACGGAGAGGTCGATGGAACCAAATCCGCCCAGGACATCCACAGGGTCATTGCCGTAGATGCTGCCGAAGATGAATAGCAGCATCAGGGGAAAGGCCAGGGTGAAAAAGAGGCCAACAGGTTCGCGTAATTGGAGTTTGAACTCGATCCAGGTCATTTTGAGTAAAGCTTTCATTTTTTATCTCCTAAAAGTTTGTCGCCAGCAGCAGGGAAGCGGTTAGGCACGGATCTGGCGGCCGGTGAGGGCCAGAAAGACATCTTCCAGATTGGCCTGCTCGACATGCAGGTCGTTGGGGTAGAGGTTGTTTTCTTTAAGGGCGGCGGCAAGATGAATGACCAGGGGGCCACGGCCGTATGCCGTGACAGTACGGCCGTTCTCCACCACGTTCCTCAGTCCCGGCACACCCGCCAGCATTTGGGCACTGAATCCGTTGACCTTGCCAAAAGTCACCCGCCGGGCTGTATCCAGGTTGGCGATAAGGCACTCCGGCGTATCCAAAGCCACCACGCGACCCCGATCGATGATCGCTACACGATCGGCCAGCGCCTCCGCCTCATCCATAAAGTGCGTTACCAGCACCACCGTTTTGCCTCTTTCACGAATAGCCAGCACTGCGTCCCAGGTAGCGCGCCGCGCCTGCGGGTCCAGCCCGGTAGTCAGTTCATCCAAAAAGACTACCTCCGGGTCGTTCAGCAGGGCCAGGCAGATAAAGAGCCGCTGCTTTTGCCCGCCGGAAAGCTTGGCAAACTGGGTTTGGCGTTTTTCCGCCAGCCCCCAGTCTTGCAAAAGCTGTTCCCAATCCACCGTTTGGGGATAAAACGAGGCGAATAAATCCAATGCCTCCCAGACCTTGATGCGGTCGGGGAGAGCGGCTTCTTGTAGCTGAACGCCAATGCGCTGGCGCAGGGCGGCGTCTTCTCTTTGCGGGTCCATGCCCAGCACACGAATAACGCCGCTGTCGGGCTGGCGCAGCCCGATGATCGATTCGACGGTGGTGGTTTTGCCGGCGCCATTCGGACCTACGATGGCGAAGATTTCACCGCGCTGGACGGTGAACGACACATCGTCTACAGCGGCAACACCGCCATAGGTCTTACGTATGCTGCGGACTTCAATAATGCTGTCCATCTGGACCTCCTATCCATTCACTCGGTTAACTTTGTAGCTAGAGATAGGATAGAGGAAAACGGCCGTTACCGAACCCATCCCCCGGTGGAAAAAAGGGCAACGAAAGACGGATTTTAGGATCAACCAGACAGTGGCAGCGTATCAACCGATCGGTTGATTGTTAAGAGTTTTCTATCCGCTGTGGACGTACACCCAGCTCCACCCGCCTTGCATACCACTGGCCAAACTCCAACGGTGCTGTAAGGTTAGTCTTAAGCCAGAATACTTATACACAGTTATAGGGAAAATCTTTGTCGTAACAGCAGTTGCTCCGCAGCCTCAATTCACTCTTCCACCCTTGTATTCATAACAGAAAAATGGCCAGACAAGGCGTTACTGCCCTGTAGTGCACACGGTTTCAACCACGAAGCTTGCTCGTATTTGTGTGTGCACATCATTTGTGGCTGGATCGGACGAAGCGGTAAGGTTCCCTCGGAGAAGACCCAAAACCGCCTCTGGCCCTGAAAGAACTGCTTATACACGTACTTGATCTCACCAGCAAGCAGCTGTAGCACGGCCAGATTCAGGTAGAGAAAGATTTCACCGACGTGTCCGGCTCATGCTCGGCCCCGATCCGCTGCCCTTAGTGTTTCTAAATCTAATGTTCACTGTTGGTTTTATGCTCACGAACGATTAAGATTTTTTGCTTGCCTAACCAGTTTACCTACCCTAAACTTGGAGCAGAGTTCACTTCTGCGAGGTGCCTGCCTGTGACACAATCTCAGCTCTTCATCTCTCTGTTAGGAAACTTCAGCCTCACGTATCGCGGTGAAACAGTGCCGAACTTTGGTGGCGATCGGCCCATCTCGCTGCTGGCTTACTTGCTGCTCCACCGGCACACGGCCGTTTCCCGCCAGCAGCTCGCCTTTACACTCTGGCCCGATTCCACCGACAAACAGGCCCGCACCAACCTCCGCAACCTGCTGCACACCGTACGCCAGACCCTGCCCGAAGCAGATACCTATATCAAAGCTGATTTTTCGACCCTGCAGTGGCAACCCAACGCCTCCTATTCGTTGGATGTGGCCTCCCTGACGGCCGCACTGGCCGCAGCCAAAGAAGCCGTAGACGAAGAAGAAAAACAGCACTGCCTGGAAACGGCCGTTTCACTCTATCACGGCGATCTGCTGCCCGGTAACTACGACGATTGGATCATGCCGCTGCGCGAAGAACTGCGCCAGACCTACCTGGGCGCTTTACAACAGCTCATTGCCCTGCTGCAAGCCCGCCAAGCATACCGTGACGCCGCCCGGTACAGCCAGCAGCTGGTGCAACAAGACCCCCTAGATGAACGCGCCTATGTTCAGCTCATGCGCCTGTATGCCCTCTGCGGCGACCGTGCCGGGGTGCGCCGCACCTACGAACAGTGCGCCGACCTGCTGCACCGCGAACTGGACGTAGAACCCCATCCAACCACGCAGGCGGCTTATGAGCAACTGCTTCGGCCAGAATCGCCAGCGGCAGCCCCGCCGGCAGCAACCTCCCCCACACGGCCGTCGCTGCTGCCCACCCCCTCTACCCCTTTTATCGGCCGCGAAACCGAGCTGGCCCAGATCGCTCAACTGTTAGCCGACCCCGCCTGCCGCCTGCTGACCATTGTAGGACCGGGCGGCATGGGCAAAACCCGGCTGGCACTGAAAACGGCCGTAGGCCACAAACCAGTTTTCGCCAACGGCGTCGCCTTTATTGACCTCGCGCCCGTCGCCTCCGCCTCGCTCATCGCGGCCGCAATCGCCGCCAGACTGTCCATCAACCTTTCCGATCTGGCGGATCACCAGACGCAGTTGGCCGCCCACTTGCAGGACAAAGAAATGCTGCTGGTGCTGGACAACATGGAGCATTTGCTGGCCGGGGCAGCGCTGCTGTCTGATCTATTAGCCGCCGCGCCCGGCCTCAAGCTGCTGGTAACGTCGCGCCAACGCCTGGAGCTGCTCGAAGAGTGGGCCTTCGATTTACAAGGTTTCCCCCTGCCCGATAACGCATCTCCGCTGGCGGACAATGGCGGGGTGGCCCTCTTTGTGCAGGCGGCGCAGCGCGCCAACCATCAGTTTGTCCTCACGGCGGCCGACGAAACGGCCGTCATCCGCATCTGCCAGTTGGTCAGTGGGATGCCCCTCGGCCTACAGTTAGCCGCCAGTTGGGTGCGCGTACTTAGCTGCGCCGAAATCGTGCAGGAAATTGAGCGCGACTTCGATTTTCTTTCCACCAGTCAGCGCCACCTGCCCGAACGCCAGCGCAGTCTGCGAACGGTGTTCGATTATTCCTGGCATTTGCTCAGCGCGGCAGAACGGGAGGCGTGCGGCCGCCTGGCGCTGTTTCGCGGTGGGTTTACGCGAGAGGCGGCTGAAGTGGTGGCCGGGGCAACCCTGCCGGTGCTTTCCGGGCTGGTGGATAAGGCACTGGTAAACTGGGTGGGCCACGGCCGTTATGATATGCACGAACTGGTGTGCCAGTATGCCAGCGAACGCCTCCACACCCAATCGGACGCCCTGATCACTACCCAAAAAGCCCACGCCGCCTACTTTCTGGAGTTGGCGATGGAATCATACAACGAACTGCAAGACGAAGACAGCCTGCGCTGGTTCCGGGCCATCGATCAGGAAGTGGATAATTTCCGCGCGGCGCTTAACTGGACCCTGCAAGCCGATAAACTAGAATTGGGCCTGCGTTTGGGCAGCGCCCTGCGGCTCTACTGGTGGTGGCGCGGCTACCTGCGAGAAGGTCTGGCGTGGTTAGAAACCCTGTTAACCCGCGCGGACCAGACCGGCCAAATCCACACCGTGCCCACCGAAGTGCTGGCAGCGGTATACATGGAGGCGGGGCTGCTGGCTGGCAATTTAGGCGAGCTGCAATCGGCACGCGCGTTTTTGGAGCAAAGCCTGGCCCTATATCGCCAGAAAGAAGATCAGGTGGGCATTGCCCGGGCATTGAATAATCTCGGCTTTGTCACTTCCACCGTCGGCCACTTTGCCGAAGCGGAAGCCTACTCCCGCGAAAGCCTGGTGATTCATCACACCGTGGGCTACAGCAATGGCATGATTAGCGCGTATTTGAACCTGGGCACTGCCTGTTTTTATCAAGGGCACGTGCCGCAGTCGCTAGAAGTGTTAGATGAAGGTCTGACCCTTTCGCGGCGGCACGGGCACCTTTTGGGTACGGCGCTGCTGCTGGGGGTTAAGGCTAACGGGCTGCGCTGCTTGCAGCAGTTCGAGCAGGCACAGGCGGCGCTTTTGGAGGCGGAGACACTGCTAAGGGAGATGAGCAATCGGCAAGGATTGGCGGCCAATCTGTACTATCAGGCATGGCTGGCGCTGGATATGAGGCAGACGGCAGAGGCCGCAGCCCGTTTTCAGGAAAGTCTGCGGCTGCACCATCAGGTGCACAACAACCTGGGGAGTGCGTCTGTGTTTGATGGTCTGGCGGTGCTGGCGTGGCAGGTGGAACGGCCGTTACCCGCCATCCAACTTATAGCCGCCGCTGACGCTGTGCGGCAGAAAATCGGGTCGGTCCCGCCCTTGCTGCACCAGCAAGTCTTAGAGCGAGTTGAGCAGGAATTGCAAACGGCCGTAGGCCACACCGCCTTCAACGCCGCCTGGCAAAGCGGCCAACAACTTCCATTCGGCGAAGCCACGGCCGTCGCCCTGGATCTGGCAGCAGAGTTGGGAACCGTTACCGGCAAAAACACAGCGAGCGTAGCGGGTCTGTCAGACTGATCGCTACGTTCGCTGCGTTTCAAGCCCTGTCCGTGTGGACCGGGGTTATAGCCAGGTGAACTGAGGTTCCGTCAACATAGCCAGAGCTTCGTCCAGCGTGTAAAACCCGCAGTTCAACCAGCCAGTTTATCGTTTCAACATGGGCAAAAAGACAGAGTAATCGCCAGCCGGTGGTGGCGGGGCCGCGCCGCCAATCTTTACCAGGAAAGCATCATCGCCCACCTGGTTCAAAGGCTGGAAAGCATTGCCGGTGACGGGAAAGTCGCTGGCTTCGGTCAGGCCGGTGACAAAGAGGCTCCCCAGGCCATCGACGGTCAGGTCGTGGGGAAACTCGTCGAAGGTAGCGCCGAGGTAGGTACCAAATGAGAGGCCGCCGGTGGGGGTGAAGGTAACCACAAACGCGTCGAAGCAGAGCCTTTCGGAGCCAAAAGTAGTGCAGAAGCTTTCGGAGAGCTGGCCCTGGACGGGATCGGCGGTGGGGAAGTTACGGCCGTTGGTATACCCGATCACTGTCGCCCGGCCGCTGCTGTCCAGCGTGGCGGCCGTAACCACATTGTTGCTCTCCGACCCGGTCGAACCCAGGTAGGTGGAATAGGTTAGCGTCGAGGCAGTGTCGTCCAGATGAATGAGGCTGACAAAACCGCGCGGCGAACTGCAATCGCCGGACGAAGGATTGATGGGGCAGGAGGTTTGCAGCGCCTGGACCAGGGGGAACTGGCCAGACGCGGTGTTTCCGGCCACGAGGATATTGCCTTGCCCGTCCGCAGCGATGGCCTGTGGCTCGTCGGTGAAGCTGCCGCCGTGATGACTGCTGTACGTCACCTGCCCGGCGGGGTTCAGCACCACAACCACGCCGTCTTCATAGCAGTAGGTGCGCTGGTTGTAGAAAATATCGCCGCACACCGGCTGGTGGGCGTTGGCGGTAACGGGGAAAGCATCACCGCCCTCGGTGGTGCCAGTGAGGTAGATGTTCCCGGCGGGGTCCAGAGCAACGGCCGTGCCCGTTTCCGAATCTACACCGCCCACATACTCCTCAAGCAAAAGCTGGGAGCCATTCGGGCTGATTTTTAGCAAGCCTATCTGATTGCCCATATCGCTGCGAAAGGCCGACCCCGCAACGTAGGCGTTGCCAGCCGCATCCACGGCCAGATTGTGCCGGGCGTCGAACACATCCAGCGGCAGGTAAGTGCTATATACCAGATCGCCCAGTCCATTGAGCTTAAAGAGGACACCGTTATTGGAGAAATGCGGGCGTGTGGGCCACAAAGCGTTTTGCACCGGAAAATCGTCGGCGAAAATGAGGGCGGTGGCGTACGCATTGCCCTGGTTGTCCACCTGAATCGAGATGGGCGTGTCGGTGCTGGTGCTGCCGATAAGCGTAAGGTAAAGCAGGGACGTGCCTGCGGGGTTGAATTTAGCGACGAAAATATCCGAGTAGCCGGAGGTGAGCACCCCGGAACCGAGAAAATCGTCCGATTCCGTTTCGCCGATGATGTAGATGTTGCCCAGACTATCGCGGGCAATGCCTTTGGCCTCATCGGCGCCATCACCGCCAATGTAGGTGCTGTAGCTCAGGGCCGCGTCTGGCGCGGCATACACGCGAACCGGCGGGGCAGCCGACAGAACAGGTCGTCCGACCCAAAACAGGACGAAGAGGAAGAGGGAAACGGTCGTCAGGCTGCGCCACACACCAGAACCAGACTGAACACGAACCCCAAAGAATTGACGAGACATGTTTTTCTCCTTTTACACGTGGAAGTTGGATAAAGAGACCGGGTAACGTCGAGAGGGAGTGAAGCAGGTCTGGTGCTTAAGATACCGAAACAATCGTTCGGAATTCGTTTGGCAAAGCGTTTGAGTACAGGTAGGGAGAAAACGACTTTCAAACGGCCGTTCGTCTATGCTGCTGGCAAGGGTTCACCCAAAATCCATAACAAGGTGAACGCTGGAGGCTCAAATGCCATCTTCTCAACTATTTACCCTGCGGGTTTGGCCGGAACTGGACGAAGAAGGCCGCCTGCGGTGGCGAGGGAAACTGCGGCACATCCCCAGTGGCAAAGTCCATTACTTCCGTGACTGGGCCTCGCTGGTGCCGTTACTGCTGTTTACTTTGCGCCAGACGCCACCGCCGGACAGGGGTGAAAACGGCCGTTTCAGCCAGTAAGCATAACGACAAACCAGACCGATTGTCGCCTATCTTTGGTCATGCTCAACAAACACAACTGGCAATCGTAACTTAAGTTAGAGGGGGCAGATCCGGCAAAATAGGGGGGTCATAGTTTACAAATGACACTTATCACTACCCTGCCTACAGGGGTTTTCGTATCATATAGGCTGGCATAACGTGACTTAGTCAGGCGGCTTTATGATGCAAGAACTGCCAAACCCGGAGCGCCCCTTATCCTCCACCTTTTTGCCCGACTCGGTAGCAGGAGAGAGTCCGCTGCTGCATACCAAGCTGCGGGTGCCCCACTCCACGCCCACGCTGCTGGCCCGCCCGCGCCTGACCAACCGCCTGTACCTGCAGCCCAATGGCTACCTCACGCTCTTGTCCGCCCCGGCAGGCTTTGGCAAAACGACACTGGTCACAGACTGGGTCCGCCAGCAAAACTGCCCGGTGGCCTGGCTAACTCTAGACGAGCAGGACAACGATCCCATTCTATTCTGGCGCTATCTCATTGCCGCTTTGCAGATGGTGGACGGCCGTATCGGCCAGCAGGCACAGGCCACCCTGACCACCTTCGCCCGCGTCTCTCTGGAAACGGCCGTTACCTTCCTCATCAACGACATCACTACCTATACCGGACCAGACACCACCGTCACGCTGGTTCTGGACGATTTTCATTGGATTCACACGGCCGCCATTCATCAGAGCCTCAACTACCTGCTGCAGCATCAACCGCCGCAACTCCACCTGCTGCTGCTCACCCGCGCCGACCCCCCACTCTCCCTGGCCCGCCTGCGCGTCGAAGGGCGGCTGGTAGAGCTGCGCGCCGCCGATATGCGCCTGACTCCGCCGGAAATTGCCGCCTTTTTCACCGAAGTAATGGCGCTGAACATCTCCGACGACGACCTCCACTTGCTGGCCCAACAGACAGAAGGGTGGGCTGCCGGCCTACAGTTGACGGCCATCTCTCTACGCCAGCGCGACTCGGCCGGCACGGCTCGCCTGGTGCAAACGTTTGCCGGGATCAGGCAGCACGTGTTTGCCTACCTGATGGAGGAAGTGTTACAACACCGCTCGGATGAGGTGCGGCAGTTTTTGCAGCAAACGGCCGTTTTACGCCAGTTTTGCAGCCCTTTGTGTACGGCCGTGACGGGTCAGGCAAACGCCCCTCACCTCCTACGCCAGTTAACCGCCGACAACCTGTTCATCACCTCCATCGATGATGAAAGCACGTGGTACCGTTACCATCCCCTCTTCGCTGAAATGCTGCTCACCAATCTGGATGAAACGGTGCAGCGCGAGTGCCATCAGCGGGCGGCCATCTGGTACGCCACCCAGCAAATGATGCCAGACGCCATGCGCCACGCTCTGGCAGCCCAAGACTACGACTTCATCGCTCAACTCCTAACCCAAACCTATAAAACCTTCCTGGCCCAGGGTCTATTCGTTTCGTTACAAAAATGGCTGGCCGCCTTGCCGGAAAAGTACCAGTCGCCGCGCCTCCGACTGGCCGCCGCCTGGTGCCGCATTTACGAAGGCAACGAGGCGCAAATACAACAGCTCATGACCGAGTTGTCGAAGCAGCCGCCGCAGATAGACGGCCCGTTTCAAGGTGAGATACTGGCGGTGCAGGCCAATTACGCCGCCTTCTATGGCCAGCCAGAGAAGGCGATTGAGTGGGCTACCCAGGCCCTGACGCTGCTTGCCCCCGATGATTTGCTCAGTTTCGCGGCCGCCTACCAGGCACTGGGTAACGCCTATCGCTTCAAAGGGGACCTGGCCGGGGCGTTGGCGGCCTATGCCCAGGCCAGGCAGCGGCTCGACGCCATGGGCAATCCCTTTACGGCGCAGCTGCCGCTCTATCGCATGGCCAGCGTGCAGATTATGCAAGGCCGGCTGCATCAGGCCTGGCAAACCTACGAGCTGGTCTGGCAGCGTGCCCGGGCTGCAGGCCACGAGCCGCTCATCACAGCCGGTGAAGTACTCGGCCACCTGAGCGATTTATTTTGGGAATGGAACGATCTGGAGCAGGCGGCGGCTTATGCCCGGCAGGAGATTGAGCTGGCACAGTCTGGCCATATGCTGCTGGCGCTGGTGGATGGTTATCTAAAACTGGCGGCGGCGCTAGCCGCTCAGGGCGATGAGGCGGCGGCGCGGGAAGCTTTGGGTCTGGCTGGAGACACGGCCGTTTCCCTCCAATCCATCCCCCTTTCCGCGCTGGTGGCTATGCAGCAGGCCCGGCATGAACTGGCCTGGGGCCAACTACCGGCCGCCAGCGCCTGGGCCAGCCAATACGCCACCCAGCGCGCCAGCCGCGCCTGCCACCTGACACCGCTGCTGGCCCAATCGGCCGATCTGCTGCTGGCGCGCGTCTGGCTGGCGCAAGGCCAGACTGGGGCGGCCCTGGGTTTTCTGCAAGAAACCCTTCACGAATTGGAGGCGTCCGGGCGCATTCGGCTGGTGGCTGAAGCCAGCGTCCTGCAAGCGTTGGCCTGGGCCACCGTTAATGAAGGGGGCCAGGCGCAAAAGGCGCTTGGCCGCGCCCTCACGCTGGCGAAACCGGAAGGTTACGTTCGCTTGTTCGTGGAAAACGGTCGGGCCTTAGTGCCCTTGCTCCTTCAGACGCACCATCTTTGTCCCGGTTATGTCTCCCAACTTTTGAATGCCATGCCCGGCGGATCGGCTGATAGGGCGGCAGTGTCCCGGCTGCCGGATCCTCTCACCGAACGGGAGCAAGAGATTTTAGACCTGATAGCTCAGGGTCAGTCGAACCGGCAGATTGCCAGCACGTTGTTCATCAGTGTGGGCACAGTCAAAGGGCACGTAAACCATATCTTCAGCAAGTTGGAGGTGAAGAACCGCACGCAGGCGCTGGTACGGGCGCGCGCGCTTGATCTGCTCGACTGAAATCCCCAGAACATAACTTTGGTTAGAAGACAAACGTGTGCGGAAAATTTACACTGGCAGCATGTTAGAACCACTACAACGCCGTGTAACTGAAGCATTAAAAACCGAAACGGCCGTTACCCTCTCCACAACTGGCCCAGGTGGCATTCAGGCTGGTTTCTTCCCCTGTGAAGCAGAAGCGCTGACCCTGTATCTGCTGGTTCCCGCTTCTTCAGATGTTGTGTTTAATCTAGAAACGGAAACGGCCGTCGTCGTCACCACCCCCCGCTGGCAAATGGAAGGACGGGCCGAAATGTGTGCGCTCTCCCAGGCCCAGCCGGACCTGAAGCTGGTGCAGTCGCCCCGCGCGGCTGGTTGTGTGCTGGTGGTTGTCCACTGTCAGCGCATTCATTTCAATTGGACCGAAGGCTGGGGCTACCAGGAGACGATTGACTGTAACGGCCGTTAATCCTCTCTTCCTTCTCCCCCCCATTCCGCCAGTCCCGCCAAGCCCCATACCTGCCTGGCCGCGTGCCAGGGCGGCAAATCACTCTCAAGACCGGGCTATTTACGGCCGTTTTCCCCACCACGCGCCATTTGGCACAAACGGCAGGTAATACTTGTGCCCGGTCACCTCGAAAATGAACTGGGTCTGGACGCTGCCATACACATTTTGCGCGAGGACGGTGAAATCCGTTTGGCCGATAGCCGGCCAGGCAATTTGGACGGTGTCGCTCAGGCTGCCGGTGTGGGTGATGGTGGCCTGACCGGCGATTTCCCAGACATAGGTGATAGGATAGGTCGCGGTGTTTGGGGAAACGTGGGCGGTGAAGGTGTGGAAGACGTTCGCCGGGCCGCTTGCCGGGCCGTCGATGGCGACCGACGTTGGGCCTTGCGGCGTGCAGGGAACGGTGAAAACGGCCGTGGCCACATCGCCCCCCGACACGCCGATCACCGCATATTCGCCCTGAGCTTCGCTAATCGTCTTCGTCCAGGTTTGGGCAAATGAGCCATCGTGGCCGGTAATTCGTGATTGGAAGTTGCTCGTGTTTTGCCAGTAAAGAATGACGTCTTGCCCAACCGGCCAGTTGCTGCCCAAAACGGTAAAGGTGGCCAGCGGCCCCATGCCGCAGGAGGGTGACAGTTGCAGGCTGGGCGGCGGGGTGACGGTGAGGGTGTGGGTAGCGGTGAGCATTGTCTGGTTTTGGGCGGCGGTGACGGTGATGGTTTTGGGGCCGGGCTGTGACCAGTTGAGGAAACGGCCGTCTACCCCCGTGCCCACTACGGTGAAGGGGGCAATGTCGGTGGCTTCCCAGGTGTAGGTAATGGGGGTGGTGGCGCTGCTGGGGGTGATAACGGCCGTGATCGCCACATCCTCATTCACCCCTGCGCTCGCCGGGTCGGACAGGGACAGGCCGGTCATAGGCACAAAAGATGCTATCTGCCCACAAGAATCGTCCCAACCCACAAATTCCACCGTCAGCCAGCCCTCGGTCAGGCTAGCGTCCACGGGGCGGAAGAGGGCAAAGCGGCTAACCTGGACGGTTGGTTCCGAACCGGCATAGGCCATATCCCAAATGGGGAGACGCAGCGTGCGGTTGCGGCCAATGTGCTGCGCCAGGATTGCCTGCAAGCTGGTAGAACTTGTGGTCCCCGTGTAGGCAGCTATGAAGTCGCCCAGGTTCATACTTCGGTCGGTGAGATCGCCGGGTTCTACGTAACCAGCCACGCGCGGCGGGTCATAGGCGGCACAGCTTCCGGGCAGCGGAGTGTAATCGAAGGTGTTTCCGGGCCACGCCAGGCTGTTTTCCAGGGCAGTCAAATCGTTGCTGCACAGGTTCCAGGCCAGCCAGGTGAAGTCGCCTGGACCAAGTCCGGCGTTCACCTGGTAGAGATAACCCGGCTGCGCCTCATCCAGGGCGATATTGGGCGGTGAAACGGACCGGGCTTCTGCCTGAATGCCAATGGGGAATGCGGAGCAGCCGAGGCTGGGGTCGAGATACGGCCGTTCCGGCCCGCTCAGAAGACGCCAGACAAAGGTATCATGATTGCCCGTCTTCATGCGGGCGAACAACTGCCCGCCGTAAAACGGCGTGCAGGTCTCCGGCGTGGGATTGCTGTAATCACAGTTATGTTCGCTGGGTAGTGTGAAGGCGTAAACCGGATAGACCCAAGTGTTATTACATTCACCGTTGTAAGATGCGCCACCATCAAAACAACGGCCGTCGGGATCCACCCCACCGCCATACGACACGGCAAAATCGGTGGCGTCTTCATACACGCCGTCGGTCGAACTGTCCGGCGTGAAGGCTAGTGAATCCATGTAAAAAACGACAGGCGGTTTTGACCCGGAGTCCATATCAAAATGGCTAATGTAGACAGTCATCCCGGCGTACTCCGGTCCAATGGTTGCCAGAGGCACAATACTCACGTTGTCCGTATTGCTGTTGAGCGGCAGATTATCGATGGCTTCAATGATCACCCCGGCTGGGTCGTGGCTAACGGGATTGTTCAGCACCACCAGGTTGCGCTCATTGGCCTTGCTGGGCACAGCGTAAATATAGGTTGCCGGGCCGGCCCAAAACTGAAATCCGTTTTCCGAAGCGCCGGAAACCGTGGTCACCGCCAGCAGCAATGTGCGTTCGCCGGTCGCCGGATCAATCACTATGTTGGGGATGTCTTGGGTCAGATCAACTTCAAAACTACCGTAACTGGCCGGCACTACAACCGGCTGGTCATAATTCGCCTGGCCGCCCGGCGACACCCAGCGCAAATCGGTGTCGTGGTCGCCATTGTCGCGCACCCCGTCGCCGGTCTGGCCGGTGTAGGCTGCCAGGGCAATCTGTTCCACCGCACCATTGGCGGCATCCCGGAAATAAGACAGCTCGTAGCGCGTGGCTGTATTATAAGCCGGCGTGTAGTTGGCCGGTACGCCACAGATGCCCGGTACGCTGCTGCCCCGGTTTTCGTCCACGCGTACCAGCCAGAAGGGGTTGATGCGGTCAATGGTCAGATTAGCCACCGTGCCCACCAGGCTTTCTTCACCGGTGGCAATCAGGCAGGGTTCTTTTTGATTGGCGTCAGCAGACGAGCAGCTCTTGGCGTAAGCGCCGGGCGGGAACAGCGTGGGATTCAGCGAGGTTGCCAGAGCCGAGTAAATCACCTCGTCCGAGTTTGCGGCTTTGTTGATGGAGTCGGGGTCGAAGATTTCCACCCGCAAAATGTCGTCGGGGTAGTCGGCCGGGATGCGAATCTGGAAGTTGTAAGTATAGGAGCCAGGCTCCCAGTTGCTGTTGAAGGGCGAAAAAGGATCGCCAAAGGCTGTGCAAATGTTGGGGCCAAAGACGCTCAGGTGGGCGTCGTTGAGGCGCCCTTCGCCGTTGCGGCTGACCGGAATGCCGTTGGGACTGGGCAGGATACCGGGCGGGATTGCTGAGGCGGTTTGGGGGGTAACGGCCGTTGCCCGCAGCAAGGTCAACGGCAGCAAAAAACCACCGAGACATAACAGTAAAACAATCGCAAGTCGTTGAAAAAGGCGCACGGCACTCCTCCTGTTAGTGATGCTGAAACACGATGCCGGTATTATACTGCAAACCAGGGTCATTCGCGTGAGTAAATCGGTGCACACCGCTCGCATGTTGGGTGTTTCAGCCTCAGCCGGGCACGGAGGGCGCTACCAGTACTCTGGGTATCTTGAGCAGTGCAGGCGTTCATTCTATAATGAAACAACGATCTTGCAGACCTTGTGTGGTCCAGGCGAATTTTGTTTGTTCTCCAGTTGACCCGTGTTGTGCGAGAACCGAGACGGCCGTTAGCGGCCCAGGCTTACCGTTGCGTCATTATCATGGAGGCACTTCATGCGGCAAGAGCCACACACATATCCGAGCAACACGCAGGATACTCCCCATCTCCAGCAGGAACTGATGGCCGAACGAGCCCAACTACGCAGCCTGCTCAATACCATCCCTGATCTGGTCTGGCTTAAAGATCCGCAAGGTGTTTACCTGGCTTGCAACCCCACGTTTGAAAAACTGGTCGGGATGCCGGAAGCAGCCCTGGTAGGCAAGACCGATGAAGACTTGTTTGCGGCAGAGGTGGCTTCATCGTTCCGCGCCTATGATCAGCAGGTGACGCTGACAGGGAAACCGACGACGAATGAAGAGTGGCTCACTTTTGCGGCTGACGGCCGTCGCATTCTCGTCGAGACCATCAAAACCCCCAGCTTCGACGAAGAGGGAAAGCTGGTAGGGGTGCTGGGTGTGGCCCGCGATATCACAGAACGCAAGCTGGCCTTCGACACCGTCACCAAACGCTTCCAGGCAGAGCAGGCCCTTTACCTTATGTCTGACACCCAAAGGCAAATCGCCCGGCTTGAGAACCTCGACGAAATATATCACCTGGTGGGGCAAAAGATTCATGAACTGCTCGGCGATGGGTACACGGTTACCAGCCGGTTGGATGAAGCGGCCCAGGTAATGCGGCTTGCCGGTGTGTTTGGCATCAGTCACCACATCGAGGCCTTGATTCGCCGGTTCAAAATCGATCCGTTCAAAATGGAATATGCCCTGGCCGATATGACGCCTGAAGAGCTGCGTATTTTCCGGAGCGGCCGTCTGGAAAAGTTTGAAGACGGCCTCTATGCCATGTTTACCCGAAAAGTTCCCCAGTCAGTTTGCCAGATTGTCGAAAAGCAGCTCCAGATCAAAGCGATTTATACGATGGGTTTTGTCTGGCATGGGCGTCATTTTGGCGGTCTTGTGATTTTGGCCAAGCGCGACCTCGCGCCGTTTCAGGACATTATCGAAACCATCATGAATCAGGCGTCCATCGCCATTAAACGCCTGGTGTCCGAAGCCGCCCTGCGCGAGAGCGAAGAGAGACTGCGGCTGTTCATCGACCACGCACCGGTGGCGCTGGCGATGTTCGACCATGAGATGCGTTACGTGGCCGTTAGCAACCGCTGGGTGGCCGACTATGAACTGGAGGAGCTGGGCATCGTGGGGCGTTCGCACTATGATATTTTTCCGGAAATTCCGGAGCGCTGGAAAGCGGTTCATCGCCGGGGGCTGGCGGGCGAGATCATCCGGGCGGAAGAAGACGAGTTTGTGCGGTATGACGGCCGTAGCCAGTGGCTGCGCTGGGAAATACGGCCGTGGTACACAGACAGCGGCGCTGTCGGCGGCATCGTCATCTTTTCCGAGGATGTTACCGTACGCAAAGAAACCCAGGAAGCGCTGCGCGAATCGCAAGACATTCTGGCCGAGGCGGAATCGGTAGCCAAAATGGGCAGTTGGAAGTGGGACCTGGTGACCAACAAAGCAACCTGGTCTGAGGGCATGTTTGAGATTTTTGCCGTGGATCGGGAAAACTTTGATGGAAACATCGACCACCTGATGGCTTCACGCATCCACCCCGAAGACCTGCCCACAGCCACAGAAGCGGCCCTGGCAACATTCAAGAACTATCAACCCATGCTGTGGCAGTGCCGGCTCCTTTTACCCAATGGCGTTGTGCGAGACGTAGTACAAGAGGGGCGGCTAAGCTATGGGCCAGACGGCCGTCCAACCGCTGTCTTCGGCTACGTACAAGACATCACCGAACGCACCCAGGCGGAAAAAGCCCTGCGCGAGAGCGAAGAACGCTACCACCGCACCCTGGACAACATGCTGGAAGGCTGCCAGATCCTCGGCTTCGACTGGCGCTATCTCTACCTGAACGACAGCGTTGTCAGACACAGCCGGCTCAACCGAAAAGCTATGCTCGGACGCAAGATCATGAAAGTCTATCCGGGCATCGAAAATACAGAACTGTTTACCATTCTGAACCACTGCATGATAGAGCGCACACCTTGCAGCCTGGAAAACGAATTCGCCTACGACGACGGCACTTCGGCCTGGTTTGATCTGAGCATCCAGCCAATTCCTGAAGGGCTGTTTATCCTCTCTATCGACATTACTGAACGCAAACAGGCGGAGGCTACCATCGCTCAGTTGAATCGGCGCATGGAACTTATTCTGAACTCCGCCGGTGAAGGGATTTATGGCACAGATGTAGACGGCCGTATCACCTTCGTCAATCCTGCCATGGCCGCCATGCTGGGCTGGGAGGCTGCCGCACTCCTCGGCCAGAACGCCCACAACACCTTCCACCACACCCGCGCCGACGGCCGTGCCTACCCCCAGCACGATTGCCACATATACCAGGCCATGCAAACCAACAGCGAGCACCACGCAGCCGACGACGTCTTCTGGCACAAAGACGGCAGCCCCATAGCCGTAGACTACACCAGCACCCTCATCCGCGAAGAAGGCCGCGTCCTGGGCAGTGTCGTGGTGGTAAAAGACATCACCGAACGCAAGCGCGCCGCCGCAGAGCAAGCCCGCCTGGAAGACCAGTTACGGCAGGCTCAAAAAATGGAAAGCATTGGCCGCCTGGCCGGCGGCGTGGCCCACGACTTCAACAACCAGCTCAGCGTCATCCGGCTTTACGGCGAACTAATGGAAGCAGACATGGGGACAGCCAGCACGTCGCTGCCCAAACTGGAACAAATTCTCAAAGCCACCGAACATGCCGCCGATCTCACCCGGCAGCTCCTGGCCTTCAGCCGCAAACAGGTCTTACAGCCGGTCGTTCTAAATCTCAACGATCTGGTAACCAACATGCACAAAATGCTGGCTCGCCTCATCGGGGAAGACATCAGCCTGACTACCATATTGCAGCCCAACCTGTGGCGCGTAACGGCCGACGCCAGCCAGTTGGAACAAGTGATTATGAACCTCGCCGTCAATGCGCGGGATGCTATGCCGACTGGGGGTCAGTTAACGCTGGAAACGCGCAACTGTCTCACCCGCGAGCGCGTGCAAGCCACCCATCTCGAAGCGCCGCTCGGTCCCTGTGTCATGCTGGCCGTTAGTGACACTGGCCACGGCATGGACGAGGCCACAAAAAAGCAGATTTTTGAGCCTTTCTTTACCACCAAACCTGCGGGCCACGGCACCGGCCTGGGATTGGCCACGGTATACGGCATTGTCAAACAAAGCGGCGGGGCTATTTTTGTCTACAGCGAACCGGGCCAGGGCACCACGTTTAAGATCTACCTCCCAGCCAATACGTCGCTGATCCCGGAGTCGCGCCCCCAACCATCGGGCGTGTCCTCCGGCGTCGGCAGCGAAACCATTTTACTGGTAGAAGACGAAGATGCCCTGCGTGAACTGGTGCGTATGACCCTGCAAGAAATGGGTTACAAGGTGATAGAAGCGGGTAACGGCCGTCAGGCCCTATCGCTCGTAGAGCAGTATACAGAACCCATCGACTTACTGTTAACCGACGTGGTCATGCCGCAAATGGGCGGCCGACAACTGGCCGAAACACTCACCAGCCAACGCCCACAACTAAAAGTACTCTTTACCTCCGGGTACATGGATGATGCCGTCGTGCGTCACGGCCTGCTCACCGCCGAAGTGGAGTTTCTGGCTAAACCTTTCACACACGGAGACCTGGCCGCAAAAGTGCGAGAGGTTTTGGATAGGTAACCTGCCCGTCTATTTGCCAGCCTCAATCAGCAGCAAACCCTCTCGTCTGCAGCCTGCGGCCAACAGTACCTTCGTTGACTATTCAGAACGCTACTGTTAGAATGCCGCTGTCCGCATACTTGGCAGTTCAATCTATACGCCTGAAACAGTACTAGTATTCAATCGAGGCAAGTTCTTTACTACAAGATTGGTAACAAGGCTTCTTCTCATCATACCAGCCTACGCCAGAACCAAATCCAAGGAGAAATAGACGACAGACGACCTAAGCGCCCGCGCCTGCCAATATTCGCGCGACCATGCCCCAGGATGACTGAGCACAGACCCCAACAACCCTACTTTCTAAAGAGGCTGAATCGGTGAACTCTGTGGCCAATAATTTATTTCCGACAAAGTCTAATTTTTTGCAGGTCAATAAGGAGAAAAATCATGCAAGATGGTCCTATTCAAGTAATCGTAGCGGCATTTAATGATCCAGATCAGGCTGGCCAGTTGATGGCTGAATTGAAGGAAGGTAAGCGGGAAGGGCTGGTCGGGATCATCGACGCGGCTGTCGTTGTCAAAGATAGCGAAGGGAAACTTAAGATCACCGATTCCAAGCGCCGCAGCACCAGAGGCTTTTTAACCGGCGGTGTAGTAGGCGGCGTGATTGGCCTGCTGGCCGGTCCGGTCGGATTGGCTGCTTTGGGCGCGGGGGCTATCGGCGCTCTGATGGGCAAGATGCGCGGCGCGCCGTTGAAAGCGGAAATGAGCGATATTGGCTCGGCTCTCACGCCGAACAGTTCGGCTATCGTAGCCGTTATCGAACACACCTGGGTCTCCGCGTTGGAGGAGGCTTTGGAGGCCGAAGGGGCGCGTATTGTTCAAGAAGCGCTGAAAGCAGACATTGCCGAGCAGCTAAACGCGGGCGGTAGTGTGTTGTACAGCGCGCGCGAAGGCGCTGTGGGCCGAATCGCGGAGTCGCCGGAGGGGATGGAAGTCAGCAGTATGGTCTTCGGCGAAGACGGCATATTGATCACCGAGGCGCAGTTTACGAATGAAGAGGCGGATACGGATGAGCTGAGTTCGGGCGAGTAGCTGCATTCTATCTGGCGGGAGAAACGGCCGTTACAGCCCCTCTCCGCCCGGTTCTTTCAGGTACAGCCACTACCCGCAGTGGCTGTACCTGCTTTTTTCTTTTAATCTCCCACATCTACATTGCCACCCAGAGAAGGCCAATTCAGGAGTAAACGTGACCAGCAGGAACCAGGTTGCCGCCGGTCCGAACAAATCATTGACGCGACCTAAACGAGACTGAAAACGGCCGTACTAAAGCGTGCTGGAAACCAGTGCCAGCAAGACCCCGCCCGCCATCACACTGGCAAGCTGACCGGCCGTATTCGCTCCCATGGCGTGCATCAACAAAAAGTTGTCCAAGTCTTCATCCTGCGCCATCTTGGCCACCAAACGACCCGCCATCGGGAAGGCGCTAATTCCGGCCGCGCCCAGCAGCGGATTGATCGTTCCCCGGCTCAAAACTGCCATCAGTTTGCCCAGCAGCAGCCCGGCGGCCGTATCCAGAGCAAACGCCAGCAGCCCCAACACCAAAATGCCCAGCGTATCCATGTTAAGAAAAGAACTGGCGCTCATGGTAGAGCCGATGGTGACGCCCAAAAACAGCGTAGCCACGTTCGCAATTTCACTCTGCGCCGACTTGCTCAAACTATCCACCACGAGACTTTCGCGCAGCAGATTACCCAGCATCAACATACTGATTAAGGGTGTCGCTTCCGGCACCAGCAGCCCCACCACCAGCGTCACCACAATGGGAAACAACACACGGGCGCGCCAGGTAACGGGACGCGGCGCATAAGGCATACGGATTCGGCGCTCTTTTTCGGTGGTCAGCAGGCGCATGAGCGGCGGTTGGATGATGGGCACCAGGCTCATATAAGAGTAGGCAGCTACGGCAATGGGCGCGAGCAGGCGCGGCGCCAATTTGGTGGCGACAAAAATAGAAGTCGGTCCGTCAATCGCGCCGATAACGCCAATGGAGGCCGCCTCGTTGAGCGGAAACCCGAGCAGCGTCGCCAGGATAAGCGTGCCAAAAATGCCAAACTGCCCGGCCGCACCCAGCAACACCATCTTTGGCTGGGCCAGCAGGGGGCTAAAGTCGATCATCGCGCCCACGCCGATGAAAATGAGCAGAGGAAACAGCTCCGTGCTGATACCAACCCGGTACAACAGGCCAAACAGCCCGTCGCCATCGGTCATGCCTACCAGGGGGATATTGGCCAGTATGCAGCCGAAGCCGATGGGCAGCAGCAGTATCGGCTCGTATTTTTTGACGATGGCCAGGGTAATGAGGATACCGCCGACCAAAATCATCAGGGCGTTGCCGGGTGTGAAGCTGGTAATGCCTTTGAGAAGTTCTGGAAGTAGTTGGGAAGTGTTCATAGAGGAGTTTTAGCGGCCGGAGTTCAGCGGCGGTTACCCGACGACAAACTCCAGGAGTGTGTCGTTGTGTTTGACGTGCTGTCCCACGGTGATCTGGACAGTGGCAATAACGCCAGCCCGTGGTGAATGGATGGTGTTGTTCATTTTCATGGCATCCAGCACGCACAGGGGCTGCCCCACGGATACGGACTGCCCGGCCTGAACCAGTATATCGCTGATAGTGCCGGGGATGGGGGCACGCACGGCCGTTATACCGCTGTTCTGTGTGGGGGAAACGGCCGTGTCCGCTCCATTCGCCGCCACCGGGCCACCCGCCGCCTCCTCCGGCCAAACCTCAAACTGCTCACCGCCGATGGTGGCAATAACGGGCCGTGCTTGCAAGTCATCGATCTCCACCTCGTACCGGCGATTGTCTATTTTGACGGTGTATTTCATCGTACCGAGCCTCTTTTGTCGAGTATGTTGCTGCGCATCACAGCCTGCCACGCACTAACGATGGGCGTGGGCGGCAGGGGCAGGACGTGGGGTTGGGTTTCTGTCTCCAAAGCCAGGGCAAGAGCCACGGCCGTTGCCGCTGCCCGACGCTTCCGTTCTTGTTCCGCTTCCTGCTCTTCTGCGGCTGGCGTGGTGTCGGTCTCGCGTACGGCCGTTGCCCGCACCAGCACCGCCATCACCAGCCACAGCAGGAAAATAGACCCAAACACCAATCCCATACCAATAGCGGCAATTTGTAAAGCTGTGATTACTGTTTCCGGCATGGCTTTTACCTCTACACCGGGATATTCCCATGCTTGCGGCGCGGCGCAGACGAGAATTTGTCACGCAACGCCGTCAGCGCCGCAATGATTTTCGGCCGCGTTTCCCGTGGTTCCAAAATGTCATCCACATAACCCGCTTTGGCTGCATAGTACGGATTGCTAAACTGGGACCGATACTCGTTGGCTAAACGCTCACGCTCCGCCAGCGGATCAGGCGCGGCGGCGATTTGCTTCTTAAACAGGATGTTAACTGCCCCCTCCGCACCCAGCACGGCGATTTCGGCGCTGGGCCAGGCATACGTTACATCTGTGCCCAAATACTTGCTGCTCATAACGACGTAAGCGCCGCCATACGCCTTGCGCGTGATAACCGTCACCTTGGGCACGGTGGCTTCGGAATAGGCATACAGCACCTTCGCGCCATGCCGGATAATGCCGCGATGTTCCTGGTCTACCCCCGGCAAAAAGCCGGGCGAGTCTACAAACGTGACCAGCGGGATGTTGAAGCAGTCGCACATACGCACAAAGCGCGTCATCTTGTCGGCGGCGTCGATGTCAATCACACCGGCCATGACGCTGGGCTCCTGAGCCACGATGCCCACACTGTGCCCGCCAATCCGCGCAAACCCGACGATGGCATTACGTGCCCAGGCGGGGTGCAGCTCCAGAAATGTATCCTGGTCTACCACCCGCTGAATCACTTCGTGCATCCGGTACGGCGCGGAAGAATCCAGCGGGATGATGTGGTTAAGCTGAGGGTCCATGCGCATGGGATCGTCTGCAGGCGGTGCGTAGGGTGGATTTTCTACGTTATTGGAGGGCAGATAGCCAATGGCGCTGCGGCACAGGGCCAGCGCTTCCGCCTCCGTTTGGGCACAGAGTGAAGCCGTGCCGCTGATAGACATGTGCACGTCAGCCCCGCCCAGGCTTTCGGCGTCTATCACCTCGCCCGTGACGGCTTTGATGACTTCCGGACCGGTGAGAAACATGAAGGATGTTTTCTCCACCATGATGATCAGGTCGGTGAGGGCTGGGGAATAGGCTGCGCCGCCCGCGCAGGGGCCAAGCAGCAGACTGATCTGGGGCACCACGCCGGAGTAAAGGGCATTACGGCGAAAGATTTCGGCGTAGCCGCCCATGCTTTTGACGCCTTCCTGGATGCGCGCGCCGCCAGAATCGAGCAGGGCAATAATCGGCACGCCGTTGCGGACAGCCAGGTCCATGACCCGGCAGATCTTTCGGCTTTGCATCTCGCCCAGCGTACCGCCGTAGACGCTGAAATCCTGGGCATAGGCATAGACGGTACGGCCGTTTATCAGCCCATACCCCGTCACCACACCATCACCAGGATACTGCTCGGTGGCAATACCCATCTCGTCACCCTGGTGGACGATGTAGGGTTCCAATTCGTTAAATGTGCCGGCGTCTAACAGTAGATCGAGCCGCTCGCGGGCGGTGAGCTTGCCTTTGGCGTGTTGGGCAGCAATCCGCTGCGGCCCTCCACCGAGGCGCACTTTTTCGCGCATGGCGCGTAATTCTAGAATACGGGGGTCATCTTCAAGCATGAATTCCTCGTGGCTGGCGGCAAACGGCCGTCAGCGTAGTCTGTGTCAGAGGCGATAGTGTAGCCGAGCAAGTGCGCGTTTGTAGTGCCAAAAGTAATCTTTGCCGCCAACAGTTGTCACGTTACAGAAACGGCCGCCGCCACATTCCTGGTTCGATTGTTCCCCCTTTGCCTGTTATACTCGGGCATCCTGGCACACGGCCGTTTCCATCTTCATACGGCCGGGCCACGAGGCCGCAATGACTCATTCACCGACTGGCAAACCACATCTGGTTGTCTTCATCTCCGGTTCCGGCACAAACCTGCAGGCGCTGATCGAGGCCACCGCACAAGGCCAACTACCCGCCGACATCGCCCTCGTTGTAAGCCACCGGCGGCAGGCTTTTGGATTGGTCCGCGCCCGGCAAGCCGGCATTCCCACCCTCTATTTTCCGCTTAAACCCTACGCCGACGCCGGGAAAAGCCGCGCCGCCTATGATGCTGATCTGGCTGAAGCCATAACCGCTTACGCCCCGGATCTGATCGTTCTGGCCGGTTGGATGCACGTGCTTAGCCCGGCTTTTCTGGAGCATTTTCCCCACCGCGTCATTAATTTGCATCCGGCGCTGCCGGGGCAGTTCGCGGGCACGCAGGCCATCGAGCGCGCCTTCGCCGCCTTCCAGGCGGGCGAAATTACGCACAGCGGCTGCATGGTCCACACGGTCATCCCCGAAGTGGATGCCGGGCCGGTGATCGACACGGCCGTTGTTCCCCTCTACCCCGCCGACACCCTCGACGACTTCGCCGCCCGGATGCACGCCGCCGAGCACCGGCTGATTGTGGCGGCCACCCGGCAGGCGCTGGCTCAGTTGTGATGGATGCAGTGCGGCACGGCCGTTGGCGCGGCTCGCGTTGGCGCGCCCCCCTGCTCGCCCTGGCCCTTTACGCCCTCCTGGTGGTGGTGATGACCTGGCCGATGGCCGCCCGCCTGAACACCCATCTGTTTGGCCGGGGCAGCGACGCCTGGTCGCACTTCTGGATTTTCTGGTGGGTCAAAGATTCGCTGGTCCACTGGCATTCCCCCTTCTTCACCGATTTGCTCTACTACCCGGCGGGCGTGCCCCTGTATACGCAAAACATCGCCTGGGCCAACATCGGGCTGTGGCTGATTTTGCAGCTTTTCATGGGCGAACTGGCGGCCTACAACGTGGCCTTTATGCTGGTTTACTGGCTGAACGCCGCTGCCATGTTCTTTCTCATCCGCGAGTTGGTGCGGGAGGATGGGCGCGTGGCGGCCTATGCGTCCTGGGCGGCCTTCGTCGGCGGGCTGATTTACGGCTTCTGGCCTTACATTCAGCGGCACAGCTTCCACCCCAACCTTAGCCTGACGGCCGCCATCCCCCTGGCCCTGTTGTTTTTGCACCGGCTGCTGAAAAACGGCCGTACCCCCGACGCCCTTCTCGCCGGACTGTTTATCGCCCTCATCGGCATCACCCGCTGGCAGTTGTTGATTATGGCCGCCATTTTGTTGGGCGCGTATGTGCTGTATGAATTTACGGGTCTCCTGATAAAAGCTTTTTTAACCGCAGAGAGCGCGGAGAGCGCGGAGGTTTTCTCTGAGAACATCCGCTCTCCGCGTCCTCCGCGCCCTCTGCGGTTAGCTTCTTCAGCGGTCTCATCTGTGTTCGGTCGGGGAGCGCGTTCGTGGCGGATGGTGGGGCGGTTGGCCCTGGCCGGGGCGTTTGCCGGGCTGTTGATGCTGCCTTTTGCCGCGCCGGTGGCCGTTTACCAGCTTACCCGCGACCACCCGGAAGACATCTACCTGGACGAGCAGTACGACACGCAGACAGACCTGCTGGCCTACGTGCTGCCCAGTCACGCCCATCCGCTGTGGGGCGAAGCGATGTCGCCCTTTTACGACGTGATGCCGGAGAATTTCAGCTACACGCCGTTTATCGGCTTTGTGACGCTGCTGCTGGCGCTGTGGGGGCTGGCGCAGGGCTGGCCCCACACGCGCTTCTGGCTGCTGGCGGCGCTGCTGTTTTTTGGGCTGGCGCTGGGGCCGGAGCTGCAGGTGAACGGCCGTCTCTATCCCGCCATCCCCATGCCCTACAGCCTCATCGAAAACAATCCGCTCATCCGCCTGCTGCGCAACCCCGACCGCTTTAACGTGCTGCTGGGTATGCCGGTGGCCGTGCTGGCCGCCTTTGGCGTGGCCGACCTGCTGCGACGGCTGCGCTGGCGGCCGGTGCTGGTTGTGGGCGCGCTGAGCCTGCTGATTTTGTTTGAGTATTCGGAATACCCGTTTCCCAGCCAGGACACGGCCGTTTCCCCCTTCTACACCGCCCTCGCCAGCGAGCCAGGCGACTTTGGCATTGTGGAGCTGCCCATCCAGCCGCGCGGCGCGGACAAGCAGCACATGTTTTACCAGACCGGCCACCGCAAGCCGATTGTCGGCGGGCACATCTCGCGCATCCCGCGTGAGGCGTATGACTTCATCAGCCAGAATGCCCTGCTCAACAGCCTGACCACTACAGAACAGGTCGATCCGGCCATCGGCGATGTGTCGCGGCAGTTGAACGACATGGCC
>Ga0116151_10001066_pt1 | contig 25483 bp, 20 predicted proteins | sample AD_UKC117_MetaG_FD_89893 | JGI IMG/M metagenome (GOLD analysis project Ga0116151, IMG submission 89893) | Active sludge microbial communities of municipal wastewater-treating anaerobic digesters from Hong Kong - AD_UKC117_MetaG | ecosystem: Engineered > Bioreactor > Anaerobic > Digestate... | reverse complement strand
TTATTAAGCATCTTTAGCAAGTGTTCCGTAAAGTTCACCCTTAAAACCTAGAAGAATACTCGCTACAAAAAGGATACAAACTAAACCAACTAGTACTCCCAAGCCAGAATGAATCATAGAAAAAATTGACACTAATATTCCACACGCAACAAATAACAATATTTTCAATACAAGACTACCAAAAAAGATAGTCCATTTTTTTCCATATGTTAAATCATTACTTTTCTTTATCGCATCAATAGGGCCATACTCTTTATCTGCCACTAACAGTGTTGCTAATGACCAAGATACCTGTATAACCAATGCAGGTACAAACATAAAGAGCGCACCAATAGCAACACCACTGGAAACAAAGCTCAATGTTAAAAAGATTTCACCCATATTTTTCCGGTATTTAGGGTCAAATATTTCAGTTATAAGTATTTCCTCATCTCTTGACATCTTTGTTGGGATCCCCCAAAACAAACCAATAGCGGTTCCAACATTAAGATAAGGAATCCACCATGTTAACCCAAAAAGAAAAACATTTACTACAAGTGGACCAACATACTTGATCCCTTTTTTAATACTGTTTTGAACCAAAGAACCTACAGTTAATTCCATTGCTCTCTCTCCTTAATTTTTATTTGTTATAAAATAACAGGGATAAATTTAAAAGTAAAGTTTTTTTCAGAATAATCAAGTAAATAGTAGTATTTTTTGACTCATGAAAAGCAGCAAGTACATCTTTGAGAAAGAACAGCACAAAAAAATTGGTCACGAATATATTCGAAAATACCATCATATAACTACAATAATACTTAACCCTTACGATATATTCTAAACAATCCCGCCAACTTTCCCAATATAACCAATTCTTTAGGGACTATTGGCTCATATTTTTCATTTGCCGGTAAAAGCCGAATAGTACCATCTTTTTTACTAAAGGTCTTTAAAGTTGCTTCATCCCCGATCAGAGCGGCAATTATTTCACCATTAATAGCAGTCTCCTGTTTTCGGATAACTGCAATATCTCCATCAAAAATTCCCTCATCTATCATACTGTCTCCTCGCACACGAAGCCCAAAAAACTGCCCCGAACTAAAAGCAGGACCTGGTAGACTAAGATAATCTTCTATATTCTCTTCTGCCAAAAGCGGAGCACCCGCTGCTATTGTACCTAAAAGAGGTATACGTATTGTGTTATCATCATACTGAAGCTCGCATTCAGTGAGTAACTCGATAGCTCTGGATTTATTTTGTGTACAACGAAGATATCCTTTTTTCTCTATCGCTTTCAAATGATCATAGGCACCTTTAACAGAGATTTCAAAGCGATTGCCAATTTCCCTAATAGTCGGAGGAAAGCCAGAACCCGAAATAATTTCTTTAATAAAATCAAAGATTTCCCTTTGACGATCCGTAAGGTCTTTACTCATAAATCCTCCTTTTGCACTACATACGTATAGCAAACATGAGTATAGATGTCAAGCAAAAAGAGAATATAAGCGATGTGTAATTATGATGGCATAATTTTTTAGTTTTTTTTGCTATAAACGCTTGCTTCGCTAACTAAATTTAGCACATACACACGAAATCTTACTAGTGGCCATATTTGCTTTACAAATAGTTTTTGTTTATACAAAATGTCTTATATTTGCTCATTTATATATTTTAATTCCGGAGAAAAAATGGTTAAAAACATTTCTGAAGCATACACTCTTCTCCAGATAAAGCCCGGTGCAACAAATGACGAAATCGCAAAAGCATTTAAAAAAATGGCGATGCTCTATCATCCCGATAAGAATCGCGACAAGCCGGAGTGGGCCAATAGCAAAATGGCGGCTATTAACAGCGCTTACAATTTTATACTTGGATCACGTTTTGCAACTTCTGAAGAATCTGTAAAGAAAGAGCCCCCTCCTAAAACGAAACCCACAGATTATTTCGCACAAAAAATACTACGGGAACAGTTAATCAAATCCTTTGTAAAAGTAAGAGAGGATACCAAAGAGCACTTATACCGCTACTACCAATTTCAACTGTACAATATTGCACGTCGCGATAATGTTATGAACAGATCGACTTTTAAGGACATAGTTAACCGTATAAAAAAGTCTTATCATACTGTTCAATCTCTGAGCAACAATACCAAAGATGAGGAACTGATTTCGCATTTTAACGTATTCAACAGAATGATCTTTAACTTTTACAAGGCGTCGGAATGCCTTAACATTCTTGATTCTTATAAAAATGTACTCGAAGTTGAAGCATACAATCAGTATCATATAGGTGATAAATATCTGCATGCGGCCGAAATTGAAGTTTTTTATAACCGTCACAATAGGGGCAAATTCTTTCAAGGTGAATGTGTCGAGAATGCAATGAACGCTAAATTGATTTTTTTACAAACAATTAGAGCCTTTCCAAAATCGACATGGGCAGTCGAAACAGAAATCAAGCTGGAATTTACAGAATCGCTTTTAGCATACATAAATCTTTTTTTTAACGAATAGTCTATAATACAAAAATATTATTTGAAACCATAATCAACTACTCTCTGTAATTATAAAGATAAATAAAAAAGGAGCCAAGGCTCCTTTTTTATTTATCTTTTACAGCTTTAGCTGTTATTTACTCAACACACCACTCAACTCTATCTTTCTTATCAACATCTTCATTCCAGTACTCATCATCCCAGTCTATTTCCCATCTTTGCTGAATGTCCCAAAGATGGCTCCAGCATCGATAATATTCAAGAGTCTCGTTTGTGCTACCTGAATCCTGTTTTCCATAAGCACCGTAGTTCCTAGTCACTGTCTCTTTAGTAACAACACCAGAAGACTCTTCATAAACGATACGATAGTTTAAATTAGCAACATCTTCCGTACGGTTAAAACAGTTGTGTTCGGTTAAAACGTCTCCACTAAAAGTCTTGTTAAATATATACTTGATGCTGTTATCTGAAATAGTATCCCACTGCCCATCCGATCCGGGAGTATCGTACTCTGTCTCTTTAACAAAACGGTTCTGGTCATCCAACTCAATAAAAGAGTAAGCGCAAATGATATAATCTTCATCGGTAAAATCAGGATTAGCATCCGCGATCATAAGCTCGCCATACACTTTTCCATTGCCGGCTGCTGTTCCACCACCAAGCTCACCCGAAACATCTATTGTACCGGTCAGTTCTTTGTCAATAGTTCCGTTAATAATAACATCACCATCGTTATAGCTGTTAAACTCGAATACAATATTGATAGTATTATCATAGGTAGCAACAAGAATCTTGGCATTTCCACCCAATTTACCATTAAGGATTACCGATGCCTTTTTTAATTCAACATTCTTAATGATATCCTTAACCTTCTCTGTCATATTCTCGATAAATTCTTGTTCGTCTTCACCCATGTCAACTATATCTTCAATTGGATCGCCTTCATGGTCGAACTTTCCGCCAGCATAGATAAAATATCCACCATCAACAACGTTAGCTGTTACCTCAAAATCAAACTTGAAGCTTTTATAAGCAACAGCAGGCCTCTGATACCTTGTCATTGACGCTGTTAAATCACCATTATAAACAAATTCTTCGTATATTGTACGCGCTTCATCTTTATCAAAATAGTCAATTCGTTTAATTGCGCCGTTATCCTCATACTCAAACTCACGCCAAAAGCGCAACTTCTCTTTATCGGAAGCCTTGTATTTGGTTTCGCTAACCAGTTTACCCTGGTCATATGCATAGATATAATGAGCTCTCTCTTTCTTAGCCGCATTGTCCCAGTAATATGTGGAGCTTTTTAAAGTTCCATCCTCGTTGTAACTGTTCTTGGTCAGACCAAAGTTTGTGTCAGTTCCATAACCCAAATACTTGATCTTCTTATCGGGTTTTCCGTCACTATTGTTTTCATAGAGATAATAGTACTCTTTATTATCTTCCAGCTGGTACACCAAAGTATTTCCGGCTCCATCTGTAAAATCAACAGGTTTTCGACCATCGTATGTGTATACATAGGGTCCGTCACTGTACTCATTTGTCTCGACAAGCTGCATTTGATCATCAAATTTTTCAGTATACTCACCACCAAAACTGTAATCGTTTCCACTTATCGAAACATCGTAAGTTTTATCTATCTGATCATCACTGGTGAACCACTTATCATCTTCACCGGGATCATTATATACAACACACTCTTTAAGAGTATCCTGATCATAATTGTACAGTTTGTAATAATCAATTTTATCATCATATGTGAACCATTGATTATCAGATCCCTTTTCTGAGGCAAAAACTTCAAGTTTACGTTTGTTGTTACAGTCGTTGGAAGAATTCACATAAGATTTTACAGTATAGTCAGAATTATAAAAAATCTTTCTCTTTCCTCCAAAACGAGGAAGTGAAAAATCTACGGTAATTGAATCCCTCTTCCCTTTTTTATACGCGTACGCCCTGATATTGGTGAAAAAATCGATCGTAAGTTCAGTACCTTCTATAGCAGTATTGCTATCTTTCGGATCAGATCCGTCAAGAGTGTACTTAATTGTTGCACCCTTTGTATCCGAAGAAAGTACAACATCATAATTTGTGTTCCTGTAAAGGGTAAAATTAGGTGCGTCAACCTTATCTGTTAGCTCGTCATCAAAGCAACTATCACAACCGGCAAGCATGCCAAAGCCCAACAAGGCAATTAGAAAATATTTAACGATTCTGGTCATAACCCCTCCAAACCATTAGAAGTCACAAGAACTTCTGTTTTATTATTAAATCTGAATAATCGGCAAGAGAACTCAATGAAAACCTCAACTAATTACGGCACTAGCTTGGCACTTACGAGAAATTTCTATCAAAACGGAAATAAAAGCGCGTGACCGTTTTAAAATCGAAATTTATCAAAGTTCCTTTGCGGCAAAGAACATAGAAGATTGGAAAAAACTTATAAAACCTTTGATTCTTTAAACAGAAAATTTGCTAGTATAACATGATACCACTTCTTTGTAACACAGATAAACTTTTTAAACATGTTTTAATAATACAAGTTCTCGACCGTTTGTCAACTCAAAATAGATTAATATTCCATATTTAAGATAAAATATCAAGCCCGCCTGTGCGGATTATTGACCTCTATTGATGACAAATTTTTATGAATAAATCCAATGACAATTATAAAAAACCTGTCTATTTCATAAGAACAGGCATATGGAAACATAGAAATATTACCATTTCTGGAACGACTATACCGTTTAAAGCCAAATCATAGTATTATTTACTCACCTTATCAATGAATGAAATCTCAACACGACGATTACGCTGGCGCCCCTCTTCGGTACTATTTGTATCAATATTTTTTGAGGTACCATAGCCATTAGTCTTTATTCGTTCACGAGGTATACCATTACGTTCAAGATACTTCGCAACAGATTCGGCTCGCTCAAGAGACAACTTGATATTAAAATCTTCCGTTCCCACATTGTCGGTATGACCATCTATCACCACTATTTTATGTGGATTATCACGCATATATTTTACAAGCTGTTCAAGAAATTTATATGAAGAAGGACGGATATATGCGGAACCCGTATCAAATCTTAGATCATGTGCCACAAGTTTTCCAGTCTCAGGCATTTTTACCTCAGGTTCTTTGATTTCTGGCTCTTTAACAGGTTCGTATTTAATAGCATCTTTCCATAGCTTATCAGCTTTATAGATTGTAGTTCTGTCAGCATTATTGTGTGTTATGAAAAAATTAGACTCTTTTATATCATAATAGGGTGGAGCAACCTCGTTTCTGTAACTGTTTACATAAACAACATTACGATTTATTGCTATCGAAGGTGTTGAATCAAGATTCAACACACCCGAGTAAATATCAAAACCGCCTAATCCCGGTCTTCCGTTTGAAGACACAAAGACCAGATCGCTATCACCTGTAGCAAAGACAGACGCCTCATCTGAAATCGTATTTGCCCCCTCAACAGATTTTGGTTTACTCCATCCTGATCTGGTTTTTTTTGAATAGTAAACATCAAGACCAGAACTACCTTTTCTGTTGCTAACAAACAAAATTTCAGAAGATCCTTTAATAAAACAGGGGTACGAGTTAAGATCGCCTTCATTTAGCTCTTTACTTTCAGTCCAGTCTTTCCAACCTCTATCAAAACTACTTTCTTTTATTACAGCCTTGCTTCCTTTGCGAAAAGAGGCCAAAACTGATTTTCCGTTTGAACTTATCGAAATATTAATTATATCATCATAGTCGGTATTTTTTGGCAAAGTTAAGCGGCCAGCGGATTTTGCATCAAATAAAGATCTAAGCATAACTGTTTTTAAACGCCGATTGTAAGTTATTAGTGCCGCTTTTGATTTATCAACACCTAAAACTTCTTCCTCATCAGACACAATATCAAGTCCTAGAAGCTCTCCTTTTGTTTCTAGAGCTCTTTTGTACATTCGTCGCCGGTCATTTAATAGTTTTCTTTCCTCTTTACTATGCTTGTATTTATTGATGTATTTTCTTAATGCATTATCAGCTTTATCATATTGCGATGATGAAGCAAGAGCAATTATTCGACAATACTCTATCTCCTGATCACTGTTTTTCGCAAGGTGAATATCGGCTTCCTTTACTGCATCATCAAATTTTTCTATTGACATAAGAAAAAGAATAAGGTTTTTACTGTGTTCAGGAACGGAGGGCTCTTTTCTGATCTTTTTCCGTAATATTTCCGTATCAGCTTCGTAAGATTTTATATCATGACCAGGAACTTCATATATCCCCGCCTCTAGCGAAAAAAACATTAATAATAATAAAAGGCCTGTTATCCTTAAAAACATAATTCCATCCCCATCCAGAAGAAAACCGGAAGATCATATACCTCTCTGTGTGAACGGTTTTTATAATCAGCAATTTGATTTTCTCTATTTAAATAAATATTCCATATTTCTGCATAAAATCTCAAATCATCAGAAGCATAGTAGTTAACCTTAGCGTCAAGCCGATGATGCATGCTGTAACGGGCATCATTTTCCTTGCCATAGAGTGTTTGTGTTCCTAACCCCTCTATTTCACGTGAGCCGGTAACTTCAGTATAAGGCAAAGAGCTATAAGCGTTAAAAAGTAGAGCTGGCACCCAGCGACCAAAACGTGCATCAGCCATTAACCTTAGTATATGCGACTGATTATACTCCGAATTAATTTCTTTGGCGTTATCTCCGAATAACTCCACATAACGATTGTCATCTTCAAGATTTCTTGTGGAAGACTGAAAAGTATAAGCTACTGTCGCGTTATATCGACGCAAAAAACTTCTATTTGCTCCCAATTCCAGACCGTATGTATAGCCGTCATCTTCAAGCGCGAATTTATGCAATTGAGCCGCTTTTCGATAAGAGTCATCATTAACAGTAATTATGGAACCGCCAGGAAAAAGGTTCTGGTGGGTAGTAAAGAAAAATTCGGCTTGCAGCCTAGTTTTAAGCAAATCGTAACTGATTACACCTAAAGAGTATGTTTCGGTAATTGTGTTTTTTAATTGGGCGGGTGTAACCATCTCTGGATTCTCGGAATCGGCATCAACAGCACCCAAATAATAGATCATGTCTGGATGAGCGATGAATCGACCGGCTTTTAAATAAACAGAAGTAGTCCGATAAGCGTTAAAACCCAATTCCGCCTGATATCCAAAATCACTGTTATTCTGAACTTCAAATTTATCGTAGTTAACTCCGGCTAAAAACCAGACCCTATCAAACCTAGCCGAAAAATCTGCAAAAAAACGTAGACCATAACCATCTATAGCAAACTCAGTTGATTCTGTTTCAGCCTCTGAAGACAGGATATCAGGTGTAGCCAAGCCCTCCATCGAAATATTGCTGACTACTCCATTGGAATAAGAGGTATACTCGTATCCACCGGATACCGCAAAAGAGCCCATGCCCGCCGATAATGACTGATAAACTCGGTATTCAACCGGATCAAAAACAATCGATGCACCGTTTTCGACATCTATATCAAGCTCTCGGTTAATCTGATATCGGGAAAGGGAAGTTTCCAGATAAAAAATCCTGTTTATTCGATAATCCCATTGAAGTGCAAAAAGGCTGTATCCGCTTTCTGACAATGCGTCATCCCATTTAAATGTCTCACCAGCCCCATTCGCTATAAACCTGAAGCGATGTGAGTCATTCAACACATAAGTTGTTTTCAGGTAATAGTCCTGAAGAAAATAATTATTGTCCTCCACATCAAGAAGAATATCGCTAGTAGAACGTCTTCCAACCGCGACTACCGACCATCGAGGATCAATCACCCCCATGACAGCAACAGTTGGAAGAATGGGAAGAATCCCGTCTAGAATAACTTTGCCTTGTATCCCGGCTTGAGACGGTTCGGCAGTCCTTATATCAATAACATTACCGGAACTGTCTCCCATTCTTACCGGTGCATCTCCCTTATAGAGAACAACCTGGTCTATTGCCGGATCACTAATAGCCGATATAACCGGTGCGAATGATAATGCAAAGTGATATGGATTATTAATCGGAATACCATCAATATAGTATTTATTTAAAAGAGGGTTTGTGCTACGAATAATGGGAACCGAAGCTAATGAATATCCACCTCCAACACCGGGAATCGTTTGAAGCAGATGCATGCTATCACCTATGCCACGCATAGGATATCTTGTTATCTGTTCATTACTAATGCGGTAACGTGTATCAAAAAGTGGGGGGACTTCATTAAGTTCAACAGGATCGGCACTGTTTTGCTTTTTACTTATTTCAAAAACTGCACGAAAATTACTCTTAACTCGTATTCCAAAACGATGATGTCCCCAAGTAGCGTTGGACAAATGGAGATAATAATCTCCTGGCTCTACATTTTCAAAAACGAATGATCCGTCTGAAGCTGTTTCTGCTGTATAAAAATTATTATCTAGCCCAACAACCAAACCCGCAACAGGACGGCCGGCTGTATCTGTCACTTTACCCGAAACCGTACCTGCCATCAACGTGCCACATGCAAAAATAAAAAAAATAGCAATCAAATATCTCATTTTATTAATTCCTAAAAACAACTTTAAGTATAAAATCACACTCCTGGGGTTCTTCTTTATGCTCAACAGGCCTAAATTTTGAAGATCTTATAACCGATTCAAGGTATCCGTCCAAACCAGCACCCGCATATTTGACAATTGAATAATTGATAACTCGTCCATTTTTATCCACTGTTACGCGCACAAGGGACGCCCCGATCACCGGCGAATGCCTTTCGACTGGTTTAAAATCAATATTCGACAAGGTAACAACTGCAGGCTTATTAAGCTCTATATTTAAGGAGAAGTGCTCTTTCTTAAGTTTATGCGAATAGTACAGATTACTATATTCATAATTCAAAACTTCGGTATTGCCAGACACATTATCTCGTGTCTGATAAAAAGATGAGCCACATGAAAAAAACAGCATAAAAAGCATAAAATAAAAAATATTTTTCAGTGTCATCATCCGCGTCCTCTTTTTAACGGTTATATTTAAAATTATAGCGCTGATACATAACAGCAAGTCCGGCATAAAAACCCGTATGTCTAATACCGCACTCTACCCAACCATCATCGGCTTTTGCGTCATGAGAAATCTGATCAATTGACCCGCGCACTATTGCAAGCATTGTAACATTATACGGCTCATAATGAACACCAACCCCAAAAGTTGCTCCCGCGGCTATTGATTTGCTTCGTTCGAAATCTGATGTCATATCTGATTCAAGATCAGTAAAACGGTAGTTACCAAGATAAGCATTCACATACAAAGCGGGTTCAAAATCAAAACGGGGGAAAAAAGTGTAAAAGCCTGTAAGGCCAACAGTAAAACCATGCCCTTTAAGTTGCGTGTCCAGATAATCACTCGAATACGAAAAATAACGATATCCTATATAGGGATATGTGAAAGATGAATTCCCCAAATCAGAAAGTCTTAATCCTGCTCTAACATCAAGTGTATTAATTTTATAAGAAATAGTCTCATCTCGAAAATATTCAGAATATTCTATTTTCTGATTATCGACCGAAGTCGAATAGAATCTGGCATCTGCCATCAATAATCCATGGAAATATCCGGCTTCAAGGGAATAATCCATTAACGACGTGATATCGGACTCTGTAGAAGCGTCAACACTGCCTTTTGGTTCATAATCATAAAGAACCCGATTACCTGGAGAGAGCCCAATTGGAGAAAAACTGCCCAGCACGTAACCGCCACGCTGTATATCGCAAAAGGCAGAGAAAGAGCCTAACAGGATAATTAAACCCGATAAAATCACGAAACGAAGCAGATTTAAACACATATTCTGACTCCTATTTAACAGTTCTCTCATAAAAAGCGTAAAAACCATTTTGTCAATCAGATTATGATTTATATGGTTTGCGAGCGATAAACAATCAGCAGTATATTATTATAGACGTAAAAGCCTATATTATTTACCTTGACACCATAATCAGTTTTTCGAAAATGTTCACTGTTTTTTATCCTTGAAAATGAAGAAAATTAATGAATAAAAATATAATCTCAATAATAGTTGCTATGGCTATATTAATTCCGGCTCTTATAGCATCATATATAACATTTACAAACATTCGAGATGAAATAAGACTAAACTTGTTTGGTAAAATTTCTACTGCCGATGTCACGTCACACAGAATGAGGCCTGTTACCGCCGACAAAATAGTGTACGAGCTTACATACAACTTCACTATAGACGGCAATGAATTTTCCATGTCAAAAGACAGTGACGACCAAAACTGGGCTTCGTTGCCAAAGAAACAGTGGGAAAACGCAAAAGAGACTGGCAAGGTTGATATACTCTATTTGCCATCAATGCCGTCAATTAACCACCCCGTCTTCTCGGATAGTTCATTCTTCTATGAAACTGGCGTAACCCTGATTGTTTTACTTGTAATTGCAATAGGTTGCGGTTTTTCTATAAATCACCAGTTAAAAATTATTAACGCGAATCATCAGAAGAATAAAGGCCAGCAATCCCTTTAATATTTCTTACAGGAACAACCTTTTGACACATGTCGACCATAGCGTTAACGAGATGAACCTCCGAAAAACGACTTATATCTGTTATATTAAGCAGCTCCTCTTTCACAGCACCTTCTTCAATAAGCCTTGAAATTGTGGTCCCCCGCAGCATGCACGTTTTTGGAGTAAAATAAGCACCTGTTTCATTTTCAACAAAAACAAGATTGGATGATGAAGCGTCACTTATAATACCGTTAACTGTAATTATTATATCATCACAGTCTTTTCTCATTTGCATTAATTCATTTATTATACTGCGATCACAATATTTATAACGATAAGAGATGTTCGGACACTCAACAACCCTTAGCGACTTTACAGGTTTTATATGATATGGCTCAAAATTCACCGAAATTACTTCCACATCGTAAACAACACGGACTTTATACATTCCGCTTGTTTTTTGATCGACATTAATATGTTCACTCAAGTCTATTGGATTACAAGCTTTAAAGAGCTCACGCCTGGCTGAATTACAGCGCCTATTGTGATAATCCATATTATAAAGGATTCCGTTATCTAACCTAATTGCTTCGGAAAGAAGACATTGCATTTCTTAACTCCGTTTCTTAATTACTTGGAACATCGATAAATTTCGATATTCCAGAGAGTAATATTATTTTAGTGATAAGGTCAATTTTCGCAAGTTCCTTGTTTTTAAACATAAATCTTGTTAATCAACTCTTTATATTCGGAATCGGCATCACTATATATCGTTACTCCACCGCCACTTTTATATATATAACCCCTATCAGTTTTTTCAATATATCTAATCAAAACAGCCGAATCAAAAAAACTGCCATCGTAAAACCCTGCTATGCCCGTATAAAAACCGCGCTCATGGTCTTCCACTTCTTGAATTATCTGTACCGTTTTTTTCTTGGGGGCACCTGTAACGGAACCTGCCGGCAGTAGTTGTTGCAAAATAGATCCTAGACGGCCATGCCAGTCTCCCCCTATGACTCCGCTGATACACGAGCTTGTCTGATAAAGAGCTCCATTTCTTGACATTATTTTTTGTATATAACGGTATTGGTCTACCTGAACATCATCCGCCACTCTAGAAAGATCATTTCTTAGAAGATCGACAATTGTAATATGCTCCGCCTCTTCCTTTTGATCATTAATCAGAATTGATTCCGCATCTTTTATTGACGCGTCTATCGTACCTTTCATGGGATATGTAATAATCCTGCCATCCCTAATTTTAATAAAGCATTCGGGAGAAAAACAGACAAACCTTTCCGGAAACAATATCCGATATGAAGCCTGTGAGTTATTATATATATCATATAAATCACCACTTAGAGTTATGTCAGAGGTAAAAGTCAGATTCACCAGATAGGTACAGCCATCATATTGATATTGCTGAACCTTATCAAATGCACTTTGATATCTATTATAAAGTGGAGGTTTGAAGTTTGTAATAATTGCATTATTATCATAACTGCTAATTTTGTTACCACAAAAGCTAAAAACTATCGGACACGCCTCTTTATTATCAAGTGGAAACAGATATCCATAATCGGCAAATGCCGAAATTAGACAGAAGAAGGGGATACGCGATACGGCCAGATTATTTATTGCATCAAACAGCGCCGGGCATCTATAATAAGAATCTTTTTCAGTAATCATATTCCAGAAGATAAGACTCAGCTTATTTGGACAGGAGCATACGACGAAATATGCATATCCACTATACCCTCTATATGTTTTGGAGGTATTGCAAGAAGCGTCTCGACAACATCCGGATGAAGTTGACGGCCCGATACTTCACGTATAATATTATAGGCGTACTCGGCACTTCTCTGAGGATGGTAGGCGCGCGCTGAAGTCACTGCGTCGTATGTATCGGCAACAGCTATCACATGTGACAAAAAGGGGATTTCATCTTTTGCAAGCTTCATTGGATATCCGTTACCATCATACCGTTCATGATGGCAGGCAGCAATAAAGGCAATTTCCCGTAATGCTGCCGAATATCCGATAATCTCGAAGGTTTTGGTTGTATGAGCACGAACTATCGCCCACTCCTCTTCTGTTAACGAATCCTGTTTGTTAAGAATCTCTATTGGTATGGTTACCTTGCCCGCGTCATGCAAAAGTCCCGCGATTTCGACCTTGAGAAGATCTTCATGAGGCATCCCCATTTTTTCACACAATATCTTGGCTAAAACCGAAACCCGGGTAGAATGACCACGCGTATATTCGTTTTTTGAATCTATAACATCGGCAAATAGTTTCAAAATATAATAGAGACTCTCTATATTTGAAGATTGCCAGAAGTTTTTATCGCTATCATGAAAAGGCACATCAACATATTTTTTCTTTAAGGCTGCAAAGTCCTGGTGCGGTTTTTCTGATATCGATACATGCGAATCATGAATAAGCTCAAGAACGATGTCTACCAATTTAGGATTAAAATGAGTTCCGCGCTGTTCGGTAATAATACGTACAGCCTCCTCTTTTTGACGGGGATCCCTGTCGGCACGAGGCGTCTGTATCGAATCAAACATATCGAGTATACTTAAAATCTGGACAGGTAAAGGAATTTCAGCCTCTTTTAACCCGTCAGGGTAGCCACTTCCATCCCACCATTCATGATGCCACCTGACCCAAGAGGCCAGAGAAGTCATTCCAGGAAGTGAAGCAATTATTCGACTTCCAGTGACAGTGTGGTTTTTAACCTGGCTGTACTCGTCATCGGTTAATCGTTCTCTTTTGTGCAGCAGGTCAGCAGAAACCGTAATTTTACCAATATCATGCAAAAGAGCCGCGAAATAGAGCTTTTGTATTGTATCCGCGTCCAGACCCATCTTTTCAGCCACAAAGACAGCTCCTTCCGCGACACGCACCGCATGCTGATGAGTCTCGTAGTCTTCAAGGTCAAACTCTATAATGGTGCCCATTGATTCGAGAATCTCATTCAAAAGCAGAGAATTATCATAGCTCTTTTTAAACATATAGGCACCCTAATTGTTTATGACCCTTATTTTCAAGAATTCAAATATATACCCGTAGTTAACTTTGTCAAGAAAAGCCTGTATAACGTGACAAAAAGCTTTTATAGACAAATAATTATTCGCCGCTGATTTGTGCTATCAGTCCATTAACTTTTGCAAGCTCCTTTTCAAGAGTCTCTTTATAGACGAAAAGCTCGGCAAGCTGCTCTTCAGGGCTTATAACCGATTCAGAGCAACATTTTTTTTGATCATCTCCACCGCAGCACTCATGATCTGCACTGCTGTTTTCTCCACAACACGACATATTAACCTCCCAGGTTATTTATGTTTTTCTAATACTTTAAAAATTTGATATTATACTGAATTATAAATTTTTTACCATACTTACTAGTAATATCACAAAATCAATAATATTAAATTACTATTTTTCAATAAAAATTTATGATAAATGATCGTGTGTGGTTATAAAAACAAGATCTGTTTACTAAAACCAAACAATAAATGGATCTTCTTGTCATTAATTCCAAAATTAATAAAAAGCTCAAAGCGTAAAATATTATTTAGTAGACAACACTATAGTCACTATGGTATATTCAGCATGATTATTTAAACTTAAACTTTTTCATGACCTATATCGTCAAAAATGTTGTTACAGGTTTTTTCTATTACCTGTTTTTTATCAGAGACATTCAACCTATCTTGTTAAGCTTTATTTCCAATCGAATTCCATTTGCTTATGCTGACTTTATATCCCTGCTTTTCATTTTTATGGAGGCAATATGCGTGAAAGTCATTTTATAGAAGAGCTGATCGACATCTTGAAAAAAGAGGATACTGTCTTTATTCAGCCTCACAATTACCCTGATCATGACGGTGTCGCCAGCGCCTTTGGCCTGCAAAGCCTTTTCAAATTTTTTGATATAAAATCACATCTTGTATACGAAGGGGAAATTCAAAGAGATTCGTTGAAGCAGATGATAGACAGCCTTGATATAGAGATACACCATATCAGCGAATATAACATGAACGAGCAACACAAGATTGTCGTTGTGGACGGATGCAAAGGAAATAAAAATGTCACCGACCTGATCGGCGATGAAATTGCTGTGATTGACCACCATCTTGTAAAATCTCCCGAAGATGTACCCTTAAGTGATATCAGACCCGATTATGGTGCCTGCGCTTCGATAATAAGCTCATACTATGATCTTCTTAATATCGACATTCCACAAAAAAGTGCCACCGCCCTTATTATAGGCATAGTAATGGACACCGCTCTTCTTACCCGAGGTACATCAGAACAGGACGTAAGCTCATATTCCAATCTTTACAGTAAGGCAGATATGAGGCTTGTGAATTCAATTCTTAGAAACTTTATACAAATCAAGGATCTTCATTTTTACAAAGAAGCCATAAACAATGTTCAAATCAAAAAGGAGGTTGCCTTTTGTCACTTTCCAAACGGCTGTAATCAGAATCTTTTGGGGATATTAGGTGACTTTTTTTTGGCATTACAGGAGATCGATTTTGTAATATTGAGTGCAAACAACGGTGGATTGATAAATTTCTCGCTCAGAAACGAGCGTGATGACTGGAACGCCGCCGCGATAATTCAAGAAGTTCTAAAAGGAATAGGCTTTGGAGGAGGTCACGCAGATATGGCAGGCGGGATTATTCCCGACAGCCGCAATTTTAGCGAGGAAAAAATAAAAAATTTATTTTACTCTTCGCTATTCGGTTTAAATACGGATAACAGGTAAAACTCATGGTTAATATACTTGCGGTAATTGCGTTTTTTTGCATTGTCATACTGATTATTCAGTTAGTTTATGCCCTTGTTAAAATTAAAGGATTTCAGAAAGTTCTTTTTTCAGGTATAGCCACTTGCCTGATCTGGTGGCTTACATGCTGCTTGATTGGTTACGGCACAAACGAATTAACCACAGTATGGTTCTGTTTTAAAGCTTCAGTACCATCATTTACTTTTCTTCACTGTTTTATGCTGCATTTAGTTCTCATTTTTACAAATAGCAGATACAACCGAATGATTTTGGCCGTTATTTATCTTCCCTCAATAATCTTTACCTATTTAGGTATAACTTCTGAATTTGTTTACGGTGCGTTTGCCAAAATAGGCAATTTCTGGACCGGTAGTCCAAGCGGAAGCATTCTGACCCTTCTTTTTTCTGTGCAATATCTTTCATATTATATAATTTCCATAGCACTTCTTATAATGTTCGCAAGGAGAACTCAAAGTCACCGATTATCAAAAATTTCGATTATTCTTGCTGCTTCACTTTTTACAACTATTCTTCTTTTTAATATTGAACCGTTTTTGTTACCTCTTATCAGCAATTACAAAAGTCTGATGATCTCTCCAAACGCAGCAATAATCTGGGTTACAGGCGTCTGGTATGCCATTATTCACTATAAACTGTTCAGCTACTCGGCCAACTCGTTGCTAGAAACAATTCTTCAGAACGTCGAGTTTGCCCTGTTTGTGAGCAACAGTGATGGACAGATTATCAGAAAAAACAGTACGGCAGAAACACTGACCAAATACAATAATAAACCGATCATAAATCTGAAGGAACTTATACCTGTGGATGAATTTGGCGGTAACAACAAAAAAAGGCGCTGCAAATACCTTTTAAGACAAAACGGAAAACCTGTTCTGGTTAAGTTATCCGAAAACCCTGTTCGCGACAACTATGGAGACCTTACAATGACCGCTGCTACCGGATTGATCGAGGGCCTTACCCTTTTTCATGAAGTTTACAACCTGACCAAAAGAGAGATGGAGGTCGCCGCGTGCCTTCTGAACGGTATGACCGCGCCCCAAATTTCAAAAAAATATGGAACCGCAATTAATACAATTAAAAGTCAGATGAGCTCTCTATACTCAAAAACCGGAGTAAACTCGAAAATTGAACTGATAAGAAAAATGGAAGACTCTTCGGTTATTCAAAAACCCAGTTGAAAACCGGCACTTACCCTCGGGTTGCCTTCGAAATCGGAATCCAGAGAGCTAAAAAACGTAGTGGTACTTTCACTATATATCTCGCGATTATAAAATTCATAAGAACTTTTTGCAAATGCAAGATGCAATAATTCTACTATTTTTAGACCGCCCATAGCCAGCAAAGCCCTCTTTTGATTATCCTTTGAATCATCTGTAAAAGCAAAATATAGCGCCGCCGACTGCGCAGTGTAATAGCTCCATCCTGCGATCCGGTCGCCACGATAAAAATGGCCGCCCCCGGGAATAATAAGCGAATGAACATAAGGAGCCAGCGGATTCGAAAAACCTGGCGGAAGCACCGATTCACGCTGATACTGGATTGCCAGATGATCAAGATACGAGACTGTAAAAGTTATTGGAATCATCGCCCATAAAAACTTCTGTCGTTTATAAACCTTATCCGATTTATCCGAGTCTTGTATCCATGGAAAAAAATTACCGCTAAATTTTGTTGCCACCGGAGCATATAAAAGTGCTGTAAGGTACAAACCTGATGTGTAAACCATATTCAAAGATGAGGGTTTTGGATTTTCAAAACCCATATAACCTGTATTTAGATACGATCCGTAACCTGGCAAGAGAATGTTTCCAAGGGGATTAACTACGACGAGTGACTCCATATACTGTTTAACAGGTTCACTTCTTCTAGAGTAATTATAAGCAGCCCCGTAACGCCTGTCGATATTGTCAGCTATTATACCGTTGTTCCACTTTTCAAGATCGCCAACATCGGCAAAATGGGGCAATTCGCCTGTAGATGAAAGAGTATTTTTTGATTTAACATAAGACTCATATCGTCCGGCCGTGACGACTGTAAAGTATTCACCCGATACCGTTTTGTAGGTCTGCCCTTCCTGAATTCCACTATATGTTCCCGCGCTTATTAAAAATAATCCGCTACCCTTTTGAACAGAGGTATAGTAAACCGGAAATTTAGAATAGTACGAAAGCAACTCTCTTAAAAGAAGATACGGAACATTTTGAAGTATGCGACTTTCGACACGAATCTTCAGATTATGTTTTTTTAAGGCATTATCATGGGCTTCTATGGCAATTTCGCCATGAGAAAGGGCTCCGGTCTGATAAATTGAAAATAGTATAGAGAACTGCGCGCCGGCCTGACGCGAGATATCGAAATACCTACCAGGAATAGTATCACTTAACTCGATGGAAGAAGCCGCCTTGATAAGCTCGTTTGTTTCGACGATCTGCATACAGCCAAGATCTTCAATAGCCATACGAACTATTTTTTCTGTCTCAAGAACGAGGGCATTAACCGATTCAGACCCCGACTGTACAGAATAGAGCGCTGCTCGCGGAACAGCAAAAATTACATCGGTAAATAAGAAAAGAAAAATTGAAATTATAATCGCGATTTTCCTCATAAGCTCTTCTCCACTAAAAACCCCGCAATCAGCTTTCCGTTAGGATCCTCCGCGACAAGGGGAACAATGGAAAAATCACTTTGAACTGTTTTTCCATTTTTAATGTTAAACCCCAATGAATTGCAGTGATATATCTCAAAAGCACGCACTAGAAGAGCAGCTCCGGCTGCGATGTATCCATATTTTTTTTCTGATGCAGATTCGGAATAGGAAGAACCGTTATAAGTTTCCTTATCCAAAAGATAATAGAGAGAGGTAAAAAGAAGCATATTGTCCAGATGAAAATAGAGATAACCCCAAGAGCGATATCCTTTATAAAAATGACCTCCGCCGCTTCCCAATATGGAAAAATAGAGAGCAGTATATTCACTACCCATATAGGGATCAACAGGATTGTACGCCGCGGCGCTGTTTGCCGCCCGGGACCCGGCTGCATCAGCGTACATTGAAGCGCCGGCTGCAGCAAAATAATAGATTCCAAAGTAAAAGGAGCTCTTTTGAAAATGGCTAATATCCTTTTTTTCATCGCGTAAAACCGAAGGTCTGTTTATCAAACCTTGAGCGCCTATATAGATATAGGGCGCGTTATTAACTGCCCAAAGACCCAACCCCGTAAAATCGGAGGAAGCGTAGTAGGCGGCAGGAGAGGCAACTGGCGAAAGAACAGAAATAACTGGTGTCGCAAGAGCAGTAATAAGAGTCTCTTCTAAAGATGGGGGCCGGAATACTATTTCGGTTTTTCTTCCATAGTAGAACTCTCGTAAAAATTCGGAGTCTCCGTCAAATGATCTTAGAATAAAGTAGTTTCCGTCTTCGGTAAAATTATTTAACGCAAGTTTGCCCCGATTTACGTTTAATCGCCCGGCTTTTTCGTAAAGAATAATATTCCCAGTATTATCTAAAACACGAAAAAGATTATAACTGTTTTTCTTTACTTTAAAATCATTATAGTTCAAAGCTCCGTTTCTTATCTGAACACGAACCGGATATTTATACTCACTGTAAAGAGCAGCCATAAATCGCCCTGTATGCTCTTCCATGCAGTAGCTTAATTCACGTGAAGAATAAGAAACATTTTTTAACGGAACAACAACCCGGTAACGCGCGAAGATATTACCGTTAAACGGAACATCGTAAGAAACAGCATATAAATTGATGAGTATTGAATTACCTCTGTCGCTTATAGATCCTCTTACAACAACATCAATGCCTGCCGTTTTCATAAACCGCATAAGAGCCGACTCTTCCAGCAGATTGCTATCCTTAAGTTGCTGCATTAAAGAATCGGACTTTACTATATCAAAATCTCCACCAATTCGTACAATATTATTAAAATGTGTCTCAAAAAATTCTGCCATTATTAAAGAGCGTTGAGTATCAGTCGCAAGACCGGTGGAAACAATCATCGGAGCTGCAGCAAGCCGTATATTAAAACCAGCAATAATAGCGGAGATCATTAACAGCATCAGAATTTGTTCTGTTTTTTTTGGTAAAATCACAGTATCTCACATCCGTTTAACATATTTGCAACGCATAAAAAGCTCTTCTTAACCACATACCATTACTGCAACACAAGAGACAATTCTTTTTTACGGGATAAAGCTGTCACATATTTTGTTGTCATAGCTGTTGTTATTCATTATACTTTACAATTAAGGGATTTTACGGAACAAAACCGGATTTAACACACAACAGGATTGGACTATGGCGAATGATGTAACTGTTCTTATAGTTGAAGATGACGAGTTAACATCTGCTGATCTGCAGACAAAACTCAACAAACTGGGATACATGAACGTAATCCGGGCTGCCGATTCGGTTTCGGCCATATCTACCATTCGGCAATACCATCCGGATCTTGTAATAATGGATGTTCAGCTTAAAGGTAACACGGACGGAATCGAAACCGCTTCGTATATTTTTGAAGAATTCAATATCCCTGTTCTCTTTCTTACCGCCTGCAGCGATACGGAAATACAAAAAAAAGCGCGTATCAGCCGCCCGTACGCCTACATGGTAAAGCCTCTTGACATACGGATTCTTGCGTCATCCATCGAATCGGCTCTTTACCGTCACAGCATAGAACAGGAAAACCAGGCACTACAGAACCTAAGACGTGCCGCAGAACAGGCTAACCACTCAAAATCGCTCTTTCTTGCCAATATGAGCCACGAACTGCGAACCCCTCTTAACTCGATACTCGGATTTTCAAAACTTATGAAAATGGGGTATGACCCCGACGAGTATCACGATCATCTTGACAGAATCATTTCAAGCGGTGACCATCTGCTAAATCTTATCAACGAAATTCTTGATTATATGAAAATTCACGCGGGAAAGGCAAAACTTAATCTTCAGTGCATAAACCCCGAACCGGTTATTAACGAGTGCCTTAAATCTGTCAGTTATTGTGCTAATGAAAAAAATATAGAGATCAAATGCAATATAGCCGACTTTCCGATAACCGTTTTTGCCGACAAACGAAGATTAAAGCAGATAGTACTTAATTTGCTAACCAATGCCGCGAAGTTTACCCCATCGGGCGGAGAGATAAATATCAGGCTCTATGAAAAAGAGAGCCAATGTTGTATAGAAGTTCAAGATAACGGGCCCGGCATTGCTGCTGAAGATCAATCGCTTATATTTGAACAGTTCGAACAGATTTCCAAAGATTCATCCTGCGAAGATACGGGAAGCGGTTTAGGTCTTGCCATAACACGGATACTGGTCGAATTACACGGTGGAATCATAGAGATTGAGAGCAGCCCAGGCAAGGGTTCTCTTTTCAGGGTGATTCTTGCAGCGCTACACCAGATTCAGCCAGTTGCAGAACAGGTTACGTCTCAGGACGACTGCATGTTTGTACCGTTAAAAGGTACTTTGCTTGTTGTAGAGGACAACAGTGGCAACAGGGAATTCTTGACAAAATACTTCGAAAAATCGGGCAAAATGTAATTGCAGTAAAAGACGGCTATGAATGTCTTGAGCTTTTTGAAGACGGAAACACAAAAAACATTGTACTGATTTTAATGGATCTGAGAATGAGGGGGTTGAGCGGAATTGACACCGTACAAGAGCTTAGTCTTCGCAATATTGACATTCCAGTCATCGCTGTAAGCGCGTTTCTGGATGAGGAGCTTGAAAAAAGTAGCGCAAAAAGCAGATTCACTGAATCGGTACAAAAACCTATCAATATTACCGAGCTTAACAGCAAGATTAAGGCGATTTTTGATTAATCTTTGCTTAATATCTTATCCGGACATTCAGAATTTTTCACACCTTTGCCTGGTTAATAAAACATCGGCAGCCTCTAAAAAATTAACATTACCAACCGAAACTTACATAAAATTTCTTTAAAACAGTTTTTTTGAGCGGCGCCATTTTAAAAAAAACTGTAATTTTTCGAATTTCTCTATTGTTAATTTCTCACAACTGCACTGCAAGCAGTTGCACAATTCGTGTTTTTCCTGAAAAAAAACTTTGCCAACTTTTTTCTGTAACTCACTGTCTTTTTTTTCACCTGAATTAACCATACCGTTTTAAGATATGAACCTGCTTGATAGTGAAAATCCATGAGCCGCCATATCATGGAAGGCAAATATTTATCAAAAAAGAGTTGAATTAATTAAGTATTTTTGTATCTCATAAACATTGTGAGTTTTTAAGCCCTATTTGCGGTTAACATTAATTCGTTTAGAATAGTTCCTAAACGAATTCAATAGGAATTTTGCTAAACTCTTTAATGCAGTTTATAAAACCATTTTCCGCAAAACAAAATAACTTTTAAGTAACACTATTTTTGACAAACAAGGAGAATTAAAAATGAAAAAACTATTATCACTACTTTTGGCTATGTCGCTTCTTTTGACCTTTGCTGCCTGCGACGACGAAGAAGAGGCTCCGGACAGAGGTACAGATCCTTTTAACTATTTTATTGATTACCAGTCAGAATCCGGTTGGAAATATTTCTCTTCAACGGTGAAAAATTACTCATCTGATTACAAATACCTGAAAGTCACAACTTTTGATAATCCTGCGAATTCTAATGGCACTTATCGGGACGTTTCCAAAATTACTGTAAAACAGGATGGTTCTGACGATAAGATCTTTACTTATAATAGTGATGGACTGCTGACAGAGTACAAGATTGACAGAAATACTACAAAATTCACATTCAGTGATGATTCCAGTTTTGAGTTTACCGGTGGAACCGGCAGTTATAACGACGACAACATGCTGGCTGCCCTTAACCATACTTCAGGAGACGTTGAAGAAAAAAATGCGTACACCTACGATAGCAATAACAGATTAACAAAACAAACCGTTTCTACTACAGATGCCGGTTATACAGATGAAGATATCTACTCTATAAGCTATGAAGATGATTATGTAAAGGAGTTCACCTGGAATCGAAATGATAATGATCTGGAAAAGAGAACATTCTCTTTCGATAGAGAAACCAAAGAACCTGTGTCTTGTTCAATAAAAACTTATACAGACGCGGGAAGAGAAGATTCCAGTGCAAAAATTGAGTACGAATATGGTGACGACGGTTATGTCTCAAAAGCATCTCTGACAGGAACAGACTTGAGCGGAACTGACCTTGATCAGACTGAAGAGTACACATGGAGCGAAAACGGTTTTCTTGACAAAGTCGTTTACAAAGACAAGAAAGCCGGCACAACCATTACTTATGATTATGAATACAGCAAAGGTGTTCTTCTAAGCATCAAAAAAGATGGAAGCGACTATAAGACTTATGAGATTACTGAAAGATAATTTTTTGAATTTTTATCAAATTTTGTAAAACATGAGGCGCCGCTTGCAGCGGCGCTTTTTTAATGGCAATATTATTAACTACGGCAAAACAGTCCTTTTGCACATCGTCTTAAAACTGCTTAAAACCCTCATCCGAAAGAATCTCTTCTATATCTTTATTATCTTTACCGCCGCCATCTTTATCCTTTTTAACAGCCTCTGTTTGCTGAACCTTTTTTTCGCTTAACCGGTTTACGGAAAGCTTAATGTTATTACCGGAACCGCTTAAGCCGTTATTTCGGCCGTTATCATTAATTTTGAATTTCTGCATCATTGAGAGAAGCTCCTGTGCCTGGCTTGACATCTCTTCTGATGCCGAGGCAGTCTCTTCAACAAGACCGGCATTTTGCTGTGTCATATTATCCAGCTCGGTAACGGCCATATTAATCTGCCCGATCCCCTGTTTCTGCTCATCAGAAGCCGCAGCAATTTCGGATACGGTCTTTGTTACCGACTCTATTGAATTTATTATCTGTTTAATAAGATCACCACTCTGGTTCGCAAGAGACGTTCCGGTCTCGACCTTGTTTACTGTCTCTTTAATCAGGGTACTTATCTCTTTTGCCGCATTACCAGATCGCTGAGCCAGGTTACGAACCTCACCCGCGACAACAGCAAAACCACGCCCCTGCTCACCGGCACGCGCGGCCTCGACTGCGGCATTAAGAGCCAAAAGATTTGTCTGAAACGCGATCTCGTCAATTACTGTGATAATCTCTTCAATTTTTTTACTGGACGCGTTAACCTCGTTAATTGCTTCAACCGCTTTGGCAATCACTTCGCCGCCTTTCCCAGCAGTTACCGAAGTCTCTTGTGTTAACTTGTTCGCGCTTCTAGAGCTATCGGCGTTTTGATTAATGGTTGCAGTTGCCTGTTCAATTGTCGATGCTATCTCTTCGAGCGATGATGCCTGTTCGGAAGTACGCTGTGACAGGTTTTCATTACCGGCCGATATTTCTTGTACGGCCTGTACAAGATTTTGCGCTGCATAAATAATATTGCCTATAGTTTTATCCAGATCTTGCGACATATCATCCATTGCGCGAGCAAGGTCGCCTATCTCGTCACCGCGTCTCAAGTACTCTTTATTCATCTGTTGCGTAAAATTTCCCTTAGATACTATTTCCGCAAAGTTAATGCCATATTTTAAAGGTGTGGATATTGATCGTGAAAACAAAATTGTAATTATTACAGCAATAGCTACCACAACGAGCGAAATTATTGAAATAACAATAATCAAATTATTTACAGGTTCAAGAATCTCTGCTTCGGTTACCTCGGCGATAATTGCCCAATCAAAATCGGTCTTAAAGACTTCCGAAATTCCAACAGAAGAGAAGACAGTATAGGCGTTCACATTGTGATAGTTTTTAACAATTTCCATTCCCTCCTGTTTATTCAGAGCCTTTTCGGCAGCTGCTGTTTTAACCTCCCGTTTCAGCATTGTATCTTCCGGATCCAGTTTTGAATCACTACGCATCAGATGATCCTGCCCCACGCAGTAAACCTCACCGGTTTTGCCCATCCCATGGGCGTCTCCAACCAGTTCGTTTATCTCTTCATTATTAACCTGCAGAACAATTACTCCGACCCTATTGCCATCTACAATTATTGGCGCGCCACTAAACATAGCGGGTTCTCCACCACGAGGAGCGCAAGGAGACAGGTCCACAACTACCGGCTCATCGCTATTACGAGCCAGATCCCAGACCCTTGACAATTGCGACTCCCTGTATTCACCATATTTTAAATTTGTACCAAGATCACTGTTTTTTTCATGGCTGTACATTACGTGACCATGTGGATAACATACGATATAAACATCGTAGTATCCAAATATATCTACATATTTTGCCAACTGGGTATCAACTTCACTATAAATATCATTATACGAACGGGTTAACCCAGCCCCTGTTCCCGACATATCAAAATTCTGATCTGCCTGAATATTCATCTCGTTGTGATAGCGCACAAGCGCAAAAATTGACTCGGCAACATCACGACTTTGTGAGATAACCAGTGTCTGGTTTTTCATCTCGGCAAAATATTTCATTAATTCGTTATGTTTTTCCGCGTGAATTGCATCCAATTTGTTAAAAGCTTCGTTGGATAGAGCTTTTGATGATTGCACAACAGCAGCCACGGTTATAACCAGAGCCGTTGTTATTATTATCGCACCAGTAATTGTTATCAGTTTGGTTCCAAGCTTCATTTTTTTAAACATAACAGTCTC
>Ga0116151_10001049_pt1 | contig 25681 bp, 25 predicted proteins | sample AD_UKC117_MetaG_FD_89893 | JGI IMG/M metagenome (GOLD analysis project Ga0116151, IMG submission 89893) | Active sludge microbial communities of municipal wastewater-treating anaerobic digesters from Hong Kong - AD_UKC117_MetaG | ecosystem: Engineered > Bioreactor > Anaerobic > Digestate... | reverse complement strand
GCGATGGCAGCTACCAAGACAAGAGCAACCCAGCGGTCCGTCGGCGTGGTGCCGGCCGGCACGCCGGCGTACTGGCACGACGCCTGCGAGCACCTGGCCAAGCGCGACCGCGTGCTCAAGCGGCTGATCCCGCGCTTCGGCGATGCCTGCCTGGAATCGCGCGGCGATGCCTTCGTCACGCTGGCGCGCTCCATCGTAGGGCAGCAGATCTCGGTCAAGGCGGCGCAGTCGGTCTGGAACAAGTTCGAGGCGCTGAGCCGGCGGCTCACGCCGGCGGCGGTGCTCAAGCTCAAGGTGGACGACATGCGTGCCGCCGGGCTGTCGGCGCGCAAGGTGGAATATCTGGTCGACCTGGCGCTGCACTTCGACGGCCGGCTGCTGCACGTGGACGCCTGGCCGGGCATGGAGGACGAGGCCATCATCAGCGAACTGGTGGCCGTGCGCGGCATCGGCCGCTGGACGGCCGAGATGTTCCTGATGTTCCACCTGATGCGCCCGGACGTGCTGCCGCTGGACGACGTCGGGCTGCTCAACGGCATCAGCCTGAACTATTTTTCCGGCGAACCGGTGAGCCGCAGCGAGGCGCGCGAGGTGGCCGAAGCCTGGCAACCCTGGCGCAGCGTTGCCACCTGGTACATGTGGCGCTCGCTGGAAGCCACGCCGGTGGCTTACTGAGACCCCGGAAGGGGCCTGCCCAACGGCCGGTTTCCACGCCGCGCCGCCGGGCACATCCGGTAACATCACGTCTCTCAGAGGTTTGAGGAGTGCCGCTTGGCCAAACGAACGTTTCTGGATTTCGAGGGCCCGATCGCGGAACTCGAGAACAAGATCGAGGAACTGCGCTACGTGCAGTCCGAAAGCGCGGTCGACATCACGGAAGAGATCGACCAGCTCGACAAGAAGAGCCTTCAGCTCACCAAGGACATCTATTCCTCGCTCACGCCCTGGCAGATCACCAAGATCGCCCGGCATCCGGAGCGCCCCTACACGCTGGACTACGTGCAGGGCATCTTCACCGACTTCGTGGAGCTGCACGGCGACCGCCACTTCGCCGACGACCAGAGCATCGTCGGCGGGCTGGCGCGCTTCAACGGCAACGCCTGCATGGTGATCGGCCACCAGAAGGGGCGCGACACCAAGGAGCGCGGCCTGCGCAACTTCGGCATGACGCGGCCCGAGGGCTACCGCAAGGCGCTGCGCCTGATGAAGACGGCCGAGAAGTTCAAGCTGCCGGTGTTCACCTTCGTCGACACGCCCGGCGCCTACCCCGGCATCGATGCCGAGGAGCGTGGTCAAAGCGAGGCCATCGGCCGCAACATCTACGAGATGGCGCAGCTGGAGGTGCCGATCATCACCACCATCATCGGCGAGGGCGGCTCCGGCGGCGCGCTGGCCATCTCGGTGGCCGACCAGGTGCTGATGCTGCAATACTCGATCTACTCGGTCATCAGCCCGGAAGGCTGTGCCTCCATCCTCTGGAAGACCAGCGACAAGGCGCAGGAAGCCGCCGAGGCGCTGGGCATCACCGCGCACCGCCTGAAGGCGCTGGGCCTGGTCGACAAGATCGTCAACGAGCCGGTCGGCGGCGCGCACCGCGACGCGCGCCAGATGGCGGCCTTCCTGAAGCGCGCGCTGGGCGATGCCTGGCGGCAGGTGGCCGACCTCAAGACCAAGGAGCTGCTGGAGCGGCGCTACGAGCGGCTGATGAGCTACGGCCGCTTCAACGACACCAAGGCCGAGCGCTGAGCGGCGCGTTGTGCGCCACGTGAAAAAGGGGCCGCGCGGGCCCCTTTTTCTTGGGCGCGGCGTGCGACTTCAGGGCTGCGCCGGCCGTGCGCGGGCGCCCACCTTGTCGCGCAGCGCGGTGTGCAGCTCGGGCGGCAGCCATTTCATGGCCAGCTGCAGCAGCAGGTAGGCCACCAGGCCGTCGTCCAGCCAGCCCAGCACGGGGATCATGTCCGGCACCAGGTCGATCGGGCTGATCACGTAGAGGATGGCCGCCAGCGCCGCCACCTTGGACGCCGTGGGCGTGCGCGCGTCGCGCAGCATGGCCCACACCATCCGCAGTTCCTTGCGGAACAGCGCCACCAGCCTGCCGAGTTTCCACATGCCAGCCACCTCCGTGCTTGGGTTGAACCGAACCGGGTGGACACCGCCGGCGCCCCCGAGTTCCCCTCAACGTGGGGGCGGCCGGGGGGATGACAAGCCGCGCGGCGCGTTGCAGGGCGCTGGATCGAATCTTGGATGCTTTTTGGGGCTCTAGCCCAACAATGGCGGGCGCAGGCAGCTATGGTTTATGAAGCATTTTCTGCGTGCACGAGCCCGGCGTAACATCGCGCCCATGACCCGCCCGAGCGCCTTTTCCGCCTGACATGAGGCCCGAAGCCACCTCGCCAGGTGCCGCCGTAGATGCCGCCATCCAGCGCTTCGCGGCCAGCCGCCCGGCACTGCCGCTGGCCGTGGCTTTCAGCGGCGGGGCGGACTCCACCGCCTTGCTGCTGGCCTGCGCCACGCGTTGGCCCGGCCAGGTGCGGGCCTGGCACGTGCACCATGGCCTGCAATCGGCGGCCGACGATTTCGAGCGCCATTGCATGGCGCTTTGCCAGCGCCTGGGCGTGCCGCTGGAGGTGCGCCGCGTCAACGCCCGCCATGCCCGCGGCGAGAGCCCGGAAGACACGGCGCGCCGCCGCCGTTATGAGGCTTTTGACGCCCTGGCCCAGGCGGGGCAGGCGCAGGCAGCTATCAAAACGGTAGTGATCGGCCAGCACGCCGACGACCAGGCGGAAACCCTGCTGCTGGCGCTGTCGCGCGGCACGGGCGTGGCTGGCCTTGCCGCCATGCCGGCGCGCTGGCAGCGTGGCGATGTGCAGTACGCCCGGCCGCTGCTGGACGTGCCGGCCGCCGCCATCCGCGACTGGCTGCGCGCCCGCGGCGCAACCTGGGTGGAAGACCCCAGCAACGCCAGCGACCGCTACACGCGCAACCGCATCCGTGCCCAGGTGCTGCCGGCGCTGGAAGCGGCGCTGCCGCAATTCCGCCAGACCTTCGCCCGCAGCGCGGCGCACGCGGCCGAGGCCCGCGCGCTGCTCGACGAAGTGGCCGCGGAAGACTTGGCCGCTGTGGGCGTGCCGCCGCGCATCGTTGCCGTGCGTGCGCTTTCGCGGCCGCGCCAGGCCAACCTGCTGCGCCGCTGGCTGGCCACGGCGCACGGCACCACGCCGTCGGCGGCCCAGCTGGGCGAGTTGCTGGACCAGCTGGCCGCCTGCACCACCCGCGGCCACCGGCTGGCGCTGCGGGTGGGGGCGGGTACCGTCAGCCGCGCGGGCGAACGGTTGCACTGGATGCCTCTGGCACCCGCAGTCAGGGTCGGCGACGGCACCTGAGCACGCCGGCGGCCCCGCGCCAGCTTAAAATCACAGGTTTTGCCGACGCGCTGGGGCGCGCCGGCGTGAGCCAACAGAACATGCCATGGCATTGATCGTTCACAAATACGGCGGTACCTCGATGGGCTCCACGGAGCGCATCGCCAACGTCGCCAGGCGCGTCGCCAAATGGGCGCGCGCCGGCCACCAGATGGTGGTGGTGCCCAGCGCCATGAGCGGCGAAACCAACCGCCTGCTGGCGCTGGCCAAGGAACTGGCGCCCGGCAAGCCGGCCACGCCGTACTACCGCGAGCTGGACATGCTGGCTTCCACTGGCGAGCAGGCCTCGTCTGCGCTGCTGGCCATCGCCCTGCAGGCCGAGGGCATGGAGGCCGTGAGCTACGCCGGCTGGCAGGTGCCCATCAAGACCAGCAGCGCCTACACCAAGGCGCGCATCGACAGCATCGACGACCAGCGCGTGCGCGCCGACCTGAACGCCGGCAAGGTGGTCATCATCACCGGCTTCCAGGGCGTGGACGAGGGCGGCAACATCACCACCCTGGGCCGCGGCGGCTCCGACACCTCGGCCGTGGCCGTGGCGGCGGCGCTCAAGGCCGACGAGTGCCTGATCTACACCGACGTGGACGGCGTCTACACCACCGATCCGCGCATCGTCCCGGAGGCACGCCGCCTGCAGACGGTGAGCTTCGAGGAAATGCTGGAAATGGCCAGCCTGGGCTCCAAGGTGCTGCAGATCCGGTCGGTGGAATTCGCCGGCAAGTACAAGGTGCCCATGCGCGTGCTGTCCAGTTTCACCGCCTGGGACATCGACATCACCGAAGAGGCCAAGTCCGGCACCCTGATCACTTTCGAGGAAGACGACCAAATGGAACAAGCCGTTGTTTCCGGCATTGCCTTCAACCGCGACGAGGCCAAGATCTCCGTGCTCGGCGTGCCCGACAAGCCGGGCATCGCGTTCCAGATCCTGGGCGCGGTGGCGGAAGCCAACATCGAGGTGGACATGATCATCCAGAACGTGTCCAAGGACGGCAAGACCGACTTCAGCTTCACCGTGCACCGCAACGAATACGCCCGCACCATCGACCTGCTGAAGGACAGGGTGGCGCCGGCGCTGGGCGCCACCGACGTGCTGGGCGACCCGAAGATCTGCAAGGTCAGCATCGTTGGCATCGGCATGCGCAGCCACGTGGGCGTAGCCAGCAAGATGTTCCGCGTGCTGAGCGAGGAGGGCATCAACATCCAGATGATCTCCACCAGCGAGATCAAGACCTCCGTCGTGATCGACGAAAAGTACATGGAACTGGCCGTGCGCGCACTGCACCGTGCCTTCGATCTGGACCAGGTCGCCGCCGCTTGAGGTGCCACTGCATGGCATAATGGCAGACCTTCCCAGGAGACGTGACCGAGTGGCCGAAGGTGCTCCCCTGCTAAGGGAGTATGGGGTGTAGAGCCTCATCGAGGGTTCGAATCCCTCCGTCTCCGCCAGGATTGGGTTTCAGGTAGTCCGATACAGACCCCCAAAACCCCTCTAAAGCCCCGCCAGCCGGGGCTTTTTTGTTTTCTGTCCTCCGATGGGTGTTGCCACCATCCGCTGCCGCCAGGGCTATCGGCGCGATGAAAATTTTTCGGACACACAGAAGGCCGAATGCCGCATCATCACGGGCTTCCATCCGCTCAGGCAATACCTCATGGCCCAACCGACGTTCGAAGAGTTCCGTGCCCGCATGCTTGCAGACGGCTACGACGAAGTCCTGGAGCGTCCGTGGGCGCCGAACACTGTCGTGCCGATGCACACGCACCCGTTCGAGGCCAATGCCCTCGTCGTGCAGGGAGAGATGTGGCTGGGTGTCGAGGGTGGAACTGAGCGGCGCCTGGTGCCGGGGGATCGCTTCCATCTGCAGGCCAACGTCGAACATCATGAGCGCTATGGCGCGCAGGGTGCGACCTACTGGGTGGCGCGCAGGGGCGGTTGAGCGTCGCGTAGTCGGTTGCGCGAGCCGCTGCATTGAAAGGGCTCACGCAGGGCGCACAGCCCCGCTCCAAACAAAAAAGCCCGCTGCACCATCACGTGCGCGGGCTGCCAACAACTGGCGGAAGCGGTGAGATTCGAACTCACGAACGGTTGCCCGTTGCCGGTTTTCAAGACCGGTGCAATCGACCACTCTGCCACGCTTCCGTTGCGCGACCGATTCTACCGATGCCATGCCTGCGAGCGGCGGGCCCGGAAAGAGAAAAGCCCGCCATAAGCGGGCCTTTCGTCAGGGGAAGCCGGGCTTACTTCAGCTTCACTTCCTTGTATTCGACGTGCTTGCGAGCCTTCGGGTCGAACTTCATGATCGCCATCTTGTCGGGCATGGTCTTCTTGTTCTTGGTGGTGGTGTAGAAGTGGCCGGTGCCTGCAGTGGACTCCAGCTTGATCTTTTCGCGTACGCCTTTGGTGGCCATGGTGTTCTCCTAGGGCTGGGCTTCAGGCTTGACCGCGTGCGCGCATGTCGGCGAGCACGGCGTCGATGCCATTCTTGTCGATCAGGCGCAGGGCGGCGCCGGACACGCGCAGGCGCACCCAGCGGTTTTCGCTCTCCACCCAGAAACGGCGGTATTGCAGGTTCGGGAGGAACCGGCGCTTGGTTTTGTTGTTGGCGTGGGAAACATTGTTCCCGACCATGGGCTTCTTGCCCGTGACTTCGCAGACGCGTGCCATGTGGACACTCCGATCGATAACAGTGCGCGCCATGCATGCCTGGCCAAATCGGCCATGGGCAGGAGGCGCTGCACCTCACCTCGCCAGATGGGTGGCGGTAACCCTTTTGGTTCTGCAGGGCCAAGGCAGGGTCAAAAACCCCGGCCGTGCCGAGCAAAGCCGATCATTATAGCAACAGATCAGGCTTTTTGTTGCTGTTCCAGAAAGCGCTGGGCATCCAGCGCCGCCATGCAGCCGGTGCCGGCGCTGGTGATGGCCTGGCGGTAGACGTGATCCTGCACGTCGCCGGCAGCGAACACGCCGGGCACGGAGGTCTGGGTGGCGAAGCCCTGCGAGCCGCCTCTGGTGCTGATGTAGCCGCCCTGCATGTCGAGCTGGCCCGTGAACACCTCGGTGTTGGGCGCGTGGCCGATGGCGATGAAGCAGCCTTTGAGGGTGATGTCCTCCGTCTTGCCGCTGTCGACCTGGCGGATGCGGATGCCGGTGACCCCGCTGGCGTCGCCCAGCACCTCGTCGAGCACGTGGAAGGTCTTCAGCTCGATCTTGCCGGCGGCGACCTTTTCCATCAGCTTGTCCACCAGGATTGGTTCGGCACGGAACTTGTCGCGGCGGTGCACCAGCGTGACTTTGCGTGCGATGTTGGACAGATACAACGCTTCTTCGACGGCGGTGTTGCCGCCGCCGATCACGCAGACGTCTTCGCCGCGGTAGAAGAAGCCGTCGCAGGTGGCACAGGCCGAGACGCCCTTGCCCATGAACGCCTCTTCCGACGGCAGGCCCAGGTACTTGGCCGAGGCGCCAGTGGCGACGATGAGTGCGTCGCACGTGTAGCTGCCGCTGTCGCCCTGCAGCTTGAAGGGCCGTTCGCCCAGCGACACCGCATTGATGTGGTCGAACACCATCTGCGTGTCGAAGCGCTCGGCGTGTTCCAGGAAGCGCTGCATCAGCTCCGGGCCCTGCACGCCGCTCGGGTCTGCGGGCCAGTTGTCCACGTCGGTCGTGGTCATGAGCTGGCCGCCCTGCGCCATGCCGGTGATCAGCATCGGCTTGAGGTTGGCGCGTGCGGCATACACGGCGGCGGTATAGCCGGCAGGGCCGGAACCAAGAATGATGACGTTCGCGTGCTGGGTGGCCATGAAGACTGCTGTTGTAAGTGGGTACTTGGGTTGGACAGCGGGCTGCGCTATATTTGCGTGAGTAATAAATGACGCAACCGGGCTGGAGACAGGCCCTGATTTTAAGAACACGAGCCAGGCCCCGTCGGGCAGGAGGTTGATTGAGATGACGATGCTGTCCAGCCTTGACTTGATTCGGCGGGTTCCGTTGTTCTCCATGCTCACCGAAGCGCAGGCCACGGCCGTTGCCGAAGCGGTGGTCAAACGGCGCTTCAAGCGCGGCGAGGTGATCGTCGAGCAGGGCAAGAAGACCAACGCACTTTTCATCCTGCTGAACGGCCGGGCGCGCGTGGTCACTGCCGACAGCCGTGGGCGCGAAGTGATCCTGGCCACGCTGCAGCCGGGCGACCACATCGGCGAGATGAGCCTGATCGACAACGAGCCCCACTCGGCCACCGTGCGCGCCGAGGTGCAGACCGACGTGCTGATGCTGGGCCGGGTGGAATTCGCCCGCTGCCTGCCCGAGAACACCTCGATGGCCTACGCGGTCATGCGCGGCCTGGTGCAGCGCCTGCGCCACGCCGATCGCAAGATCGAATCGCTCGCGCTGATGGACGTTTATGGCCGCGTGGCCCGCGCGTTGCTGGAGTTCGCCGCGGAGACACCCGAGGGCGAACTGCTGATCCGCGAGAAGATTTCGCGCCAGGACATCGCCAAGATGGTGGGCGCCTCGCGCGAGATGGTGAGCCGCGTGATGAAGGACCTGGAAGAGCGTGGGTTCATCGAAACCCAGTCCAACGGCTCCATCGTCGTCAAGGAACGGCTGACCACCTACGGCTGACGCCCCGAAGAGGGCGTCGCCAGCCCTTGCTTCGGTTATGCTAGCGGACGACAGTTTTCAGCGTCCATGGCCTACTCGCTCAACACCCTCAACGGCAGTGCCGATGCACCTTCGCCGCGCACCGGCGTAGGCCGCTTCGCGCAGGAAGTGACGCTGGTGCTCGGCCTGGCGTTGCTGATCTTCGTGGTCATGGCGTTCCTGAGCTATTCGCCGCAGGATGCCGCCTGGTCCACCTCCGGCGCCGGCGGCCCGGTGCACAACTGGGCCGGCAGGCTGGGCGCCTGGATCAGCGACCTGGGCTATGTGCTGTTCGGCTATTCGGCCTGGTGGTGCGTGGCGGCCGGCGTGGTGGCGTGGCTGTCGGCTGTGCGGCGCTGGCTGATGGGCCAGTCGCGGCCGCGTGTCAAGGGTTGGGTCGCCAGGCTGGCGGTTACGCCGTGGGCTTTCTGGCTGGGCCTGGTGCTGCTGGTGGCGGCCAGCAGCGGCCTGGAGTGGACGCGCCTGTACCGCCTGGACGACAGCCTGCCCGGCAGTTCTGGCGGCGCGCTGGGTTACCTCACCGGCCCGATTGCCATGCGCTGGCTGGGCTTCACCGGTTCGGCCTTGCTGGGTTTTGCTGCCGGCATGCTCGGGGCCTCGCTGGTGTTCGGTTTCTCCTGGGTGCGGGTGGCCGAGCGGCTGGGGGAGGGGTTCGACGCGTTGATCGAATCGCGGCGTGAAAAGCGCGCCCTGGCCGAAGACGTGAAACTGGGCCAGGAAGCCGCCCGCCAGCGCGAGGAGGTGGTGCACCACGAGCGCGAAGTCACCGAAGAGGCACATCCGGCGCCGGTGCTGATCGAGCCCGTGCTGGTGGAGGTGCCCAAGAGCGAGCGCGTGGTCAAGGAGCGCCAGAAGCCGCTGTTCACCGAACTGCCGGACAGCCGCCTGCCGCAGATCGACCTGCTCGACAGCCCGCCGGCGCGTCAGGACAGCGTGGCCCCGGAAACGCTGGAGATGACCAGCCGGCTGATCGAGAAGAAGCTCAAGGACTTTGGCGTCGAGGTGCGCGTGGTGGCCGCGTCTCCCGGCCCCGTGATCACCCGCTACGAGATCGAGCCCGCCACCGGCGTGAAGGGCTCGCAGGTGGTCAACCTGGCCAAGGACCTGGCGCGCTCGCTCAGCCTGGTGTCGATCCGCGTGATCGAGACCATTCCGGGCAAGAACTACATGGCGCTGGAGCTGCCCAACGCCAAGCGCCAGACCATCCGCCTGTCGGAAATCCTGGGCTCGCAGGTCTACAACGACGCCAAGTCGCTGCTGACCATCGGTCTGGGCAAAGACATCGTCGGCCAGCCGGCGGTGGCCGATCTGGCCAAGATGCCGCACGTGATGGTGGCGGGCACCACCGGCTCCGGCAAGTCGGTGGGCATCAACGCCATGATCCTGAGCCTGCTCTACAAGACCGAGCCCAAGGACGTGCGCCTGCTGATGATCGACCCGAAGATGCTCGAGATGAGCGTCTACGAGGGCATCCCGCATCTGCTCGCGCCCGTGGTCACCGACATGAAGCAGGCCGCCAACGGCCTGAACTGGTGCGTGGCCGAGATGGAGCGCCGCTACAAGCTGATGAGCAAGGTGGGCGTGCGCAATCTGGCAGGCTTCAACCAGAAGATCGACGAGGCCAAGGCGCGCGGTGAGTTCATCTACAACCCGTTCAGCCTCACGCCCGAGGATCCTGAGCCGCTGGAGCGTCTGCCCTACGTGGTGGTGGTCATCGACGAACTGGCCGACCTGATGATGGTGGTCGGCAAGAAGATCGAGGAGCTGATCGCCCGCCTGGCGCAGAAGGCGCGCGCCGCCGGCATCCACCTGATCCTGGCCACGCAGCGGCCGAGCGTGGACGTGATCACCGGCCTGATCAAGGCCAACATCCCCACCCGCATCGCCTTCCAGGTGTCGAGCAAGATTGACAGCCGCACCATCCTCGACCAGATGGGCGCCGAAGCCCTGCTGGGCATGGGCGACATGCTCTACCTGCCCAGCGGCACCGGCCTGCCGATCCGCGTGCACGGCGCCTTCGTCAGCGACGACGAGGTGCACCGCGTCGTCCAGTACCTCAAGAGCCAGGGCGAGCCCAACTACATCGAAGGCGTCCTGGAGGGTGGCACCGTGGACGGTGAGGACGGCCCGCTGGGCGAGGGTGGCGAAGGCGGCGAGAAAGACCCGATGTACGACCAGGCGGTGGAAGTGGTGCTGAAGAACCGCAAGGCCAGCATCTCGCTGGTGCAGCGCCACCTCAAGATCGGCTACAACCGCGCTGCCCGCCTGGTGGAAGACATGGAAAAGGCCGGCCTGGTGAGCAGCATGAGCACCAGCGGCCAGCGCGAGATCCTGGTGCCGGCGCGCGCCGAATAGGGCCGCGGCAACGCTTCGCTACCCTTTGAAACTCCTGTGCCGTCGGCGGGCACGCCTTCTTCGCGCGTTGAAGGTGGACTGAACCCGGCGCCGTCAACGGAGTCTGACCTTCATGCAGCCCACTTTCATCGCAAGCATTCGCGCGGTTCGCCGCTTCGCCTTGGCAGCAGCCATTGCCGGCCTCTGCGCCGCTCCGGCCTGGGCCGGCGGGCTGGACAGCCTGGCGCAGTTCGTCAAGGACACGCGCTTCGGCAAGGCCACCTTCACCCAGGTCGTCACGGCGCCGCCCAAGCAGGGGCAGAAGGCGCATGAGAAGACTTCCACCGGCACCTTCGAATTCCAGCGGCCGGGCAAATTCCGCTTCCATTACCAGAAGCCGTTCGAGCAGACCATCGTGGCCGACGGCCAGACGCTGTGGCTGTACGACGTCGATCTCAAGCAGGTCACGGCGCGCAAACAGGAGCAGGTGCTGGGCTCGACGCCGGCGGCCATCGTCGCGGCGGCGTCGGACCTGAAGGCGCTGGAAAAGGATTTCCAACTGGAGGGCGAACCCGACCAGGGTGGCCTGCAGTGGGTCAAGGCCACGCCGAAGGCGCGCGACACGCAGATCCAGAGCGTGCGCGTGGGCTTCAAGCCGGCCGATGGCGGCGCCACCCTGGCCGCGCTGGACATCACCGACAGCTTCGGCCAGCGTTCGGTGCTCACGTTCAGCGATTTCCAGGGCAACGCGGCGCTGCCGGCCAGCACCTTTGATTTCAAGCCGCCCCCGGGCGTGGACGTGATCCGCAACTGAGCCGGTTGGTTGCCTCTGATCTGGGGCAGAGTCCTGCCGCCTCATCGCGCTGCCAGGGCCGGCTCGCCGGATTTCAAGCCTTTTTGGCCTCCAGCCTAAGTGTGACGCGTGCAGGCAGCTCCTGATTCAGGAGCAACCTTGGGGCACATCGGGGCCCACCGGAGTTTCTAGAATCGGCATCATGGCCACCCGTTCCCCATCCACCCGCGGCCAGCCGCATGTGCCGCTGGCCGAGCGGCTGCGGCCGCACGCGCTGGCCGAGGTGGTGGGCCAGCAGCACCTGCTGGGCGAAGGCATGCCGTTGCGCATCGCCTTCGAATCCGGCCAGCCGCATAGCTGCATCCTGTGGGGGCCGCCCGGCACCGGCAAGACCACCATCGCACGCCTGATGGCGGACGCCTTCGATGCGCAGTTCATCCCCATCAGCGCGGTGCTGGGCGGCGTCAAGGACATCCGCGAGGCGGTCGAGCTGGCCGAGAAGGCCCGGGACGGGCTGCAGCCGCAGGCGACCATCGTGTTCGTGGACGAGGTGCACCGCTTCAACAAGAGCCAGCAGGATGCCTTCCTGCCGCATGTGGAAAGCGGGTTGTTCACCTTCATCGGCGCCACCACCGAGAACCCTTCGTTCGAGGTCAACTCGGCGCTGCTGTCGCGCGCCGCGGTGTACGTGCTGCGCTCGCTCACCGAACAGGATTTGCAGCAGATTCTGGCCCGGGCCCAGGCGGAGCCGGCGGCGCCAGCTATTGAAAAAGAAGCATCCGAGCGCCTCATCGCCTACGCCGACGGCGATGCGCGGCGCCTGCTGAACACGCTGGAGACGCTGTTCGTCTCGGCCCGTGCCGAAGGGTTGCAGGCCATCACCGACGCCTGGCTGCTGAAAGTGCTGGGCGAGCGCCTGCGCCGCTACGACAAGGGCGGCGAGCAGTTCTACGACACCATCAGCGCGCTGCACAAGTCGGTGCGCGGCAGCGACGTGGATGCGGCGCTGTACTGGTTCGTGCGCATGCTCGATGGCGGCGCCGACCCGCGCTACCTGGCGCGCCGCATGATCCGCATGGCCAGCGAGGACATCGGCCTGGCCGATCCGCGTGCGCTGCGCCTGGCGCTCGACGCTTCCGAAGTCTACGAACGCCTGGGCAGCCCGGAGGGCGAACTGGCGCTGGCCGAATGCATCGTGTACCTGGCCATCGCGCCCAAGAGCAACGCGGTCTACAAGGCCTTCAACGCCGCCAAGGCCCTGGTGCGCAAGGACAGTACCCGGCCGGTGCCGCTGCACCTGCGCAACGCGCCCACCGAGCTGATGAAGCAGCTCGACTACGGCAAGGACTACCGCTACGCCCACGACGAGCCTGACGCGTTCGCCGCTGGCGAGCGCTACCTGCCCGACGGCATGGCCGACCCCGGCTTCTACCAGCCCGCGCCGCGAGGGCTGGAGATCAGGATCGGCGAGAAGCTGGCCGAATTGCGGCGCCGCAACGCCGAAGCCGCCAAGCGCTGACACACCTGTTGCAACGCACCAATTTGGGTGCCGCAACAAGGGAAAACCCCGGCGCCGCCCCGCATTGGCGCGCAAAACGTGTCGATAGAATGACAGCCTTGGTGCCCGCTTCAGTAACCCCCACTGGCGGGCTTTTTGCTAGATGTATCCGGTTCGGGCCCAAAAGGCCCATAGGTCACACGGCATGCGGGCTGGCTGCGAAACAGGCGCGTCCCGCGGAGAGGAGAGAGTTTTCATGGACATTCTGCTTCAGCAGATCATCAACGGTCTGGTGCTGGGAAGCATGTATGCCTTGATCGCCCTGGGTTACACCATGGTGTACGGCATCATCCAGCTGATCAACTTCGCCCACGGGGAGGTGCTCATGGTGGGCGCTCTCACCTCGTACAGCGTGATCGGCCTGCTCAAGTCCTGGGCGCCCGGCATGCCCGGCTGGGTGCTGCTGATCATCGCCATGGTGGCGGCCTGCGTGGTAGCGGCGGTGCTCAACTTCCTGATCGAGAAGATCGCCTACAAGCCGCTGCGCAACAGCCCCCGGCTGGCACCGCTGATCACCGCCATCGGCATGTCGATCCTGCTGCAGACGCTGGCCATGATCGTCTGGACGGCCAACTACAAGCCATACCCCACGCTGCTGCCGAGCGAGCCCTTCATCATTGGCGGCGCCGTCATCACGCCCACCCAGATCATGATCCTCACTGTCACGGCGCTGGCGCTGGCGAGCCTGATGTGGCTGGTCAACTACACCAAGCTGGGCCGTGCCATGCGCGCTACGGCCGAGAACCCGCGCGTGGCGGGCCTGATGGGCGTGAAGCCGGACATGGTGATTTCCGCCACCTTCATCATCGGCGCGGTGCTGGCGGCCATCGCCGGCGTGATGTACGCCTCCAACTACGGCACGGCCAACCACACCATGGGCTTCCTGCCCGGCCTGAAGGCGTTCACGGCGGCGGTGTTCGGCGGCATCGGCAACCTCGCCGGCGCCGTGGTGGGGGCCTTGCTGCTGGGCCTGATCGAGGCCATCGGCTCGGGCTACATCGGCACGCTCACCGGCGGGCTGCTGGGCAGCAACTACACAGACATCTTCGCGTTCATCGTGCTGATCGCCATCCTCACGCTGCGCCCCTCGGGCCTGCTGGGCGAGCGCGTGGCCGACCGCGCCTGAGTTGGAGCTTCAGCCATGAACGGTTCCAACAAAAAGCCTCTCTACATCGTCGGCGCCATCGCCCTGCTGGTGCTGCCGCTGCTGCTGCAGCACTTCGGCAACGCCTGGGTGCGCATCGCCGACCTGGCGCTGCTGTACGTCATGCTGGCGCTCGGCCTGAACATCGTGGTCGGCTACGCCGGCCTGCTGGATCTGGGCTACGTCGCCTTCTTCGCCGTGGGTGCCTACCTGTTCGGCCTGCTGGCATCGCCGCACCTGCTGGAAACCTTTCCGGCCATCGCGGCGGCGTTTCCCAACGGTTTTCACACCTCGATGTTCTTCGTGATCCCGCTGGCGCTGCTGGTGGCCGGCGTGGTGGGCATGCTGCTGGGCGCGCCCACGCTCAAGTTGCGCGGCGACTACCTGGCCATCGTGACGCTGGGCTTCGGGGAGATCATCCGCATCTTCCTGAACAACCTGGACTACCCCTACAACATCACCAACGGGCCCAAGGGCATCAACCAGATCGACCCGGTGAACATCTTCGGCCTCGACTTCGGCAAGCCGCTGTCGCTGGGCAGCTACACGATCCAGTCGGTGTCGCTCTACTACTACCTGTTCCTGGTGCTGGTGGTGCTGACCATCATCATCTGCTACCGCCTGCAGGAATCGCGCATCGGCCGTGCCTGGATGGCGATCCGCGAGGACGAAACCGCCGCCAAGGCCATGGGCCTGAACACGCGCAACCTCAAGCTGCTGGCCTTCGGCATGGGCGCCTCGTTCGGCGGCGTGTCGGGCACCATGTTCGCGGCCTTCCAGGGCTTCGTGTCGCCGGAGTCGTTCAGCCTGATGGAGTCGATCATGATCGTCTCCATGGTCGTGCTGGGCGGCCTGGGCCACATTCCCGGTGTCGTGCTGGGTGCCGTGCTGCTGTCGGCGCTGCCCGAGGTGCTGCGCTACGTGGCCGGTCCGCTGCAGGGCATGACGGGCGGCCGCCTGGACGCCTCCATCCTGCGCCAGTTGCTGGTGGCGCTGGCCATGATCATCATCATGCTGGTGCGCCCGCGCGGCCTGTGGCCGTCGCCGGAGCACGGCAAGGCGGCGGCGCCGCTCGACAAGGATCTGGCCAAGGGCGAGGTCATGCCACTGTCGGCCCAGCAGGATCCGCCGGGCATCGAGTTCCCGGGCGACGCCGTGCCAGGCGCCGTCGAGAACCGCCAGTTCCCCATCAACCCCTGACGCAGCGAAGGAGTCCTACCCATGAGCAGCGACACCGTCCTGAAAGTCAGCGGCGTTTCCAAGCGCTTCGGCGGCCTGCAGGCCCTGTCCGACGTCGGCATCACCATCGAACGCGGCCAGGTCTATGGCCTGATCGGCCCCAACGGGGCCGGCAAGACCACGTTCTTCAACGTGCTCACCGGCCTTTACACGCCGGACAGCGGCAGTTTCGAACTCGGCGGCAAGCCCTACAAGCCGACCGCCGTGCATGAAGTGGCCAAGGCCGGCATTGCCCGCACCTTCCAGAACATCCGCCTGTTCGCCGAGATGACGGCGCTGGAGAACGTGATGGTGGGCCGCCACATTCGCACGCATTCGGGCGTGTTCGGGGCCATCTTCCGCTCCAGCGGCTTCAAGCAGGAAGAGGCGCGCATCGCCGCGCGCGCGCAGGAACTGCTCGACTACGTGGGCGTGGGCCACTTCGCGCCCTACAAGGCCCGCACGCTCTCCTACGGCGACCAGCGCCGCCTGGAGATCGCCCGCGCGCTGGCCACCGACCCGCAGCTGATCGCCCTGGACGAGCCGGCCGCCGGCATGAACGCCACCGAGAAGGTGCAGCTGCGCGAGCTGATCGACCGCATCCGCAAGGACAACCGCACCATCCTGCTGATCGAGCACGATGTGAAGCTGGTGATGGGCCTGTGCGACCGCGTCACCGTGCTCGACTACGGCAAGCAGATCGCCGAGGGCACGCCGGGCGACGTGCAGCGTGATCCCAAAGTGATTGAAGCCTATCTGGGCACGGGGGGACATTGATCGTGGCTCAGACTTTGTTGAAAGTGAAAGGCCTGAAGGTCGCCTACGGCGGCATCCAGGCGGTGAAAGGCGTGGACTTCGAGGTCCATGAGGGCGAACTGGTGTCGCTCATCGGCTCCAACGGCGCCGGCAAGACCACCACCATGAAGGCGATCACCGGCATCCTGCCGATCAACGCCGGCGACATCGAGTACCTTGGCAAGAGCCTCAAGGGCCAGGGTCCGTGGGACCTGGTCAAGCAAGGCCTGGCCATGGTGCCGGAGGGCCGCGGCGTGTTCGCCCGCATGACCATCACCGAGAACCTGCAGATGGGCGCCCACGTGCGCAACGACGGCAAGGGCATCGCCGAAGACATCGAGAAGGTGTTCACCATCTTCCCGCGCCTGCGCGAGCGCAAGGACCAGCTGGCCGGCACCATGTCGGGCGGCGAGCAGCAGATGCTGGCCATGGGCCGCGCACTGATGAGCCGGCCCAAGCTGCTGCTGCTGGACGAGCCGTCCATGGGCCTGTCGCCCATCATGGTCGACAAAGTGTTCGAGGTGGTGCGCGACGTCTACGCCCAGGGCGTGACCGTCTTGCTGGTCGAGCAGAACGCCAGCCGCGCGCTGGCGCTGGCCAACCGCGGCTATGTGATGGAGTCCGGCCTGATCACCATGACCGGCGGCGGCAAGGCACTGCTCGATGACCCCAAGGTGCGCGCGGCCTATTTGGGCGAATGAGTCCTGCCGGCGGGGCGTCGACAGGCCCGCTCGCCTCCGCGCACCAGAAAAGAAAAAGCCACGCCGGACGGCGTGGCTTTTTGCTGGCCTGCTATCTCGGCGATAGCGAACCCACTCAGTCCACCTTGGCTCCGGAGCGCTTGACCACGTCCTGGTAGCGGGCGCGCTCGCGCGTCATGAACTGGCCGAACTGCTCCGGCGTGGTGGCAACGGGCTCGGCCATCAGCAATCCGAAGCGCTGCTGCGTCTCCGGGGCCTTCAGCGCGTCGGTGAAGGCCTTGTTCAGTTTGGCGATCACGTCGGCAGGCGTGCCGGCTGGCGCCACCAGACCCCACCAGGTGTCGATCTGGAAGCCCTTGAGCGTTTCCGCCATTGCTGGCACGCCGGGCAGCAGCTTGGAACGCTCGGCCGTGGTCACGGCCAGCGCCTTGAGCTTGCCGCTCTTGATGTTGGGCGCGGCGGTGGCCAGGTTGTCGATGTTGAAATCGACCTGCCCCGACAGCAGCGCCAGCTGCGCCGGGTTGCCGCCGTTGAACGGGATGTGCACCGCGAACAGGCCGGCCTGCTGCTTGAACATCTCGCCCGCCAGGTGGCCGGCGCTGCCGTTGCCGCCGGAGCCGTAGTTCAGCTTGCCGGGGTTCTTCCTGGCGTAGGCGATCAGGTCGGCCAGCGAGTTGATGTGCAGGCGGCTGGCCGTGTCGGCGTTCATCACCAGCACGTTGGGCACGCGCACCATCTGCGTGATGGGCGAGAAATCCTTGGCGGCGTCGTACGGCATCCTGCTGTACAGCCAGGGGTTGATGGCCATGGTGGCGACGGCGGCCACGCCGATGGTCTGGCCGTCCGGCGCGGAACGGGCCACCAGGTCCATGCCGATGTTGCCGCCCGCGCCCGGCTTGTTCTCGATGATCACGGTGCCGAGCGAGCCCTTGACCTGTTCGGCCAGCGCGCGCGCGGTCACGTCCAGCGGGCCACCGGCCGCGTAGGGCACGATCAGGTGGATGGGCTTGGTCTGGGCGCCGGCCAGCGGCGTGCCCAGCGCGGCGGCCAGGGCGATGCCGGTGGCCAGCAGGGTTCGGCGAAGCGTCATGGATTCTCCTCGTTTTATGAAACAAATCGGTCTGCAGCCCAGGAATGGCGGGCGCAGACAGCTATCAAAACAAAAGCAATTCAGGTGGCGGCGCGCGCCTTGTCCGCTTCGGTGGTGAAGGCGTCGGCGTAGAACTCTTCTTCCGGCAGGCCGGCCTTCTCCACATAGTCCTTGCGGGCTGAATCGACCACCACCGGTGCGCCGCAGGCATAGACCTGGTGGCCTGAAAGATCGGGCAGATCCTCCAGCACGGCCCGGTGCACGAAGCCCGTGCGGCCCTGCCATTGGTCCTCGGGCAGCGCGTCGGACACCACGGGCACGTACTTCAGGTGGGGCATGTCGGCGAGCTGGGCCTTGACCCAGCCGTCCAGGTAGAGATCCTGCGGCCGCCGCCCGCCCCAGTACAGCACCGTGTCGCGCGTGATGCCCATGAACTGCATGTGCTCGATGATGGCCTTGATGGGCGCAAAGCCCGTGCCGGACGCCAGCAGCACGATGGGCTTGGGCGAATCGTCGCGCAGGTGAAAGCTGCCGTAGGGCCCTTCGATGCGCAGGATTTCCTTTTCCTTCATGGCGCTGAACACGTGGTCGGTGAACTTGCCGCCGGGCATGTGGCGGATGTGTAGGTCCACCATGGGGGCGCCGCCTTCGATCAGCGTGTGCGGCGCGTTGGCCATGCTGTAGCTGCGCCGCGCGCCGTCGCGCAGGATGAACTCCACGTACTGGCCGGCGTGGTACTGGATCACGTCGTTGGCGGGCAGCTGCAGCTTCACGCGCATCACGTCGGGCGAGAGCTGCTCCAGCTGCGCCACGCGCGCCGGCATCTTCTTGATCGGGAAGGCCCCGGCGTGCGTGACCTGGCGCGATTCGAGCACCACGTCGCTGGTGGCGGTGCCGCAGCAGGTGAGCACGTAGCCCTGGGCTTCCTCTTCGAGCGACAGCGCCTTGGTCTGGTGCGGGCCGAGCGTGACGGTGCCCGACAGCTTGCGGCACTTGCACGAACCGCAGGCGCCGTCCTTGCAGCCGTAGGGTAGGCCGATGCCCTGGCGTATGCCGGCGGCCAGCAGGGTTTCGCCCGGGTCCGCCTCGAAGCTGCGGCCGCTGGGCTGGACGGTGATGGTGAAGCTCATGGGGTTCAGTATCCTTGCCGGGTCTTATCCAGCGCTGATCGGTCGATTTTGCCTTCAAACCAGACCCCCCTCGGCGCGCTGCCCGCGCGCTTCCGGCGCGAGCGCGTGCTCATCGTCGGCTGTGGCGACGTGGGCACGCGCGCCGCGCGCCTGCTGGGCCGGCGCACGGGCGTGCTGGCGCTGGTGCGCGACCGTCAGCAGGCGACCGCGCTGCGTGCGTCAGGCGTCGTGCCGCTGGCCGGCGATCTGGATGTGCCGGTCACGCTGGGGCGCCTGGCGGGTCTGGCAACGCGGGTGCTTCACCTGGCCCCGCCGCAAGGCACTGGCGCGGGCGATCCGCGCACCGTTGCCCTGGCGCGTGCCCTGGCCCGGCGCAGCGTACCGCAGGCGCTGGTGTACGGCTCCACCAGCGGCGTCTACGGCGATTGCGGCGGCGCCCTGGTGGCCGAATCGCGAGCCCTGCACCCGCAGACCGACCGCGCGCGGCGCCGCGTGGCCGCGGAGACTGCCGTCCGCGCTTTCGGCCGGGCCGCCAGCGTGCGCGCCAGCATCCTGCGCATCCCCGGCATCTACGCGCCGGACCGCGAAGGCGGCACCCCGCGCGAGCGCCTGCTGCGCGGCACGCCGGTGCTGGCGGAGGGTGAAGACGTCTACACCAACCACATCCACGCCGACGATCTGGCGCGCGCCTGCGTGCTGGCCCTGTGGCGCGGCCGGCCGCAGCGCGTGGTCCACGCCAGCGACGACAGCGCGCTCAAGATGGGCGACTACTTCGATCTGGCGGCCGACCTGTACGGTTTGCCGCGGCCGCCGCGCGTCACGCTGGCGCAGGCGCGCGAGCAGTTGTCGCCCGCGCTGCTTTCCTTCATGGCCGAATCGCGCCGGCTGGACAACCGGCGGCTGAAGACCGAGCTGCGCCTGCGCCTGCGCCACCCCACGCCGGCCACTGGATTGCTTCAAAAAGAGTAGCTGCCTGCGCCCCGTGTGTAGCCAGCATGTGCACTTTTTGTGCGGAGCTGATGTGTTTCTAAACGGAGCTACTGTGGCTTCTCTAGTGGCTAACCGTCACTGTTGCCGTGAGATTCCACTACGTGGTGCCCGGGGCCGGAATCGAACCGGCACGGTGTTGCCACCGGCAGATTTTGAGATTGAGTCCCGAGACTAGCATGAGACTACGCTGGAACCCGCAAAGGCTTGCTGTGCTTGGTTTTCCGGGGAGTTAGTCCCGTTTAGCCTTACGCCTAGACCAGACCGATTGCGGCAGACATTCCGATGCCGTGGCTCTTGGCTGGTTCCTGCGTTCGATCCCGAACTAGGAGGCGTCATGGCCAAGATCAAACTCACCAAATCCGCTGTCGATGCGGCCGAAGTTACCGGCAAGGACTACGAATTGCGGGACACCATTGTCCCCGGCTTTCTCTGCAAAGTCACTGCGCACGGCCGCAAGGTCTTCATGCTTCAGTACCGCACGAACTCGGGCGAGCGTCGCAAGCCGAAGATCGGCCAGTTCGGCGAGTTGACCGTCGAGCAGGCGCGGTCGATCGCTCAGGACTGGCTGGCCGACGTGCGCAAGGGCGATGACCCCAGCGCCGCCAAGCTGGCCGCGCGCATGGCCCCGACGGTCAAGGAACTGTGTGGGCAGTTCATCGAGGAATACTCCAAGCCGCGCAACAAGCCCCGGACAGTTGATTCCTACCAGGGCTACATCGACCGTCACATCCTGCCCGCCCTGGGCAAGCTCAAGGTGCCGGACATAACGCGGTCGCACATCACCACGCTGATGAAGGACAAGGCAAAGATCGGCGTTACAGCCAATCGGGTTCTGGCCTGCCTACGCAAGATGTTCAATATGGCCGAGGTGTGGGGCTACCGGCCCGACGGCTCCAATCCGTGCCGTCACGTCCCCAAGTACCGCGAGGACGGCGAGACGCGGTATATCAACAACGAGGAATTGGCGCGCCTCTATGCGTACCTCGACCGTGCGGATGCCCAGGGGCTGGAGCATCCGACCGTGACGCTGGCGGTTCGCCTGCAATTCGAGTTTTCCGCGCGGATGACCGAAATCCGCACGCTCGAATGGGCTTGGGTCGATTTCGAGAATCGCCGAGTCGTCTGGCCTGACAGCAAGACGGGCGATATGTCCAAGCCGATGAGCGAGGCGGCGTACCAGTTGCTGCTCAATGCGCCGCGCATCGACAGCTCGCCTTACGTGTGTCCGGCCATCTTTGATGCCAAGAGGCCATTGCCCGACAGCACGTACTACAACGGCTGGAAGCGCATCCTGGGCCGCGCAGAGGTAGCGCATGTCGGGACGCACGGCATCCGCCATCGCGCGGCGACCGACATTGCCAACTCCGGTATTCCCATCAAGGTCGGCATGGCGCTAACTGCGCACAAGACCGTCACGCAGTTCATGGCGTATGTCCATGCAGAGGATGACCCGGTGCGGGCCGCTGCCGAGAAGGTGGCCACCCTGCGCCGGGGCGCCATCGACAGCCAGGCCCAGGCTGCGCCGATTCCGGCGCCGACCGCCTCAGCTCCGGCTATCGCGGACGGAGAAAAGACCCGCACAAGCCAGGGCAACTATCGCCCGTACCGCCATCGCAAGAGTCCAACGCGCGCTGTGCCGCCCGGTACGAAGCGGGCCGGATCGCCGCCAACGAAGGCGCCGGAAACGTCGATCGCGTGAATCGCGGGCGTCCGGCCTGCCGCCGCTGTCGCGACGGGCCGGGCATCCCGCCCCGCTGTTCCTTTGTCCCTTGACTTGAATTCGTCAATAAACGAAAATCCCATGTACCGCATCGAGCATTACCTGACGGCTGACGGCCAGAAGGATCTTTACCTCGACTGGCTGAAGCGATTGCGCGACACCCAGGCCAAGGTGGCGACCATCCGGCGCGTAGCCCGTGTCGAGCAGGGCAACTTCGGCGATCACAAGTTTTGCCGTGATGGCGTGTGGGAGCTGCGCATCGACGTGGGGTCGGGCTATCGGGTGTATTACGGCCTGGCGGGCCAGCGGCTGGTGTTGCTGCTATGTGGCGGCGACAAGCGCACGCAGGATGCGGACATAGACCGAGCGGTGGGCTACTGGCAGGACTGGCAACGGAGAGTGGATGATGAGAAGCAGACCCCATGACGAAGCGATGGCCGAGCTGTACCGCAGCGATCCGGCGCTCGCGCTCGAAGTCATCAACAGCATCCTGGCCGATGGCGACCAGGCCGAGCTGATGACCGTGCTGCGCCAGCTCGCGCAGGCGGTCGGTGGTGTGCAGACGGTGGCTGCACAGGCGCATCTGAACCCGACACAGCTTTACCGCACGCTGTCGCCGAAGGGCAATCCCGCCTTGAACAGCTTGACCGCCATCCTCAAGGTGATGGGCCTGCGGCTGGCGGTGGCGCCGTTGGCTAATTCCGCGCCGGCGCACGCTGTCTGATGCGAAGCATTGCCGATGCCGGCCGAGTGTGGAGATTGTCGTATCGCTGATACGACAATTGCGGCCCGGAGGTGCCCCGGTTCCCCCTCTAGAAAAGGTCGTCTTCGCACGCCTGCGGTGCTATCGGACGATCCATTGGTGGCTTCTTGACCATAGCCTCCAGAGCGTCAAGGGCCGCCTCGCGGAGCTTTCGCACGCGGGGCAGCAAATCGAACATGGAGAGTCCGAGCTGTGGCGACAGCAGTTCGACGATCAATCGGTAATGTTCGTCATCCCGCAAAATTTTGGTCTGGAACAACAGCCAAAAGCAGGATTCGCCCAGTTCTTGCCTGGAAGGCAGCAAGTCCATTGACCGCGATTCGGCGGCGTCGATGTAGGCGTCCACGGTAGCTTCGGCATCAAGCCACAGTTCCGAAGCCGCTTCGTCATCAACAGGCTCCTTTTCCGCAAGCGCCTTGATATGCGCAAACGCTGCGGCCTCATCGGCCTGCTTGTAGGCTTTGCTGCTGGGAATTGTCATTTTTTCTCTCCGATCTGTTGCTGTCGCTGATGGCGTGTCAGATTAGCGTCACGACGGGGCATTGAGTGAAGTGCGTGTGTGTTGCCCCGCTGTTAATGCGGGGCGATCCCGGCCAAGGGAACATGGCCGGCCGCGCTCTCGTGCTGCGCATCGAGCCTCGCTGCGCGAGTCTCGCCCCCGTCGGGCTTCCATCGCTGACGCCTCCGGCCCGGCTCGCTGATCCGGTCCTGCGCGCTGCGCTTGCCCAAAGGCGGGTGTGTGCAGCGGGCGGGGTGTGGGCGGTCTTGCTGCTCCCTTCACCGTACCACGGCGTTCTCGCAGTCAATGACTGCGCGTGCGGGCACGCTTGCGGCCTGGCGGCCGTCTCCGATCGTTGACTGCTTGCGCTGCGCCGTGACCCGGAAGGGCTGGGCAATTCCGCCCGGCAACCTTTCAGGAGTTCACCATGAACAACGCACTCATCACCGACGAGCAGCGCATCGTGCTGCTGGCCAATGGCCGCGAATCCTTGCAGAACCCGGACTTCGATCCGGCGCCCGTGGTCAAGCTGTTCACACCGGATGCCGGCGCGACCTGGCTGCTGACCGAGATTGATCCCGACGACCACGATCACGCCTTTGGTCTTTGCGACCTGGGGCTGGGTGAGCCGGAAATCGGTTGGATCAGCCTGGGCGAGCTGGCGACGGTGCGCGGCGGGCTGGGCCTGCCGATCGAGCGCGACCTGTCGTTCCGCGCCGAGAAGCGGTTGAGCGCCTATGCGCGCGATGCGCGGCTGGCCGGGAGGGTCGTCGTCTGACCCGGCCCTGGGGCGTCGCGGGACGCTCCCTCGCATCGCGCCCACGCGGCGCGATGCCTGCGCGCCTTCGGCTTGCCTCCAGGGGAAAGCCCTGCGGGCTATCCCCGCCGCGCAGGCTTGGCGCCTCTTGATACCGCCGACCCGGCTACGCCGGATCGGCCAGACAGCAGCCGCATCACGCCCACAGTGCCTTGCGTGTGCTTGCCCTGATCTTGTTGTTTATTCAGCTTTGAAGGCTGGGCGTCCCCGGCCCCCTGGGAAATGGCCGGTCGCGCTCTCGTGCTGCGCATCGAACCCCTGCGGCGTCTCGCCCCTGTCGGGCTTCCATCGTTCCCTCGCTCCGCTCGGCTGACGCCTCCGGCCCGGCTTCCAGCTTCGGGCCTGCGCGCTTCGCTTGCCCTGCGGTCGGCGTGTTGAGGGGCCGTTGCCTTGTCCAGCCGTCTCCCCTGACTTCATCACCTTCACCGCGACTGTAGCCCGCGCCCGTGCGCCGTCAAGGCGCGCAGGGCCGTGTCCTCGCTTCGCTGCGGGCCGCACCAACCCTGCGCTTGCCTCCTTGACGGCACCCGTTCGCGCGCTCCTGACCGTCGCGGGCGATGAACTCAGGAAAGACGGTGGCAACAGGGCCAACCGGGTTCCTCGTGCCGACCGCACCGAACAGCCGAAAGGCTGGGCTCCGAATCTAGGAATCCGGTGTGCGGTGTGAACAGCAAACCTCTTTTTGTCAGGAGAAAGACCATGCAACTCGCATCCCGTTTCGCTTCCCGTTCCCCGGCACTGCGCAGCGATTACCCGCTGTCCGATGACCAGATTCATCGCGTGGCCCCGTCCATCTTCGCGGATGCCCCGCATGAGAGCCGCTCCGAGCGGTACGCCTACATCCCCACCGCTACGGTGCTAACCGAGCTTCGCAAGGAGGGATTTCAACCCTTCATGGTGACGCAAACCCGCGTGCGCGATGAAGGCCGCCGCGAGCACACCAAACACATGATTCGCTTGCGCCACGCCAGCCAGATCAACGGCGCGGAGGCTAACGAAATCGTGCTGCTGAACTCACACGATGGCACCAGCAGCTATCAGATGCTGGCCGGCATGTTCCGCTTTGTGTGCAGCAATGGCCTTGTCTGCGGCGACACCGTGGCCGATGTGCGCGTACCCCACAAGGGCGACGTGGCCGGTTCCGTCATCGAAGGCGCTTTCGAGGTGTTGAGCGGCTTCGATCGGGTGAAGGAATCCCGCGATGCCATGCGCGCGATCACGCTGGATGAAGGCGAAGCCGAAGTGTTCGCCCGTTCCGCGCTGGCCCTCAAGTACGACCCCACCGACAACAAGCCCGCACCCATCACCGAATCGCAAATCCTGATGCCGCGCCGGTTCGATGACCGCCGCCCGGACTTGTGGAGCGTGTTCAACCGCACGCAGGAGAACTTGACCAAAGGCGGATTGCATGGCCGCAGCGCCAACGGGCGCCGCCAGCAGACCCGCCCGGTGCAGGGCATTGATTCCGATGTGCGCCTCAATCGCGCCCTCTGGATGCTGGCCGATGGCCTGCGCCAGTTGAAAGCCTGAACCGTTCCCCCGCCGGAGGGGCGGTTCCCCTTCATTCCCTTGTTTCACTCGATTGGAGATTCACCATGAACGCCGTTACCACTACCGAAGCCCGCGCCGTCCAGACCGCAGCCAGCAGCGCCGCGAACGTGCTGCAAGCCGCCGACCCAAGCAAGCACATGATTCTGGTTCCGTTGTCGCGGTTGGTGTTGCGTCCCACGGGCCGCAACGTGCGCAAAACCGTCCCGCGCATGTCCATTCCCGAACTGGCCGCGAGCATCCAGCGCGTGGGCCTGCTGCAAAACCTGATCGTGATTCCCGCCGCTGATGGTGAGCATTACGAAGTTGTGGCTGGTGGCCGTCGCCTCGCAGCGTTGAAGCTGCTGGCGAAGAAGCACCGCATCGCCAAGGATTGGGACGTGCCTTGTTTGCGCGTGGCTGATGGCACGGCCCGCACGGCCAGCCTCACCGAGAACGTGCAGCGCGAAGCCATGCACCCGGCAGACCAGTTTGAAGCTTTTGCGGCGCTGGTGGCCGAGGG
>Ga0116151_10001048_pt1 | contig 25690 bp, 20 predicted proteins | sample AD_UKC117_MetaG_FD_89893 | JGI IMG/M metagenome (GOLD analysis project Ga0116151, IMG submission 89893) | Active sludge microbial communities of municipal wastewater-treating anaerobic digesters from Hong Kong - AD_UKC117_MetaG | ecosystem: Engineered > Bioreactor > Anaerobic > Digestate... | reverse complement strand
GGCGCCATTGCAAGAATTGAAAAAGCTGCTTCGTCAGATATCAGTGAAAAGCAAAATGAATGGCTGAAAAAATTTATTACAGACTACAATAACAAAACAGCCAAAAGCAAAAAGTATTGTCAGGAATATCGCAGCGTGCTTGCCGACCCCCGTGTGGTAACAGGATTTAAACCTGCATTGAAGGAAATTATTTATCAGGTAGTGGTTGAAAAATCTAAAGGAGTAAACTTCTGGGATCTGGATGGAAATAAATATGTAGATGTACTCAATGGCTTTGGTTCAAACTTTTTCGGATGGGGAAGCGATGTGCTGATGAACGTCTGGAAAAAACAATTGGAAACAGGAATAGAACTTGGACCACAAACACCACTTGCAGGAGAATGTGCTAAGCTGATGTGTGAAATTACCGGCTACGACCGCGCAGGATTTTGCAACACAGGTTCTGAAGCAGTGCTTGGTGCCATGCGTATTGCACGAACTGTTACCGGAAAAAATCTGATTGTATGTTTCAATGGTTCCTATCATGGTATCAATGACGAAGTGATTGTTCGCGGTACAAAAAAACTGAAATCGTTTCCTGCTGCAGCAGGTATCATGCCCGAATCGGTAGAGAACATGCTGGTGCTCGATTACGGAACAGAAGAAAGTTTGCAGATAATCCGTGAGCGTATTGACGAACTTGCAGCAGTGATGATTGAACCGATACAATCGCGCAGAGCAGACTTTCATCCGAAAGAATTTATTCATGAGGTGCGCAAAATCACCAAAGAAAATAATGTGCTGATGATTTTTGACGAAGTCATCACAGGATTCCGTTTGCGTTTAGGTGGTGCACAGGAATTTTACGAAGTAGATGCTGACCTGAGCACGTATGGAAAAGTGATTGGCGGCAACATGCCTGTGGGTGCTATTGCAGGACGCAAACAATACATGGATGCACTCGATGGTGGTTTCTGGCAATATGGTGATACATCTATTCCCGAAGTGGGAGTTACTTATTTTGCAGGTACTTTTGTTCGTCATCCGCTGGTGATGGCAGCCATGAAAGAAGTTTTGTTGTATCTGAAAAAAGAAGGTAAACCTCTTTACGAAAAATTAAATGCAAAGACACAGCGACTGGTGGACGAAGTAAATGCCCACAGTAAGAAATTAGGCTCACCATTTAAACTTGTAACATTTGGCTCTCTCTTTAAAGGCAAATGGGAAACAGAACCTCATTACACTGAATTACTGTTTGCGATGATGCGTTATAAAGGTGTTCACATTATGGATGGATTCCCCTGCTTCCTGACACTTGCATTTACTGATGCTGATGTGGATTTTGTGATAGCGAAGTTTAAAGAAAGTCTTGATGAACTTTGCGCGATTGGATTTATTCCTACAGAGAAAAAATTGGATGCAGCCAATTCAAACGGACATAGCTCCAACGGTAATGGACAACATCCGCCTGTGCCGGGAGCAAAACTTGGCCGCGATGCCAATGGCAATCCTGCCTGGTTTGTTGCAGATCCGGAGAGGCCGGGTAAATATTTAATGGTGAAATAAAAGTTGTTTATTGTAAGGTCGAGCAATTTACATTTATTTCAGCAATAAATTGAATATTGAGCAGTGTATTAAATATAAACTAATAAATGCCCAAAGTTGTATTATCCTTACCCCTTGAAATCGTTGAAGAAATTCACACTCACATCTTGTATGTTTTAAATAATCATTCTAATAACAAAACAAAGAAATCAAAAATTGATTTAAAACAACAACATATTAACCTTATAAATAATATAAATAAATCCTGCGGATTTGATAATAGAACAGGATTTAAGTTCTCTATCGGAGCAATAGAATCATTCAAGTTTGCTCATAATTTAATTGAGTCATTTTATAATAGCACTACATCCAAAGACTCAAATACATCTATTTTAATAAATTTACAATATCAGACTAAACTATTAATTATAATTGGACTACTAAACTCTGCATTTATACAGAAAAATGCAATCCTTACATTTCTAAAATTAAGTAAACTTGATAAAGAATATAAAAAAACTATAACGGGTAAACTAGAAAAAAGTGATTTATTATCAACCAGACATAAAATCGCATCACACAATTCTGAATGCAAAATATCTGACTCAGGTGAAATTGAGCCATTTTTTCCCCGAATAATACAAAATGATATTGCAATTATTAATTTTCATAGCTCTGCAGAAATATATGGTAAAGATATAGACTTAAGATTAGCAATTGAAGAATATTATAATTTACTAAGCGAACCTCTAATTGTAATTCTTGAAAGATTAATCAATCATATTTATTCTAAAAATGAAAAAATAAAATTTGAAATAATGAAGAAATTTAAAAGTATTAAGTAAACTAATTTAATGAAACAAGCAATATGAAATTACGGTCAAAAAAAAAGTAAAGTAATGAAAAAGTATTTAGTGATTTTTGAAAAAACAAAAACAGGATATAGTTGCTATGTACCGGACTTACCCGGATGTATTGCAACAGGAAAAACAAAAATCATTGCTGAAAAGAATATTTACGAAGCCATAAAATTTCATATTGAAGGTTTGGAAGAGGAAGGATTAAAAGTTCCTGTTGCAAAATCAGAAAGTGAAATGATGGTTTTTATTCAGGAATAAGAATATTTAATTTCAAAAAAAGTCTGACTGATAATCGTGGTCAGACTTTTTATTTATGTGGTCCTGTCGGGAATCGAACTCGAATCTCAGGTTCCGGAGACCTGCGTACTATCCGTTATACTACAGGACCAAATTCAGCGCGCAAAGTTAAAATTTTATACTCAGGCTTGTGCAGTGGCATGAGCCATCATCTGCTCGAATAATTTATTTCCCGCAGCCACGCTGTCCATCTTATAAAAAGTAATACTCAGCTTGTTGTTTACTTCTTTCATGCGGCAGCGTGACGGATTATTTTTTACAAAGTTGATGATCTGCATAAACAACTCACTCTTATAAAGCCGCGAATCAGGATTGGAAACTAAATATCCTTTCAACTGACCGTTTTTTAAAATCAGTTTTTCAAAACCCATCGAGCGTGCTTTCCCTCTGAGCTTTACGGTTTCCATCAGCTCTTTCACCTGTTTTGGTACAGGGCCAAAACGATCGCGAAGCTGATTTTCGAAAGCAGTAAGTTTTTCTTCTGTTTCTATATCATCCAACTCTTTATACAGGTTCAGTCGCTCCACAATGTTTTCTACATAACCTGTTGGAATAAGTATTTCCAGATCGGTTTCTATCTGACAATCGGAAACGATAGGTTTTTTGTCATCATCAGGAAAGAGTCCTTTAAAATCTGTTTCGCGTAATTCTATCAATGCTTCATCCAGAATTTTCTGATACATCTCCAACCCTATTTCAGAGATAAAACCACTTTGTTCGCCACCCAGCAAATTACCTGCACCGCGAATATCCAGATCGCGCAATGCCACCTGAAATCCCATTCCCAAATCAGAGTATTCTTCAATGGCACGCAATCTCTGACGTGCTTCAGGAGTAAGCACAGTGAGTGGCGGAGCCAATAAATAACAGAATGCTTTTTTGTTGCTGCGCCCTACCCTTCCTCTCATCTGATGCAAATCACTCAACCCAAAATTCTGCGCCTGATTGATGATGATGGTATTGGCATTGCTGATATCAATACCTGACTCAATGATGGTAGTTGCCACCAGCACATCGCTGTCGCCTTCAATAAATGTCATCAGCACTTCTTCGAGCTGGCTGCCATCCATCTGTCCATGTCCCACCACTACTCTCACATCAGGACAAAGTCTGCGTATCATATCTGCTATGTCGTGAATATCGGAAACTCTGTTGTGCACAAAAAACACCTGACCTCCTCTCGATACTTCATACATCACAGCATCACGAATCACTTTATCATTAAAAGTATGCAACTCTGTTGTCACAGGATAACGGTTAGGTGGCGGTGTATTGATAACAGAAAGATCTCTTGCTCCCATCAGCGAAAATTGCAGTGTGCGTGGTATAGGAGTTGCCGTAAGTGTAAGTGTGTCCACATTTACTTTCAGCGATTTTATTTTCTCTTTGCTGGCTACGCCAAATTTCTGTTCCTCATCAATGATGAGTAAACCCAGATTTTTGAATTTAATATCCTTACTCAGCAAGCGATGTGTGCCAATGATGATGTCAACTTTTCCTTCTTCGAGGCGTTTGAGTGTTTCGGTTTGCTGTGCCGATGTTTTAAAACGGTTGATGTAATCTATGGTGCACGGAAATTCTTTTAACCTGTCGGTAAATGTGCGGTAATGCTGCATGGCAAGAATGGTAGTTGGCACCAGCAAAGCCACTTGTTTGTTATCGCTCACTGCTTTGAATGCGGCACGTATAGCAATTTCAGTTTTTCCGAAACCTACATCACCACAGATGAGCCTGTCCATGGGTGCAGATTTTTCCATATCTTTTTTTACATCGCGTGTTGCCTTCACCTGATCGGGAGTGTCCTCATAAATAAAAGAAGCTTCCAGTTCTGTTTGCAGATAATTGTCCTGCGAGTAAGCAAATCCCTGCTGCGCTTTACGCTTGGCATATAGAGCAATCAAATCGCGGGCAATATCTTTTACTTTCTTCTTGGTTTTTTGTTTGAGTGTTGCCCATGCAGTGCTTCCTAATTTGTTCAGTGCAGGTGCAGCACCATCTTTACCTGAGTAACGTGCTATTCGGTGAAGGCTGTGAATGCTGACATGCAAAATATCATTGTCCTTATACACCAAACGGATGGTTTCCTGCTGACGACCTTCAATATTTAATTTCTCCAAACCTCCGAAACGTCCAACACCATGATCAATGTGAGTTACATAATCTCCCGGTTTGAGACTATACAATTCTTTGATGGAAAGTGCTTCGCTGCGGCTGTAATTTTTTCGCAGTTTAAAGCGGTGATATCTGTCGAAAATCTGATGATCGGTATAGAATGCAACTTTCAGGTCTGCATCAATAAAACCTTTGTAGAGTGAAGTATAAACAGGCTGAAACTGTACATCATCTTTGCTGATTTTTTGTTTCACACTCATATCTTCGAGTATGGCGTAAATACGTTCTACCTGCTTGGCCGACTCAGAGAAAATATATGTCTGTGTCTTTCCGGCTTTGTTTGCAATCAGATTTTCTGAGAGGAGATTGAAATTTTTGTTGAACTGCGGCTGTGGTTTTATGTGAAAAGGAATTTCAACAGCATCCCCATAATTGCTCTTTACACCAAACTCCACATTGGTATGTTTGCCGAAACTTTCGCTGATGAGTTCAAACAGCGGGTAAACATTTTTAGCATCATCATAATCTTGTTTTTCCTCTGCAGGAATTTCAATTTTTGACAATACTTCAAAATTCTCCTGCAGATACTGGAGTTGATAACCCAAATCGCGGGTTACGATTAAAATGTTATCGGGGAGAAAACGAAAGAACGATTCTGTGTTATTGTTTTTAAGCTCCGACTGAATGTTGGGGATGATGGTAACAAACTGAAGATTTTTGTCTGACAACTGCGTAACAGGATCAAATGAGCGGATGGACTGAATATTGTTTCCGTCAAACTCAAGACGGTAAGGCAATTCATAGGCAAAAGAATATACATCCACAATACCGCCTCTTATGGCATACTGCCCGGGTTCGAAAACAAAATCAGTTCGCTGAAAATTATTTTCGGTAAGGAATTCATTGATAAAATCAATACTCAGCGACTCTCCTACTCTGGCTTCGATGGTGCTTTGTTCGAGAACATTTTTAGTAACTACATTTTCGGCAATGGCTTCAGCATAGGACACCACCAGAAAATAATCACGGTGTTTGTTGATATAACTCAGCACCTCTGCTCTCATCTGTATGGCTGAAGTATCATGGCCATTCAGCTTAAAAGGTTTGCGGTATGATGCAGGAAAAAACAAAACTTTTCCTGTACCCATGAGATTTTCAAGATCGTTGAAATAATACGCTGCTTCTTCGCGGTCAGGCAAGACCATCAGCAGAGGCTGATTCAGTTTGCTGAAGGTGGCTGCTGTAATAAACGATGCTGACGAGCCATGCACATGCTCCAGATGGATATGCTTTGTTTGTTGTATAACATCGGCAAGACGGCATACAGAAGGATGCTCCGCATATTGACTGATTAACTTCTGTAATTGTTCCATCTGAAAAAAGAACACAAAAATAAGATGAATTGTTCAATTGAAAACCGAAGTTGAAATCGTCTGATAAAAACCGGAATGATTATCTCAGCTTGGTACGGAAAGGTTTACACTTGTCGGTATATTTTTTAGAAATGGTCCAGTTGATGGTAATGCCTCCCATCATATACCAGTCTTTATCCGAAGCATTTCCGCGCTGATGGTTGGTGTTGATTCCTGTTCCTGCAAAAATTGTTCTGTCGGACAGTGCAGCAGCAAGTGGGCCATTTGATGCAGCTAAACTTGTATTATCGGGATACACTGTGCTTACATCATCCAGATAATCTGTAAAAGTTTTTCGTGCAACAGCTTCTACCGAGAGAGAAAAACGGTTGCTGAGTTTAAACTTAATTCCACCTCCCATAGGGAATGCAAACTGAACACGCTTGTAACGGCTACCTGTATTTGGCAAACCACTTCCCTGACCCTCGGTGCCCAGAGGTTGAAGGTCGTGCCATGAGCCATTGATAAAGCCTTGCGGATTATGATGAAAAAAAGTGATTCCTGTTACCAGATAAGGCGCCACTTTGGACGAATGTTCTGCAGCAGTTTGAAAAGGAAAAAAGTTGAATTCAAAAAGTGCACTTGCATCCCATACATCACTTCGGAATGAAAGATTGCGATACTGATTAAATCCTTCATCCTGTCTTGCATCGCTGCCGCTGATACGGCCATAGGTAACACCAAGTCTGAACGACCAGAAACTGTTGAGACATCTTTTGTAATACAGACCTGCTGCAGGATTAAATGCATCGGGGTTGAAAAGATGGGTATTGATTTCGCCTTTGTATGAGGCCACACCCAACAACAAGCCCAATTCGCTGCTCTGCGCATGAAGCAGCACAGGCATCTGAAATATTAAAATAGAAACTGCTGTTAAAAACTTACGCATTCATATAGAGCATCATCACAAAACGCTCTGAATAACTAAAAATTACATTAGAACATCGGATAATTGGTTCGTCCTGTTCTGATTTTATAATTGATATTAAAAACTGCAAACAGGTATGCATCATTCCAGCGGGGATCGCCTCTTTGCTGCCCTACATGCGACTGGTCGTCCAGGCTGCGGTCGGCAAGTTGCTCCACCAAAGTACCACCTCTTTCATAGTAATAACTTTTGCTTACATCATCAATATAATCGGTAAAAGTATATCGCAAACCAACTTCCAGACCAACACTAATCTGACGGTCAATAGCATATTTGGCTCCTAAACCAAGAGGTACACAAATTTGTGTTCGTTTATATTTATCGCGTGAAGGCACTACTCCCTGACCTTCGGTGCCGAGGGGTTGCAACTGATACCAGTGATCGTTAAGTTTGGCTTTGGGATTGAAGTGAAAAACACCAATTCCCACAAAACCATAAGAAGACAATTCAATGTTTCTCATTCCGCGTACACCACGCAGACGGTAACGGTGACCTACCTGCTCCTGAAGAAATGAAATTTCGATATTGGTGCTTAGTTCAAAAATATTGGACTTGAAACTGAGATTACGTTTGTTTCGGAATGGTTCCTTGGTTAGTTTATCATCTCCTGCTACCACACCATAAGAGATTTTGGTGCAACTGGCAAAGGTGGGCGATAATTTAGAGCGATATCCAATCATGGCAGCAGGGCGGGTCATCAAAAACTCTAACTAGAGGAAAGCATGGGTTCCCACCTGATTGGCCCCTCCAAGCTCGCCCAGAAAGTTGGTTACGCCTAAGCCGGCTATGTATTCAATTCGGTAAGCTCTCCATCTTTTCTTAGCTACCTGAGAGTAGCTGAGTAATGGAAAAGCGAATAATAATAAAAGTAATAATCCTTTGTATTTATTGTTCATAAGCCGGATGGTTAACGACAAAAATAAATATTTTACACAATTCGAGCACAAGTATAATATTTTCTTACCAATTACGGGCATCCAAGCCCCAATTGAGTTTATTTCTTAATGTTTGAAGGAAATTATCGTTATCGAAACGGATGAGGTTGAAGCTGAAATTCTCTTTACGCACAGCTAATTGTATGGATGAATCAATGGTTACTGCACGCGAGTCGAGTGATGCAAGAAAATACGGATTGCGTCCTTCCACTTCTATTGAAATAACATGTTTATCGGATACTACGATGGGACGCACATTAAGGTTATGGGGTGCAATGGGCGTAATTACAAAATTGCCTGAGTGAGGTGAAATAATAGGCCCTCCGCAGCTTAATGAATATCCGGTGGAGCCTGTCGGTGTGCCAATGATGATGCCATCGGCCCAGTAAGAATTGAGATACTCACCGTTGAGATATGTATGGATGATGATCATGGATGAGCTGTCCTTTTTGTGAATAGACAGCTCATTGAGGGCATAAGGAACTTCGCCAAAAATATTTTTATCAGTTTCGAGGCGGAGCATGGCTCTTTTGTCGAGGGAATAATGGCCTTTTTCAATGCTATCAACAGCCTGGGGGATTTGCTCGGGCAGCACGCTTGACAAAAATCCGAGCCTGCCGGTGTTGATGCCCAGCACGGGTATGCCTGAATCTTTGACCAGCGTCACGGTGTCGAGGATGGTGCCATCGCCACCGATGCTGAAAAGATAATCGGTTTTGCCGATGAGTTCGCCTGCTGTGCTGTAGAGATTGGTGTTAGGGAGCTCGGTTAATTTTTGTTTGAGGGAATGATACAGGGTGCCGAAAAGTAAAATATCTGAGTTGATGTTTCGAAGTTCCTTCCACACCGTTTCGAGAGCGATAAGAACCTTTTCATTTACATATCTGGCGTAAACGGCTACGGTCATAAAGCAAAAGTAGGAAATTAAATGGGTGCCGTAAGATGAAAAAATATTCCTGTATTACCGAGTTTATTAACAGCAAATTCTCCTCTCAGAACCAAATCATAATAAGTTACAAAATCGAGACCTGCACCAAAACTGTACTGCCAGGTGTTGGATAATGGATTGCCGTAGTAAAATCTTTTGTCTTTGACATAACCGGCATCAAAAAACAAATTGGCATAAAGCGCAAAGGGTATTCGCGTGAAACTTTCGGGCAAACCAACGGGCATTTTGAATACACCGGGTTTGATGATGTTGTATTTTAATCCTGTTTTAAACAAAGCAAAATTTTCGCCATTGATGACGTATTTGTCATAACCTCTGATGACATCGCCTTCGAAGCCGAGTGCCTGCTGATTGTAGAAGGGTACATCATTTTGTCCTGAGAGTTTGAACTTGGCCGACACAGCTGTGGACCAACGTGTGTTCAGCTTCCAGAATTTTTTTCCATGAATGATGATGTAGGTGAGCGAGGGGTCTTTGTCATTAACTCCTACTCCCATTTTGGTAAACTCAAGGCTGAGAAAATATCCTGACAGCGGATAGTTGCGTATGTCGCGGGCATCGTCCTTGTATTCGAAAGAAATCATGGGGTAACTTTCTGTTTTTTGCCCTGACTGAAAATATGAATCGTTGAGCTGAAGAATGGTGTCGCTGATGATGTTGTATTGATATCCGGCAGTGAGTGAAAAGGTTTTGTTGATGCCCTGACGGTGTGTGTAGCGAATGTTGGCTTTGTATTCCTTGCGCGAAAATGTGCCGTCACTTTTGAAATACTGCAGACGGTTGTCGCTGAGGGTGTAGGGTATTTCGTGCAGAAAGGTTTGTATGGCAGTGATAACGATTCCGTCATTTTGTTTTTTATCAATATAAGGAATGCTGTACTGAAAGCCCTGCCTTTCGGAATAGCCAAAGCGTGCTAGTGCTTTGATGTTTTCTCTGCGGCCGCGGAAGTTTTCCCAGTTGAGATAGAAACCATAATTTGTTTTTCGCAAACTTTTATTCTGCCACCATTCATAAAAATTGCGATCTACAATTTCGAAAATGGGGACTGGGAAAACATACCACCGTTCCACTACTTCGATGATGATATAAACATCAGAAGTGCCGGTGAGTTGTTTTTTTATTTCAACAAAATTGAAGAGTGATGTGTTGAGTAAGTTTTCGCGGCTGCGTACGATGCGTTTGTCGAGTTCGTCCATGGTCATTACATCGCCTGCGGCAAACAACAACTCGCGTTGCATGATGTGCGGACGAGTGACTTTGTTGCCGGTGAAAATAATTTGTTTGACAATGATGTGCTGCTGTGAGGCGGCCACGGTACTGTCGGCTGCGGCAAAGGTGCGCAGGCTGTGCAAAAAGAATATGGTTATTAAGAAAGCTGTTCGCTTACACATTCATGTAGGTCATAAAAGCTTTGTAGCGGTCCTGAAGGTCGCTGCTCAGCTCGCTGCTCTGGTAGGATGCAATGACGTTGTAGTCGAAGCGGTAAAGTCCTGCAAGCACGCGTGTGAGATCGAGTTTGTCTGTTTTGACGGTGAGTTCGTAATTGAGGGGATCATCGTCAGTTTGGTTGAGGGAGGTGCTGAGAATGTTGGCACCATTGGACTCTATGATGCGCGCAACATCCTGCAGCGAATAATTTTTGATGGGAATGCGCATGATGATGATGCCACCGGGAGTTTTGACAGAGCTTGTTTGTGCAAAACAGTCAATGATATCAATGAGGGTGAGCAGTCCGCGGTACTGACCATCTTTGTTGATGACAGGTACAATGTCCAAACCTTTGAGGGTCACAAATTCGAGTGCATCGTAGATATATTGTGTATCGAGGATAAACTCTTTGCGATAAGGCAAACTGAGCTGAGCAAGCGTGAGCGACTTGTCGGTGCATTGCATAAGTTCTGATTCGGTAATGATTCCAACAAACTTCATCCCGTCAACAACAGGGAGATGATTGAGGTTGAAAGACTGCATCCACTGCAGGGCACGCACGGCAGTGTCGGTGACTTTGAGCGGTGGGATGAAATCTTTGATATAATCTTTTGTAATCATTACAGCGAAGCAAAAAAAATATTTTCAGGCGGCAAACATACTACATTTGCACTACATATCAAGATGAAGATGATGCACTGCAAACTGAGTGTCAATATAAATAAAATAGCTACGCTGCGCAATGCACGAGGAGGGAATTTGCCGGATGTGATAAAGGCTGCTGCCGACCTGGAGTTGTTTGGTGCAGAAGGCATCACGGTGCATCCGCGGCCTGATGAGCGACATATACGCTATGATGATGTGCGGAGGCTGAAAGAAGTTGTGAGAACGGAATTTAATATTGAAGGATATCCTTCGGAAAGTTTTTTGCAGTTGGTGGAGGGCGTAAATCCGCAACAGGTTACTCTGGTGCCCGATGCGCCTGATGTGCTAACTTCGAATGCAGGATGGGATGCTGTGAAGCACGGGCAGTTTTTGGGCGATACGGTGGCACGGCTTAAAGAGAAAGGTATGCGCGTGTCGCTGTTTATGGATACTGACCTGAGGCAGATAGATGCAGCGGCTGCTACGGGTGCACATCGCATTGAGTTATATACGGAGCGATATGCAGCACACTATGCACAGGATGCAACTGTTGCAGTGAGCGATTATGCCACTGCGGGCAGGCATGCGGGAGCATGCGGTTTGGGTGTGAATGCAGGGCATGATCTGAGCCTTGAGAACCTGCGCTTTTTGTTGGAGGCAGTGCCCGAAATTGTGGAAGTGTCTATAGGCCATGCGCTGATAAGTGATGCACTGTATTACGGATTGCAGAATACGGTGCAGATGTATAAGCATGAGATAAGGCTGGCGCGGTTTCCGGAGAAATAAAGCTGAAAATTTGGCGGCAGGCTGCGGTGATTAGCGAAATGCGCGTGGCGTTTTGAGTGATGCGCGTGGCGTTTTGAGCGATGCGCGTGGCGTTTTGAGTGATGCGCGTGGCGTTTTGAACGATGCGCGTGGCGTTTTGAGCGATGCGCGTGGCGTTTTGAACGATGCGCGGTAGCAGTTTTACGGGTTGAGGAAGGGATAATGAGGCGGCTGCGCCTTGGTGATTTTTAATGTTATATGTTTGGTTATAAATATATTAAGTTAGTTTGTTGAAAGCAAAAATTGAGATGACCTACCCCACCGGCAGCCTTGCAGGTCGCAGGAACTGCGGTAAGAAACAGTGATAAATTGCAGAGCATTGAGGGAAATTGTTTAACTGCCAGAATGGCAGAGGGTTGGATTGGGAGTTATTAGTTGAACATGCGGAAAGAGATAGCGGTTGGCTAAAAACTGGCAAAGGTTTGATGATTTGTAAAAGATAAAATATATTTGAAGTTTAATAAATACCCCTACTTGTGGTGCAAAGCCAACCATTTTTGGTTGTATCTGAGACATATTGTGAGGGGTAGAGATGAATTGGTGGTAAGGCTATGACGAAAGTGCGAACTTGAAACTAACGAGCGCTGAATCAACTTGACACAAAACAAAAAACATATCGGAGTGGCACAGTTTTTTAACAACACCCAACGCTTCGTTTTTAAATTTTCTTTTCCTCCGCTCAAATTTTTAAAATGATTTTATTGCCCACCCAATTGCACACATTTGCCTTTGCCTGCAACCGCACGAATCCAACCCGGAGGCAAAGTCAAAAGAGTGCAATCCCTCACACACAGGGACATACAAGGCACAGCATTTTTAAGAGGGAAAATGATATCTTTGCATTCAAAAAAATATTAAGTTGACAGAAATAGATTTACAAGAGTTCCCAACAACAAGATACCAAGGAAGCAAGCGAAAAATTCTTCCTTGGCTTCACTCTGTTTTTAAAGATTTAGAATTTGAAACAGCACTTGATGCTTTTGGTGGCAGTGCTTCTGTAAGTTACTTGTTGAAGAAGATGAACAAGACAGTCACCTTTAACGACAAACTTTTATTCAATCATATCATAGGCAAAGCAATAATTGAAAACAACCGAATAAAGCTTAACGAGCAGGATGTTTCCAATTTAACAAAGAGAATTGAGGGAGTTAAATATTACCGATTTATTCAGAACAACTTTAAAGATGTTTATTACTTGCAGGACGAAAATGTTTGGCTTGATAGAGTAGTTTCAAACATCTTTCAAATGAATCACTACCAACCCCATGTTCTACAATACAAAAGAAGTTTAGCTTATTACTCTTTATTCCAGTCAAGTATAATCAAACGACCATTCAATTTATTTCACCGCAAGAATCTTTACCTAAGAACCTCTGATGTTGAAAGAAATTTTGGAAATAAAACAACTTGGGACAAATCATTTGAAAATTATCTAAGAAAGTTTTCTGATGAAGTCAACTCACTTGTTTTTAACTCAGGTAGAAACTGCCGTTCACTTAATGAATCTGCATTTGACATTGCACCCGATGGCTACGATTTAGTTTACCTTGACCCGCCATACTTACGAAAAGACGGCTCAAATGAATCATCAAATTATTTGAAGTGCTATCACTTCCTGGAAGGACTTTCAAAATATCAGGAATGGAAAAATCTTGTTGACTTTGATAGTGTGAACTTGCGACTGAAACAAGACGAAGATTCAAACGACTTCTCAATGAATACAATTTATGAATCGTATGAAAAATTGATTACTCGTTTCCAAAATAGTATCATTGTCTTATCCTATAAAAAAGGAGGAATTCCGTCAATTGATTATTTAGTTAACTTAGTAAAGAAAGTAAAAGGCAATGCACACACAGTAAGTATGCATTACAAGTATGCACTGAACCATCAAAACGGAGATGCAAAAAATAACAGGGAAGTCTTAATTATTGGGATTTGAAATTATGAGCACAGCAATAGGAAATTGGCCAAAGAAAATTACAGTCGACAAAAGAATCATTACAATTCTTAGTGGTTCTACCTACAACAATTTTCCGAAAGCCCTTAAAGAAATTATTTCAAACAGTTATGATGCCGATGCAAGTGAAGTAAAAATCACAGTTGATATAAAAGGCGAAACAATCACAGTTGAAGATAATGGACTTGGAATGTCTGAAAGTGATTTTGATTTTTACTTGCGGATTGCTGGCAAAACTCGTTCAACAAGAGAGTTCACATTGTCAGGCAGAAAAAGGATTGGACAATTTGGTGTCGGTTTTCTTTCGGTGTTTCCTTTTTGCAGGACTTACAACATTGAATCAAAGAAGAAAGGTTCTCCTGAAATTATTTTCGCAGCAATACCAAATCACAAGTTTGTTGAAGAAGACCAAAAAGTTTTGACGGACATTGAAGAAATTCCGATTCAGGGAGGTAAGAAAATTGACAACAGCCAATTGAATAAGCAATTCACAAAGATTAAATTGGTTGGATTCACCAGGTTAGCTAAGGATTTTTTCAAGCATGCTTACTTAGTTTCCCGAAGACGAGAAACAATTCTGAATTACCCACCCCTACAACGATTAGAATGGGAATTATGTGAGGACTTACCTATTGAATTTGATTCACACAATGAGCTCTCAGAAAAGTTTGCTTACAAATCCAATTTGCCTTTTCGTGTTTATCTTGATTCAAAAGATAAGCACTTGCTTAGAAATGTTCATGCAAATAATATTCTTGAAACTCACAAGGGAGAATTTGAAACTATTGGAAAAATAAAATTCAAATTTTTTATTGCGACTGATTACAAGCCAGTCAAACCCGTTGAAGCCCGACATTTAAAAATGAGAAACTTTAATGTAGGTGTTGGACCAAGAACAACATTTGGAGTTGGACTTGAAGGCAGAACCTATGCACGATTAGCACATTTAACAGGAGAAGTTCACTTTATTGACGGAATGAATGATTTGATAAATGTAGCAAGAGACAACTTCAATTTCAGTCCTGACTATGAAGAATTGCAAGAGTATTTCAGAGGTAAATTACGCAAGTGGAGCGATGAACTTGATAAGATTGACCAAGACGAAAAATTTATTTCGGCAGCCGAGGATAAGAAACATGTTAAAGATTTATCAGCACTGGTTAAATCAAATGTTACGAAAAAAATCAGCGACCTTGAAAAAAGAGGATTTACGGTTTCAAAGGCAAAATCAAGTTCAGCAACTTCTACTCCGATAAAAATTGACAAAAAGAAAAAAGAGGTAATTGTTTCTGAGGACATTGAAAGTGAAGATGCAACAAAGACAATTGAGATTAACAGCAAAACTTTCAAACTCAAACTTGAGAATTGGGATACTGATGATGATTACCCTGCTTGTAAGTTGAAAGGCAGAACTATTATTATCAACGAGGATTATCCATTATTCCGAAATAAAAAATTTCTTGATGTTTTTGTCAAACTCCATTCTGTTTTGCTTTTGAATGTTGAGGACGGAGTAATAAGCAAAAAGGCATATCAATCATTGTTGAAGGACATTGATAAAACATTTATTGACTACAAAAATTAAATCATACTGACTATGCAGATAAATTATTTGAAAGTTGAGAACTTCAAGAGTTTGGTTAAAGTAGATGCAACAGGTTTTGGTTCGGTGAATTTTATTCATGGATTCAATAACAGTGGTAAATCAAACTTTCTAAAATTCCTTGAACTATTGTTCAGCCGTAAAACTGTTACAATACCAGAATCCTACACGGATGAACTCAATATTTTAAGAACAAGAAATAAGGTAGCTGAAATCACTCCTTTTTGGCGTGGGTATATCTATGACATGCCTTTCATTTTTACAAACAATAAAAGGCAAACCAGTATTCTCTTTGAAGTTCAATTAGAGCTTAACAATAGCGAATATCCTCATTCAGAAGAACTTCTTGCCGCGGGATATCTTTATAATAACAGAGAAACTACTCCAATAAAAATTAAGGGGGAAATAGTTTCAATAAATCAGAATGACTCGCAGGTAATTTTGAAAGAAGTTAAGCTTCATGACATTACAATTTTCTCAGACAACAACGGTGTTCCAAAATTCTTTGAAGCACCAGAAGGTTCTTCTCTTGCAAATAATGAAGGGCTTTTCAACGAAGTGATGGATGTGTTCAATAACTGTGTTTCGTTGATTGAGAGTGAGCGATATTTTAGCAAGGAAAAATTACAGCAAGACCCGCCTGATATTTTTGCTACTGGAAACTTTAAGAACTGGCTTTATGGCTTGAGTTTGGATGCTGACAGATTTGAAAAGTTCACCTCGCTGATTTCGTTCTTAGATAAATTTAATCTCACTTCAAAAGTTGCAAACGTCTTGAATGATAATCTCAAGAATTATCCTTTCATTAAAACTAAAATGACTTTTTCAAAATTCAAGGAAGAAATTGAAGTGATGCTTGAAAACCCAGTAGGAAGATTCCCTTTAAAGAATTTTGGAACAGGTGTTCAGCAACTGTTTTATATTCTATCAAGGATTTTTGATACTCCTTCAAAAATTATTTTGATTGAAGAACTTGAATTGAACCTTTCACCCGAGTATCAGGAGTTGATAATAAATAACCTCCAGAAGTTCTTAGAAGAAAAAATACTTAGCCAAGTATTTTTCACAAGTCATAGTGATTACTTAAACCGAAACGATTTTAAAGTTTACGAAGTGACCATTGATGCAAACGGGAAATCGGATATTAAGAGTTCAACCTACAATGGCTTGAAAGGTATGAGAAGAAACTTTTTAACATTTGCCGAAAAAGGAAAATTAGATTGAATCCTCTCACAAAAAATACTCTCTTAAAAACCGCTGCAAGCCAACGCTACGAACCAAAGTTTTAAAGAGAATATTTTTTCTCTAACCAATGAAATCATTTAAAAATTCCTTCCCCCGCTCAAAAGAAAATTTAAAAACCCCAACGCTCAGTGCAAACCCAACAAGACACATCATTTAATGTAAATCGCTTCGGACAAATTGTGCGCGGATTTGACACGACAAATCTTTGGACAGACAGCACGCCTTCCGGTAACACGGGTGGCAGTTGCGCCACCTCACACAAGAGGCGCAAAAAAAATTGCGTAGTGGTATGAATTAAGGTGCGCTATACGATTTGAAAAATATTATTGGATTTATAATACTGTATAGGTAGCCTGAGCATCAAAATTGCTGAAGATTTGATTTACAAAATACACATTTTGGGTCGGTTACAAGCAGATGCTTGCAATAAGGTGTATTTTATTTTTCCGTTAATTTTAATTTTCAAATGAAAATTGTAGTATTGCGTGTGGTTGAGGGGGTGTGTTTGGGCAAAGCCAAAAGAGGTGTTTTTTGCAAACGCTTTATTGAAAACTGTATCTTAGAAACTTATTTTAACTAATGCCAAATCAAAATCCAGAGCAAATCGCAAGAGATAATATAGACAAGCAGTTGACGGCTTGCGGTTGGATTATTCAGAATAAATCAACTTTAAATCTGAGTGCCGGAGTTGGAATTGCAGTGAGAGAATATTTAACCGATGTTGGACCAGCTGACTATGTTTTGTTTGTTGACGGCAAACCTTGCGGCATTGTGGAAGCCAAGCGTGAAGAAGAAGGACACCGCCTGACAGTTCATGAAAACCAAAGTGAAGAATATGCAACGGCAAAACTCAAACACCTTGACAATGAACCTTTGCCCTTCGTGTATGAAAGCACAGGCGAAGTGACACGGTTCACAGATTTTCGTGACCCGAAACCCCGTTCACGAAATGTGTTTTCATTTCACAAGCCGGAAACATTTCGTGCATGGCTGAAACAAGAGGAATCTTTGCGGAGCAGTTTCAAAAATCTTCCACTCCTGCAAACAGAAGGTTTGCGTGATTGCCAGATAAACGCAATCACAAAACTTGAAAACTCTTTCAGGGAAATAAAACCAAAAGCCCTCATTCAGATGGCGACAGGTTCAGGAAAAACTTTTACAGCAATCACTTCTATTTATCGTTTGCTTAAATACACCAAAGCAAAACGAATTTTGTTTTTGGTTGACACCAAAAACCTTGGTGAGCAAGCCGAACAGGAATTCATGAATTTTTTGCCGAATGACAGCAACCAAAAATTTACTGAGTTGTATGGAGTGCACCGGCTGAAATCAAGTTTCATCCCCACGGACAACTTTGTTTACATCAGCACCATTCAGCGTTTGTATTCCATTCTGAAAGGAACAGAACTGGAAGAAAGTGCGGAAGAAGAAAATCCTAACGAAAGAAAATATCAGCCGAAAGAAATTCCACCTATTGAATATTCTGCAAAACTTCCGATTGAGTTTTTTGATTTTGTGGTGATAGATGAATGCCACCGCAGCATTTACAATTTGTGGAAACAAGTGTTGGAATACTTTGATGCTTTTCAAATCGGTTTGACCGCAACACCCGACAACAGAACATTCGGCTACTTCAATCAAAACATCGTGAGTGAGTATTCACATGAGGATGCAGTTACGGATGGAGTGAATGTTGGCTTCAACACTTTTATCATTGCTACAAAAGTTACGCAACAAGGCGGAACAATCTGGAAAGGCGAATACATTGAACACAGGGAAAAACTTTCACGGAAGAAGCGTTGGGAATTGCAGGACGAAGATGAAGCATATACAAATACACAACTGAACCGTGATGTGGTAAACCCAAATCAAATCCGGCTTGTTGTAAAATCCTTCAAAGAGCATTTGCCCGAAATGTTTCCTGACCGCTACAATGACAACGGAGAATTTGAAACACCGAAAACTTTAATCTTCGCTTTGACAGATTCACATGCTGATGACATTATTCAGATTGTGCGGGAAGAATTTGGCGAGGGGAATAATTTCTGCAAGAAAATTACTTACAAAGCAAACGAAGACCCAAAGAGTGTGTTGGCTCAGTTTCGCAACGACTACAATCCGAGAATTGCAGTAACAGTTGACATGATTGCAACCGGAACAGATGTGAAATGTCTGGAGGTTCTCTTATTCATGCGTGATGTGCGGAGCAGAAATTATTTTGAGCAGATGAAAGGTAGAGGAACAAGGGTGATTGATTTTGATGATTTGAAAAAGCGATCACCATCGGCAAAGTTTGCCAAAGACCATTTTGTAATTGTGGATGCAGTGGGAGTAAGCAAGAGTTTGAAAACCGACAGCAGATCATTGGAGAAAAGGCCGGGTGAACCATTGAAAGATTTGCTGGCAGCCATTGCAGTTGGAGCAAGAGACGAAGAATTGTTTTCATCCATTGCTAACCGATTAACACGATTGGAAAAACAAATCACAGAAAAAGAAAAGCAGCAGTTCACCGAAAAAGCACAAGGCAAAACAATCAATCAGGTTGTAAAAGAATTGCTGAATGCGTTTAATCCCGACACGGTTGATGAACTGAAAGCAAAAGTTGAAAGTGAACTGGCAGGTGAATCGCCAATCAAAAAAGAAGAAGCATTCAAACAACTGCATGAGCAGTTGCAGAACAACGCTGCAAAAGTTTTCACAGGTGAGCTGAACGAATACATTGAGAATGTGCGCAGAGCACACGAACAAAAAATTGACACCGTAAACCCCGATGAAATTATTCGCATTGGTTGGGACAAAGACAACGCAGCGAAAGCACAGGCATTGGTTGCTGATTTCAAAACATGGATTGAGCAACACAAAAATGAAATCACCGCTTTGCAGATTTTCTATGCACAAGCGTATCGCAGGCGTGAACTCACCTACAAAATGATTCAGGAAGTGATTGAAAAATTAAAGTTGGACAAGCCGACACTTGCACCTATGCAGGTGTGGCATGCGTATGAGCAATTGGAAAAGGTAACCGGCAAACCCCTGAGTGAATTGATTGCATTGGTTTCCTTAATCCGCAGGGTTTGCGGCATTGACAAAACGCTTACCAGCTATGATAATACAGTTGCTAAAAATTTCCGTGACTGGATATTGAAAAAGAATGCCGGGAAGCATAACAGGTTCAATGAAGAACAAATGGCATTCATCAACATGATAAAGGAACAAATTGTAAATTCATTTCATTTTGAAGCGGATGATTTTGAGTTGATAGAGCAAGGCATGTTAGGCAGAGCATACAATGCTTTTGGTAATGAGTTGTATCAGTTAATTGATGAATTAAACGAAGCATTGGCTGCATGAGTTGGAACAAAAACAATATAGTAAACGAACCACCCGGAGATGATTGGGGAGGACCCTGGACTGAAAAAAAGTTACAGGCGTTTTCAAAATATGTCTGGAGCTATCTCACCATCATGAAAAATTTTCCTTTTTGGGAAACCATTTACTTTGATGGCTTTGCAGGAAGCGGAACAAAAGAAAAAGAAGTAAACACTGAATTGTATAAACAGCTGAAAATAACAGAAGCGGAAGAGAAAACATATAAAGGTGCAGCCGAAAGAGTGCTGACTTTAAAAGATGATTTGACCTTCAATTATTATTATTTCATTGATAAGGAAGAAAAATCACTGAATAACCTAAAGGCAAAACTCAAAGACATCAAAGGAAAAAAGTTGGTGTTCCGTTCGGGCGACATGAACAAGCACATCAAAGATTTGGCGAAAGCCCTTCTTACAAAAGAAAGGAAATTGGCTGCTTTAATTTTCCTTGACCCTTTCGGGATGCAGATTGACTGGACTTCTATTGAGGCATTGAAAGGCAGCCGTTCTGATGTTTGGATTTTAGTGCCTACCGGAGTAATCGTAAATCGTTTGTTGGACAGAGCCGGTAAACTGGAGCTCAGCGATAAGTTGGAATCGTTTTTCGGATTGCCGATTGATGAAATCAAAAAAATATTTTACAAACAGGAAAAGAAAAATACTTTGTTCGGTGAAGAAGAAACCATCAGTAAAATTTCAAAACCCATTGAGCAGATTGCAAAGATTTACGCAAGCCGTATGAAAACAATATGGACGCATGTAAGCGAAGAACCGTTGGTTTTGAAGAACAGGAACGGAGTTCCGATTTTTCATTTTGTGTTTGCATCCAATAATCAGACAGCGTTGAAGATTGCTAAACAAATAATTCAAAACGTTTAATCATGGCACAATCAAGTATTGAATGGACTGAAATGACCTGGAATCCCACAACGGGTTGCGACAAGGTTTCGGCAGGTTGCAAATTCTGCTATGCAGAAGTAATGTCAAGGCGGTTGAAAGCAATGGGAGTTGAGAAATATAAAAATGGATTTGAGCTTGCCATGCATGAAAGCGAATTACATACGCCTTACGAGTGGAAGAAACCGAAAATTGTTTTCGTGAACTCCATGAGTGATTTGTTTCACAAAGATGTTCCGGTGAAATTCATTCAGAAAGTTTTTAAAGTGATGAAAGAAAATCCGCAGCATGTTTTTCAGGTGCTGACAAAGCGGGCTGATGTGCTTTTGTATTACGACAAAGAAGGTTGGCTGGAATGGACACACAATATTTGGATGGGAGTTTCGGTGGAAAGCGAAAAGGTGATGAAGCGAATTGACTTGCTGAGACAAACGAATGCACGGACAAAATTTTTGAGTTGCGAACCTTTGATTAGCGAATTGCCAAACCTGAATCTGAAAAGTATTGACTGGGTAATCGTTGGAGGCGAAAGCGGCAGAACACCACGACCCATGAAAAAAGAATGGGTGATGGATATAAAAGCTCAATGCAAAAAAGCCAATGTTGCTTTCTTTTTTAAACAATGGGGAGGAACAAACAAAAAGAAAACAGGCAATTTGCTGGACGGAAAAAAATATTTAGAAATGCCCGAAACTAATCCTGCAGTCCTTCAATCATCAGCATCCTAATTCAGACAGATGATTGATAAAGAAAACATACCGGCAAGTTGGGCAATAATCAAAATGAAAGATGTTGCTAAGTGGAGTTCAGGTGGAACTCCGCTTTCAACTAATACTGATTATTACAATGGAAATATTCCTTGGTTAATCATAGGTGACTTGAATGATGGTTTTGTAAGCAACTCAGAAAAGCAAATCACGAAACTTGGACTTGAAAACAGTTCTGCGAAAATGGTGAAGCCCGGAAGTGTTTTGCTTGCTCTTTACGGAAGCATTGGCAAGTTGGCAATAAATAAAATTCCACTTGCAACAAATCAAGCCATTGCATTTACTGAAGAACTTTACGAGTTTGTTGACAACAAATTTCTATTTCATTATTTGTTCTCAATCCGTTCCTACTTGCACTCATTGGGAAAAGGAGCAACACAAAAAAATATCAGTCAAACAGTTTTGAAAGAAGTTGATTTTCCGTTACCACCTATAAAAGAGCAGCAGCAAATTGTTTCCAAGATAGAAGAACTCTTTACCGACCTGGACAAAGGCGTTGAGTATTTAACCACCGCACAGCAGCAACTAAAAGTATACAGGCAGGCAGTGTTGAAATGGGCGTTTGAAGGGAAGTTTTTAAAAAATATGTCTAATTGGCAAACCATTCAATTAGGAAATGTCGCTAACGCAATTGACCCTCAACCAAGTCATAGGACTCCACCTATATCAAAAGATGGAATACCCTACATTAGCATAAAAGATGTTGACCATGAGAATGATAGTATAAATTTCAGCACTGCAAGAAAAGTGTCAAAGACAGTGTTGATAGAACATTTAGAAAGATATAAACTTCATAGTGGAGATTTTATTATTGGGAAAATTGGCACAATCGGAAAGCCCGTAAGAATAGTATTACCACAAGAATATACTTTATCTGCAAATGTCGTTTTGATTCAACCAAGAAAAATAAATAATAAGTTTCTTTATTATTTGTTCCAATCCGATTTGATGGAATCACAATTCCGAAATGGTCAGAAAGCAACTGCACAAGCAGCATTCGGAATTCAGAAGGTAAGAACAATGAATATTCCATATCCAGAGCAGTGTCAACAAGAATATATCGTTCACGAAATCGAATCCCGCCTTTCCGTTTGCGATAAAATAGAAGAAACCATTGCCGACAGTTTGCAGCAAGCCGAAGCCCTACGCCAAAGCATTTTGAAAAAAGCATTTGAAGGCAAACTGGTGCCGCAAGACCCCAATGATGAACCTGCACAAAAACTTTTGGAGAGAATAAGAGACCTTCGACAAGCTCAGGGCAAGCAAGGAAAGGCAAAGCCTGAGAAGAAGGAAAAAGTGAAAGCCCCTAAAAAGAAAGCGTTAGTGAATGGGTAAAATAGTAGCCATACCAGTAAAGAAGAAAGCAGTTGCAAAAAAAGCAGTTGCCAAGAAGGCAGTTGTGTCCAAAAAGAAGCAACTCACAATTATGGTTTCTTCTACTGTTTATAACTCTGAATCCGATTTAGATCAGATAGCAGCAATTTTAGGGCAACAATTTGGATACAAAGTAATCATGTCTAAAGAAGGCAGTGTTTATGTTTCAATGAAACACGTTAGCGATACTAAGGCTGCTTGTTTACAAGCTGTGAAGGATTGTGATTTATTTTTTGGAATTATTTTTCCAAGGTATGGCTCAGGTATTACTCATGCTGAATTTTTGAAAGCTAAAAGGCTTAATAAGCCCATGTGGTTTATTGCACATGAGAAGATAGAATTCTTGAGAAAACTTCTACAACCAAAAATGTATACCAGAACAGGTAAACGGAAAAAATTTGAAATTCCTAAAACCGCTGTTTTGGATAGTGTGAAGGTTGTAGATATGTATAATGACGTTCGAAAATACTGGGTTCAGTCTTTTAAAAACATGGAAGAAGTGAAAAAATTTATTGAAACTCAATTCGGTGACATGAAGAAACGAATTCATGAGCTGGAAGAACTTAAAAAGACAATCAAATGAAAGAAGAACAACTCATAAAAGACCTGATTAAGCAGGGAGAAAGCGAACAGCTTGAATTCAAAGAGTCTGTTCGGAAAGAAGATATTGCCAAAGTGCTTTGCAGTTTTCTTAACGGCAAAGGCGGGCGGGTTTTAGCCGGCATTTCGGAGAATGGCATACCTAAAGGAATTGCCAATGCCGAAAAGCATGTGGAGCAATTAAAGATGTTTTTACTTTCTGCAATAGTTCCCGAAGCACCCATTACAATTAGTATAGAACAGTTGGAAAAGAAGGATCTGATTTTATTGAAAGTGTATGGTGGTTCCAAACAGCCCTATTTGTATAATGGAAGTATCTTCTATCGCAAAGGTGACCAAACCGTTAAGGCTACTTCACTTCAAATAGCCGAATTGATTCACGGTCGCCAAAAATCTGAAACCCATTGGGAAAGGCAACCTGCCCTGGGAGTTGACTTGGAAGATTTAGACCAAAAATTGATTCAATCTGTTATCAAAGAGTCAAGTGATAATCACAGGGGAAATTTTGAAGGGAAAAGGGTGATTGATTTTCTTTCGCATTATGGCTTATATCAAAATGGTTCCTTTACCAATGCCTGTGTGGTGCTGTTTGCAAAGAATCCGACAAAGTATTTACCACAAGTTCGGGTTCGCTTAACTGAATATGGGGAAGGAAAAACAGGCAATTCACTATTAAGAGATGAAGTATTTGAAGGCAATCTCTTTACTATTCAGGACAAACTGGAACGCTATATTGAAAATTTAGGTGTTAGAAGTGTGTTTGATAAGAACCAGTGGAAAAGAATAGATTTTAAGTTCCCTCCAAAAGCTTTGCAGGAAGGAGTTATCAATGCCTTAATGCACAGAGATTACAGCAGTCATTCAAGTAGTGTTGCAATAAGCATCTACCCTGATAGTTTTGTCATTTCTAATAGCGGTCATCTTCCTGATGATTTAAAGGTGAGTGAACTAAAGAAAAGCCACCGTTCGCATCCGGTTAATCCTGACATTGCACATATTGTTTTTCTAAAAGGACTAATTGATAAACTTGGTAGGGGAACTATTCGGGTTGTAGAACTTTGTAGGGCAGAAGGACTAAAAGACCCTGTTTGGAAAGATACTATTGATGGGGTTACACTTACATTTAACGGTCCTAAAGCATTAGCTGCTAAAAAAGATACTGCTAAAAGTGATGGTGTAAATGATGGTGTAAATGATGGTGTAAGTGATGGTGTAAATAGATTGTTAGATGATGGTGTAAATGATGGTCTAATTGAGGGTGTAAGTGATGGTGTAAGAGTAGAGATAATCAAGATAGTTGAACTGATAATAGCTAGAGAAGGTGCAAATGCTCTCGATATAGCTACTAAAAGGGGTAAATCTAAGCCTACCATTGAAAGATACCTCAGAACAGCCAAAGAAGTAGGAATAATAGAGTTTAAAGGAGCACCAAAAACGGGGGGATATTATTTAACAACGAAAATGAAGAAGCAATTAAAATGAGTAATGAAAATACATCAGGCATAATCAGTAAAGTTTGGAGTTTCTGCAACACCCTTCGTGATGATGGAGTGGGTTACGGAGATTATCTGGAACAACTCACTTACCTGCTGTTTCTGAAAATGGCAGACGAGTTTTCAAAGCCGCCATACAACCGCAAACTTCCAATCCCGAAACAATTCAACTGGGAAAGTTTAACTAAGGAGAAAGGCGAAGATTTGGAAACGCATTATTCCAACCTGCTTCGTGAGTTGGCAAAAGCGAAAGGAATCTTAGGACAGATTTTTACCAAGAGCCAAAACAAAATTCAAGACCCTGCAAAACTTTACAAGCTCATACGCATGATTGATGATGAGCAGTGGAGCACAATGGGTGCCGATGTGAAAGGACAGATTTATGAGGGGCTGTTGGAGAAGAACGCAGAGGACACAAAAAGCGGAGCCGGTCAATACTTCACACCCCGTGCTTTGATTCGTGCTATG
>Ga0116151_10001046_pt1 | contig 25710 bp, 18 predicted proteins | sample AD_UKC117_MetaG_FD_89893 | JGI IMG/M metagenome (GOLD analysis project Ga0116151, IMG submission 89893) | Active sludge microbial communities of municipal wastewater-treating anaerobic digesters from Hong Kong - AD_UKC117_MetaG | ecosystem: Engineered > Bioreactor > Anaerobic > Digestate... | reverse complement strand
GTAGCGGGTCGACTCGGCCGACAAATAGACCCACAGCAGCACGGTCAGCGCCACGCCGATCCCCGGCAGGACGACGTTGCGCCAGATGTCGCCCGGACTACTCACCTCCCGCTGACGCCAGGCGAAGTAGACGATCACGGTCAGATTGACGAACGTGAAGGCGATGAGGGCGCCGAAGTTGATCAGCGATGCGATGAAATCTAGGTTGAATGCGATGGCGCCCATCGAGACAGCGCCCACGAAGATGATGGCGTACGCCGGGGTCTGGAATGTCGGGTGGACGTAGCCGAAGAAGCGGGACAGCGGTCCACGTCCGTTGCGTCCCATGACATAGAGCAACCGTGAGACCGAGGCGTGCGAGGACAGACTCGAGGCCATGGTGGCCGCGAAGGCTGCCGCCGTCAGCAATATCTTGAATAACTGCCCTCCCACGTTGAAGGCGATCTCCGGCAGCGCACTGTTCTCCAGTGACTCCTGACTGAAGTCGGAGACGTCCGGGAACATCGACTGCGTGAACCACGCGGCGCCGAAGAAGATGCCGCCCCCGATGAGCAGGGCGAGCAAGATCGCCCGCGGGACCAGGTGCGGCTCCTTTGCCTCCTCGGTGTACATCGTGATCGCGTCGAAGCCGATGAACGAGAAGGCCACGATCGTCGCACCGGTGATCACAAGTCCGAGATCGACGCCCTCGTGCCACGCCGGATCCATCGAGAAGATGGTGCCGTTGCCCACCCCGTTCATCAGCGCCCGGATCGACAGGAGGAAGAACACCCCGATCAGGACCACGCAGAAGGTCACCAGGATCATGTTCACCCGCGACGTGTTCGTCATGCTGACCGTCACCATCACGGTGATGACCGCCACGTAGATGACGACCCAGATCCACTCCGGGGCACCGGGGAAGAACGAGTACATGTAACTGCGGATGATGAGGGCGTTGACCAGCGGCAGCAGCAAGTAGTCCAGCAGTGCCGCCCAACCGATGAGGAATCCGAGGTTCGGGCTCATCGTGGCCGACGTGTAGGTGTAGGCGGAACCGGCCGACGGGAAGACACGAGTCATGCGCCCATAGCTGATGGCGGTGAACAGCATGACGACCAACGCCATCAGGTACGACGTCGGCACCACACCGCCGGTCTCCTCCGACACGATCCCGAACGTGTCGAAGACCACGGTTGGAGTCATGTATCCCAGACCGAGGCCGACGATGGCCCACAGACCCAGCGTCCTCGCAAGATGCCCGGACTTGCCCTCTGTCGATGTGGCGTTGGTTGCACCCTCGGCGGCCATATGTGGGACTCCCTCCGCCCAACGGAAACGTGCTACCGCCTCAACATAGGGCTTCGGAGGGCTAGATTACGTACTTATGAGGTACATCGTCGGATACGGACCCCAGCAACGCGGCGTCGACGCAATCAACCTGGCGTCCACCTTGGCCAGGTCATCGGGAGCGAGTCTCGATCTGGTCGTGGTACTCCCCGACGACGCTCCGACGTTCGATATGTACTCACCGGATCACGCGTACAACACCGAACTGCGCAAGCAGGCAGGCGAGTGGCTCGAGGACGGACTGGCCCGGGTGCCCGCCGATGTTCCTGCTCAGGGCCACCTGGTCAACGCCGAGTCGATCGGCGAGGGGCTCGTGGAGAAGGCGGAGGAACCGGGCGAGGGCGCGGGCATGATCGTCGTGGGGACCTCCCACCACGTGCGGCTGGGCAGCATCGCCGACGCGCTGCTGCACTCAGCGTCCGTGCCCGTGGCTCTCACCCCGTCGGAGTACGAGCCGCAACAGACCATCACCCGGATCACCTGCGCGACCGGGGTCCGGGAGGGGCACGAAGCACTCGTGCAGTTCGCGATCAAAGCCGCGAGCGAGTGGAAGGTTCCCCTGCGCCTGATGTCGCTCGTGGCGGTCGGCGAGGCCGGCTCCGATGAGCAGCGCCAGGACTGGACTGAACTGGCGCAACTGCATATCGCGACCATCGCGCAGAAAGCCGCGGAGCAATTGCCCGCGGAGTGCCCGGTGACGACGGTGGTGGGACAGGGCACCACGCTGGTGGAGGCGGTGAACGGATTGGAGTTCTCCCCCAGTGAGCTCGTCATGGCTGGCTCCAGTCGGTTGGCACAGCCGAGGCGACTGTTCCTCGGGCGCACTGCCACGAAGATGATGCGGGTCCTGCCAGTGCCGATGATCGTGGTCCCGCGCGACTACGAACCCGACGAGTCCTGAGCGTCCCTGGCGTGGAGCGGGAGCCGCTCCCGCGCATGGTCAAGAACGTGCAAGATCCGGCAGTCGGCGGCAACTGATCAACCGCACCACCCCCGCAGACGTTCTTTTCGGTTTTGTCGTACCCCCTTCGTAGCGTGGGGTTATGCAGGCATCGGTGGCAACGGCGGTGGAGACGATGGCGCGACCCGGCGCGGATCCGTTGGCGGTGGCGGCGGCGTGTGAGCAGGTGATCGCCTGGGCGCATGCCCGCCAGTTGGAGGCGTTGGACCAGCTCGCCTGCGAGCAGCCGGAGTTCCTGGACCCCACCGGGGCGTTGGTCGATCCTTCCCCGGCCGAGGTGGCGACGGCTCTGCCGGCGCCCGATGATCGTGGCGCCTCGCGAGTATGACCCGCCGTGACCTCCTGATCCGCTGCCCAGCCCCTCGCGTTGACCGGCGTCGCCACGGGACTATGCCCACGTCAGTACACCCGGGCTCACCACAGTCTGGGCAAGATCTCTCCGGAATTCCTGGGGCGTCGCACATCGCGCATACCATGACGGCGTGAGCACCCCGCCGGTCCGACGCTATGACCTCGACCTACTGCGGGCGTTCGCGATGATGCTGGGGATCGGCCTGCACACGGCGTTGGCAACCCTGTCGCTGCCGGGGATGTCCATCGAAGGACCGCTGGGCTGGTTCGCCGCGGGAGTTCACGGCTTCCGGATGCCGCTGTTCTTCCTGATCAGCGGGTTCTTCACCGCCATGCTGTGGACACGACGCGGGCCGCGCGGACTGCTGCGGGATCGCAGCCGACGCATCGCCCTGCCGTTGGCCGTGGGACTGGTGACGATCGTGCCGCTTCTGTTCCTCCTCGGATATCTGGGGACGCTGGCGCCGGTGGACCTGCAGCCGACCGGCCTGTACGCACCACCTCAACGGCAGGGCGTGTGGATCGAGCTCGGACACCTGTGGTTCCTGTGGTACCTGTTCCTGCTGGTCCTCGCCTACATCCCCCTGGCCCGCGTGATAGCCCTCAGCGCTCCTGTGCTCATCTGGCTGCTCCCTGTGGCGGCGATCGTGCCGCAGTACTTCATGGCCGACGAGTTCGGCGCCTCGACGGCGACAGGCATCGTTCCCCGCTGGGAGATCATCACCTACTACGCGGTGTTCTTCGTCTTCGGCGCGTCGCTGTTCGACCTGCCCCGCCGACGCGGCGGACAGCGCATCGACGTCCTCGGTCGCAGTTGGCCACTGCTGCTGACCGTGGGCCTGCTGATCGTCTTCCCCATGGCGCTGTACGCGACCTTCATCACCCAAGACCGAGCGGCAGCCAGCGTGCTGCAGGTGGTGTACGCGTGGTGCATCGCGATCGGCCTCATCGGAGTGGTCCGGATCCTGCCCCGCTTGGATCGCCCCTGGGTTCGCTACTCCTCCGATGCGTCCTACTGGATGTACCTGGCCCACCTGCCGCTGGTCCTGCTCATCGTCCCGTGGATCGGAGCACTCGCCCTCCCCTGGCCGGCGACCTTCATCGTCAGCGCGCTGTTGGTCACCGTCATCCTGCTGTGGACCTACGACAGGTACATCCGTTACGGCTCGGTGGGCCGACTGCTCAATGGCCCGCGTACCCGACCGGCGACAACGGCCGATGCGAACAGCGAGCCGTGAAACGACTGCGCTCAGTCACCCCTCGGGGAACGAGGCACTGGGCTGCCGGTAGGCCTGGAGTTCGGCCCGGCGCTCCTCGGTGAAGTACTCGTCGAATCGGCGCTGCGCATCGTCGCCGAAGAGCAACTGACAGGCCTCCTGGATGCCGTCGGCGTCGCGGACCTCGTCGTGGTCGAGAACCAGAGCGATCTTGCTGCGCCGGCGCAGGAAGTCGTCGAGTTTCGTGATCATCTCGGTCTGCGCGGCGTAGAACAACTCCACGCGCACGTAATCGGCGTCCTCGATGATCTCGTCGGCCATGCTCGGGTCATCACGCATCGCCTCGAGCATGGCGAAGGCGCGCAGTCCGTAGCGCCGCCACAACCGTGTGGAGAGGGTTTCGAAACTGGCCCGGGTGGTGATGCGGTCGAGGCCCATCAGCCGGGCCTGCCGGAAGTACTCCTCGCGGGTGGCTTTGGGCGGCTCGCCGTACCAGGACTTCTTGTCCCTGGTCAGCGGGACACCGAGCTTCTTGACCAGCGCGCTGACCTCGTTGCCGATGTTCACGCAGTCGGTGAGTTTGCCGCCGAACACGGTCACCCACGAGCGCTTGGCGTCCACCTCGAGCGCATGCTTGCGCGACAGCGACGTCCAGTCGGTCTCGTCGGAGGTCGTGTTCGAGGCCTCCACGACCAGCGGCCGCACGCCGCTGCGCGTGGAGATGATGTCGCGCGGACTCAGTGGGGTCTGCAGGTCGAGGCGTTCGTTGATCTGGTTGAGCAGGAAGTCACGATCCTCGTTGGTGACGTCGGTGATCGGGTCACTCACCCGCTCATCGGTCGTCCCGATCATCGACCGCGTCCCCATCGGGATCACGTAGAACAGCCGCTGGGTGTCATCGAAGAACGCGAGCACCCGTTCCTGGTTCGACAGCCGCGGCACGATCAGGTGGATCCCCTTGGAGAACACGATCTTGTGTTTCGTCTTGATGCCGTGGGTCGCATTGATGGGATCCACGAAGGGCCCGGCAGCGTTGATGACGATCTTCGTCCTCGCGGAGAACTCCTCACCGGTGTCCATGTCGCGCATGTGGACCAACCACTGGCCGTCCTCGCGCGTGGCCGACTCGAAAGAGACGTAGTTGGCGCAGGTCGCACCGGAGTTCAGCGCCGACCGGATGAAGCCGAAGACGAACCGCGAGTCGTTGTCCACGATGTAGGCATCCGAGTACTCGATGCCGCCGAGCAGGTTGTCGGTGCGCACGATCGGCTCGCGTGCGCGGATCTTCTCAGTGCTCAGGACCTTGGGCGGCTTGGTGAACCCGTTGCCGATGACCCAGTAGGCGGTGGCGCCCATTCCGGCGAACACCGGCGAGTACGGCGAGTTCTCGTCGAGCGCCGCCATGAAGCGGATCTCCTTGAGATTGGCCGGATAGGCCTTGATCAGGTGGTTTCGGGACTTGCACAGGTTGCGCACCAGGCCGATCTCATAGTTCTCCAGGTACTTGAACCCGCCCCACACCAGGTTGCTCGACTCCTCCGAGGTGAACGCCGCGAAGTCCCCACGGTCGATCACCGCCACCCGCGCGCCCCGGGAGGCGAGAGCGGCGGCCGAGACCGCGCCGTTGATGCCTCCCCCGACGATCAAGACATCGAAGATGCCGCCCTTGAGTTGGTCGATGTTGGATTCGCGAAGTCCCACATCTCGATCCTAAGGACCGGGAAGGCGGGAGGCCGAGTTCAGTCCGATGTGGAACACGTCGCGACGGTGTCACCGCCGAATCCGTGAGCACTTCGGCGATCCGGGAGCGCTCGGGAGCATCCGCGACACTCACGGATTACCGAACTGCGCACGGATTCGATCACTGGCCGAAATCGCGCCACGTCGAGCGTTCAGCGCCGTCGACACTGCGTCACATGGGGTCGGCGACGTTCACGCGGTTGCCGCCTGAGCCTTGCGCGACCGCCAGCGCTGTTCCGGCTGCTCTGCGCAGGGCCGCGGCATCCGTGCCCGCGACGGCCGAGGCCACTCCGATACTCACGGTGACGAGATCGCCGGATTTCGAACCGCTGTTACGCAGGCCGAGCTGCTCGACTGCCACGCGGATACCGTCCGCGGCCCGGGCTGCCTCCGTGGCGCCGACTTCGGGCAGCAGCACCTCGAACTGGTGGCCGCTGGTCCGACCGACGAGATCGCCCGGGCGCACGGCCGCGGACTTGGCTGCCTTGGCCACAGCGACGAGGACATCGTCCCCGGCTGCGAAACCGTAGGTCTGGTTGTAGGCCCCGAAGGAGTCGATGTCCACCAGCAGCAGCGACACCGGTCTTCCATACAGCGCCGCCCGGCTGCATTCGGAGTCCAACTGCTGCTCGAACGCCCCGACATTGATCGCACCGGTCATGGTGTCGAGATACGAGAGGTCGGCCAGCATGTCGGCTTGCTGCTTGAGCAGCAGGTGGGTGCGCGCGCGGGCCTGCAGCACCCTGGGCGTGACCGGCTTGGCGATGTAGTCGGCACCACCGGCCTCAAGACAGTGGGACTCGATCTCCGGGATCACCTCACCGGTGATGAAGATGACCGGGATGTGCCGCAGACCGGGATCCATCTTCAACTCGCTGATGACGTCGAACCCGTCCTGTCCGGGCATCTGCACGTCCAGCAGGATCAGGTCGGGCACCAGATCGCGTGCCATCTCGAGTCCCTCAGCACCCGACCGTGCGGTGTGGATCTTGCCGGTCTGCGCCAGGATGCCCCCGATCAACATGGTCAGCACCGGGTCGTCGTCCACCACCAGGATCGAGGGCTGGGAGGTGAAAACATCGTCCTCAGGAGCCACGCAGCGATCCTATTGGCAACCGGGCATGGAAAGCGCGTCCACTCGTCGGGCAACAGGCTCCTGGACGCAGCAGGCTGGTCACATGGGCAAGTCCTCGTCATCCTTTGCAGCCGACGTCGGGAAGGCGTTCGTTGAGACCGTGCGCAAAGTGGTGGTGGTGCCCGCCAGCCTGGTCGGCCGATCACTGCTGAAGGACAAGCCAGATCCGGATCGTCCGGTCTGGTCGGAGAGTTCACGGCTGTGGATGCCGGCCAACCGTGGCATCGAGATCACCGTGGTGATGCCTGCCTACAACCCCGGCGACGCGCTGCGGCCGGCGGTGGACCGGCTTGTGCAGGTCATGCAGGACGACGACATCGGCTACGAACTCATCGTCGTGTCGGACGGATCGACCGACGGCTCCATGGCCACGCTGGAGGGCACACCCCCCGAGGTGCGCGTCGTCGAGTTGCCGGAGAACCGCGGCAAAGGCGGTGCGCTGCATGCGGGCTTCTCGCGAGCCCGCGGATCATGGGTCGGGTTCGTCGACTCCGACGGCGACATCGACCCCGCGCACCTCGTCGAGTACTTGAAGATCGGCCGGGAGACCGGTGCGGACATGGTCTACGCCAACAAGAAGCACTCCGGATCCATCTCGGCGTCGTCTCCCCTACGCAAATTGGTGTCGTTCGGCTTCTCCACACTGGTGGGAACGCTGTTCGGTCTCGGTGTCAACGACACCCAGACCGGCTGCAAACTCCTGCGCCGGGAGGTCATGGCCGACGTCCTGCCAAGGCTTCGGGAGACCCGTTTCGCCTTCGACCTCGAACTCTTCGTGGCGGCGTCCACTGCCGGGTACACCACCGCGGTCGCCGCGCCGGTGGAGCTCAAGGAGAGGATGGCCGGCTCCACGGTGACGAAGTCGACCATCATGCGAACCCTCAAGGACGCACTCGCGGTGCTGGCCAGGCGAGGCTCGACCGCCACCTACGCCACAGCCGTTCGACCGCAGGCCCGGGTCTTCGCGCGCAGCCCGGGGGTGCCCACGCGACGCGCCGGCTGAACACCCACACGCCACCGCCGCTGTGGTCACCCACCCGAGCCGCTATCGGCGCCTTTGGACCGTCACCCCATCGATGATGACGGGTCCTCCTCCCAGTGACACCAGTCGCAGATAGCCGCGTGCGGACTCCGGCCAATCCACCGAGAACTCCTTCGCGTGCCTTCCCGCTGCGGTCCCCACGTTGTCGGCGCCGGCTTCGGAGAGGTCGATGACCTTGAGGAGTTGTCCCCGATGCCTGACCTCGAGGCGGCCGCAGTCGCGGCACGCGACGGCCGTCACCGACACCGCCTCACTGCGTCCGATCCGGATCGAGAGCGCCGAACGGTAGTCGACGGCTTTGAGCGCCTTCTTCTGCGAGAAGAACCTGCCCTTCACCTGCGACCAGCGCCCGGTCGCCTTCAATGACGCTTGATCGAGCGGACGGGTCACACAACTCCAATCCGACCACGAAGACCAGTTACCGACGCCGTCAACCGCGCGGACACTCGCACACGCGGTCTTGCCACGCTCCAACCCCAGTCGGCGCGTACGCTCCGATGCCGAGTTCGGGTCGTTGATGATGACAGGGTCGCCGAAGTTGCCAAGCACGCCAATCTCACGAGTCCGGATCTGGTACGACGCAAGACCCGATCCACCGCGGTCGCTGCCCGAGTAGCGCAACCTCGGGATGCCCTTGCGTGCGACGGCCGGCAGATCGTCGATCGACGCCTTCGGGTCCTGGCTGTCCACATTCCAGGACAGCAGCGGCGTCGAGGCCGTGCCTCCCTGCCCTTGGGCCTTCGCCCGGAAGGTGTGCTTGCCGTCGCTGAGACCTGTGAGGCGAAGCGGCGACGAACACGCCTGACCGACACCGTCGATGAAGCATGTCACGGCACTTTCGTCGATGGACGTGGCGAACTCGATGGTCGCCTCCGGGCTGGTGAACGAGCCCTCTTGGGGTCCGCGCAAGATAGCGATGTCGGGCGCCGCCGCCAGTGCGACCTCAGGACTGGTGGCAGGTGGCGAATCGAGTCCTGCTTCGTTGCGACCAGTCACCGTGAAGACGAGCGGGGTACTCGTGGCCAGCCCAGAGAACACGGATCGTTGGCTGGTTCCGGACTCGTCCTGACATGCGCCGTCCACCAGACATACGCGGTAGCTGTCCATGGGAACCCCACCGTTGTTTGCTGGCGGGATCCAGGTCACCACAGCAGTGCCAGGCTCGGCGCCCGCCGCGGCTCGGACGTTGCGTGGCACGCTCGGTGCGTCCGGCAACGTCAAAGGGTTGCTCTCGTCGGACTCGGGGCCTTGCCCCGTGGCACTGATCGGCCGCACGGTGAAGGTGTAAGTGACCCCGGTCTGGAGTCCGGTCATCGTGGCCTTCTTCACATCGCCCGGGAACTGGGTCAGCGAGCCACCGGGCGACACGGCGACCTCGTAAGAGCTGACGTCGGCCCGGGCAGGCGACGCGGCCGGTGGGTTCCAGGTGACTTCCGCCTCCCCCGGACCTCCTCGCGCGGCCTTCACGTTCGTGACCTTCTCCGGCACACCCAGCGGCGTGACCGGCGCACTCGGCGAAGACTGGTCGCCCGGCGCTGCACCGTTAACGGCCTGCACGGTGAATCGGTAGGGGCGTCCGTTGGTGAGCCCGGACAAGGTCATCGCGGTGGTCGTACCCGTGACCGTCGTGTCGATCAGCGACTCAGGGTAAGTCTCACCGGGCGCTCGGTATTCCCGGATGCGGTAACTGTCGATCGGCGCACCGCCGGTTGCTGTGGGCGGATCCCACTGCAGACCGACGGATCCGTCCCCGGCTGTGCCCGTCACATTGGACGGCGCATTGGGCGCTTCGGTGGCGACGTCGATCGGCTCGGACGGGTGCGATGCCGGCGATGAGGTTCCCCCGGAGACTGAGAACACGACCACGCGGTACCTACCCGGCGCGACGTCGCTGAAGGACGCGCCGCTCTGAGTGCCGGGCAACGTCTGTTCGATCGGAGACGAGCCGTCGTCCGGGTACGCGACCACCCGCCACTCGTGACCGTTCGGCTGCACGGGCTCCAGCGGATCCGACCACTGGATGTCCAACTTCCGGCCGGGGGTGAGGTCGACCTCGACGTCCTCCGGTGCCCGCGGCGCAGGCGTCGCGTCCGCCGCCATCCGGTGCGAGCGGTACCCCTTGTTGTTGTCCTCGTGGATCTCCTCAGCGACGTTGTCGGAGTCCACCTTGGCGAACAAGCGCGGCGCGCTCCCCGCGTACCGTGCATCGGGCGTCCAGTCCAGGTACGCGAACTGGGAACCGCGCGCAGGGATGGCGTCGAGGTTCGTGGCCTTGCCTATCGACACCCCACCGACGTCAGGATCGGCGTCGAAGAACTCCACCGAGACCCCGGCAGGCTGGTCCTTCAGGCTGTAGTTCTCGACCTGCGCCCGCAGGCACAGAGGGACGCCGGGCTTGGCGTACTCAGTGGTCGGCGTACGCAGATCGTTCGGGGAGCACGGTCCCCGGAACACCTGCACGCCCGGTGAGATGAACCGTGCGGAGTCCGACGAGATACCTGCCTGCTTCTCGTAGTCGAGCAGCCTGGGCAGTTTCAGGGTGACGTCGGGCTTCCGACCGTACTCCTGCTGCCACCAGGTCTTCGGAGCACCCGGTGGGGCGATGCCCGGACTCACCGCGTAGTCGAGAACCAGGGCGGCGCTCTCGTTCCAGTACGCGAAGGGTTTGACCGTATAGGCGGTCTCCCCGAAGCTCTCATCGATGCCACCCAGGATGGCCGCCAGCTTGGTCGTGTCACCGACCGTGGTCTTGGTGTTGGAGAGGTTGGAGTTCTTGTAGTCCCCCGACACCTCGACGCTGACCTTGACCAGCCCGGCGACGTTGCCGCTTCCCTTGAGGGTGCCGCCGACGTTCCACTCCTTCTCGGTGGAGGCCTCTTCAGCGGTGACCTTCTCCTGCGTGAGCGTGTACGTGAAATCGCTGAAGTCCGACAGCTCGAACTCCTGCTGGGCGAACGTGCCCACCGGCGGACTCTGGTCGTCCTTGGCCGTCGGCGAGACGAACGGGTTCTCCGCCTCACTGAGGTCCTCGGGGTAGCTCAGAATATTGCCCGGCTGGTGGTTGACGTTCAGGTCCACCGCGTCTGGGGAGTTGATGTCGATCCATCGCTTGGAGACGGTGTGCGGAGTCGTCGTCAACACGTAGCCGGATGGTTCGGTACCACCAGGCTGGTAGATGGGGTACTCGAGGGTGTCGTAGGCGCGTCGGATGGCGTAGATCTTGTCGGTGTTGCGTGCCTTGACGTTGACCTCGATGGTGTCCTTCGTCGTCGTGACGTCGACATTCTTGAACTTCTCGCCATAACCGCCGCGGATCTCGGCCTCCACGTCCACGACGTCGAACAGGGAGAACTCGGTGCTCGCTTTGGCACTCACCGCCCAATCCTCGGTCGACTCGCTGGTCACCTCTGTGGTCGCCTCGGTCTTCTTCTCGTACTCGGAGGTGAAGAAGCACACCGCCGGCACCAGGTACTGGTTTCCGGCGTAGCAGAAGTTCGGGTCGTACATCCGCCCGTCGAGGATGTCGAAGTGGGTCGGCGGGGCGTTGAGGATCACGGCCGGCTCAAGGGTTGTGTACTGGCCCGGCACCGGGTCGCCGAGTTCGGCACGCCCGTCGACGGCGAATGAGGCGATCTGCGGGATCTGCACCTGCGCACTGCATCCGGAGAGGTCCTGCTGGACCCCGGCACCGATGCTCCACTTGCCCGTCTGTGAGTTGTAGGTGAGGTTCTGAAGGTTGTAGACCGCCTTGCGTTGGCCCGAAGGACATCCCCCCGCCCAGGAACTGGTCAACCCGATCTGCGGCAGTTTGTCCACGCGGATCCGACCCGGTACAGGCGCTATCGCCTGTTCATCCGTCGCGCGCGCGTCCACTGCGGTCACATTGACAGTGGGTTCGGTGTCTGCCGAGGCCAGGACCCGGAAGCCCTGGCTCGCCCCCGGAACGGGGATGTCGCCGAGGCTGATGACCTCCAGCAAACCGTACGGGTAGTTGCGCAGTTTGGGAGCCGCCACGAGATCATCCAGACCATCGGCATCGATGTCACCGAGTGACTCGATGTCGGAATGCCAACTTCGGTAGCTATTCGTGGCAAGAATCCCGCCATCGTCACTGAGCAGCATTTTCCGCGTCGTCTCGAACGCTGCGCCATTGACCCTCAACTCCTCGAGGTGCCCCGCGTTCTGAATGCCCGGGCCGACGATGAGCCGGTAAGTAGCCGGTCCGGCCCCCCTGGTGTCACGCAGCACTGCCGCTCCCGGACTGACCTGCGCGCCGCTGCTTCCGAACAGCTGTGGCGCGAACGTCTGCGCGGGCACGGCCACCCGCACCTGTCGTTGCGAGTCCACGTCGACCAATGCGGCCGCGAACCGGCGGTCGGATGAGGTGCTGGAGTCGGGGGCCCACACCACAGCCACCTGGTCCGATCCGAGTCCCTGGAGGTCTCCGACGGCCAGCCGGGGACTCGTCCCAGGCAGCGCTTTGCCCAGTGCGACAGGAGGCCCGGCCAGCTGCAGATTGTTGACACGGTTGGGGCGCCCGAGCACGAACCCCCGCTCGGCGTAGACATGAGCGACCATGACATCGCCGTTGGTGTCCACCCAACCGACCACGAGCGACTTCTCGAGATCATCCCCGAAGGACCCGGCAACGATGTCCACCTCACTGCCGGTCCGCGGCGTGCTGGGGATCTCTTGGGCGTAGGTGTAGCGGCGATCGTCCACCAGCTTGTGGTTCGCGTCGTACAGCGGCCGCGTCCAGAAGACACAGAACGGTCCTTGTGAGCTCCCGCAATACCCTCGTCCGGCGGTGGCGATGCCGGGTTCGAGGGAGGGTCGCATGACGCCGTCCGGGTAGGCGATCATGTCCAGATCCGCTTCGACGGTCTTCCACTGGTAATCCGAGAACCCGCCGTTGTAGTGATCGAGCACCTTGGTGTCGCTGAGCATCCTCGGCGGGTTGACGGACTGCAACTTGTCGCGTTCCCAGTTGTACTCCTGCTCCAGGTTGAGGCGGTATACGTCATAGCGGCCCGCCGCGCCGTTCGCGAACACCAGGCCCTCCCGCCCGATGGCCCGGCGGTTCTCGAACCGGTCCACCGGACCGGGGGTCGGGACGGCGGCGGGCGCAGCCTGGGCGACGGTGGCAGGGGACGCGGGTACCGCCGCACTCGCTGACACCACCCCGGTCAGCGGCAACGCCATGAGCACGGCAACTCCGGCACCCACAGCAGTTCTGACGTAACGGCGACGCGCGACACCCCAGACCATGCGGTCCTCCCAAGATCAAGTGCACGAAACCTACGGCACTGGACGCTCGCGGTCAAGGTGATCGGTCAACTACCGACCGTCCACCTGACCACCGCGCCCCGACGCCCCCTCGCCCGGTCGGGCATACGGCGACTCCTCGCCTCACCCCTCCGGCTGGGCAGCGTCGTGCAGCGCCTTCTTCAGGTCCTCGATCCGCGCCACCATGTCGGCACCCTGCGGACCCATCTGGGGCCAGGAATGAGCACCCACCAGCGCCTGGATGTCGTAGAAGAGTTCCGTCGTGAGATGGAAGTTGGGGTCCTCGACCTCAGCGGGCAACGGCACCGCCTTCGCCTTGGCCTGCGCGATCACACCCGGTATCGCCGCCTTGCCCAAGGTGCTCAGCGACTTGTCGCTGCTCTCCCACTCGACGTGGTAGGGCGGCGCCGGCTGAGCATTCGGCACGTCCCAACCATCCGGGTCCGTAGGCGTCTCACGGCTGAAGACGTAATCGAAGGGCTTGGCCGCCGCGTCACGCTGGGTGAACGGCTCACCCAGACCCCAACGCTCACGCAAAGTTGCCAGCATCGACGTGTGCCGGTGCTCCTCGTTGTACACCGACCCGGGCTCGACCCACGGCGACACCACGATGGCCGGCACGCGGTAGCCGGAGCGATCGAAACGGAAGTCGAACTGACCGGCGGGCGCTGACGCGTCAGGAGCCGGGACCGGACCGGGCGGGACGTGGTCGTATGTGCCGCCCGGCTCGTCCCAGCCGATGAACAAGGTCGTGTTCCAGACGTTGGCGCCGGTTTCCGAGCGCATGCTCCGGTAGGCGGTGAACAGCCGGTCCAGGAAGGCCTCCCCCGACAGGATCGACGACGGCGGGTCGACCTGCAGATCGACACCTGGCGCCAGCGCCGATCCCGCTGCCGGGTGGTAGTCACCGTGGCCGAGCAGCAGATTCGGCTCGATCAGCGCGAAGTCCGGCAAAGTCCCTGCGGCGGCGTCCTTCTCGAACTCCTCGAACGGCACGAAGTTGGTGGCGAAACGATCCCGTAGCGCCGGCCAGTGGATGACGCCGGTGAGCGGGATCTGACCGTCGAGAACGTAGACCTTCCAGGTCTTGCCCAACGACTCGAGACGGTTGAACAACGTCTCGGCGGTGTTGTCCTTGATCCAGTGCTGGATGGGCGAGTTGGCGGTCCCGCCGGTGGGAAGGGGCGTGCACGTGGCCGCCGTCCAGAACGACCGGTTCATGAACGTCTGCGACGGCACTTCGCAGAACCAGTGGTCGAACACCCCGAACTCGCGGGCCAGGCCGTTGAGCACCGGCACCTGCTCCGGGGTGTAGCACTGCATGATCTTCGCGTACTCGTCGTAGGTGGGCTGGCGGCCCTTCTCCCACGTGAAGAACGAGATGTAGTCGGCGACGAACCCGTCCATCGTCGGTGTCGCACCCTCGGCCGGGGCGTTCCAGGGAGCGGCGATCGTGTCGGCGCCGGCGAAGCGGTTGTGCTCGTCCAGGATGCCGAAGAGTTGGGTGCTGGTGTGGTAGTACTCCTCACCGGAGTCCGGGTTGGGTGCGTCCATGTCCGTCCCCACGAAAACCGCCACCTGGCCGGACCCATCCGGCGGTTGGTGCTCCGCCCACTCGGGCACCGGGTTGCTCAGGTCCTTGCCGAGGACACCGTCGAAGGTCTTGCCGTCCTCGGGGCCGTAGAGGTGCCCCAGGAGGTTGTCCAGCGAGCGGTTCTCGAAGATGACCAGGACCACGTGGTCCATGGCATGGGAACGATCCATTCCAGCCTCCTTGACCCCCGCGCCTCATCCAAGCACGGTGGCGTCTGATTAGGGCAGGTACGCGGACAGTACCTTCAGCAGCGCCGGCCGGTCACCGAAGGGAAGTGCCACCAGCGTGTCCACTCCGGCGTCCGCGTAGGCGCTCAACTCGCTCTCAAGCGTCGCCGGAGTCGCGGCGATAGCGGCGAGGTCGATGATCTCCGGGGTCAGAGACATCGCGGCCCCGACCTTGTCCCCTGCCAGGAACAGTTCCTGGCACCGCGTCGCCACGTCACCGAACCCGTACCGGGTGGCCAGTTCGATATAGAAGTTCTTGTCCTTCGCGCCCATCGCCCCGAAGTAGAACGTCAGGATCGGGCGCAGCAGGTCACGCGCCTGCTCCACGGTGTCCGCCAGCGCGATGGGCACACTCGGGGCGATGTTCACGTCGGAACGCGCCCGCCCGGCCGCCTCGATACCGGCCAGCAGCGGCGCGTTGAGCATGTCGGCGTATTGCGGGCTGTAGAACGCCGGAAGCCAGCCGTCCGCGATCTGCCCGGCCTGCTTCACGGTCTTCTCCCCCATCACTCCGAGGAAGATCGGGACGCGCTCCTGCACAGGGCGCCCGATCATCTTCAAGGGCTTGCCCAGGCCCAGACCCTCTGTGGCGGGCAACTGCCAGTGCTTGCCCTCGTACGCGACCTTCTCGCGCGCCAACGCCATCCGCACGATCTCGATGTACTCCCGGGTGCGGCCCAGCGGCGACACGAAGGGCACCCCGTACCACCCCTCCGACACCTGGGGGCCGGACAGGCCCAGACCCAGCATCGCCCGACCGCCGGAGATCTGGTCGATCGTCGAAATCGCCGAGGCGGTGGTTGTCGGCTGACGCGCGGGGATCTGCAGGATCGCCGCACCGAGGCGCACATTCTGGGTCGTGGCGGCCAGTGCCCCGAGGACCACGGTGGCGTCCTGCCCCCAGGTCTCAGCGACCCACACACTGTGGAACCCCAACTCGTCTGCGGCGCGGGCGAGCTGCAGTTGCTCCGGTAGCGGGATCCACGGGGCGTAGGCGAGGTAGATGCCGATGTCCATGCCCCGAGTCTGGCACCGCGGCACAATGTGCGGGTGCAGAATCCTCTGGAGCAACTCACGATCGATCAACTGCGCGAACGGACGAGCGCGAAGTGGCACTACTACCCGGCCGACGTCCTGCCCATGTGGGTCGCGGAGATGGACGTTCCTCTGGCTGAGCCCATCGCCGCGGTGTTGCAGCACGCCGTCGAGATCGGCGACACCGGGTACGCAGCGGGCCACGCATACGCTCACGCCGTCAAGGACTTCGCGACCGACCGCTGGCAGTGGGACGGCTTCCCGGCCGATTCCGCCAAGAGCGTCCCGGACGTGATGATGGGCATCGTCGAAGTGCTCCGGCTGATCAGCGAGCCCGGCGATCCGGTCGTGGTGAACTGCCCCGTGTATCCCCCGTTCTACGCCTTCGTGTCACATGCCGGCCGCCGCGTGGTCGAGTCACCACTCACCCCCGAGGGCCGCATCGACCTCGACCGTCTCGGCGACACGTTCCGCGCCCTGGCCGGCCAGCACGCGGTCTACCTGCTCAGCAGCCCGCACAACCCCACCGGCACCGTCCACACCCGCGAGGAACTGACGGCGGTGGCTGCTCTGGCCCGCGAGTCCGGAGTGCGGGTGATCGTGGACGAGATCCACGCACCACTCGCGCTACCCGGTGCGCAGTTCGTCCCCTATCTCAGCGTTCCCGGATCCGAAGACGCCTTCAGCGTGCTCTCGGCGTCCAAGGCCTGGAACCTCGCCGGGTTGAAGGCGGCCCTGGCTGTCGCCGGAACAGACGCCCAAGTGGACCTCGGTCGCATGCCGGAGGAGGTCGCGCATGGCGCCAGCCATTTCGGGGTGATGGCCCATACCCAAGCGTTCCGCGCCGGCGGGGATTGGCTCGACGCACTGCTGCTCGGCCTCGATGCCAACCGCGCGGTGCTCGTCGACTTCCTGTCCGACCGGATGCCGGCGGTCCGCTGCCAACCGCCGGAGGGCACATACCTGGCGTGGATCGACTGCCGCAACCTGGGCCTGCACGACGAGGGTTCGCAGGGGCCCGGGGTGGTGTCGGAGCTCGAGGGACCCGCGCGCTTCTTCCTGGACGAGGCGCGGGTCGCGATGAGCTCGGGGCACGTCTTCGGCACCGGCGGCGGCGGCCACGTCCGGCTCAACTTCGCCACCTCCCAGGCCAATCTCCGCGCAGGTCTGGAGCGGATGGCCACGGCCCTCACCCGGTTGCCGGACCCCAAGCACTAGCCGCGCGGCGCAACTGCTGCATACGGTGGAGATGGATGACACCAGGGAGGGCGGACATGAAGACCGAACAACGCGAGAAGATGGCGAACGGGCGTGGTTTCATCGCGGCACTGGACCAGAGCGGTGGCAGCACACCAAAGGCACTTCGACTCTACGGCGTACCCGAGGACGCGTACTCCGGCGACGACGAGATGTTCGACCTGATCCACCAGATGCGCACGCGGATCATCACAAGTCCCGCGTTCACCGGTGCCCGCATCCTCGGGGCGATCCTGTTCGAACAGACCATGGACCGCGACATCGAAGGCCGTGGAAGTGCGGACTTCCTGTGGAGTGTCAAGAACGTCGTGCCCTTCCTGAAGGTGGACAAGGGACTGGCCGACGAGGCCGACGGCGTACAGGTGATGAAACCCATGCCCGACCTCGACGCCCTGTTGGAGCGGGCGATCGACAAGGGTGTGTTCGGTACCAAGATGCGCTCGGTGATCAAGACGGCCGATCCCGTGGGTGTGCACGCGGTCGTCGACCAGCAGTTCGACATCGGTCGGCGGATCCTGGATGCCGGGCTGGTGCCGATCATCGAGCCGGAGGTGGACATCCACAGCCCCAGCAAGCAGGGAGCCGAGGACTTGCTGCACGAGGCACTGAACAGCGCCATCGACGCGCTGCCCGACGACCAGCAGATCATGCTGAAACTGACCCTGCCGAGTACGCCGGATCTGTATGCGGACCTCGTGGCCAATCCCAAGGTCCTGCGCGTGGTGACCCTGTCGGGCGGCTACTCGCGCGCGGAGGCCGACCGGTTGCTGCGTGAGAACCACGGCGTCGTCGCGAGCTTCTCACGGGCGCTGACTGAGGGGCTGACAGCGCAGCAGACGGACGAGCAGTTCAACGCGATGCTCGACGAGTCGATCCAGAGCATCTACGACGCATCGCTGACCTGAGGCGTCAGGACGCCCGCGTTCGCGAGGAAACCCGCGAGGTCGACGTCGTCGAGGGAATCGACGCTGAAGTGATCCGCACCTTCGACGACCGCCAACGTGCTGACCCCACCTGCGCGCTCGTGGAGGGCTTGGGCGTGCCACAGCGGGACCGTTTCGTCGCGGTCACCATGCACCAGAAGCACCGGCGCCTGGAGCCTTTGAATCGTGTTCAGCGGCGTGAAGTCCTCGAAGCGATGGCCGATCGACCTCTCGATGTAGCGCAGCGCCAACGGGATCAGGGGGGCGGGTATTCGACCCCGCATCCGCTCGGACATGAACCCCACCGGATCGGCCATCGGGGCCAGTGCGACCACGGCTGCGACCTCCGGGTCTCGTGAGGCCGCGAAGAGGCTGGCTCCCGCACCCACGGAGTGCCCGACCAGCACGACCCGGGCGGCGTCCACGCCGGGCCGCGAGCGCAACCAGCGTGTGGCGTCCCGGACATCCTGGGCGAACGCCGGCATCGACGAGACGGTGATTCCGGGGCTACGGCCATGCCCATGGGCATCGAACAGCAGGACGTTGATACCGAGGGCGTGTAGGCGAACGGCCACAGGAACCATGTCTGCGGCATTACCGCCCCAGCCGTGGATGACCACCGCACCCGGTGCGTTGCCGGGTGCAGCCATGAGCCAGCCACGCAGGGACGAGTCACCGGCCGGGATCCATACATCATCGGCATGTGTCGGGCCAGGACCGGTGCGCCGGGGTGGTCGCCCGAAGACGCGCTTGATCGCGACATCGGCGGCGACGGCACATGCGATCACACTTGCCGCCACGACCCAGCGCCTGCGCCCCACGCCGCCATGATGTCACCGTCGCCGCAGACCCGACCGGATGATTGCGCCCAAGTCCGGCCGTCCGCCGGCCGATACTGGGGTCAGGAGGAGCGATGAGACGGATCGCCGCAGCCATCGCGGTCGTGCTTTGCGTGGTCGCGGCATCGGACGCGGCGGCGGTGACCGACGACGCCCTGCGCCGGGTCGACTCGCAGCGGGTGCTGTTCGGCCACCAGTCCGTGGGCTGGAACATCCTGGACGGGGTGGGCACGGTCTACAGCCGACGCGGGATAACTGCCCCGGACGTGATCGACGAGTTGCCCGACAGCGGCCCTGGATTCGCACAGATCGAGATCGGTTCCAACGGGGATCCGGCGTCCAAGTTCAGCGACTTCGAGGCCGCGGTGACGGCACAGGACCCGCAGGTCGCGGTCATGAAGTTGTGCTTCGTCGACCTGACCGCCGGAACGAAAGCGCGCAGTGTCTTCGCCCAGTACCGGCGGATGGTGACACGCATACGCCAGAGCAACCCGCAGACCCGCCTGGTGCACATGACGGTTCCCCTCACAACCGATGATCCGGCGTCCAACATCGTGCGGCAGCGCTACAACGCACTGGTGCGCAAGGTCTACGGCGGAGACATCATCGACATCGCGCGCGTGGAATCCACCCGTCCCGATGGTTCCCGCGTCGGCGGACCTCACAACGGCAAGCGCTACTTCGCGTTGTGGCGCGGCTACGCCTCCGACGATGGCCACCTGAACACGCGCGGTTCCGTGCGGGTCGCCAAGGTGTTCCTGCAGCGGATCACAACTTCGGATAGCCGGTGACCTGCTGGATCTCCTTGTACAAGGGTTTCAGTTGCTCGTACGACTTCGCGTAGACCCGTTCGTACAGGGCCGCGTACAGATCCCGATTGGCGGGGTCCGGCGTGAACTCCTCAGCCGTGCGGGTCATGTGCGCGGCCGCCTCGGCGATGTCGGCGTAGACCCCCAACCCCACGGCCGCATCCATGGCGGCCCCCACCACAGAGGTCTCCGGCGTGTGCGGCCGCGACACCGGCAGATCGAAGATGTCCGCGGTCATCTGCATGATCGAGTCGCTGCGGGACCCACCACCGGTGGCCCGTAGCGACTCGATGACCACACCGTTCTTCTTCTGCGTGAGGTGGGCGCCATCCTTCATCGCGAACACGATCCCCTCCAGGATCGCCCGGTACAGGTGCGCACGGGTGTGCACGTCCCCGAAGCCGAACACCGCCCCCTTGGCATACGGCTCGAGGTCGGGGCCCGGCGTCCAGTAGGGCTGACAGACCAGGCCCTGCGATCCGGCGGGGACAGTGCGCACCAACTCCTCGAGCAAATCCTCCGGCGCCTGCCCGGAGTCGGCGGACATCAACCGTTCCTGCAGGCCGAACTCCTCCTTGAACCAGGACACCATCCACAGTCCGCGCACGACCGCCACCTCGGTGTAGAACTCACCGGGCACGGCCGACGGGTAGGGCGGCAGCATCGGCCGCAGTTCGACGTACTTGCTGATCTGGGTGTTGATCGTCGCCGTCGTGCCGAAGCTGATGCAGGCGGTCTCCGGGGTGAGGCAACCGGAACCGATGATGTCGCAGGCCTTGTCGTTGGAGGCGGCGATGAACGGCAGTCCCTCCGGCAGGCCGGTCTGCTCGGAGGCATCGGCGGTGATCACACCCAGGTGGTCGGTCGGCTGGACCAGCTCCGGCAGCTTCTCGCGCTGCATCGGGAACAGCCGCCACTTCAGGTCCAGACTCCCGGCCCAGTCCGACTTCTTCACGTCGAACGGGATCGTGCCGACGATGTTCCCGGTCGAATCGCGGAACCGCCCGGTGAGCCGGTGCGTGAAGTAGCCGGACAGGAAGAGCACCTTGTGGGTCCGCTCCCAGATGTCCGGCTGGTTCTGCTGGATCCAGTTCGTGCGGCAGTACTGCGTGGCGTACTCGACCAACGGGTAGACCCGGGCGGCCTTGAGCACCGGTAGTGACACCGCCGGGAGCACCTTGCGGATGTCGGCCTTGCGCTGATCCAGCCAGACGATGGCCGGCCGCAGGGGTACGCCGTTCTCGTCGACGTTGACCATCGTCACCCGCTGCGTGGTGAGTGTTACGGCCGCCAGCCGCTGAGTGTCAACACCAGCCAGCAGTTCCTGCGTCGTTTCGCAGAGCATCCGCCAGTAGTACTCGGGGTCCTGCTCGGCCCAGCCGGGCTGCTCGGAGAAGTAGGGCTCGATCGGGGTCTTCACCAGGGAGTGGATCTCTCCGGCGTAGTCGACCAGTGCGGCCCGGATCGACTGTGTTCCGGCATCGATCGCGACGATCAGGTCCGTGTCAGTCATGACTGCTCCCGTCCACCGAGGCCGAGCGTGCCACCGGGGTTCATGATCCCGTCGGGGTCGAAGTGTGCCTTCAGTGCGCGAAGAACCCCCATCTCGGTCTCGCCGAGATACTCCTCGAGCCAGGGCCCGAACAGGTTCCCGGTGCCGTGGTGGTGACTGGTCGACCTGGTGCGCATGTCATTCGGTCAGGCAATCAGTTCTGGCTTCAAGAAGTACGCAGTCTTCCGGGGCCGGGCCTCGCGGTCCGAGTTCTGGTACTGGGTGCTGTTCTACATCATTGTGAGTTTCATCCTGAACATCCTGGATAACCTCTTCGGTTTCCAGGTGAGCACGGTGACCAACCTGGAAACCGGTGACTCAGTCACGTCGGTCTACAACCCGGGGTGGCTGAGCAGCATCTGGGCACTGGTCGTGCTCCTGCCGACCATTTCCATCGCCGTCCGGCGTCTGCACGACGTCAACAAGTCCGGCTGGTGGTGGTGGCTGGGGCTCATCTGCTGTATCGGTCCGCTGATCCTCATCTTCGCCTTCTACATCAAGGAAGGCGACGCTGGCGACAACAACTACGGTCCGCCGCCGGGAAGCCCCGGAGCACTCTAGTAGTACTGACATGAAGCCCCCTCGCCTCACGGCGGGGGGGCTCTGTCATTGTCCGGACACGACCGGAAGGCTCACCTTCACCTTCGAGAACGACACCCGGCCACCCTCCGGGAACGTGTCGTATGGCCCACTGTTCGCCACGATCTGCAGGCGCAGGCGCTGACCCTTGCGCAGGTCGAACGAAATCTCCTCCATCGGGATCGTCGCCTTCTGCCGCTTCCCGTTGAGTTTCAGCGCGAAGGGCGTGATCTGATTGCCCACCACGGTCTTCGTCCTGGGGTCCACCAACTGCGCCAGCACCCGGACCTTGGGATTCTTCGAACTGCCCTTGTACGTGAGCTTCAGCCTCGGCGAACCCACCACGACCGATTGTGTCGTGGCCCGCACCGTCAGGTTCACCGCGTTCTTCGCAGGGGCTGGGATCGTGGGTCGCAGCACCAGGGAGAACGTGGGCGAGATCGACGACGGCAGTTCGGCGGTGTACGGCCCGGATCCGCCCTTGTCCTTCAGCCGCAACTCGCCATCCCCGCGCGCGCTGAGCCGACGCGCCGCTGACGGGTAGTCGGCGGCCGAACGGAACCGGCCCCGCTGGTCGATCCACGTGAACCCCGGACCGGTATCGACCGCCGTGTCACCCTTCAGGTACTTGTCCAGCCACAGCCACGTCTGCTGCAGGGGAAGGGTCGACTCCCCACCCTCTGTGAGACACACGCCGTGGCCACCGCAGAACCACACCATCTTGGTGGGCACGCCCGCATTACGCAGCGCCTTGTAGTTGGCCACCGCCTCCGACGGCGGGAACAAGTTGTCGATGGTGCCCTGCAGGATCAACGTCGGGGCCGTGATGTTCGCCAGCACGCGGTCGGGCCCTGCGGCACGGGCGAAGCCCACGACCTCCTTGCTGAACGTCGTGCCCTTGCGCGCCTGCTGTCGGCCTTTGAGGATCGACGGACTGAAGGTGTTGCCCGGACGGGTGGCCCCCACCAGCAACGCGTTGACCCACGAGCTCTTGATGGTCTGCGCCTTGTAGAGGCTCGTCCGCAGCGAGTTCCAGGCGATCACGGGAACGATGGCATCGACACGGGGGTCGATCGCGGCGGTGGAGAACTGGATGCCGCCACCGTAGGAGCCGCCGGTCATCCCGATCCGGGGGTCGCCTGCGGCATCGAGTTGTGCCTCGGGCCGGGTGGACACCCAGGTGATGAGCGCCGATACGTCGCGGCCCTCGAAGTCCGGGTTGTTCAGTTGCGCCTGTCCGCCCGACGGGGAGATCCCTCGGGGGTTCCAGGTCAGCACGTTGTATCCGGCCTTTCGCAGGTCCCCGACGCCCGGGATCGCCGCGCTGCTCTTGGCGTCGGGATCATCCTCGGCCTGCCCGCCGAACCCCGGGCCCTGCAGAACCGTGGGCGCCACCTGACCGTCGGCCAGGCCGCTCGCGGGAAACCAGTAGAACGTGATGGGGGTGCCGTCGAAGGACACCACCGTGTCGTAGTCCTGCGCGGCGGCAGGGGTCGCCGCGCTGGCGACTAGTGCGGCCGACAGCATCCCGAACAGTCGTGTGAATCTCATGAGTCCTCGCTGATCCTCCCGGAGTCTCCACTGTCGCACGAGTGCGGCCGACCCGCTGTTGGTACGTTCGCCAGAGGAGGTTCACCATGGCACGGATCGTGGTACTCGGAGGATGCGGGGGCATCGGCAGCGTCGCATCCCGCGCGTTGGCTGCCGCTGGCGAAGATGTTGTGGTCGCCGATCTCGATCAGCAGCGTGCAGGCGAACTCGCCGACGAGATCGGCGCCGACTCGATGGCGTGTGACGCTTCCTCGGCGCAGTCGCTGCGCCTCGCCATGAACGGCGCCGATGTGGTCGTCAACTGCGTCGGCCCCTTCTACCGTTTCGGACCACCGATCCTCGCCGCGGCGATCGACGCGGGGGTCGATTACGTCGATGTGTGCGACGATCTGGCTCCTACCCGGCTGATGCTGGACCTGGATGCCACCGCCCGTGCGGCTGGCGTCACGGCACTGCTCGGGATGGGCAACTCCCCTGGCATCGCCAACGTCTTCGTGCGCCTGTGCGCCGAGCAGTTGCTCGATGAGGTCGAGACGGTCGACATCATGCACGTGCACGGCGGGGAACCGGAGGAGGGCGCTGGCGTGCTCAAGCATCGCATCCACGCGATGGTCAACCCGGTTCCCTTGTACGTGGACGGCGAGTTCCGCGAGGTACGGCAACTCGAAGCCGACGGGCAGGCGTTCGTGCGCGAGTTCGACTTCCGCGATGTGGGGCGGATGCCGGTCTTCCCCTACCCGCACCCGGAGACGATCACGCTGCCCAGGCACTTCCCCGGGCTGCGCCGCGCCACGAATCTCGGCGTCATCTTCCCGTTGCCGTACTTCGAGCGCACGCAGGATCTGGTGCGGGTCGGCGCCTGCAGCGATGAGCCGCTGAGTGTGGGCGGAGTCGAGGTGACGCCCCTCGACGTCAGCGTGGCACTGCTCCAACGCCAACGACCAACTTTCTTGCAGGCCGCCGGTGTCACGGGGCCGGCCGGGTGCCTGGCCGTCGAGGTCGGGGGACGCAAGGGCAGCGAACGTCACCGGTACGTGTTCCAACTCTCCTCGCGAGCAGCCGGCGCCGGCGAGGGCACAGGCATTCCCGCCGCTGTGGGCGCCCTGCTGATGGCCGGCGGCAAGGTCGCCGGCCCGGGTGTGGTGCCCCCGGAGGCCGGCGTCAGGCCCATGGACTTCCTGCCGCTCGCCTTCGACCTGATGGCCCGGCTGAACGTCAGCGCCGGCGGGGAGTCCGGGATCGTCCACCTCGAGCACGTCGGTCCGGACGGCTCACGCGACGTGATCCCGCTGGGACTCTGACGTCACATCCTGGCGTCGAGCAGACCCCGCACGTACGCCGCCTGGCCCACATGTTGGGTCACGTCGTTGACCACGCTCACCAGACGCACCGCTGCGGTCACGGGCGGATCCCAGTTCGGGTCGACGATGCGGTCGAACTCCAGGTCTGTGGTGATGCCCTCCAGAATCTCCAGAGTCCTTTCGTGCACGGCGGCGTAGTACCCGCCGAGCAGATCAGCGCCCGCCTCGAGCCGATGGGCCTGATCCGGGGTCTGGCCGTACCCGATGTCCAGGGTGTCGTAGGGCAGCGCGAAGCGGTCGGCCCAGCCCTGCCCGATCCACACCTGCTCGGACTCGGCGATGCCGGCAAGATGATCGTCCTGCACCCGGCCCATGTGCCAGACCAACCATCCGATCGAGTTCGCAAAGGGACCCGGATACCAGGCCAGCTGCGCAGTCCCCAAACCCTCGATCACTCCGGGTACCGCCTGCGCCACCCGCCCGAATGCGTCGACGAGCAGTTCGACGCTGCGTGATGCGCCCATGCCAGGAGGCTAATCCGAAACTGGCCCGCACATTCGGTGCGCGGACAATTCCGCCCGGCACGTGGGCTGGAGTCCGACGGCCGGAGGCCGGCCACGTTGGTTAGAGTCCGGCGGTTTGGTTAGTCGCAGGCAGGTTGGTTAGAGTCCCACGGCCGGATAGGACTAACCGGAGTGCCGCATCTCTAACCAGGATGCCGATCTCTAACCGGAGTGCCGCCAGAGAGCCGGAACCGCCGCTCGCCATCGCCACGAGTCCCGCGGACGGCACGTTGGTTAGAGTCCGGCAGGTTGGTTAGTCGCAGGCAGGTTGGTTAGAGTCCCACGGCCGGATAGGACAGTTGAGTCCAGAGGCGTGGTGTAACAGCTGATCGTGTTCGGCGTGGTGTCGCAGACAGGAGCGGTCACCGCGTGATCCTCAGAGAACCGACTAAAGATCTCTGAGAGGAATCATCACGATG
>Ga0116151_10001043_pt1 | contig 25743 bp, 27 predicted proteins | sample AD_UKC117_MetaG_FD_89893 | JGI IMG/M metagenome (GOLD analysis project Ga0116151, IMG submission 89893) | Active sludge microbial communities of municipal wastewater-treating anaerobic digesters from Hong Kong - AD_UKC117_MetaG | ecosystem: Engineered > Bioreactor > Anaerobic > Digestate... | reverse complement strand
AGACGTGCAACAAGATCACGCTGGTTCGTAGACAGCTCTGTTGATGGGTACTTGCGCTTCATTGCACATAGGGGACTCTTCCAGCGAAAACCATAAACTCAATTTTAGCCGAAACGCTGGAATGGCTGCAAAACCCAGCCCGGCGCTAATGAGTCGATATTTCCAGGATGCCGGTGTGGCCACCATGGCGGCGATGACGCAGATCAGCGCCTCGACGCCATTGCAGCCCGGCTGAATGTTGACCGCTGCCCCGGTTGCTGTATCGCGCAAGACCATGCCCTGCGCCTCAACAGAGGGATCGAAAATTTGAAGCACCATCGCGCTGACGTGGGCGATGGCCGTGGTCAACGGCTGGATCACATGGGTTTGCACCGGCCCCATCAACTCGATGGTGAAGAGACCGAGCAAAACCAGGGCAAAAATCAAAAGTGGCATTAGCGTGATGTCTACTCGCGGAAATGCTTGACTTCCATCGCCGCCATGCCGGGGTCAGACACATAAAAATAGGTCTTGCCCTCGAACATGAACTGAGTTTCGCCCTCGACGGTGTTGAAAGTCGCTGGCATGACCTTCATGCCCTCGAATTCCAGGCCGATGCGGTTGCCATGCCGCCAGTGCAGGGTGATCTTCTGATCGGGGTAATGGAGTACCGTCTTGCCCGGACCGCCCGGCGCAGCGCCATTAACCTTGCATTTGTAGCGGTAAGGCTTGCCGTCGACGATTGCGCCACACACGGTGGCAAAGTGTTGTTTTTCATGCGCGCCCGGTTCATTTTTGGGTTCTTCAGTAGCGGATGCGTCGTTCTGGCAATCGAAATCCGGCGCGGTGACCAGAGACTGATAACGACCTTCAGCGGTGCGCACGATAATGCATTGCCCGCTGCGTTCCTGCCGATAGCGTGTGTAGCTGTCGCTGCCGGATTTTTCGCCCTTGACGAACGTATAACCCCGTTCCTGAAGAGCCATTTCCCCGCTGCTGCCGCGCGCGCCCACCAGGTCTTGCAAATCGGGCGCAGGATCCTGGGCGTAAGCAGGTGTGGCGATGAACAGGGCGGTCAGCGCGCCCAGGGCAGGTGCGATAATACGGTACGGCATGATGAACTCCTTAAAGAAGTATGAAGAAATGCCCTTCAATCAATAATGAGGAGCAATCCATTGGCACGGATATAATTTATCATCGCCTATACGATCACTCCAGCCACTGGCGATGAACGTGAGGCGCTGTGGGATTTGACCGAGGGCGTTCAGGGCCTGGCCATTGGCGACAAGGGCTATATCAGCGCTTTTCTCCAGGCAGAATTGGCTACCACCGGCATCGATCTGCAAACGCCGTTGCGGGCCAGTTTCATTTTGAAAAAATCCGGGCACGCGATGTTTGGCATCTGACGAGCCAGGTCGCCCGAAAAGTCTTGGCGCACACCCTGGGTATTTTCATGAACCGACAACTCGGTCGGTCAGACCTCCAGTTCGAGGGTTTGATCGCCTGAAAAAAGTCGAACATCGCGTAAAGCGCACAACGATGAATTGATCGGCAGCCACCGTTTGCAGGGCGTTATCGATGGAACGGACTGCCAGTCGACAAGCAGCCTCGTAACGCCAGCGCGGTGCTTTGCGAGCAGCCGTTTCCTTGCTGGAAATATTATGATGATAGCGACTCTCAAATAGAAGGGAACGACCTGATGACCGGAAAAAATTCAATCCCGCCGACGGTGGCCAGCAGTCCGTCAAATGCCCGTCCCGGCCTGGACCGAATTGGTTTGTTATGCGCCGTGCTGGCGGCGATCGGCTTTTCTTTCAAGGCGATTCTGGTCAAGCTGGCCTATCAGTACGGGGTCGATGCGGAAACCCTGCTGGCTTTGCGCATGACGCTCAGCCTGCCCTTCTTCATCGGCCTGGCTTGGATGAGCGCCCGCCAGGCGGCCAACCGGTTAACCTTGCGCGATGGGTTCTGGCTGTTCGGACTCGGGCTGTTCGGCTACTACCTGGCCAGCTACCTGGATTTCCTGGGTCTGCGCTTCATCAGCGCCGCGCTGGAACGATTGATCTTGTTCGTTTATCCGACGCTGGTGGTCCTGCTTGGGGCCTTGTTCCTTGGTCAATCGCTCACCCGTCGGACACTGAGCGCACTGGCGCTGTGTTATGTTGGCATCGCCTTCGCCATCGCGCATGATCTGCGGCTCACAGGCGCTGCTCAGGAACTTGCGCTTGGCAGCGCTCTGGTGTTTGGCAGCGCCTTGTCCTACGCCCTCTATCTATTGGGCAATGGCATGATCGTGGGCCGGTTGGGAACCGTGCGGGTAACCGCGTTCGCCTCAATAGTGGCCTGCGTGCTGGCGATCGGCCAATTTCTACTGTTACGCCCAACAACTGCATGGATTCAGCCTGAACCGGTCTATGCGCTGGCGCTGGCCATGGCTCTATTCTCCACGGTGTTGCCGGTGTGGGCGGTGTCAGAGGCGATTCGCCGCCTGGGGGCAGGGCCGGTGGCTCTGACCGGCAGTCTGGGACCGATTGTGACCTTGCTGTTAGCGTGGCTGCTGCTCGATGAAACTCTGGGCCTCGCACAATTAACAGGCGCAGTGCTAGTGATTAGCGGAGTCATGGTCATGACGCGCCGTTAGGGACTCAAAGTCGCCGTCACCCAAATGTCTATGCGCGCTTGCCCCTGGCGTTCTCCAAACAGCTGTGGACAGTGGAAAAGGCAGTGTTGATGGCAGATAATGTGCGAGGCATGAAGGCTGTTTCCGCAGCGGGGATGACCGCGCCGCCCCAAACCGGCAAGGTCGAGTATTACGAGATTCAGACGGGTGATACATTGTCGGCCATCGTCAGGCAATTCCTCGGCCAGGCAGCGGCCCATCCAAAGATTTTCGAGGCCCACCGCGAAGTCATCAAGGATCCGGATTTGATTTATTCCGGCCAGAAGATTCGCATCCCCGTTAGCTGAATACGTCGCTATTCAGCGCCAACCCTGGATTTGGGTTATCGCCCGCCCGCAGGCGGGTTTCCATTAGCAAAACGCAGGAGATTCTTAAATTATGCCGATTATCAATCGTATGGCTGCCGAATTTATCGGCACCCTCTGGCTGGTGCTGGGAGGCTGTGGCAGCGCTGTGCTGGCCGCGGCTTTCCCCAGTTCCGATCCTACTAATCCCCTGGGCATTGCCTTTGTCGGCGTTTCATTGGCCTTTGGTTTGACCTTACTGACCATGGCCTACGCCATTGGCCATATTTCCGGCTGTCATATCAATCCCGCAGTTTCGGTAGGACTATGGGCCGGCGGACGCTTCCCGGCATCCGACCTGATTCCCTACATCATCGCTCAGGTATTGGGCGCTACTGCCGGCGCGGCGATCATTTATCTGATCGCCACCGGCAAACCGGGCTTTGAACTGGGCGGCTTTGCGGCTAACGGCTTCGGCGAACACTCGCCGGGTCAATACGGATTAAATGCGGCGCTCATTTGCGAAATCGTGATGACCTTCATGTTTCTGATCGTCATCCTCGGCTCCACCCACAAGAACGTTCCATCAGGCTTCGCCCCGATCGCCATTGGCCTGTGTCTGACTCTGATCCATTTGATCAGCATTCCGGTGACCAACACGTCGGTCAATCCCGCGCGCAGCACCAGTCAGGCGATCTTCGTCGGCGGCTGGGCCTTGCAACAACTCTGGCTATTCTGGGTCGCGCCCATTGTTGGCGCAGCGCTGGCTGGCTTTTTCCACCGCTGGCTGGCGAGCGATCAACCGGCTAATTGATGCTGTTTCTTGATAAATTTAGCTTTTCTAGGAGCCTGTCTGCTCGCGATTCAATGGATTATCGCCTGCAAACGGGCTCCTGCGCATCCGTATTTGATATGAGGTTGGCCTTGCCCAGAAAAGGGAGTCTGGGTATCCAGACCCCCTTAGTAAAAGGCCATACTATAAAGTTATAGCCATTGGTAACCATAAGGAGCCTCACCGCATGTCCACCTCTACGTCCTCCTCCATACTAACTTCCGAAGAAATTCCAACACTTCCGGTTATGGCCGGGGTGTTCGCCGAAGCCTTGCCGCATATCCAGCAGGATTTAGCCGCTCGCGCGCCGGCGCCTGAACAAGATCAGCAACAGATTACTGAACTGGTCACCCAACTTGATTTACAGGACACGCATTCGATTCTGTTCTTTGGCAGCAAAGCCCAGGAACAGTTGACCACCATTTCCGACAACATGCTGGAAGGGGTGCGGAGCAAGGATATAGGTCCAGCGGGTACGGCTTTGGGCGAGATGGTCAAGGTGTTGCGCGCTTTCAATCTGGAGGACCTGGATCCTAACAAAAAACAAGGGTTCTTCGCCCGGCTGTTTGGCAAGATCACGCCACTGGCCAAGGTGGTGCAGGAATATGAAACAGTGCGGAACGAAATCGACCAGATTAGTAACTCTCTGGAGCGACACAAGACCCAGTTACTGACCGACATCACCGCGCTCGACCGTTTGTACGACGCCAATCTCGATTACTTTCACACTCTGGAACTGTACATCACCGCTGGCGAAGAAAAGCTGCGTCAAGCGGATGCTGAGGAGCTGCCGGCGTTGGAGCGGGAGGTCGCTGCTGGCGAGGATATGGTGAAAGCCCAACAGTTGCGCGATCTGCGCAGTGCCCGCGACGATCTGGAGCGCCGGGTTCATGACCTCAAACTGACCCGCCAGGTCACCATGCAGGGTCTGCCCAGCATCCGGTTGGTGCAGGAAAACGACAAGAGCCTGATCAACAAAATCAACTCGACGCTGGTCAACACCGTACCTTTATGGCGGCAGCAACTGGCCCAGGCCATTACCATCTACCGCTCCGGCCAAGCGGCCAAAACGCTGAAGGCGGCCAGCGATCTCACCAATGAATTGTTGGCGTCCAACGCCGAAAATCTGCGCCATGCCAACGTCCAGGCGCGCGAACAGATCGAACGAGGCGTCTTCGACATCGAAACGGTCAAAAAGGCCAATCAGACGCTCATCGCCACGATTGAGGACAGTCTGCGCATTGCCGATGAGGGTCGTCGCCGCCGGCAGGAAGCGGCGACGCAACTGGAAGCCTGTGAGACCGAATTGCGCCAGGCGCTCGCGTCTGCCCAAGCGCGCGCCCAACAACCCAATCCGTCCACGCGAGGTCGCTGATCATGGGACTTTGGGACAAACTCATGGGGGAATTCATTGATGTCATTCAATGGATCGATGATTCCAACGATACGCTGGTTTATCGCTTTGAACGGCATGGCAATGAGATCAAGTTTGGCGCGAAGTTGACGGTCCGCGAGGGACAGGTCGCTATCCTGGTTAACGAAGGCCAGCTCGCTGATACTTTCGAACCGGGCATGTACGAACTGAAGACGAATAACCTGCCGATTCTCTCCACCTTGCAAGGTTGGAAGTACGGTTTTGAAAGCCCCTTTAAAGCCGAGGTCTATTTCTTTAGCACTCGCCGTTTCACCGATCTGAAATGGGGTACGCAGAATCCTGTGATGCTGCGCGACCCGGAATTCGGACCGATCCGGTTGCGGGCCTTCGGCAACTACACCATCCGGATTAAGGACACCCCAACGTTCCTGCGTGAAATTGTGGGCACGGATGGCCGTTTTACCACTGATGAAATTACCAACCAGTTGCGCAATATGGTCGTATCGCGCTTCGCCAATATCCTCGGCCAGGCCAAAATTCCAGCGCTAGATTTGGCGGGAAACTACGATCAACTCGGTCAGTTTCTGTTGCAACGCATCTCCCCTGAATTTGAAACGGTCGGGCTGGAGCTGACCAATCTGCTGGTGGAAAATATCTCGTTGCCGAAAGAGGTTGAGGCGGTGCTCGACAAGCGCACCAGTATGGGCATTGTCGGCAACCTCGACCAGTATACCCAGTTCCAGGCGGCGGAAGCCCTGCGCGATGCCGCGGCGAATCCCGGCGGCGGTTCCGAGGCGCTAAATATGGGCCTGGGACTGGCGATGGCGCAAAGGATGAGCAATGCGTTGGGACGCTCGGCGCAGCAACCGACGGCTCCAGCGCCCGCGCCTCAACCTGCGCCGCAAGCGGCTCCGCCTCCTCTGGCGCCGCCGCCCTTACCCATCGCGAATCCCTACTACGTGGCAGTGAACAACCAGCAAGCCGGGCCGTTCCCAATGGACGAATTGCAACAGAAGGCGCAAACCGGCCAATTAACCCGCGAGACGCTGGTGTGGACGCAAGGCATGGTGAAATGGACCCCAGCGGGTGAAATAGCGGAACTGGCGGCCTTGTTTACTCACCTGCCGCCGCCGTTGCCGAGGGGTTGAGTGATGAGCGGCTAGCGAGGAGTCATGATGAGCGCTGTGGCGGAAAAAATCCGGATGAGCGAGGCTGAATATCTGGAATGGGAAAGCCGCGCTAAAGAGAAGCATGAATATATTGATGGCGAAATTGCGCTATTACCTGCTAGCGGAAACTCATCAGCCCATCGTCCGCTTACTCGGCAAAGTGGAAGGCGACCGCTGGATTGAGCAAATTCTCGACCGCGAGGACCGGATTGAAATAGCCTGTGGCGACATCCGGTTGACCCTGTCGCTGGACAATCTGTACGAAGATACCGGGTTACTGACTCAGGGATAATCATGCGCTCCCCTCTCCTGTGTATGGGAAAGGGGTTGAGGAAGAGGGCGTTCCCAGAAACTGCCGGAAAGCGCCCCGGCGGCGGTCATATCGTGAATCTGGCGCAGCTTGACCTTACCCTGGTCGTCGCGGGCCGCGACCACCGCATTCTCCAGATCGATCGAATATTCTTTTTGCATCCGCAACAGGCGCAACCGCACTTTCTGGGCCTGGTACATGTCATCGTAAGCAACTGCCACAAAAATGCTGCTCATGGGCGCGTCTCCATGATAAGAGTTAGACCTCTTTGGTTAAACTATTGAGGATATTAGATCATGTCTGACCCAATGCGAGTACTGATTCATTTGCTGCTGTACGGAGCATTGATAAGCAGTGCGGCCATGGCTCAAGCCGCGCCATCGACTCCCGACGCGCCAGCGCCAGCGCTCTCCCATCGCCTGTTACAGGATATCGAGCATGAAATCGCTAAAGTCGAGCCGGTACTGGATCGTTATGGCTATGGCGCAGTATTTACGGCCATTAGCGTCGAGGGCTTTGGCATTCCCGCACCGGGGCAAACCCTGCTGATCGCCGGCGCGGTGACCGCGGCCAACCAACAACAATTGCGTATCGAGTGGTTGCTGCTGACGGCCTTTCTGGCGGCCTTGCTGGGCAATAGTTTGGGGTATCTGATCGGGCGCCGGGGCGGACGGGCGCTACTGCATCGCTTCCGGATCAGCGCCCACCATCTGCAGCGCATCGAGCAGGGTTTTACCCGTTACGGCGGTGGATTGATCATCATAGCTCGATTCTTTGACGGACTACGGCAACTGAACGGCATCGCCGCCGGCCTGCTTGAAATGCCGTGGTGGCGGTTTACCTTGTACAATGCGGTCGGTGCGGCGTTATGGGTCGGTTGCTGGGGATTGGGGATTTACACCCTGGACGAAAATTTGCGTATCGTTCTGATCGCGTTCCACCACATCAATCCCTGGGTGGCCATGCTCACGCTGGTGGGCGTTGGCACGCTAATTCTGATACTCTGGCGTTACCACCGTTTGCCACGCAAAGAGCGGAACGGTTGACTGGCCATTTTCACACTGAAACGGAACGGGAAGCGATGCAGGATCCTATTCTATGGGCGGTTTTGATCGGCGTCGTGCTGGGCGCCGGGGGCATGGCGCTGCTAGGCGTTCGTTTTCACCATCGGCGCCTGGCGGCGCTTCGCAAGAACTACTTGCGAGAGTGCCGCGCCATGCTGGATCTGCTGCCGCAGCGCTTATACCGCGTGGATCGCGAAGGCCGTCTGACGTTCCTGAATCGCCCCTTGCTCCAGGATCTGGGCCTGCCGCTATCTGCCTGTCTGGGTAAAACCGCCAACGATCTCCATCCCCCCGAACTCGCCGAAAAATACCATACCGACGACCAACAGGTGCTGAGTGGAAAAACCCTTGTTCTGACTGAGGAAAACATTGTTCCAGCGACCGGCGAAAAGCGTTACGTCGAAGTGACCAAGATGCCTGTCCGTGATGAAACCGGTGCCATCGTGGGCATCCAGGGCATTTACTGGGATATCACCCCCCGCAAACAGGCGGAAGAACAACTGCGGCAAGCAGCGCGCGTTTTCGACAACACCATGGAGGGCGTAATGATCACCGATGCATCCGAAAAAATTACTGCAGTCAACCGCGCTTTTACCAAAATCACTGGTTATGAAGAGGCGGAGGTGATAGGGAAATCGCCGCGCATCTTCAAGTCCGGCCGTCAGGACGCTCAATTTTATGAGGCGATGTGGTCTTCAATCCAAACCACTGGCCACTGGCAGGGCGAGGTTTGGAACCGACGCAAGGATGGCGAGATCTATCCACAATGGTCAACTATTAGCACCGTGGCGGATGAAAATAACCAGATCACCCATTATGTCGGGGTTTTCAGCGATATCAGTTCGCTGAAGCGTTCCGAGGAGAAACTGAATTTTCTCGCCCATCATGACTTGCTAACTCGGTTGCCTAACCGATTACTGTTCAACGCTCGTCTAGAACACAGTATCGAACGCGCCCGGCGCAATCAGAAGTCGCTAGCGGTGCTGTTCTTTGATCTGGACCACTTCAAGAATGTCAATGATACACTCGGCCATGCCGCCGGCGATGATCTGTTGCGCTGGGTCGCCAGGCAACTGGCCGAGATGGTCCGCGCCGAGGATACCGTGGCTCGGATGGGCGGCGACGAATTCATCATGCTCATTGAAGAAGTCGATGAACCTAGCAACGCAGGAACGGTCGCCCGCAAGGTGCTGGAGCTGTTCAAGCAACCGGTCCACATCAGCCGGCACGAATTCTTTATCTCCACAAGTATTGGCATCAGCTTGTATTCCGCAGATGGCAATGATGCTGATACCCTGATCAAGAATGCCGATGCTGCGATGTATCAAGCCAAGGCCCAGGGCCGTAGCAATTATCAGTTCTACAAGCCGGAGATGACAGCTTGGGCGCTCGAACGCCTGCAACTGGAAACCTCATTGCGGCGAGCGGTCGAGCATGGAGAACTGATGGTGTATTACCAGCCGCAGGTAGACATTATCTCGGAACGATTGACCGGCGTTGAGGCGCTGGTGCGCTGGCAGCATCAGCAATACGGCATGATCCCGCCGTCCCGCTTCATTCCGGTTGCAGAAGAAACTGGCTTTATCAGCACCCTGGATACCTGGGTCATGCGCACAGCCTGCCGACAGATGCAAGCCTGGCGAGGACAAGGTTTGAGGTTACCACGCCTGTCGATCAATTTATCGATCAGACAAATCGAACAGACCGATCTTACGACCCTGGTCGCGGAATTGCTGGACGAAACCGAACTCGAACCGAGCTTTCTGGAATTGGAAATCACGGAATCGTTGATCATACGTCAAACTGCGCAGGCGATCCGCGCCATGCACGGGCTGCGTTCACTCGGGGTTTGGTTGGCGGTGGATGATTTCGGCACTGGTTATTCCTCGCTGAGTTATCTCAAACAACTCCCGTTGCATCGATTGAAGATCGACCAGTCTTTCGTGCGCGATATTACCCGCGATCCGAATGGCGAAGCGATTGTGCGCGCCATCATCGCTCTGGCGCATAGCCTCGGGTTGGGCGTCATCGCCGAGGGCGTTGAAACGCGGGAACAGGTCGACTTTCTGCAAAAGCAGGGTTGCGATGAGGTCCAGGGTTATCTATATGGTCATCCGATGCCAGCGGATGATTTTATCCGGAACTATCGCCATTTGTTGGAGTAATCGCTATCGAGCCAAACGACAACAGCCACCAGCGCAATTGCGAGGTGTCGTTCACCGTCGCGGTCAGCCAAAAATGGTAGTCATCGCCATCCCGATCCTGTACAACCTGGCCTTCCGACAGACGGGTTTCCAGTAGATGCAAGCCGGCGGGCCAGTATGCAGCGATTGCCTTGCCTACAGACTACACAATTTTGTGGCATTAAGCATCTTTTGCGCCGGATATCCTCTAAGCTGAACAGAGAGTCTAACTCAAAGACCGAGAGGCGTTAAGCAGCCACTTGTGTTGTCTGTCCCTATACCTTATAGTGAGTAACGCAAGAGCTTCAAGTGAGGTTATCTGTTCATTTACTGTAAGCCCTTTCAATGGTTTTCGGTCCATCAGTTCCTCCATTTCGGTTCTTGTAACGGAGCGATTGCTCTACCTTTTTAATCTTCTCGAGATCTAAATTAATGTCAGTTGGTACGGTTAAATGGTTTAATGAAGCTAAGGGTTTTGGTTTTATCTCTCCGGATGGCGGTGGCGAAGACTTGTTCGCACACTTCTCGGCCATTCAGGGGCAAGGTTTCAAAACGCTTAGGGAAAATCAGAAGGTTTCGTTTGATGTCACTACTGGACCTAAAGGCAAGCAAGCAGCGAATATTCGTTCTATTGACTAGACGTCCAAGATTTTAGTGCGAGAAAAACCCGGTACTACCGGGTTTTTTTTTGATTCCTTCTACCCATTCCCTTTTTTCTGCTTACCCAGCAATTGCTAGAACCGGTCTCGGCGGCGACTATCTGCGAGGAGATAATCACGGGGAAATCCCTTGGCAAGTTTCCGGTGACATGATTATTGGCTATTGTGGAAGCCGTGCGTGTTGGGGGCGATATCCTCTGGACTGGGTGGCTGAGTATGAAATTTGATTCGCATATTTCATACCATTTACTGGTAAATTTTGAATCTTTGTCCGGTGATCAGCTCGCTGAACTACGTCGGTTTGCCACCTGAACCACGCCTTATCGAGAAATTTCCTCGAAAAACGGTTTTTTACTCCGCGTTCGCTGTAGAGCGGTTACGCTGGGTATCTTCAGGTAGAGACTGAGGGTCTGCAGATCATTCTCCTGGAGCGGGGACGCGATTGCGCCCAAGGTTATCTGTTCAGTCCCCCGTCGCCCGCTGAAGAGTTTATAAAGTGGCGATGGAGTCATGTTAAATATTAAAAACCCATCATTTGGCCTTCCTATTAAGGCAATAGACAAAATTTATTTCCGTTGCTGACGGTGACCTCCCATACTGTGAACTACCGAAGGGTCCGCGGACCGTTTCTTACGGCGCGGACGAATAATGACTGACAACGATAATGATCGAGGACGAAGGACTTCCTTCGCACCAGTCCCTTCCGATCGATCCGAACCCCCGGAGGTGGAAATTCCATGCTTAGACCAAAAATGTCTTTAGTTGCCGCCTTGGCGATTACACTGACGCCGCTTGCGCCCATTAGTCCTGCTTTAGCGCAGGGTCAACCCAGGCCGAACCAATTCTGGTGGCCTAACCAGCTCAACCTTCAGCCCCTGCGCGATCACGACCCGGCGTCCAATCCCTACGGGGCGGACTTCGACTATGCCAAAGCCTTCGCCAGCCTGGATCTGGAGGCCGTCAAGAAGGACCTCAAGAAGCTGATACACACTTCCCAGGACTGGTGGCCAGCCGACTTCGGCCACTACGGTCCCTTGTTCATCCGCATGGCTTGGCATAGCGCCGGCACCTACCGGGTGGCGGACGGGCGCGGCGGCGCCGGTGGCGGGCAGCAGCGCTTCGACCCGCTCAACAGCTGGCCCGACAATGTCAACCTCGACAAGGCGCGGCGCCTGCTCTGGCCGATCAAGCAGAAGTATGGCCGCAACATCTCCTGGGCCGACCTGATGGTTCTCGCTGGCACCGTCGCCATGGAGGACATGGGCTTTAAGACCTTCGGCTTCGCAGGCGGCCGGCCGGATGACTGGGAGCCAGATCTCGTCTATTGGGGTCCGGAAGCCGACATGTTGGGCCGAAAGCGGTTCGACAAGGCAGGGAAACTGGAAAATCCTCTCGCCGCCACGCAGATGGGCCTCATCTACGTGAACCCGGAAGGCCCCGGCGGCAACCCGGACCCGCTCGCGGCCGCCGAGCAGATCCGCGTAGCCTTCGGTCGCATGGCCATGAACGATGAAGAGACCGTCGCCCTGATCGCCGGTGGCCACACCTTCGGCAAGACCCACGGCGCGCACAAGCCGAGCGAGTGCGTGGGTCCCGAGCCGGCCGCCGCCCCCATCGAGCAGCAGGATCTCGGCTGGGCCAACAAGTGCGGCAAAGGCGATGCTGAGGACACAGTCGGCAGCGGTCTGGAAGGCGCATGGACCCAAGCGCCGACAGAGTTCACGATGCTGTACCTGACGAACCTGTTCAGCTTCGATTGGGAGCAGACCCGCAGCCCCGCCGGTGCCATTCAATGGAAGCCCAAGGGCGGAGCGGGCGCCGACACGGTCCCCGACGCCCACGTTGAAGGCAAGCGGCACGCGCCGATGATGTTCACGACGGATCTGGCGCTGAAATTCGATCCGGCCTACCGCGAGATCTCCCAGCGCTTCCTCAAGAACCCGAAAGAGTTCGAGCTGGCCTTCGCCAAGGCTTGGTTCAAGCTGACGCACCGTGACATGGGTCCGCGCGCCCGGTACCTGGGTGGCGAGGTACCCGAGGAAGTGTTGATCTGGCAGGACCCGGTGCCAAAGGCCGACTATAAACTGGTTGAGGCGCAGGATATTGCCCAGCTCAAGAAAAAGATCCTCGACTCCGGCCTCTCTATCCCGGATCTGGTGCGAACCGCGTGGGCCTCGGCCGCCACTTACCGCGATACAGACATGCGCGGGGGCGCTAATGGCGCGCGCATTCGCTTGGCCCCGCAGAAGGACTGGCCCGTCAACGACCCGGCAGCGCTGGCGAAGGTGTTAAAGACCCTGGAAGGCGTTCAAAAAGACTTCAATGACTCGACGTCCGGCGGCAAAAAGGTCTCTCTCGCCGATCTGATCGTCCTCGGCGGCGCGGCGGCCATCGAGCAGGCGGCAAAAGAAGCCGGTCACGACGTAAAGGTTCCTTTCACGCCCGGACGAACCGATGCGACTCAGGAACAGACCGACGTCGCATCCTTCGCGGTCCTCGAACCGGCGGCCGATGGCTTCCGCAACTACTTCGGTAGCGGCAACTCCTTGTCGCCAGCCGAGATGCTGGTCGACCGCGCGAACTTGTTGGGTCTGACCGTACCGGAAATGACCGCGCTGGTCGGCGGTATGCGTACCTTGGACGCTAACGCGGGCGGTGTCAAACACGGTGTGTTCACGGACCGTCCCGGGACGCTGAACAACGATTTCTTCGTCAACCTGCTCGATATGGCCACAAAGTGGTCGAAAGCGAAGGATACCAATGGCCTCTACGAGGGACGCGACCGCGCCACGGATGAACTGAAGTGGACAGCAACGCCGGTGGATCTGATTTTCGGATCCAATTCTGAGCTGCGCGCTGTCGTTGAGGCTTATGCATCTGAAGACGGCGCTGAGGAATTCGTCCGCAACTTCGTTGCAGCATGGACCAAAGTGATGACGGCTGACCGCTTCGACCTAAAGCGGTCGTAGGGAAAAGCCGCTCGGATCGCGGTTGGCCTCAGCCCGATCCGAGCGCCCGCAGCGATTCAACGGTTGTGAATCTCGGTCGAGCTGTTATTTGACTCAAAAACAGTACGAACTAATTGGACAGGGAAAGCGGTAAAAAAACTTCTGTATCAGTTTTGCCCCGACTCCGGCTGGGCCGGCTCAACAACCCCAAACAACTTTTCAATCCGCGCCAGCCGCTCAGCCTGTTCGCCGCTGGGATCGCCCGCTGCGGAGACGACCTGGCGGATCTTGGCAAGCGCCTCTGCCCGGATGGCCGCATCAGGAGGCAGCATCTTGTAGTCTGGCAACCTGTTTAGCCTGCATTCCAAGGTACGCGGTGCGTACCCTACATCGACTGCCTCCTGCATCTGGTAGCGGTACCGGAGTAACGTGCCATAGTCACATTCCAATGCGTCGGCCAGTTGCAGGGGGGATCCCCTGCGCGAATCCACGCAGCATCAAGACGATCTTGGTGCAGGAGTAGTGCATGCCCGTCCAGAAAGTACCCGTGAACAGGTTGAACACCGCACCGCATTCCCGGCAGCAGTCATCGACCACCGGGGCACGGTCGCCCCTGTGCGGGCGTTGCGAAGCCGGTAGGACATGCCCGCGCGGACAGCACAAACCATGAGGATGAAGAATCATGGAGCAAAAAAACAGTAGCATTCTTGTTCATTGAGTAAGTCGGTGATAGGAAAACGGATCATGGTCCCCTCCTAACGTTTTGCGCCCCAAGATGGCGCCAAAACTCAATGAATCTTCTCCACCCTCTTCTTGAGGTTTCATCCGCTCGCCGACATGAGCCAATCACCTTTAATTCTGGAGCCAGTAAGAAAGCATGCTCTAATTTCTTATGGCTTTTCGAGGGTTCTTGTGGAGCCAATCGGGCTGGGAAGAGGCGATCTCGCCAACTCATATTGTGATTTAAAAAAACAGCACGATCGACCTCCAACGAACTTGGGGAACTTAGCTTGGTCAAACGAGCCGGCTTCCACAAGAATCCTCAAAGAACCAAGAAGGTAGTATTCTTGGGTAAATAGACTTTATGCTAACTATAATGCTAAAAATTCTGCTCTCCAAAAATCTCTTCCATCATCATCTTTGCCCGATGAATTTCGTTATCGTCAAGCAGCATCCGCAAACTACCCTTTTCCGATAACAATTCACGCAGTAATCGCAACCTCGGCTACATCATGCATAGCCATTTGTCGTGGCGCAGCCCATCCTTGATGCTGCGCCGAATTGCTGTTCAGCCACTTCCGCGGCATTGGGCTGTCCACACTCTCGTTGTAGCACCAGCCTTTATTGCCGATGCTGTACACAATATCATTAAAAATCGGTTCCTGCTTTTTTTCAACTACACGACTTGCGCAGCGAGGGTTTACAAATGAGCGTTCTGATCCTTGGGCTGGTTCTCTTCCTAGCGGTGCATTCCATCTCGATCGTCAATGAACCCTGGCGTGATCGTCTGGCGGCGAGCATCGGCGAGCGATTGTGGCAGGGTCTGTACTCGCTGGCGTCCCTTATCGGATTTAGCTTCATCGTCTGGGGATACGGTCTTGCCCGCCAGGAACCCATGCCGCTCTACCTGCCGCCAGCATGGTTGCGCCATATCGCTTTATTACTGATGGTCCCGGTATTTCCACTGTTGCTGGCGGTCTACCTGCCAGGATGCATCCAGGCCAAGGTCAAACACCCTATGCTCGCAGCGACCAAACTGTGGGCGTTCGCGCACCTGCTAGCGAATGGGATGCTGGCGGATGTGTTGTTATTCGGCAGCTTTCTCGCCTGGGCGGTGGTGTATCGCATCTCCATAAAGCGCCGCGTCGCACATCCCGTTCTCGGCGCGCCGCCTTCCAGATGGAACGATTGGATTGCCGTGATCGGCGGCTTGGCGCTTTACGTCGCTTTTGTACTGTGGTTGCATCTCTGGCTGATTGGCGTCGCGCCGGTTACCATCAAGCATTGAGAGAATGAAGGTTTCAGGCATCAGGAACGCAAACAGGAAATTGCTCCTGAATTTGTCCGATTTCCATGTGGAAAGACAATATCATCGTGTTCTGGAGAGCAAAATGGCTCTTGACGAAAGACGGCGACAGAAAAAACTCGCTAAAAAGACGGCTGAACGCAAGGCCAAGCAGGTCGAACGGCGCTCGCTAATTACCGGCGGTTCCTCAGCATTAACCGCGCGCTTCCCGGTCAGCGACTGTTTGGTTCCCATTGATTTGTTTAAAGAAGGCCTTGGTCACCTGATTTTGACCCGTTCGCTGCCTAACGGCCAGTTGGCATTGGCGAGTTTTCTGGTCGATACCTATTGCCTTGGCGTCAAGGACGCCATGTATCGGGTGGTTTCTCCCGAAGAGTTCGAATATTATCGGCAGCAGGTCCACGATCGAACGCCTCTGGGGTCAGTCCATCCCAGTTGCCTGCGCAGGCTGGTCGAGGAAGCGGTTGGCTATGCCCGTGATATCGGTTTTTCACCCCATACCGATTATGCTAAGGCGGCTCGGTTATTCGGCGACATTGACGCCTCGGCCTGCTCAGTTCGTTACACCTTCGGCAAGGACGGTAAGCCGTGCTATATCAGCGGCTCCTACGAGAATCTTCAGCAACAGCGCAAAATTATTGAGACTCTGAAGCGAAATCTCGGGTCGGACGGGTTTGATTTCTGTTCTTGACGCCTGAAACCTGATGCCTGAAACCTCTATATGGCCACTCCCCAACACCTGCTGGTTATCGATCTGGAAACCCGGCCCGATGCGGCGATTCTGCCGGTAGATCGTGATCCTGAAACCTTCCCCAAGCCGATCCAGCATGAGATCGTGACCCTGGGTTTCCTGTTAGCGCGAATTGAACGCGATGGCGAACGGGAGCGCTATTTGATCCGTAAACTCGGTTCCGCCAGCATTGCGGACCGGAGTGAACGGGATATTCTGGCCGGGTTCTGGCAGATGATCGACCGGCAGAAACCACGAGTGGTGACCTGGAATGGGCGCGGTTTTGACGCTGCCGTCCTTAAGCAACGGTCGCTGATCCATGGCCTGACCGCGTTCAACTGGCACCGCACCGATCCCCGCTTCGGTTACGACTATCGCTACGAATTTAACTGGCACTGCGACCTGATGGATGTGCTGAGCGATTTTGGCGCTTCGCCGCGACTGGGACTGGACGAAGCGGCGCAAGCTTTGGGTCTGCCAGGGAAATGGAATGGTCACGGGGAGCATGTTGCAGAACAGGCCGCCGCCGGGGACTATGCCGCGATTAATCAGTATTGCGAAGGCGATGTTCTCAATACCTATGTGCTTTATCTGCGCTGGGCGTATTTCAGCACCCGCCTCGGTCGCCAGGGCCATAACCTCAGTGTGCAGAATCTGCTGGATTATCTTGAGGCGGGCCGTGAAGAACATCCGCACTGGGACGATTTCGCCGCACGCTGGCAAGCCAGCGCCCGGCCCTGCCCGATTTTTATCCCGGAAGCGCCGAGCGAACCGAGATCCCAAGCGCCAGAGTCTCATCTGCGCAGTGAAGACGTGTTGCCATAGAGTGATACGCAGCGCAATGTGGCCAGATCGTCTCTGAAGGCAAGGGGTTTTCCACAGAATCTGTGGATAAGTCGATCAAAACGCCCCGTTCCAGGCGTGCAACCGTTTGTCCGGCTTACTTTGAACGGGAGTGGTGGAAAATTCGCCAGTCCTACTGCAATAGGGGTTTCAACATCAGGCCCAGAATTTCCCCTTGACGCACTTGCAGACTGACCGCACTGAGCGCGCGCAGGCCAAGAAAAGTCTATGCTGACGAATTGGATGGTCAGACAAGCCGATACAGGTTCGGTTACCCGAGCTTACCATTATTCAGACCTTTCGACTCACAGAGGAAAAAGGAGCCGTGCATGCCGATTCAACAGATTCTCTCCGCCCAGCGCGTCCCGGTCAAAATCTGGACTGATGATGTGGACGAGTCCTCAAAGCAGCAGCTGGCGAATATCGCCAGTCTGCCGTTCATCCATCACCACGTTGCCGCGATGCCGGATGTGCATCTAGGCAAGGGCGCTACCATCGGTTCGGTGATCGCCACTCATAAAGCGATTATTCCCGCCGCTGTGGGCGTTGATCTGGGTTGTGGAATGGTTGCCGCCCGGTTGTCGATCGCGGCGAATGATCTCGATGAGAAGGCGTTGAAGAAAGTCTTTGATCAAATTACCCGCGATGTCCCGGTCGGTCGGGGCCAGCATCCTGATGACCGGGTTTTAGTAGACGCCGCGCGTCCGTTTGAAGCGGGATTGAAGGCATTAACTGACCGGCACCCCACCCTGCTTAAAGCCTTCGGCAAATTCTCGAAATGGACGAACCAGATGGGTACGCTGGGTGGAGGCAACCACTTCATCGAAGTCTGCCTCGATGAGACCGACCAGATGTGGGTGATGTTGCATTCCGGTAGCCGGGGCATTGGCAACGCTATTGCCGATTACTTTATCCAACTGGCTCGCCAGGACATGGAGCGCTGGATGATTCAGCTACCGGACCGGGATCTGGCCTATCTCCCGGAGGGTACTGAACACTTCGCTGATTACGTTGAAGCGGTGCAGTGGGCGCAGGACTATGCGATGCAGAACCGGCAATGCATGCTGGATCTGGTGATTGCCGCAATGACCCGCCATCTACCGCCGTTCACGGTTACCTCGGAAGTAGTGAATTGCCACCATAACTATGTGGTCAAGGAACATCACTACGACGCCAATGTCTGGGTCACGCGCAAGGGTGCCATCCGCGCCCGCGAAGGCGATTTGGGCATCGTCCCCGGCAGCATGGGTACGCGCAGCTATATCGTGCGCGGCAAGGGAAATCCCGAGAGCTTCTGCTCCAGCGCGCATGGCGCAGGCCGCCGCATGAGCCGCACCGCTGCCGAAAAACAGTTCACCGAGGCCGATCTGGCCCGGCAAACCACCGGCGTCATCTGCCGGAAAGACCGAGGCGTGGTGGATGAAATTCCCGGCGCATATAAGGACATCGATGAAGTCATGACGAATCAAAGCGATCTGACGGAGATTTTACATACCCTCAAGCAAGTCGTGTGCGTGAAGGGTTAACCATGCTGATATGATAGCGGTGTCGGAAACAGAAACCACGATGCGTGAATCGGTCGCTAAATGATGGCTTGAGCGGCTATAATGACTATTAATGATGGCAGATGGAGGAGCAATTCCGCACCTTTTGCCGGATAATCACGACTCTTTTTTCAATTGATGACTAGGCCATGCAGACTCAACATTCGCCTCACAGCGACAAACCGGAATCGAAAGCGCTCTATGTTCCCGGTCCGTTTGTCGCTGCAATTAAGACCTTGATCGATGCTTACCGCCAAGGCAATGCTCCGGCGCTGTCAGCCGCCCTGCAACAACTCGAACAGGCGGTAGCGAACGCCGAACCCAGATCCAGATCCAGATCCAGATCCAGATACAAACCCAAATCCAAGCCAAAAGCCCTGAAGAAGGGAGTGAGTGTGGCGGCTCAAGAACGGAAACCGTTTAAAAAAGCACCGATGGGTATGGCGACAACCTCCCGTGAAGAAGCGGACCGCGACATCGATCTGGTTTCTTGCCTGAACCGTGATCATCCTGCCATCGCTGAGCGTTACGCCCGGGGTGAGTTCAGAAATATTAAAGAAGCGGCTATTGCGGCAGGGATCATCGTCTCTTCATAGAATTCGAGGTAAATCAGGTTCTTTGAGGGTTCTGGCGGAGGCAGTCCTAGTAGCCAACCGGCCATACAACATCAACTCCACAGAAAGCGTCGAAAAACCCGTTTTGAATGGATTTCCAATTTTGTCGGCCTATCAACAACGGTCACGCGGGTACACTAAAGGCTGGCGCCTCCGGTTCGTCCAAACGGATCGCAGTCAATCGGTTGCCCCAGACACAGCCGCTGTCGAGAGCGTAAATCCCCGGTGCGCGATAATACCCCAGCGAAGCCCAGTGACCGAAGACAATATTGAGATCGGCATTGCGTCGGCCCGGCGCAGCAAACCAGGGCATCAGCTTAATGCCCGCGCTGCCTGGCGGACCTTTCTCCGCGAAGGACAAGGTCCCGTCCGCTGCGCAAAAACGCATCCGGGTCAGGGCGTTGACGATAAACCGTAACCGGTCGTAACCGACCAGATCATCTTGCCAGCGTCGTGGCTCGCCGCCAAACATTCGCGCCATGAAGAGTTCCGATTCCGGCCCGCGCAGGGCTGCTTCGACTTCATGAGCGCAGCGTTGCGCCAGCGTCAAGTCCCATTGTGGCGGCAGACCGGCGTGAACCATGGCAAATCCCAGTTCCATGTCATGATGCAGCAGTGGACATCGACGCAGCCAGTCTAGCAATTCATCTCGGTCGGGCGCTTCCAGAATCGCGTGGAAGGTATCCTTGCGCTTGGGCTTGACTTGACCGGCAGCCGCAGCCAGCAGGGTAAGGTCATGATTGCCTAATACCGTCGTCACCTGTTGGTCCAGCTCGCGGACCAATCGCAACACTTCTACTGAATGGGGACCCCGGTTCACCAGATCGCCGACCAGCCACAACCGGTCAGTGGCGGGATCGAATTTCAGCAACTCCAACAGCCGTTGCAACGGCTCGTAACAACCCTGAATGTCGCCAATTGCGTAAACCGCCATAAGTTACCCTTTACATAGAAGGCAGGGTGAGAATCGCGTCCCGGTTGGTCCAGGAAGTCATCCGGTCCGCCGCGACTGAGCGTGGCAACCAAAGATACTCACTGTGTTCAGCGGGGTTCAGGTCAACAGGACAGCGCTCCGGCAGGCAAACCCGGAACACAGACTCGATATTCTCAATCACATCTGGCGCATAGCGATGCCGCCAGGGCGGTAGAATGGGGAAACGGTTGATCTGGTTGCAGGCAACGATCTCCAGTCCGTCACCTAAACCGGTTTCTTCGCGCAATTCCCGCCGTGCAGTTTCCAGTGGATCCGTCTCCTCCCAGCGCAAACTGCCGGTGACCGATTGCCAGAAATCCGGTGGCTGGCAACGGCGCAGGGCTAGCACCTCGTCCGCCAGGGTGTAAATCACCACCAGCACCGACTCCGGGCGTTTAACACGGCTCCCCTCTTTGACAAAGGGGGGTTGGGGAGAATTTGATGCACAGTTCCCCCCTTTGACACAGGAGGGGTAGGGAGAATTTGATGCGCAGCTCCCCTCTTTGACAAAGGGAGGTTGGGGGGGATTTTGCGTATTCAAGGCGTGCGCCGCAACCGAATGTTGAGATCGCGCAGCTGCGTCTCGGTGACCGGCGCCGGCGCCTGGGTCAGCAGACAGGCGGCGCTCTGCGTCTTGGGGAACGCCATGACATCGCGGATAGAGCTGGCGCCGGCCATCAGCATCGTCAGGCGATCCAGGCCAAAGGCGATGCCGCCGTGCGGGGGACAGCCGAATTTCAGCGCATCCAGCAGAAAGCCGAATTTGGCGCGCGCTTCCTCGGCGTCGATGCCCAACAGTTCAAATACCTTATTCTGCATCTCCTGTCGGTGAATACGCACCGAACCGCCGCCGATTTCGCTGCCATTCAGCACCATGTCGTAAGCCTTCGACAGGCAACGTCCCGGATTGGCTTGCACCTCGGCGGGATCGTCCGTGCGCGGCGCAGTGAACGGATGATGCAGGGCGTTCCAGCGCTGGTCATTTTCGTCCCATTCAAACATCGGGAAGTTCACGACCCACAGCGGCGCCCATTCACCCTTGACCAGTCCCAGATCGTGACCCAACTTCAGCCGCAGCGCGCCCAGCGCATCGTTGACTACCTTGACGGAATCTGCACCGAAGAAAATCAGGTCGCCATTCTCGGCTCCGGTGCGCGTGAGAATCTTGGCCAGGGTCTCATCGGGCAGAAACTTGACAATGGGCGCTTGCAAACCTTCGCGCCCGCCGGTCACATCATTCACCTTGATGTAGGCCAGTCCTTTCGCGCCATAGCGTCCGACGAACTCGGTGTACAGGTCAATTTCGCGCCGGGTCAGTTTACCGCCCTCTGGAACGCGCAACGCCGCGACCCGGCCTTTGGGATCATTAGCGGGTCCAGCGAAGACCTTGAATTCCACGCTCGCCATCAAATCCGACAGTTCAGTCAGCTCCAGGGGAATGCGCAAATCCGGCTTGTCGGAGCCATAGCGCTGCATCGCCGTCTCATAAGGCATTCGTGGAAATGGGTTAGGCAAGTCGACCGCCATGACCGCTTTGAATAGCTGGCGGATCATCTCTTCCATCAGCCCGGTAATAGCCGCTTCGTCCATGAACGAGGTTTCAATATCGAGCTGGGTGAATTCCGGCTGGCGGTCAGCGCGCAGATCCTCGTCGCGGAAACAGCGCACTACCTGATAGTAGCGATCCATGCCGGCCATCATCAACAATTGCTTGAATAATTGCGGCGATTGCGGCAGGGCGAAGAAACTGCCGGGATGAGTGCGGCTGGGCACCAGATAGTCGCGAGCGCCCTCCGGGGTCGCCTTGGTCAGCATCGGGGTTTCGATGTCCATAAAGCCTTGTTCATCCAGGAACCGGCGCAGCGCGCTGATGATCCGGGTGCGCAAGCGCAAGCGGTCTTGCATGACCGGGCGGCGCAGATCGAGGTAGCGATAACGCAGGCGCACTTCCTCGGAAGTGTCGTCATCATCCAACTGGAACGGCAAGGGTTCGGAACGATTGAGGATTTCCAGCTCGCGGGTCAGCACCTCCACCACGCCCGTGGCCAGGTTGGGATTTTCCGTACCCTCGGGACGACGACGCACTCGACCGGTGATACGTAATACGAATTCATTGCGAACCCGCTCGGCGTTGGCGAAGGCGTCCGGCGTATCGGGGTCAATCACGACTTGCACCAACCCTTCGCGGTCGCGCAGGTCGATAAAAATCACTCCGCCATGATCGCGGCGGCGATGCGCCCAGCCACAGAGGGTGACATCTTGATCTAACAGAGTTTCAGTGACTTGGCCGCAATAGTGGCTGCGCATGGCGTAGGATTCCTGGATGCTAAAAACTGAATGTTATAGCGACTGGCCACTAAGCCGCTGCGGGCGTCGGACAAGCCCCACATCCCCCTGCGCCATCACAAGCGGCGGCTGGTTTGCTTTCCTTGGGCGGCGCATCATCCTTAGCGACGTTCTTCTGATTGTCTTTCTTGAAATCGGTCTCATACCAGCCACTGCCCTTCAAGCGGAAGCCCACGGCTGAGATCAGTTTTTTCAATTGTGGCTGGCCACACGCGGGGCAATCGCTCAGCTCGGGATCACTCATTTTCTGCATCACTTCCATATCGTGGTTGCAGGACTGACAACGGTATTCATAGATGGGCATGGCGCACCTCACAGGCTGACAAGGCAATTGGAAATTTCAACAGTACGTTATGGGGATTGTCGGGACAAAATTCAAGAGTTCGCTACTGAAATAAATCCGCTAATTACTTCTTCAACTGCCAAGTCTCATTCGCCTTTTCCAGCACAGCGTTAATCTGCGCCAGTAAATCATCCGATAATTTCTTGGCTCTATCGCCGACAAACAGCCGCATCGGGAATGCATGAGTGGCTTGCAACGCCATCAGTTCCGGTATGACGTCAGCCAGATTCTGGATCTCATGGGTGGTTAATTCAATTTCCGCAGCAACTGTTTGGATGTGATAAGCCGGTTTTTGGACGTAATCCACGGTTGGGGTGATCTTCAGGGGCGCGGTCTTCTTCTCTCGCAGCATGACCTGCGCCGCCACGGCCCGTTCACAGGGCCAGGCGCCGTCGACTTCCAGGTAATTGGCCTGCAATGCGCCGTTGATCGCCGCGCAGACGGTTTTCCAGGGGAGCGGTTGGCCGAGCTTTTGCGATAAGGCTTGCGCTATGGCCTCCACCGTCGTTTGGCTATTTGCCCAGGCATCCGGTAGGGCGGCGGGCAGGATTTCCAGCACGTTAATTGCGGGTGGCGGTGAGCGCAGTACAGCGTCGGCGGTCAGGACGCCTGCCGGAATCGGTTCGCCCAACAGGCTAGTCGGGCCATGAATCAGCCAGAGCTTGCCCGCGGCAACGGCTTCCTGAATGGCTGCGTCCATAACCGGTTGCTCGGCCTTGGGAATGAACACCGATTCCTGATAACCACCGCCCTTATCGACATTGATCGCGTGATCGCCCTGGAAATAGGCGTAAAGCTGACTGACCGGCAGTTCTTCACCGCTCCACAGTTCCGGTAAATGCTCTCGAATCAGGAGCGCGCTATTCAGTTCGGCCAAGCTCGCCGCTTCGGGCAGGACCAGCGTCAAATCCTTGTCCTTCATCATCGCCTCGTCCGGGCGGGCGCGCCACCAGGTACGCACACTGCGATCCGGGCGGATTAGTTGCAGTACAAAGGACCCGGTGGTGCACCCTTGCGCCAGGGTGTCATAGAGGTCCTGAGTACGCAGCATCTTGGGCAGGGTCGGCTGGGCGGCAAAGGCGTTCACCAGATCCTTAACCCGCTGGCGGGTATCGCCATCATGCCAGAGATCGTAGGGGCCGCCCGGTAATAAGGCGTCGGCGTCCAGCACAGCGTCCTGAATGCGAGCGTCGGCATGGGCCTTGACTGCATCGAATAAAGACCCGTCGCTCAGGGTGAGGCGGAATGTGTGTGGCGCGCCGGATTCGGCAAGGGTGACGCCCATGCAGTAGGCTTGCCGGAGGAGACCGGGAACGTATTGCTTAGCTGCTTGCAACTTGGCCTGCAACTGGTTTTTGCGCGCCGGGTCAACGGTTCCCTCCATCCGATTCAGATCAGCTTCGACCTTTTCCCAGGCCAGAGAGTCCTTAATCCGGGCTTCCACAGCGCGTAGACCGTCCTGCGACGGCGCGGCAAGGACTATCGCATTCGAATAGGCGCGAGGGGTGTTGGGGCCAGTCTTTTCAGTCAGGAAGCGCACCGCTTCCTGACTGGGGACGCGGACTTCCGAGGCGGCGCTTGGTCCCAGGACGGCAAAATGGAACAGGCCGTCGTCTTCGATGTCGCTGGGTTGTCTGGGTTGTAGATGCAGGCGAACGCCGAGACCGGGCGGGACCTGGAACCACGACTTGAGCTTGCCAATTTCCTTTTCCAGCCGGTCTTTCACCACATCGCCGCCGATATCCTTTTCGGCCTAGTCGTGCATGTGCTTGAGGTTGGGGCGGTTGCCCAGCCGCCATTCTTTGGGCAAAGTCTGGCCGGCGGCCTCGGTAAAGCGGTCATCCAGCCAGTGGCTGTCATCCGCCCAGCCGCGCAGGCCCTTTTCCAGATTGATCTTGTCGGGCCGGGTGGGACTGATCAAGCCGATCAGCTCCGGTGTTTTCGCAGTTCGGCCAATGGGTTGGGAGTGCAGGAACGTGGCGATCACCGCCTGTTCCAATTCGCGGCATTTCAGGCCGATGGTCTGGTCCTGCCAGCGGCGGGCGCAATCCAGCTCACCGATAAGCAGACCTTTCCAGTCGTGTTTACCGCCGCTGTCGTTCTCATTTTCGGCGTAGATGCACAGTTCACGGGTCGCCGCCGCCAGGTCGGTCTGGTGCGGGGCGTTGAGAAAAACGCCCGGCCCAATCAGCGGACTCTGATCCCAATGTTCGGCCGCTCGCAACGCCAGCGCAAAGGTGCGCAGGACGCCCCGGGTTTTCTGGAAGCGGTCGAGACCCACCCATTTGGTATAAAACACCTCGGTCAGGCCAGGATGAAAGGGGTATAGTCAAACCGTTTTTGATTATTTTACAAATTTTTCATTAATTTAAGTTACTTGTTTCATGAAAATCAATTAACATAAAACTGTTTGACTATAGCTTTGCAGAAAGTCGTTTTCGACTTTTTTACCTTTGGCGCTGTCATCCAGGGTCTGAATGCCCTTGAGTGCGGCAATGACGTGCGCTTTGAACACCGTGCGATCCTGAATAGATTCCGGGGTGAAGAAACGGCGGCGCAGCACTTCGGCAGCGTCTTCCTTGACGACGGGTTCAACCGCGCTTTCGCTCTGCCGGCGGTAGATGTCATATAACTGGCCTTGTAACCGACGCCCGATCGTGTCGTTTTTATCCGGCTCGCTGGCCAGCAGTGAGGCGACCACTGCACAACGCGGGGTCTTGACTCCTCCAACAATAGAGCGAACTTCCCACTGGAATTTTCATCGAGCATCCAGCGCGAAGGCCTAAAAGTCAGGTACGGTGAGGGTTTTGGCGGCGCGCCGCTGCAGGATTTCTCGCCCTT
>Ga0116151_10001037_pt1 | contig 25788 bp, 24 predicted proteins | sample AD_UKC117_MetaG_FD_89893 | JGI IMG/M metagenome (GOLD analysis project Ga0116151, IMG submission 89893) | Active sludge microbial communities of municipal wastewater-treating anaerobic digesters from Hong Kong - AD_UKC117_MetaG | ecosystem: Engineered > Bioreactor > Anaerobic > Digestate... | reverse complement strand
GATCGTCAAGGGCCTGGGCTCCGAGCGGGCCTGGGTGCTGCTCGGCACCGAGTCGCTGCAGACGCTCGGTGGCTCGGGCTTCCTGCAGGAGTACCCCATCGAGCAGTACGTCCGGGACGCGAAGATCGACACCCTCTACGAGGGCACCACGGCGATCCAGGGGCTGGACTTCTTCTTCCGCAAGATCGTCAAGGACCAGGGGCAGTCGCTCACGGCCCTGTCGATGCAGATGACCGAGTTCGCCAAGGACCTCGGCGTCGACAAGGGCGTGCTCGACCGCGAGCGCGAGCTGCTCGGCAAGGCGATCGAGGACGTCCAGGGCATCGTCGGCGTCTGCGCGGGAGCGGCCTTCGCATCCGACCCGCGCACCGGGGGCCAGCCGAGCAACCTCTACAAGGTCGGCCTCAACACGACCCGGCTGCTGCTCGGTGCCGGCGACCTCATCGTCGGCTGGCTGCTGCTGCGCCAGGCCGAGGTGGCGGTTCGCGCCATCGAGGCCGGGGCCAAGGGCAAGGACCTCTCCTTCTACCAGGGCAAGGTGGCGGCGGCGAAGTTCTTCGCCCGCCAGGTGCTGCCTCGTCTCGCGGCGGAGCGGGCGATGGCCGAGGCGACCGACCTGGACCTCATGGACCTGCCCGAGTCGGCCTTCTGACCCCTCCCCGTCGCAGACCGGGGTCGCCTCGCCCGGCCCCGCGGGGGGCAGCTCAGCTGATCTCCGCGATGGCCAGATGGCCGACGTCGAAGCTGAGCCCGGCGATCCGGCGAAGCTCCTCGATCGCTTCGGCGGAGATCGACATCGCCTGCCGACTGCTGTCGGCGCGGACGAAGAGGACCGCGCGAATCGGGTCGGCCAATGCGGCTCCAACTGACTCGCCGTCGGCCACATAGACGTGGCCGACCCGCGGGTCCGCGCGGGTGAGTCCCCGCAACTCGGCCGCCAGGGCCGACCGGTCGGTGGACCGGTCAGCCCTGGCCGCGACATGCAGGGCGACCTCGACGGGGTACATGGTTCACCTGCCCGCTCGACTCGAGCGGAGTCAGCCCCGCGGCGCGTGCGGCGGCCACCAGATGACCAAGGCCCCCTCGCCGGGAGCCTTGGTCGCCGAACCGGCCTGCGCTGCGGGGACGAGCCCTCCCGTGAGCCCGGCTGCGAGCAGCGTCACGCCGAGCATGCGGGCACCGAGCCGCGCTCGGCGCGGCCGGGCGCCCCGGACGACGGCGGGCGACGAGGTGGAGATGGACATGGACATGACTGCCTCCGGGGAGAGTTGGGGGGAGGCCGAGCAACGCCCGGCCAGTCCACTCTCACGGCGCGCCGGGGTCCGGCGCCAGCGATTCGAGCGGCCGGGACGGGCCATGACAGCAACCGGCCACCCGGCATACCCGAACGTTCGCAAGACGGCGGTGAGTCGCCTCGCTCACCTCTGCGAAAGTCGACACAGAAAGCGCAAATACACTGTCGCCGAGAATCCTCTCTCCCCAGGGGGCCGGCGTGTTGCAGCTTTTCGGCGTGGGCGCGCAAACCGAGCGCGTCTACCGAGCGATGTTGGCGAGCACCGAGGCCGATGTCGGCCAGCTCGCCGATGAATTGGGCCTGACCACCGAGCAGACCGTCGCCGAATTGGATCGGCTGGCCCAGCTCATGCTCGTCGAGCCGGCCGGCCCCCCAAGCCACTACATCGCCGTCCCGCCCGACCAGGCGATCGAGCTGCTCATCGCCCAGGAGGAAGCCCGGCTGGCCGAGCGGCAGGCCGAGATGAAGCGCAGCCGGGCCGATCTGCACGACTACGTCGAGACCTTCGTCGAGAGCCGGGTGACCCGCGACGGCCTCGGCCTCATCGAGCAGATCGACGACGGCTCGGTGGTCCGCAGCCGGCTCTATCAGCTGGTGCGCGACGCGACGTCCTCGGTGCTCGTGCAAATGCCCGGCGATGCCCTACCCGCCGACGCGGTGGCGGCCTCCTCCCGGCTCGATGCGGCGGTCTTAGGTCGCGGGCTGCTCGTGCGCTTCCTCGTCTCCGAGGCGTCGGCGCGGGCGCCACATTGGCTCGATCATCTGCGGGCGCAATCGGTGCAGGGTGCCGTGATTCGCCTTCATCCGGCACCACCATTGCATTGCATCATCGTCGACCGGCATGCCGCGCTCTTGCCCCGTTCCGACTCGGCGGGGGCCTTTCTGCTGCGTGGTCACGACATCGTGCAGCCGATCGTCGCGCTCTTCGACGAGATCTGGCGCGACGGTGACCCGCAGCCCGGGCCGGACGACACGACCGGGAGCCTGGTCACCGAGGCCCGGCTCCGGCAGATCGTCACCCTGCTCGCTCAGGGACACAAGGACGAGGCCATCGGGCGCAAGCTCGGTCTGTCGGTCCGCACCGTGCGTCGCCTCGTGTCGTCGGCGATCACCGAGCTGCAGGCCGAGAGCCGGTTCCAGGCCGGCGTCGAGGCGGTCCGCCGCGGCTGGGTGAGCTGACCGATACCGGCCATGGCCGCTGCAGGCCAGCCAGGTCGCTCGGCCTGAGCCACTCGGTGTCCCTACCGTCGGTGACACGCCGCGGACCTCGCGGTCACCCACACAGCGCGACGCCGGGGATCCCTCCTGGACCAAACCGGCGCCGCGTTGCCTACCCAAGGAGTCAATCATGCTCAGCACCTCTCCCACCACCGGTCGGCGCCTCTTCTCGGGGCTGCTGGCCTCCATCGGTCTGGCCGTCGGCGCTGCCGCGACGCTCTACATCGCCGGCGCATTCGGCCTCAGCAAAACCACCGCGGCGAACATCGTCCGGGCCTACGAGATCGGCGGGTGGGTCCTCACCGCGGCACTCGTGATCTTCTCGGCGGGCACCGCCGCGGCGCTGCTCGCGGTGATCCGCTACTTCATCACCCGGATGACCCGCGCCGCCCTGGTCGCCTGATGACCAGTCCGACGGTCACGCCGGCCACGGCTGCCGCCCACGTCACGCCAGCGCGGCGCGGTCTATCGCTCGAGCTCCGCGCAGCGTTGGCCGGAGCGGTGCTGCTCGCCGTCGTCGGCGTGACCGTCGGCTACGCCGCCTTCGTCCCGGAGTCGATGGCTGGTGACCCCGTCTTCGCCCTGGACGGCCGCTCGGCACCGGCGATCTTCGTGCAGATCCTCGGCCGGAACGCCGGCGCCGCAGGCCTGCTCGCCTCGGGCTACGTCACCTTCGGGCTGAGCTCCGTCGCGGCCATCCTGCTGACCTCAACGTGGATCGGTGCCACAGTCCATGCACTCGCGGCCGGGCCGACGGTGGCCCTGTCCGCCCCCACCGTGCTCTACATCGTGGCCGAGTTCGTCGGCCTGCTGCTCGCCGCAACTGCTGGCCTGCTCGCGCCAGCAGCACACGTCCTCGCCGCCGCCAGCTCGGGCAACCGGCCGCGGCGAGACATCACGGGGAGCTTCCTGCGCCTGCTTCTCGCCGCTGCCGCCTGCATCGTGGGCGCGGCCGCCGTGGAGACCGCCGTCATCCTGTCCCGACTCTGACCCAGGAGCCATCCATGTCCTCGACCCTCAACCTCGCGGCCGAGCCGTCCATCGCGGCCAGCTCCGGCCGGCCGCGGTCGCCGCGCGCCCCCTGGCTCATCGCGTATGCCGCGTGCGTCCTCGCCGTCCTGGCTCGCGTTCCGACCGTGGCGACCTCGATCCGCACCATGGTGGACGAGGCGATCGCCGCCGGCACGCTCACCGATACCAGCCAGCGCCCGCTCGCGGTGAGCGTCGGGGTGACCCTCGCCGTCGCGCTCACCTGCACCGCGCTGGCGGTCGTGGTCGTCGTCCTGCGGCGACTCGAGGGCCGGCTCCGCCTGCCCACCGTCACGATCGGATCCGTCCGGCGGGTGCCGGGTGCCCTCGTCGTGCTCGTCGTCGTCTGGATGGCCAAGCAGCTGGCAGGGGCGATTCGTCAGCCCACGAGTCCGCTCACCGACCCGGTGATGTGGTTGGCCGCGGCGGCCGGATGCGCCCTCGCGGTCCTGCTCGTGAGTCGGGCGGCCCCCACGGACGCCCGCCGTCGGGTCCTGGTCACCGCGCTGCCCCTCGGCGTCGTGCTCGCCGCAATCTGAGGAATCCGACGTGCTCGAGCGATATGTGGTGCGACTCACCCGGCCGGTCGCAGCGCTGGGCGTCAGCTGCCTGGTCGCCGCCGTCCTCCTTGCCCACCGCGCCCCGACCGCCGCCTTCCAGGCCTATCCGGGGCTGTGGTGGAGTGCGGTGGCCGTCGCCGCCGGGTCTCTCATCGCGCTGTTGGCCGCCGGGCCGCGGCTCGGTCTGCGGCTGCGCGTGATCGTGCTCAGTGTCGGCGGGCTCGCGGGCGCTGTGCTGACCGGCAACGGCCTGCAGGACGGTGCAGGGCGGGTCCTGACCCTGGTCGCCGTCCTCACCATGCTCGCCTTGGCGGTGGCAGCGACCGTCGTGCTCCTCGAGCGAATCCAGCGCACGCCCGTCCGGAGGCTCTGATGGCCAGACTGTGGCTGCCGGCCGTGCGCGCGGCTGTCGACATGTGGGCGGTGCGCGTCCTCACCGGCTTCGGCACGACGTTGTCCGCCCGGACCTTCGAGCTGCTCGTCCTGATCGCCGCCGTGGTGAGTCTTCCCCTCATCGCTGCAGGCACCCTGCTGGTCACCACCTTCGGTGCCGTCCTGATCGCCGACGGCAGGACGGCCGACCCGCAGGTGGTGGCCGGCCTGGGCGCTCTGGTCGTCGCCGGGTGCGGCTATCTCGGCGCGGTGGACCTGGCGCGCACCCATCTCGGAAGGGCGGCATACGCCATCTCGGGCTCGCCGCTGCGCGGCATGTGGGTCGCGGCAGACATCCCCCTACCGATCGTCGTTCTCGTAGAGCGCGGTAGCGGCCTGGTCCACCGCGCGCTGAGCCAGTCGGCAGCGACGATCGGCGCGGCAGTGGGGGTCGCCCGGACCCTCGGGCCGACGGACTCCCACCTCCCCGTCCAGGATCTGCTCGCGTGTGCCGTCCTCGGGCCGGTGGCCTATGCCGCGGCCGGGCTGGCGCTGGCTCTCGCCCATGGGCGTCGCAGCGGGCCACGTCGCTCTGCGCGCTGGCCGGGGGTGGTCGCCCTGGTTCTCGGCGCCGGCGCCACAGGGGTGGCAGCTGCCCGGCTGCTCGCCGGGCCGGCGACCGACCGGCTGGCGACACCGTCCCTGCCGCTCACGCTGCTCGCTCAGCAGCTCGGACCACTGCGGCTGGGCCTGTCGGCGGCGACCATGCTCGCCATCGGGGCCCTCGTCGTGGCGATCGCCGGGGGCACCCGGTTCCGAGCGGCCGCCCCAGCCGCCCCGATGCTCGCCCCGGAGCCTCGACGCTGCGCCCTGCCCTCCGGTGGTGGGCTGAGCCGACCCGTGGCGCTTGCGGGCGTGCTCTGGCGGGGCATCGGCGGAGCACGCGGAGTCGACGTCGCCACCCGGGTCGTGGCTGCACTGGTGGCGGTCACCCTCGCCGTCGTCGGGTGGCGGTGGGCCGGTGGGCCGGTGCTGCCGACCGGCGCGCGAGCGGCGGCCGCGGCTGCTCTCGTATTCGTCGCGATCACCGTGGCCATGACGGTCAGCGCGGTGACCCTCATGCGACTGGGATTGACCCGATTGCTGTGGCAGCTGCGCGCACTGGCCGAGGCCAAGGTCCCGGCGCCGGCGATGTTCTGGGCCGTCGCGGCCCCCGCCCTCGGCTACGGCACGATCGCCGCCCTGGCCATCGCCGTCCTCGCCGTCGCGCTCGGAATCGGCCTGCCGACCGGCGCGATGCTCGCGATCGCAGCGACGATCGCCTCCGAGCACCTCATCGACGCCCTCTGCGCCCGCAGTGACGCCGGGGAGGGCCGCCGGGCCACCGACAGCGTTCTCGCGGTCCTCGGATTCGTCGCGCTCGTCCCCATCTACCTCCTGGGCGTCGCGCACGGATGGCCCGCGCACGCCGCGCTCGCCCTGCTCACCTGTCTCGCCGTCATCGGAGGTCTCGCATGCTTCGCGTTCCGTCTCCAGCGTCTGCCCGTCCGGCTCAGCCAGCCATGACCGCGGCCGCACTCGCCGACATCGTCGTCCTGGACGATGTCACCGCCGCCTACGACCCGGATCGGCCGGTGATCCGCGGCCTGACGGCGGGCATCGCCGCTCAGGGCCTGACCCAGGTGGCCGGTGGCAACGGCACCGGCAAGTCGACCTTCGTCGAGCTGCTCAGCGGCTACCTGTCACCGATCCAGGGCACAGTGACGGTGGCCGGCCAGCCGGCCGGCGCCCTCGCGGCACGTCCCTTGCGACGCATTGTGCGCACCACGCCGGCCCTCTTCGACCTGTTGACCGTGCGGGACCACCTCACGCTGTTCGCAACCGCCTACGGGATCCCGGTGGCCGGGCAGCTCGAACGCGCCTCGCGCCTGGGCCTGGCCCCATGGTTCGACGAGCACGCCTCGGGCTTGTCGTCAGGGACCGCGAAGAAGCTCTGGTACGTCATGTGCTCCGGCGGCCGGCCCCGCCTGGTCGTCCTGGACGAGCCATTCAACGCCGTCGATGCCGACGGCGTCGACACGATGGTCGACGAGATCACCGCCTGGGCGGCAGACAGCGCCGTGGTCCTCGTCGCCCACACCGTCCCCGCGCGCCTCGAGGTCGACCAGGTGCTCACCTTGGGGGGACCGGCATGACGCCCCTCGAGCCGATCGAGGTCCGGGCCGTGGGGCTGACCAAGCGCTTCGGCGACCTGTCCGCCGTGCAGGACGTCTCGTTCACCGCCCCGGCCGGGGCCGTCACCGCACTGCTCGGGGGCAACGGGGCCGGGAAGAGCACGACGCTGCGTCTCATGCTCGGGCTCAGTCACGGCGGTGGGCGGACGACCTACGGCGGACGGCGGCTCGTGGACTGGCCCGCGGCATACCAGCAGGTCGGGATCTTCCTCGGGGCGCCGGCCTTCCACCCCGGGCGCACTGCACGCGACCACCTCCGCGTCCTCGCCAGCGGCACCGCCATCGGCCGGGACCGCGTCGACGAGGTCCTCGCCGCGGTCGGGCTCGCCGCCCGCGCCATGGACCGACCCCGCGGCTTCAGCACCGGCATGCGCCAGCGGCTCGGGCTCGCCGCCGCTCTGCTGGCCGACCCGAGCGTCCTCGTCCTCGATGAGCCGATCAACGGGCTGGACCCGCACGGCGTCATCGCGGTGCGCGAGCTGTTGGCCGCTCACGCCCGGCGAGGCGGGACGGTGATCCTGGCCAGCCACATCCTCTCCGAGGTGGTCCTGGTGGCCGATCGGGTCGTCATGGTCGCCGGTGGGCGGGTCGTCGGCGACTCGACGCTGGCCGACCTCCTGCAAACGAGCACTCGGGTCCTCGTGCGGAGCACCGAGCCGCATCGGCTGGCCGCGGGCTTGGATCGGGCCGGTGGGCAGTGCGCTGCCTCGACCAGCGATCCGGACGAGCTGGCCGTGAGAGGTCTCGACCAGCGGTCGGTCGCCGAGGTGGCCCGCGATCTCGGCATCCTCGTGTGGGAGCTCACCGCCGAGCGGTCCCTCGAGTCCGTCTACCTCGAGCGGGTCGGCCAGCCGGCCGGCGCTGCGGACAGCGTCCTCGATCACCACGCGCTCAGCGGAAGGACCGTCGATGTTGCATCATGAGCTGCGCAAGCTGCTGACCTTGCGTTCGACCTGGATCTCGGCGACCGTCGCCTGCATCGCCTCCGCCGCCGTCGCGGCCCTGCTCGGGTGGGCATTCACCAGTCCTGAGCTCGGCTACAGCGGGGACAGCCTCGGCCTGCTGCAGACTGTGGCCCGCACGACTGGCCCGAGCCTCTACTGTGCGGCCGTGCTGGGGGTGACCGCCGTGCGAGCTGACATCCGGGACGGCGTCGCCCGACTCACCCTGGTGCGGGAGCCGAGGCGTGACCGGGTCTGGGCCGCGAAAGCGGGCGCGACCGCCCTGCTCGCCGGCGCGATCTGCCTGCTGTCCAGCCTCGCCGAGGTCGCTCTGGTCTGCGCCCTCTTCGATGCCGTGCCGGTTGCTGGCGGGCTGCGAGCGGTCGCGGTGCACACGCTCGTCGGCATGTCCTGGGCGTTGGTAGGCATCGCGCTCGGCACGATCATCGACAGCGTGCTGCCGGCGGTGCTCGCCGTGCTGGCGCTCCCACTGGTGATCGAGCCCCTCGTCACGGCCCTCGTCGGTGGACCCGTGGCCTGGCTGCCCTTCGCGTCCGGTCACACCGCCTATGCGCTCATCGGCGGCGACGTCGGACCCGGCGCCTCGGCCGGCGGCGCCAATCCAGCAGCCTTCCTGCTGTTCGTCGTCGGCCTGGCGGTGCTCGCCCTGCGACGGTTCCGGACTGCGGAGGTCTAGTCGTCCCAGACCGCGCCGGCGGACGAGGAAAGACCGACCGGCTCGAAGCGGCCGGTTCGGGACGCCGACTCTCGCGAGGCGACCTCGTGCGTCACCGAGGCGGCCCGGACTGCGCCGCGGCGACGCTGCCTGAGCCGCTCTCCGGTGAGCGGGCGGCATACAGCAGCGCGAGACCGGCGACGAGCACGCCGAACGACACGGCCGGCGTCACCTCGCCGACGAGGAAGAACTGCGGCCGGTTGCCGAGGACGTCGACGCCGACGATCGACACCATGAGGATGCCGAAGACCGTGAGCAGCACCCCGAGCACGGCGAGCGGGTCGACCCAGCGCGGCTGCTGCGTCGGTATGCCGCGGGCCCCCTTGGGCCCCGCGTCGAAGCGCACGAAGAGCGCCACGAGCAGCGCGGTGGGGACGGCCAGCACGAGGAACCACAGCGGCCGGCTCCACCACCACGAGGCCGTGCCGACCTCGGGCAGCCCGATGCCGAGCACCCGGGCCGCGAGGATGGTCAGCAGCAGGGCGGTGAGGTGCCAGAGGAAGGCGGTCATCGCGAAGGCGCCGGCGACCACGACGGCCCGCCAGACCCGGGGGCGCTCGAGCACCCGGCGCATCGTGCCGCGCAGCAGCGCCGCGGCGCCGATGAGCGCGAGCCCCTGACACAGCAGGGCGAAGCTCGGCGGCGCCATGTTGGAGATCTCGTCACCAGGCAGGCCGACCATCGAGACCGGGTAGGGCCCGAGCGTCACCGCCGCGATCAGGCCGACCGCGCCACCGCCGAAGAGCACCCAGGCGATCTGCGTCGTCAGCCGGCCGTCGCGCCACGAGAAGCCGAGCTGGTGCAGGGCGAGCCAGACCAGCGCGAAGTTGAGGTTGCCGACCAGCCCGATCCCGGCGCCGAAGCGGATCAGGTCGACCAGTCCTGCAGCGACCACGAGGCCGAGCACGGCCCAGAGGCCGGCGCGGCGGTGCAGCCGAAGCATCGCCGGCGCGAAGGCCGCGATGCCGAGGTAGATGCCGACGAACCACAGCAGCTGGGGCACCATGACGAGTGCGTCCCGGATGAGCCGGCCCTGCTCGCCGCGGGTCCAGCCGGCGAGGTGAGCGACCGCGCCGAGGATGACCCACACGACGAGGAAGGCGAGGGTGGGCCGCATCAGCCGGGCGGCCCGGGAGCGCACGAACGCGGCATACCCGATGGGGCGTTGCAGGGTGTGCGCGTGGGCGACGCCGCCGACGAGGAAGAAGAGCGGCATGACCTGCAGCACCCAGGTGACCGGCTGCAGGGCGGGAATCAGCGTGAGCGCATTGGTGATCTGGCCGTCCGGGGTGATCGCCACCATGAGCCAGTGGCCGAGCACGACGACGAGCAGCGAGCCCACGCGCAGGGTGTCGGCCCATCGATCACGGTCGGCCGGCGTGGCCGCCGCCACGGCGGAGGCGGTCCGGGGGCGTTGCTCGGTCACCCCGCAACTGTGCCACGAGCCTCGCCCCGGACGCCTCCGCCGTTCAGCAGGCGGGTGTGCGGTGCGGCGTCAGCGGGCGACCGGGCCGTCGTCCCGCCGCTCGACGTGCTCGACGTGCCCCTCCTCGATGTTGCGCCGCTCGACGACCGACGTGTGGGAGGTGTTGGCCCGCTGCTTGTTCATCGTCAGCGCCATGATGAGGGCGAGCACGCCGCCGCCCATCAGGATGTAGCCGAACACGTCGAGGTTCTGCTTGACGAGCTGGTTGTCGATGTTGGTGAACGAGATGATCGCTCCCAGAACGAGCAGGAAGATCCCGAGACCAGCACCCATGTTTGTCTCCTTGTGTGGGTCGCGCGCTCGTGGCGCGAGTGTCTGGGCGGTACCCCGGGACAGCGCTTTCACCACGTCAAGAGCGCGGGCGAGTCAGCCGTGCCGTCCCTCGCGGGCCTCGTCCTGACGGGCCAGTCGGGCCAGCTCGTCGTTGTATGCCGCGAGCGCGGCATCCCCGTCACGGTCGGCCTGCCGGTCCAGCCGGCGGGCCTCGGCGGCGTCGGAGCGCACCCACTGCAGCACGACGATGAGCGCCAGGGCGAGTGACGGGACGTCGCCGATGCCCCACGCGATCGCGCCGCCGAGACGCTGGTCCTGCAGCGGATCGGGGATCCACGGGATGCCGATGATGCCGAAGAAGTCGGGGGCGATGAGGGTGTCGCCCGACTGCAGCGCGACGCCGAAGAAGGCGTGGAAGGAGATCGTCGCGAAGAGCACGACGAGCCGCAGCGCCGGTGCCCACTTGCGGGGGCCGGGGTCGACGCCGACGAGCACCATGGCGAAGAGATAGCCGGCGAGCAGGAAGTGGACGACCATCAGGATGTGCCCGGTGTGGGTCGTCAGCGCCAGCTCGAAGAGGCCGGTGTAGTAGAAGACGATGAGGCTGAAGGCGAAGTTGATGCCGGCGACGATCGGGTTGGCCCAGAAGGCGACGTAGCGGGAGTGCACGATGCCGAGGAGGATCTCGCGCGGGCCCAGGGTGCCGTCCTTGCGTGGGTGCTCGACCCGGATGACGAGGGTGAGCGGGGCCGCGAGCACGAGCAGGACCGGCGCGATCATCGCGATGGTCATGTGGCTCATCATGTGCCAGGCGAAGGACACCCGGCCGTAGACACCGCCCGCCCCGCAGGTCGCCCAGAGCATGGCGACCCAGCCGAGGACCCAGCACACGGTGCGCCCGATCGGCCAGCGGTCACCGCGCCGGTGCAGCCGCACCACCGCCCCGATGTAGAGGGCGATGGCGAGGACGGCGACCGTGCCCCACAGCCAGTCCCAGCGCCAGACGGTGAGCCAGGAGCTGCCGGTCGGCGCCGGGGGGATGGGGTAGTTCGTCAACGTCTCGGTGAGGTTGGCCGCCGGGGGGCGCACGTACTCAGGATTGGCGCTGCGGGACAGCGCGGTGGCCACGCCGACCGTGGCGCCCATGACCGCCAGCTCGGTGACCACGAGCCGCGCGAACAGGCCTGCGGCAGTGGGGTTCTCGCGTAGCTTGCCGATGACGTGCCGGCGCTGCTGCAGACCCAGCAGGCCGAGGACGACGAGGCCCACGGCCTTCGCGATGACGAGTGCGCCGTATGACGTGCGGAGGTCTCCCAGCCCCGACATGCGGACCGATGCGCTCACGATTCCTGACAGCCCGACGGTGACCAGCGCCCAGCCGGCGACGACGGAGTAACGGTCCAGGACGACCGGCAGCCAGGCTCGCAGCCGGGGCCGGAGAGCGACCAGGGCGGCCAGCCCGCCGATCCAGGCGACCGTGCCGACGAGGTGGAACAGGAGGGCGTTGACCGCGGTCTCGTGGTCGGCGGCGGTCGCCGAGTGACCGGCGAGGGCGAGCGGGAAGAGCGAGACCAGGCCGACGGCGCCGGCCCAGCACAGCGACGCGCGGCTGGTGCCGACGGCGGTGATCGTGACGGCGATCGCGGCGAGCAGGGCCGAGATGAGCCCCTCGCGCAGCGACTCCACCGACCAGACGAACTGCTGCAGCTGGCGCAGATAGGCGCTGCTCGTCGGGGAGAGCCCGACGATGTCGCCGAAGCCGAGGAGCACGCCGACCAGGCCGCTGGCGATCCACACGATGCCGGAGCGGACGGCGATCCGGGGCGCCGCGGCCAGCGCCTGCTTGGCTCGGTCCGGCACGGCGACGGCACCGAGCAGCAGCAGGCCGACAGTGAGCGCAGCCGACAGGTCGTGCACGGCGCGGACGATCGGCAGCCCCCAGCGCACGACCGGCCCCGGGTCCTGCAGCCCGGCCACCGGCGGCTGGGTAGCTCCGCCCCCCGCAGCGGCGGCGACACAGGCGAGCACGGCGGCAGTGAGGGTGAGGACGGCGGCGGTGCGCGGCATACCGGATGAGCGGGCTGAAGTGGCAGCGAGGGCCATGGATCCACCTTAGGCACCCGAGCCCGGCGCACCGGACCCGGCTTCATTTGCTTGCAGCAAGCAACTATGAGACGGTTCTCCGTCGTGACCACCGACACCCTGACGGCCGAGCTGGGCGAGGAGCTCATCCGGATGATCAAGGTGCTCGTCGCCATGCGTCAGCACGCTCCGGCCCAGCACCCGCACGTCGACCACACCCACTGGCCGGTGTTGTTCAACCTGCGCGAGCCGCGTCGGGTGTCCGACCTCGCCGGGTGCGTGCATGCCGACGTCAGCACGGTGAGCCGCCAGGTCAGCCACCTCGTCGCGCACGGGCTCGCCGAGAAGCTGCCCGAGCCGGACGACGGTCGGGCCTACCGGGTCTCCCTCACCGCCGAGGGACGAGCCCTGACCGACCGGATCGCGGCGACGCGCGGCGAGTGGATCGCCCGCCTCACCGCCGACTGGAGCCCGGCCGAGATCGCCGGCTTCCTCGCCTCGGTCACCCGCTTCGCCGATGCCCTCGAGGCAGCCAAGTCCGCGACCACCCAGGAGCCCCGCCGATGACCACGCCCGCGTATGCCGCCGCCGAGCCGGACGCCCCGCTCACCCATCGGCAGATCGTCACCATCCTCATCGGCCTGATGATGGGGATGTTCCTCGCCGCCCTCGACCAGACCATCGTCGCCTCGGCGATGCGGGTCATCGCCGACGACCTCCAGGGGCTGTCCGCGCAGGCCTGGGTGACGACGGCATACCTCATCACCTCGACGATCGTCACCCCGCTCTACGGCAAGCTCTCCGACATCTACGGGCGCAAGCAGTTCTTCATCGCGGCCATCACGATCTTCACCATCGGCTCGATGCTCTGCACGCTCGCCTGGTCGATCCCGTCGCTCGCGGCCTTCCGCGCGGTGCAGGGCCTCGGCGCCGGCGGCCTCTTCTCGCTCGCCCTGGCGATCATCGGCGACATCGTCCCGCCGCGCGAGCGGGCCAAGTACCAGGGCTACTTCCTCGCCGTCTTCGGCACCAGCTCGGTGCTCGGCCCGGTCATCGGCGGCTTCTTCGCCGGCACCGAGTCGATCCTCGGGGTCACCGGCTGGCGTTGGGTCTTCCTCGTCAACGTGCCGATCGCCGTCGCCGCGCTCTTCGTCGTGACCCGCACCCTGCACCTGCACCACCACCGGCTCGACCACCGGATCGACTGGTGGGGCGCCGTCGCGCTCACCGTCGCGCTCGTGCCTTTGCTCATCGTCGCCGAGCAGGGCCGCGAGTGGGGCTGGACCTCCACGACCGCGCTCGCCTGCTACGCCATCGGCGTGGCCGGGCTCGTCGTCGGCTGGTTCGTCGAGCGGTCGATGGGCGACGAGGCGCTCATCCCGTTGCGGCTCTTCCGCAACCGGACGATGACCTGGGCCTCGATCGGCTCGGTCTTCATCGGCATGGGCATGTTCGGCGGGCTCGCTGCGCTGCCGCTCTATCTGCAGATCGTCAAGGGCGCCTCGGCGACCCAGGCCGGCCTGCAGCTGCTGCCGATGACCCTCGGCATCATGACCGGCTCGGTCTTCTCCGGCCAGATGATCTCCCGCACCGGCCGCTACCGGCGCTACCCGATCATCGGCGCGGCGCTGCTCGTCGTGTCGCTCTTCGCCTTTCACTACGTCACCGCCGACACCCCGCTGTGGCAGTCGATGATCGTCATGGTGTTCTTCGGCATCGGGCTCGGCTTCAACTTCCAGCCGCTCACCCTCGCGATCCAGAATGCCGTGCCGCCGCGCGACATCGGGGTGGCCACCTCGTCGGCGACCTTCACCCGTCAGATCGGCGGCACGCTCGGCACGGCGATCTTCCTGTCGCTGCTGTTCAGCGGGGCCAAGGACAAGATCGGCGAGGCCTTCCGCGCCATCGCGCCCACCCCGGAGTTCCAGGCCGCGCTGCGCGACCCGCAGGGCGACCCGGCCGCCAACCAGGCTTTCATCGCCCAGGTCAAGGCCGGCGCGGCCTCGGGCGACGCGGCATCGGGCTTCGGCAACGCCCTCAACGACAGCTCCTTCCTGTCGCACATCGACCCCCGGTTGGCTCGGCCCTTCCTCGTCGGCTTCAGCGACGCGATGTCGACGGTGTTCCTCGTCGCGTCGGGGATCCTCGTGCTCGCCTTCCTCGCCTCGATGCTGCTGCCGCATGTCGAGCTGCGGTCCGGGTCGGCCTACAGCCAGCGCAACGCCGAGGCCCGCGCGGACGCCGCTGCGGCCGAGGAGGATTCGCTCACCGAGCCGCTGCCGCCGGCCGGGCACTGACGCCCAGCGCCGGTCGGCCCGGAGCGATCGCGGTGCCGGGGGAGTGACTATCCCTCGACCGCGTCGTCGAGCTCGTGGACGGCCAGCAGGTAGCCCATCGACCCGCTCTGCCCTGGCTCGATGACGACCGTATGCCCGCGCACGTTCGCCGACTCGACGCACAGGAAGCCGGGCCACGCGTCGCCGAGGTCGGCCAGCGTGTGCGCGGTCTGCTCGCCCGGGTTCCACACCACCCGCTGAGCCGCACCGGTCGTCTCGACGACCAGCCGACGGCGCAGCACCGGGTCGGTGACGGTGACCGTGCGGCTGCTCTCGTAGATCCGGTCGGTCTCGCCGGCGATCACCAGCTCGTCGGACTCCTGCACCCGCTGGGTGGGCGCGCCCACCATGTCGAGGTATGCCGCGCCGCCCAGACCGCCGACCCGCACCGTGCGCACGTCCCCGACCCGCAGGTAGGTGTGCAAGGCCGCCTCGAAGACGAGCGGCTCGGCGCCGGTGTTGCTCACCTGCAGCGACACTCGCAGCCGCTCGCCGAAGACCGCCGTGAGCCGGGTCTCGAAGAGGTAGGGATAGAGCTGGCCGAAGCGCGGGTCGCAATGCGCCGTGAGCAGATAGGTGAGCGCCGTCTCGCGCTCGCCGTCGACCTGCTTCTCCAGCGCCCAGCGGGCCGTGCGAGCCAGCCCATGCCGGGGCGACCGGTCACCACCCGGGCCGGCGCCGAACCACGGCCAACACACCGGTATGCCGCCCCGGATCGCCGCGGTGCCGTCGAGGACCGCGCGCGGGCTGACGAAGAGGACCTCCTCGTGGCCGGTCGGTCGCCAGGACAGCACGGTGGCGCCGTGCGCGCTGACCCGACCGGTCGCGGCGGCATTGCCGATCTCGCGGATGTCGCTCATCGAGCTCATCCCCACACGAGCGCGCGGCCCGGATCCTCGAGCAGGGCCGCGACATCGGCGAGGTAGCGGGACCCGAGCTCGCCGTCGACGAGCCGGTGGTCGAAGGACAGCCCGAGGGTCGTCACGTGCCGGATCGCGATGGCGTCGACGCCGTCCTCGGTGACGACCCACGGCTGCTTGCGGATGACGCCGAAGGCCATGATGGCCGCCTCGCCCGGGTTGAGGATCGGCGTGCCGGTGTCGACGCCGAAGACCCCGACGTTGGTGATGGTGATCGTGCCGCCGGCCATGTCGGCCGGTGGGGTGCGTCCCTCGCGCGCGGTGGCGGTCAGCGTCGAGATCGCCTCGGCCAGCTCGCGCAGGCTGAGCAGGTCGGCGTCCTTGATGTTGGGCACCATGAGCCCACGCGGGGTCGCAGCGGCGATGCCGAGGTTGACGTAGTGCTTGACCGCGATCTCCTGGGCGGCCTCGTCCCACGCGGCGTTGATCTGCGGGTTGCGCCGGACCGCGAGGCACATCGCCTTGGCGAGGATGAGCAGCGGGGTGACCTTGACGTCGCGGAACTCCCGATCGGCCTTCAGCCGCTCGACGAGGCGCATCGTCTCGGTGACGTCGACGGTGATCCACTCGGTGACGTGCGGGGCGGTGAAAGCGGAGGCGACCATCGCCTGCGCGGTCACCTTGCGCACGCTCTTGATCGGCGTCCGTGTCTCGCCGCGGCTGTTCACTCCCTCGGGGGGTGCGCCGAGCGTCCCGCGCTGGACCGACGAGTCAAGCGACGAGGAGGGATGGGCAGGACCAGAGCGATCCGGCTCGGCCCCCCGAGCCACGGCCGCCGACTCGACGTCGCTGCGGGTGACGATGCCGCCCGCTCCGCTGCCGGCGATGGTGTCGAGGTCGACGCCGAGGTCCTTGGCGAGCTTGCGCACCGGGGGCTTGGCCAGCGCTCGGGTCTGCTCCGGGGTGGGGGCCGGTTGGGCCGGCGCGGCCGCCGGCTCGCTCGACGGCTCCGGTCGCCCGGGGCGCCCGGCCGGCTCGGTCGGCTCGGCCGGTGCCGCTGCGACGTCGGGGACTCCCTCGGTCGCCGCGAGCACGCGCCGGGCGCGCCGCCGGGTGCCCTCGGCCTTGGGGCCGGAGCCGACGAGCAGCTTGACCGGCTCCTCCTCTGAGTCCGATGCTCCAGAGCCCGAACCGGCGCGCTCCCGGCCCGCGCTTCCCTCCTCGCTGCCGGCGCGTGAGCCGGGCGCCTGGGCTCCCGAGTCCCCGCTGCCGTCGTCGATCTGGATGATCGGCGTGCCGACGGCGACCTCCTGGCCGACCTCGGCGAGCAGGGCGACGACCGTGCCGGCCCACGGGATGGGCAGCTCGACGAGGGACTTGGCGGTCTCGACCTCGACGACGATGTCGTTGACCTTGACCTGGTCGCCGACGGCGACCTTCCACTCGACGATCTCGGCCTCGAGCAGGCCCTCGCCCGGGTCGGGGAGCTTGAACTCCTTCACAGCCACGGCATACCCAATCTTGTTGTGTGCGAGCGGTGTCAGTAGGCGAAGGACCGGTCGACCGCGTCGAGCACCCGGTCGAGGTCGGGCAGGAAGTGCTCCTCGAGCCGGCTCGCCGGATAGGGCGCGTTGTAGCCCGTGACCCGCAGCACCGGCGCCTCGAGATGGTAGAAGCAGCGCTCGGTGACCGCAGCGGCGATCTCGGCGCCGAAGCCGCAGAACTCGCTGGCCTCGTGCACGACGACGAGCCGCCGGGTCTTCTCGACCGAGGTCGTCAGGGCGTCGATGTCGAGCGGCGACACCGAGCGCAGGTCGATGACCTCGAGCGAGCGCCCCTCTGTCGCAGCGGCGTTCGCGGCATCCATGCAGGTCTTCACCATCGGCCCGTAGGCCGCGAGGGTGAGGTCGGCGCCCTCGCTCAGCAGCCGCGCCTCGAAGAGACCGCGCGGTGCCTCGGTGGCCTCGAGGTCGACCTCGCCCTTCTCGTGGTAGCGCCGCTTGGGCTCGTAGAAGATCACCGGGTCGTCGCACTCGATGGCCTGCTGGATCATCCAGTAGGCATCCTCGGGGTTGCTGCAGAAGACGACCTTGAGCCCCAGCGTGTGCGCGAAGTAGGCCTCGTTGGACTCGCTGTGGTGCTCCACCGCGCCGATGCCGCCACCCATCGGGATACGCACGACGACCGGGACCTTGAGGTGCCCGCGCGAGCGCGAGTGCAGCTTGGCGAGCTGGCTGACGATCTGGTCGAAGCCGGGGTAGACGAAGCCGTCGAACTGGATCTCGACGACCGGCCGATAGCCCCGCAGCGCCATCCCGATCGCCGTGCCGACGATGCCCGACTCGGCCAGCGGCGCGTCGATGACCCGGTCCTCGCCGAAGTCCTTCTGCAGGTGCTCGGTGATCCGGAAGACCCCGCCGAGCTTGCCGATGTCCTCACCGGTGAGGATGACCTTGGGGTCGCGATCCATGGCCCGGCGCAGGCCGGCGTTGAGCGCCTTGGCGATCGTCGTGCGCGTGGCCGCCATGTCACTCACCGTCCTCGTCGGCGAAGGAGTCGAGGTAGTCGCGCAACTGGTCGTAGTGGTCGTCGACCTGTCGGTGCGGCTCGACGTAGACGTGCTCGAAGATGTCGCCGACCTCCGGGTCCGGCATGCCCACCGTCTCGGCGCGCAGCCGGGCCGCGAGCTCGTCGGCCTGCTCCTCGACCGAGGCGAAGAAGGCGCCGTCGGCGATGCCCTCGTGGCCGAGCCAGGCCTTGAAGCGGGCGATCGGGTCGCGCAGCTTCCACATCTCGACCTCGGCGGCGAAGCGGTACTTCGTCGGGTCGTCGGAGGTGGTGTGCGCGCCCATCCGGTAGGTGTAGGCCTCGATGAGCGAGGGCCCCTCCCCCGACCTAGCGCGGTCGAGCATCGCCCGCGTCACGGCATACACGGCGAGGACGTCGTTGCCGTCGACCCGGACGCCGGGGAAGCCGAAGCCGTCGGCTCGGCGGTAGATCGGGATGCGGGTCTGGCGGGTGTTCGGCTCGGAGATGGCCCACTGGTTGTTCTGGCAGAAGAAGACGATCGGGCTGTCGTTGACCGCGGCGAAGACGAAGCCCTCGTTGACGTCGCCCTGCGCGGTCGCGCCGTCGCCCATGAAGGCGACGACCGCGGTGTCGCGGTCGGGGTCGCCGGTGCCGACCGCCCCGTCGCGCTGGACGCCCATCGCGTACCCGACGCCGAGCAGCACCTGGTTGCCGATGACGATCGTGTAGCCGTGGAAGTTGTGCGCGTTCGGGTCCCACGCGCCCTTGTCGACGCCGCGGAACAGGCCGATGAGCTCCATCGGGTCGATCCCGCGGCACCAGGCGATGCCGTGCTCGCGATAGCCGGGGAAGGCGTAGTCCTGCCGGCGCATCGCCCGGCCGCAGCCGATCTGGCTGGCCTCCTGCCCGAGCAGGCTGACCCAGATGCCGAGCTCGCCCTGGCGTTGCAGGGCGGTGGCCTCCTGGTCGACCCGGCGCACGAGGACCAGGTCGCGGTAGAGCCCGCGCAGGTCGTCGTGGGTCAGCTCGTCGAGGTAGTGCACGTAGTCGGCCGCCGTTCCGCCCAGCACGCGCTCGCCCTCGGGGGTGAGCAGCTGGATCATGTCGACGCCGCCATCGGCGCTCGCGGGAGGGCGTCGGTCGAGGACCGAGGCCGAGCCGGTGTCGCTCACAGCCACTCCTTGTCGTCCCGGGGTCGCCGGGCCGGTCAGTCGCCGGCGCGCTGGCCGGGATCGCCGGACGGTCGCCGCGCGGGCGTCGTTGCCGCTGGTTGGGGGCCACCCTAGCCGCAGACCAGGGTGAATCTCACGCCCGACCCAGCGCTCGTGCGAGTCTGGTCGGTATGCCGCGCACCACCGCACCGCTCGAGCCGGATCCTCGCGAGCCCGAACCGGCGCGCCCCCGACCCGCGCTTCCCTCCTCGCTCGCTCCTGTCAACAGCTCGCGAGGCGAGCGCGCCTGGGCTCTTGAGCAGCGGTTCACCGCCGACGCGGGGACGCACTACCTCACCGGCATCCAGGCGCTGGTGCGGATGCTGCGCGATCGGGCGGTGCTCGACCGGCATACCGGATTGTCGACCTCGACCTTCGTGTCCGGCTACGAGGGCTCACCACTCTCGGGCTACGACCAGGAGCTGGCCCGACGTGCCGGGCTCTTCGCCGGGCTCGACCTCGTGCACCGGCCGGGGCTCAACGAGGAGATCGCGGCGACCTCGGTGATGGGCACCCAGGTCGCCGCCACCGTCGCGACGCTGCGGCCCGACGGGGTGGTCGGCTATTGGTACGGCAAGGCGCCCGGCCTGGACCGCGCGACCGACGCGCTGCGACACGCCAACATCATCGGCACCTCGCCGACCGGAGGCGCGGTCGCGCTGGTCGGCGACGACGCGGGGGCCAAGTCCTCGACCGTGCCGTCCGGCTCGGAGCTCGCCCTCGCCGATCTCTGGATGCCGACCCTCGTGCCCGCGGACGCGCAGGACGCGCTGGACCTCGGCGTGCACGCGGCGCTGCTGTCCCGCGCGAGCGGGCTCTGGGCGGCACTGAAGATCAGCGTGCCGATGGCCGACGGGGCCAGCACGGCCCAGGTTGGTCTCGACCGCTTCGACGCGGCGCTCGCGGCCACCGCCGGGCTCGGGCCGAGCCGGCACCGGCCGACGGCTGCGGTCTTCGGGCGACCGCTGGCCGAGCTCGAGCGGTCGCTGCACGACGTGCGCCTGCCCCGAGCGGTCGACTACCTGCGCCTCGCGGGGATCAACCGGATCGAGGGCGCCCGGGGCGGCGCGCGCATCGGCATCGTCGCCGCCGGCACCACCTGGCTCGCTGTGCGAGAGGCGTTGCGGCTGTTGGGAATCCGCGATGAGGAGCTTGGTTCCCGCGGCATCCGGCTGCTCAAGCTCGGAGCCGTGTGGCCGCTCGAGCCGGGCATCGTCCGCGAGTTCGCCGACGGGCTGGCCGAGATCGTCGTCGTCGAGGAGAAGCGCTCGTTCGTCGAGAGCGGCATCCGCGACCTGCTCTACGGCCGGGCCGACGCGCCGGTCGTCGTGGGCCGCACCGACGAGCGCGGAGACCGGCTCTTCACGCCCATCGGCGACCTCGACGTCGACGCGGTGACGACCGGCCTGGCCTCCCGATTGGGAATGCCGCCCGCACCCTCGGCCGAGCCGATCCGGATGCCCTCGCTGCCGATCACGCCCACGCCGACGCTGGCCGCCCGCACGCCCTACTTCTGCTCAGGCTGCCCGCACAACACGTCGACCAAGGTGCCCGACGGCACGCTCGTGGGCGGCGGCATCGGCTGCCATGCGCTCGTGCTGCTCATGGACCCGAAGCAGGTCGGCACGGTCACCGGCCTGACCCAGATGGGCGGCGAAGGCAGCCAGTGGATCGGCATGTCGCCCTTCGTCACCGAGGGACACATCGTGCAGAACATCGGCGACGGCACCTTCGCCCACTCCGGCTCTCTCGCGGTGCGGGCCGCGATCGCGAGCGGTGCCAACCTCACCTACAAGCTGCTCTTCAACGGCACAGTCGCGATGACCGGCGGCCAGGACCCGGTCGGCGCGATGACGCTCGATCAGGTATGCCGCGTGCTCCTCGCCGAGGGCGTCGCCCGCATCGTCGTCACCGGCGATGACGTCGAACGGCTCTCTGCCGCAGGGCTGCCCGCGGGTGTCGACGTCCGCCCACGGGCCGACGTCGTCGAGGTGCAGCGCGAGCTTGCCGCCGTGCCGGGGGTGACCGTGCTCGTCCACGACCAGGCCTGCGCCACCGAGCAGCGACGGCGGCGCAAGCGCGGCACGGTCGCACCGGCCGCGACCAGGGTCTGGATCAACGAGCGGATCTGCGAGGGCTGCGGCGACTGCGGCGAGAAGTCCAACTGTCTGTCCGTGCATCCGGTCGACACCGCCTTCGGGCGCAAGACGCGCATCCACCAGAGCTCGTGCAACGTCGACGCCTCCTGCCTTGCGGGCGACTGTCCCTCCTTCGTGACCGTTGTGCCGGGTCGACCGGTCGAGCGGGATCGGGCGGCCGACCTCGCCGACGACGCGATCCCCCCGCCGGTCGATGAGACCGTCAGCGGCGCAGCCGATTTCGCGATGCGGATCACTGGGATCGGTGGCACCGGGGTGGTCACGGTGTCGCAGATCCTCGCGACAGCGGCGGTGCTCGAGGGTCGGCATGCCCGGGCGCTCGACCAGACCGGCGCCGCGCAGAAGGGCGGCGCGGTCGTCGGCGACGTGCGGGTGACTGCCGAGCCGGTCGAGTGCTCCCCGAAGATCCCGGCGGGTGGCGCCGATCTCTACCTCGTGTGTGACGAGCTCGTCGGGGCGGACCCGAGAAACCTCGTCGTCGCGTCACCCCAGCGCACGGTGGCGGTGGTGTCCTCGACCCGCACGCCGACCGGGTCGATGGTCGTCGACACGGGCGTGACCTATCCACAGGCAGATTCGGTGGCCGCTGTGCTCGAGCCGGCAATGCGCCGGACGCTGCGGCTGGACCCGGCTGGACTGTCGATGCAGTGCTTCGGGTCGGCGCAGTACGCCAACCTCGTCCTCGTCGGAGTTGCCTATCAGGCCGGAGCGCTGCCGATCGGCGCCGCCGCGATCGAGCAGGCCATCGAGCTCAACGGCGTGTCCGTGCACGCCAACGTCCAGGCCTTCCGCCGCGGCCGCCAGTCGGTGGCCGACCCGGACTCCTTAGTGTCGGCAATCGCACTGGCGCACAAGGGGGTCCGGGTTGCCGGGGCCCGCGCTGGTCACGGGAAGCGCGGTGGTGAGCCACCGGCATACCGGAGCGAGGCGAGTCTCGCCGAGCTCGTGGCGCACCGGCGCGCGGAGCTGGTCGACTACCAGGACGAGCGCTACGCCGGCCGGTATGCCGCCTTCGTCGAGCAGGTGCGCGCGGCCGAGTCGGCGGCGGTGCCGGGCTCGGAGCGGCTGGCCCGGGCGGTGGCCCACCACCTGCACAAGCTGATGGCCTACAAGGACGAGTACGAGGTGGCCCGGCTGGCGACGCTGCCGGAGGTTCAGGCCGAGCTCGCCGACCTCTTCGGCTCGGACGCGCAGGCGTCGGTCATGCTGCACCCGCCGATGCTGCGGGCGCTCGGGATGCAGCGCAAGCTCGCTCTCGGCGCCGCGGCGCGACCGGTGCTCGAGCGCCTGGCGTCGCTGAAGTCGTTGCGGGGCAGACCGATCGACCCCTTCGGCAAGGCGCACGTCCGCCGGGTGGAGCGCCGGCTGATCCGCGACTATCACGACACGATCGAGGCCCTGCTGCCGCGGATCAGCCCTGCGACCCTCGACGCTCTGGTCGAGATCGCCGAGCTGCCCGACCTGATCCGCGGCTACGAGGAGATCAAGCTGCGCACCGTCGAGCGCTACCGCACCGCCCTCGCCACGGCGCTCCGGGAGCTGCCGACCGAGTAGCGGAGCCGGGAGGGCGGGGCGCGGCCCCGGTGCGCTCAGCGCGGACCGAAGGTGCGGCATACCTCGAGGAAGCGCGTGTTGGCCTCGGGCTCACCGATGGTGACCCGCACGCCGTCGTCGCCGTAGCGGCGCACCATCAGCCCGGCGGCCTCGCACGCCTCGGCGAAGGCCGCACCGTCGGTGCCGATCGGGAACCACACGAAGTTCGCCTCCGACGGAGCCAGCGCCCAGCCCTGCTCGGCGAGCCCGGCCGCCACCCGCTCGCGCTCGGCGACGATGTCGCGCACCCGCACCATGAGCTCGTCGCGCGCCTCGAGCGAGGCGATCGCCGCCGCCTGGGCAAGGCTGTTGACGCCGAAGGGGACGGCGGTCTTGCGCAGCGCCGCCGCGACCGCCTCGTGCGCGACGGCATAGCCGACCCGCAGGCCGGCCAGGCCGTAGGCCTTGGAGAAGGTCCGCAGCACCATGACGTTGGGGTTGGCCCGCCACACCTCGATGGCGTCGGGAGCGTCGGGGTCCGTGACGAACTCGGTGTAGGCCTCGTCGAGCACGACGAGCACGTGCCGCGGCACGGCCTGCAGGAAGGCCTCGAGCTCGGCGCGGTGGACGACCGTGCCGGTGGGGTTGTTCGGGCTGCAGACGATGACCACCCGGGTGCGGTCGGTGACGGCTGCGGCCATCGCGTCGAGCCGGTGCCGCTGCCCCTCGTCGACGGCCACCGGCACCCCGACCGCATCGGCGAGCGCCGCGACGATGGGATAGGCCTCGAAGGAGCGCCAGGCATAGACGACCTCGTCGCCGGCGTCGCAGGTCGACTGGACGATCTGGCCGAGGATGCCGACCGACCCGGTGCCGACCGCGATGTTCGCCGGGTCGCAGCCGACGAAGGCCGCGATCGCCGCGATGAGGTCGACCGAGGCCATGTCGGGATAGCGGTTGATCGTGTCGAGCTGCTTGTCGAGGACGACTCGCACCGAGTCCAGCGGCGGGAAGGGGTTCTCGTTCGACGACAGCTTGTATGCCGTGACGCCCTCCGGCGCGCGCGCGGGCTTGCCAGGGACATAGGCAGGCACTCGGTCGAGGGCGGCCCGCAGCCGCGGGTGCAGGTCGGCGCTGGCAGGGGAGGTGTCGGGGCGCTCGGTCATAGGGAGAATCTAGGGGACGACCGGGACGCGGTGCGAGGTTAGCCGTGCGACGATGCCGCCATGCGCAGCCTCGTCGTCAAGATCGTCGTCAACGCCGCGGCCCTGTGGGTCGCCGCCCTCGTCGTGCCCGGCATCCACATCGGTCAGGGTGCGCAGTGGACGGCGACCTTCACGACCGTGGTGCTCGTCGCGCTCCTCTTCGGCGTCGTCAACGCCCTCATCAAGCCGGTGGTGCACTTCTTCGCGACGCCGTTCATCTGGCTGACGCTCGGGTTGTTCACGATCGTCGTCAACGCGCTCATGCTCCAGCTCACGTCGTGGCTCTCCGGCAACCTCGGGCTGGCCTTCCATGTCGACAGCTTCTTCTGGAGCGCCGTGCTCGGGGCGCTGCTCATCAGCGTCGTGTCGATGGTGCTGCACGGCGTCATCCCGGAGAAGAGCCGCAACCGCGACTGACCGCCCGCCCACAACACCCATCGGGTATGCCGCGGAAGGTTCCGGTTGTCCTGTGCCACAACGGCACCCGAGACTGCTGGGGTGAGCTTCCAGGGGGCCGACACCGAGGGCATGCGGACCTGCGCGAGAGAGCTGCGTGCGGGTGGCACTGAGCTCGACACCCTCGGCGCTCGGCTCAGCGAGGCGGTGACCGGGCTGCCCTGGCAGGGGGCCGACGCGGCCCGCGGCCGGGCCCGCTGGGAGCAGACCGACCGGCCACGGCTGCAGCAGACGGCCGAGCTGCTCCGGGCCGCAGCAGAGCTGCTCACCCGCGAGGCCGAGCAGCAGGATGCCGCCTCCAGCGACGGCGGTGGCGCTGTAGGCGCCGGGGCGCTCACCACGGCCGGCCCGACCGGGCCGGCGCGCAGCGCCGACCCGGGATCCCAGGCGAGCAGCGCGGGCGCGGGCGGCATACCGGCTGGTGCCACGGCGGACCCGCCCCGGTCGCTCTGGGAGCGCGCCCGCGAGACCGCGGCCAGGGTCGCCGACGGCCCGGTGGGCGACGCCCTGGGCGCGATGGGCGACGGCATCGACAGCGTGCTGGTCGCCGATGCGGTGGCGGTGGGCGGGCAGTACGCCAATCAGCTGGGGCCGACCGCGACGGTGCTCTGGGAGCAGGCCGAGGCGGTCCATCTGCCCGGCGGGCTGAGCACGCTCGCCACCGGCATCGGCTATCTCACGACCGGCCTCGACGGGCTCTCGGCCTGGCAGGCGGCCGCCGAGGGCCGCTGGGACGGCGCCGTGGAGAAGGGCGTCGCGGCCGGGATCGGCGTGTGGGGGATCGCCGGTGGCGGGCTGCCGGCCGCGGGTGCCGGGCTGGCCTGGGGTGCCGGCTGGGAGACCGGCGACTGGGCGCGGACCGGCCCGCTGGAGAAGATCGGCTGGAACGACGCCTACCAGAGGGTGATGGCGCCGATGTTCGAGCGCTACGGCGACTGGGCCCTCCTCTACGCCGTGCAGGGCACCGGCGATGCGAGCCGGCTGTGGCTGCTCGAGCGGCTGTTCGGCAAGCCGGTCAACCCCCAGCCCTGACCGACGAAGCAGGTGCCGGGTCAGCCGCGGACGCGCAGTGAGCGAGGGTCGTAGCGGGGGCGCAGCGAGCAGGTCACCGGATGGCGCCGCCCGGCGACATCGACCTCCCATTCCCCCGCGTCGAGCCACTCCTGGGTGAGCGGCTCGCCGCCCGTCGAGATCATCGCGAGCCCGACCGCACCGCCGAGGGTGTGTCCGTAGGACGCCGAGCGCAGGTATGCCGTGTCGACGCCGTTGCGGTG